>Ga0070731_10000198_pt1 | contig 103466 bp, 88 predicted proteins | sample Coa_R1_2_FD_66448 | JGI IMG/M metagenome (GOLD analysis project Ga0070731, IMG submission 66448) | Surface soil microbial communities from Centralia Pennsylvania, which are recovering from an underground coalmine fire - Coalmine... | ecosystem: Environmental > Terrestrial > Soil > Unclassified... | reverse complement strand
CGGGCCTTTTGCGACCAGGCATGATCAACGTCCAATCGCTGGCCGCCGTTTGCGGTAAAGCCCAAAGTCCAATGTCCAAACTCCAGACTCCGGATTCCGCGCTTCGCAGCCCGGGATTGTTGAAGAAACATTATTCGCCAAGGGCAAGATTGGTGGTTTTGAACTGGCGGAACGATGCGGATTTAAACTCTCAACTTTCAACGTTCAACCGGCCACTTTCAACCTGTCACATCATTGCGCACACGACGATTCCTTCCGGTGAAAATTTTGCGCAAGTGAGCGTGATTCCTCATGATGCCGAAGCCTTTGCCCGGGCCATTTACGCGGAACTACACCGGTGTGATGAGGCAGGTGCGGAATGGATAGTGGTGGAAGCGCCGCCGGAAACACCGGCGTGGTCGGCCATTGCCGACCGGCTGCAGCGGGCCACCGCGTAAGTTTCCGAACGATGCGGGGAAATCATTTCTGCAGTTTCCAGCGATCCGCATCGGTCAGGAACAGGCGTTCAGGAAAAAGACCGCTGGGGGCGTGGACCAAAGGAAAGCTGGCCGGAATTTTACCCTGGGCCGCCGCCTGGAGAACAAAACTGCCCCAGCTGTGCTCGTCGGCCCGTATCCAATCGGCCGCGAATTTGGTGTCGGTCGTTTCGGGCGTGAGGTAAAGCGCCTGCACCGGTTTCAGATAATCATTAATGGCAAAAAAATCGTCCTGGTAATTCAGGGTCAGCCAGACGCATTGGCGCTGACCATACCAGGCCACCGCCCACGGCACGTCGCTCATCGTCAACTCGTTTGGCTTCATCCAGCCGGCGATTCTCTGGATTTCAGGCGGATAATAGGGCGGATAAACCACGGGGATGGTCTTGGGTGGCAGGAGCGCAAAAATCATCGGTGCACAGCACAACGCGACGAAGACGGTTTTGACCACATAACGCAGCTCCCGGAGCGGCAACGCCATTTGCTCCAGCAAGATAAAAAACAAACTCACGCCATAGACGAACACCAGCGGTACCAGGAGCACCAAAAGATTTTCAGAATTGATCTCGGGGGACTCCTCCGAAAGCTGTGTCCGGCCGAGGGCTTGCACCACGATGAAGAGGGCCAGACACATCAGCAGGAAATAGCGCATCCGTCGCACCGCGGTGCTGCGAAAATTCAGGAGCAGGCCCGTCAGAAACAACATGCTCGCCCAACTGCCGCCCAATTTGGGCAGTGCATCCTGCAGCAGCGGGCGCAGGTTGCCCAAAAATTTATGCACATACAAAGACAACCCCAGCGCGGATGAGAGATCGGGATGAATCGCGCGTTCCAGTTGAAATCCCGGAAACGCACTGGTCCCTTCAACGACCGCAAAACCCGCCGTGCCAAACGGCGTGCCGCTGACTGAGAAATTGCGGACCATCCAGGGGGTAAGCACCAGAGCGAAGGCGGCCACCGCCACCAGCGCGTGCCACGCCCCCCGTTGCCCGCCAAGCAGAATGAGATATAGCGCCACGGGAATGATGACCCAGCCAAAAGCATAACGGGTGAGTGCACCCACACCCGTTACCACACCGGCCGCAATGGCGAGGGCCAGCAGCCGGCGGAATTGGGGCTGCGGGTCGCGCACTTCTTCTTCAATCCAGAGGATGCACCAGGTCAGTCCGATGAAAATAATCAGCAATAACATCGTCGACAGCCCGGACACGCTGAATCGCCACAGCAGTTCACACCCCAGGACCAAAATCGCGGAAAGCCAGGCCACGCTGGTATCGAACAATTTTCGCGCCAGAAAGAACGTCAGCACCACCACCGCCAGCAAAAGTATTTCATTGAACAACGCGATCAGAAAATCCGGTTCATACCGCCAGAAATTTCCGGCGTTGCTCCAGAAGCCGCTTTGAAGATTGAGCGGATAGTGAAACGGCAGCACTTTCATCAAGCCAGCCAGCATGAGCGGATACACGGGTGGATTGGCAATGTCCGGGTGCGGGGTTTTGATTTGCGCAAAGTCCGTGCCGGCGCTGGCCAGCGCATCCACCGCCTGAGCCTGGTTATGGCTTTGCACCAGATACAGGCTGAAGGGACGGACAAACAGCGTGGTGTAGCCATTGCCTTCCGCGAGGTTGCGCGCCAGTTGGGCCGAGTCCATCGCTTCCGGTGTGGCCAAATTGCGATACGCCCGGAAATCATAGGTGAGCGCCAGAAACAGGACGGCGACACAGAAAGCGGCAATTTTGACATAACGCGCCCAGGCGCCTTCTTCGAGCTTGTGAATCCAATCTTGCAGGAACGGCATATTAAAATCCCTCCAGATGATACGTGTGCAATTTGCGGTGAAAGGTCCGCCGGCTCATGCCGACCTTTTTGGCGGCCAATGTGCGATTGCCATTTGTCTCTTTCAAGGCATGAATAATCAATTGTTTCTCGGCCTCCTTTACAGTCAAATCATTTCGCGCAAATAATGGCGCCGCGCCGGTGGCCCCGGCCGGGCCGCCGCGTTCTCCGGCGCAAATCTGCCGGGGCAAATCCCGCGCCGAGATTTTTTCGCCCCGGCACAACACCACCGCATGCTCAATGGCCGTGCGCAGTTCACGCACATTGCCCGGCCACGCGTAACTCATCAACCGTTCGAGGGCGTCCGCCGTGAACTCGTTCACGACCTTGTTGTTCTCGCGCGCGAATTCGCGCAAAAAACGCTGCGCCAGCAACGGAATGTCGCCCGGCCGGGTGCGCAGTGGCGGCAAATGGATTTCCACCACCCGCAGCCGGAAAAACAAATCCTCGCGAAAACTGCCGGCCTTGACCCGTTCTTCCAGATTTTTGTTCGTCGCCGTAATGAGCCGGACATCCGCCGTCAACGTTTTGTTGGAACCGACCCGTTCAAATGTGCGTTCCCCCAGAAAACGCAGCAGCTTCACCTGAAGGGTCGCGTCAATCTCACCAATTTCGTCAAGGAACAGGGTGCCGCCCTGGGCCTGTTCAAAACGGCCGATGCGCCGCTCATGCGCCCCGGTGAACGCGCCTTTTTCGTGGCCGAACAATTCGCTTTCCAGCAACGTGGGCGCCAGCGCCGCGCAATGCACGATCACCAGCGGCTGCCGGGCACGGGGACTGAGCTGGTGAATCGCCCGGGCAATGAGTTCCTTGCCCGTGCCGCTTTCACCGGTCAGCAGGACCGTGGCGCGCGAGGGCGCGACCTGTTGGACGATTTCAAAGGTCTCCTTCATTGCCGGCGATTCGCCGACGATATTTTCCAAACCGAACTTGTGGTCGAGCTGCCGGCGCAATGAAACATTTTCCGTTTCCAGGCCTTGCCGGCGCACGGCCCGGGCGATGCGCATTTCCAGTTCATCAATTTGCAGGCGGCCCTTGGAAACGTAATCGTCCGCACCGCGCTTCATGGCGTCCACCGCCAGTTCTTCCGAACCGTAAGCGGTCATCAAAATGCAGATCGGCGGCCGGGCGAGCGATTTGGCGCGGGAAATCAATTTCATGCCGTCCTCGCCCGGCAGCCGGAAATCTGTGAGCAACACGTCAAAATTTTCACGTTCAAGCAATTCCATCGCCGCCTTCGCGTCCTCCGCCACATAAACGTCGTAACGATCCTCAAGGGCGGCGCGCAAGCCGTCCCGCGTCGGTTTCTCGTCGTCGACAATCAACAAGGTCGGTTTTTCAGTCATTGCGGTTCTGCCGTCACTTCGGTTTTTTCCTCAAGCAATCGCGGCCCGGGCGCCTGCAGGGGCAGCCAGATGCGGAACGTGGCGCCGCGGCCGGCGTGGCTCTCCAGCTCGATTTTGCCGCCGTGCGCGCGCACGATGCGTTGCACAATCATCAACCCGAGTCCCGTGCCCCGCTTCTTGGTCGTAAAGAACGGCTCAAAAATGCGGTTGATCTGTTCCTGGGGAATGCCGCTGCCGGTGTCGGCCACGCTGACCCACACTCCCTCCGCACCTTCACCGGTCTGCAACGTCAGCGTGCCGCCCCGGGACATCGCCTGCATCGCGTTCTTGACCAGATTCACCAGCACCTGCTGCATTTGCGTCGCGTCCGCCGGCGCCGCCGGCAACCGGGACGCCAATTTTGTCCGGACATTCAGTCCGCGGTTGTCCAACTCCGGCTTCAGCAAATCCAGGGTTTTTTCAACCACCTCGTTCAAGGAAATCAATTTTAATTGCGGCGACACGGGGCGGATCGCCTGCAAAAATTGGGTGACGATGTAGTCCAGCCGGTTGATTTCCCCTTTGGCCACCTCGAGGTATTGTGACAGTTTGCGCAAACTGTCCGGGGGTGGCAGAGGGCGGGGAACGGGGGTGGCGATTTTCCGCCCACTCGGCTCCCGGCGCCCGTCAGTGTCCAACTTTCTCAATTCGCGTTCCATCAGCTGCATATGAATGTGAAGCGCGTTGAGGGGATTCCCGATTTCATGCGCGACGCTGGCGGCCAGCAGCGTGAGCGCCTGAACCCGTTCGCTTTCGATGGCCTCAAAGGTTTTCTGACGCGTTTCGGTCGCATCATGCAAAATGAGCGCCATGCCGGAACTGCCGGCCGCCTGGCCATCAAGCGGCGCGGCGTAGAGGCGCAAAAAACGCGGCCGCGGATAATTCACTTCAAATTCGTGTCGCGCGACCTGTGAGCCGCCCTCATTGTCAAAGCGCAGAATGTCCTCCCATTCAAGCTCCGGCAGGTAGCGCTTGACGTGCTGGCCTTCGATCCCCGGCTGCAGGCCCAGCAGGCGTGTGACCGCCTGGTTGAAATAAATAATCCGGCCCTGTTCATCCACCACGAGCACGCCGTCTTCAATGGTGTTGAACAGGGTTTCAAGAAAACTGCGTTCCCGCGCCAGGCGCTTGACGACCGTTTGCAAGCCCTCCGCGTCCAGTCGCCCGATGCGGCCCAACACCTTGTCTAGAAAGCTGGATTTGGCCATAGACACTGGATAGCGGCAAACAATTCACGATTCATGATGGCGCGTCAACTTGGCACATTTTAAAAATTAGCGCCTGAAGGGCAAGGGTTTTAATGGCGCATTATTTCGCTTCCGCCGTCAGCGCTAAAAAAACCTCCTCGAGCGGGCCGGACGTGCCGCTCAACTTGCGGAGTTCGTCGCGCGTGCCGACGGCGATCAATTTTCCATGGTTGATGATGCCGATGCGGTCGGCCATTTCCTCGGCCACGCTGAGTTCGTGCGTGGACATCAGCACGGTCATGCCTGCGCGCGACCGTTCCTTGAACACATCCTTCACGACACGGGCGTGTTGCGGATCGAGACCCACCATGGGTTCATCGACCACGAAAACTTCCGGCTGGTGCAGCAGCGCGGACACAATGGCCACGCGCTGGCGGGTGCCATGGGAAAGGCTTTCCAACGGAAGATTGGCAAAGTCGGCCAGATGAAAGCGCGCGATCAATTCCTTCGCACCGGCTTCAATTTGCGCGTCGGGCATGGCAAACAATTGTCCGATAAAGCGGAAAAATTCCCAGGCCGTGAGTTTGTCATAAAGAAAGGGGAAATCCGGCACATAGGCCAGGCGACGGCGCACTTCCATCGGTTCGGCCTGCGTGTCAAAACCACAAACGCGCGCGCATCCGGTACTCGGCTTCATCAGCCCGGCGAGAATCTTCAGCGTCGTCGTTTTGCCGGCGGCGTTGGGTCCGAGCACCGCAAAGAATTCCCCCCGCGGGATGGTCAGCGATACATCGTTGACCGCGACCAGGTCGCCGAATTTTTTGACGAGATGGATGAGTTCAATCACCGGGTGACTCAAGGGTTGATAAATTGGTCAAACGCGGCGGTCACGCCGCCGGGCAGTTCGACGCGTAGAATTTCACCGACCATGCTGACGTAAATGACAATGGGATGGTCGAGCACGCGCGTTTCCAACCGATACACGGGCACGGCCTGCCCGCCCAGCGCCAAGTGGTCAAGATGTGCCTCCCAATGAATGTCTTGCGCAAGCACGCCGGGTGTTTGGAGCACAACCGGCCAATCCAGTCCGGCGGCCCATCCGCCGCCCAAATCCCCGGCAAACGCGCGCCATAATGCATTCGGATTTTTCAAATCGTCAAAGGCAAACACATTCTCGGCGCTGACACCGTCCGTCGTGATTTTCAGATGGACATTTCGTTCATCCGCCCGGGAGTGAATTTCGACCGTGGCAAAATGCGAAGACATTTTCAGTTCCAACTGACGCCACTCGCGCGTGCGCGAAAATTCGAGCTGGCCGTTAAAGGTCAGCCGGTTGGTAAAATCACCGAGCCCGATGTTCCCATTAAATCGAATCTGATATCCCGCGCGGGTATTCATGCTCGAGGGTACCGGTTTGACCTCGTCCAGCGCAGCCATTTCCCGTTCCACACTGGTGGAGAATTCACAGAAACCGGTTCGCTGGCCATCCTGAAGGATATTCAACGAGGAAATATCCGGCGCGGTCAAAATTTTCTGCCAGATCAACGCCACGGGCACGCGAACCCCCACCCCGTGCGAATCGTATTCCGCGCGCCACAAAAGCACGTTCATGGCCACCCAAAAGGCGGTGATCAACAGAAAAGTGAGACGCGGGATCATGCGGCGGTTTACGAGGAAGGGATATTCAGGACCTGGCCGACGCGCATCCGCCGGGGTTCCAAACCCGGATTGGCCGCCAGCAAGGCGTTCAGGGTGATGCCGTATCGGCGGGCGATGCGAACGGCGGTTTCGCCGGCGACGACCGTATGCGTGCCCAGGATTGGCTTGGTCGGGGCCGAAGACACCGGATGATTTGGGCTCGACCCTCCCGCCATGAGGGAGACATTAGGGACCGGCGGCGGCGAACCGGAATTGACGGAGGATTGCGTTATCACTGAATTGGAGTCCGTGGCCGGTTGATTTTTTGCCGCCGGCTGGCTCGCAAAATACGCGCGCCATTTGTTGACCTCATCCTGCAACTGCTGGTTTTGCTCGATCAACTGGGTGATTTGCTTTTGTGCGGCGGGCGTGCTCGGCAACGGCAGCACATCGGCGGCCAGTTCCTGTTTGCAACTTTCAATGCGCTGCTTGATGACCTCCGTGTTGCCGGCACCGGGATTGAACTTCAAGTATTGTTGATAGTGATAAATCGCCGCGGCCGGATCGGATTCCTTTTCGTCATAAAGCCAGCCGAGTTCAAAATGGGCCGCGGCTGAATGGGGATTCACTTCCAAAGATTCTTCAAAGGCCTCGACCGCGCCCTGATAGTCCATCGTGTTGATGCGGCTCTTGCCCAGGACAAAATGCGGCTCCTTTTCCTCGTCCGACTGATCCTGGTCCGACGGCAGGCAACCGCTCAGCGCGATCCCGAGCCAAAGGGCGAACAGGCCGAACCAGAAGCGATTTCCAAATGACATGATGCGAACCTAAACGAACCCTCGGACGGACGCAATCGTGCGTTGGTTCAATGCCCATCCAGCCCCTCAACCTGACAAAAGCGGGCTTGAGATTTCATGGCGCGGGGCGCAACTTGTATCGGCTTGCGCGCGTGGCGGAATGGCAGACGCGCCAGACTTAGGATCTGGTCCCGAAAGGGTTGGAGGTTCAAGTCCTCTCGCGCGCACCAGTGTTCGCCGGGAGCGCCGCGCCGGGCGACGACCCGGCAAACCGTCCGGAAAATCTCATCGGGCCGACCGCACCTGCTCCTTTTTTCCCTCCAATTCGGATTGAATTTTTTTCCGCTCGTGGACGAGTTGTTCGCGAAGCAATTTTCCCTTTTCCGCATCATTCGCCGCCCTCGCCATTTCAGCGTTCAACGCAATTTCCCGCTCGGCGATTTTCGCGGCGTACTTTGCATCCAGTTCTGCCAGTTCCTGTTTCTGCGCCGGGCTTAATTTTTTGGCCGGTGCGTCCTTGTTCAAACGCTCCATCGCGAGTTCGTAGGCGGTCTTCATATTTTAATTTGGGAGGGTTGCCGTGTCGGCGACCCTGATTTTATTTTGGGGACGGCGACACGCCATCCCTCCCGTTTATTTTTTCTTCTTCCAAGGTTGGCTGGGAAATGTGATCGGCGGCGGCTTGGGTCGCGCCATCTGCAATGCGCCATCCCTCCCGGTCTTTGGGTCCGGTTCACCGGTCCTGGCGGCATCGGCGCGCCACGACTCGATCTTCGCCTGGAGACCGTGATGCTCGGCCGTGAGTTTGTTGCCGGCCTTCATGTAAAACAGCGAAAGATTTGTGTGAACGAGCTGATCCCGCGGCCGGAGTCGCTCGGCCTTGTGGCCTTCGGCAATGGCCGCGGCATAGTCGCCTTTGCGATAATACGCCATGCCGAGCGCCAGTTGCGCGTCGAAGTGCGCGGGGTCGGCGGCCAATACTGCGCTGAGTTTGGCGATGGCGCCATCGAAGTCGCCACGGCTGAAATCGAACATCGCGTCGTCGTATGGTTCCTGGAGGGTCATGCGGTCTGGTGAACGCTAGCGCACACAACTGCTCCCATGCAAGCAGCCGGTGGCGGCAATAGATATCTTCCATCGCCCGGCCATGGATATAATCATGGCTAATGTACATTTTTTGTTATCCCGCGGGCAGTCTTAAAAATTGGCATAAATCATTTATTAAAAAGAACATATACACACGATTAGAATTTGACACGCTTGCTTTGCGTGGCTTAATGTGTCATGGCAATGGTGCAGTGTTGATTCGCTTTCCGTGATCCATCTCACCTTGCAAGGTATAAAATTTAAGTTTGAGATTTCATGAGCGACACAATGGCAACCGCGCCGTCCCCGGGCGGCGCACCGAAGGTATCAAGCGTTAATGAAGCGGTGATCCGTATCGCCGGCAATTCGCAGGATGGCATCCAGGCCATCGGCGGATTTCTGGCGCGCCTGGCCGGCCGCAGCGAACAGGAAGTCATGACGTTCATGACCATCCCGTCCACGATTTCCGGCGGGCCCTCGATTTTCCAGGTTCGGATCGGCTCCGGCGAGGTCCTGACCGCAGGCGATGAAGCCGACGTGCTGCTCGCCTTTTATCAACATTCCTACGAGGACCACATCGGTTCGCTTAAGAAGAATGGGATTGTGCTTTACGACACCGATCACGTCGAGCCCAAGCCGGAGTGGCAGAAGGATTACCATCATGTGGGCATTCCGATTTCGTCGCTGACCATTGAAGCCATCGGCGGCACGGCCAAGGACAAGGGCAAAAACATCTACGCCCTGGGGCTCATCGCGCGGATGTTCGACCTGAATGTAACGCGGCTTGAAAAACTTATCGCCGAGCGTTTTGGCGGCAAGGACGAGAGCATTGTCAAAAACGCGCTCGCGGCGTTTCACGGCGGTTATTCCCACAACGTCAGCAATCTGCTGGAGACCTTCCGGTTTTCCGAAAGTCAAAAACGCGAAGGCCATCAGGTGGTGATGAACGGCAATGAGGCGCTGGGCCACGGCCTCATCGCCGCGGGCATTCGTTTCGGCGCCGGCTATCCCATCACGCCCTGGTCCGACATCATGGAACTGCTGCGGCGGGAATTGCCCAAATACGGCGGGACCTTCGTGCAGTGCGAGGATGAAATCGCCTCCATCTCCATGGCCCTGGGCGCCAGCTATGCGGGTCGCCTGGCGGTGACCGGTTCGAGCGGACCGGGAATTTCGCTGAAAAGCGAAGGCATCAGCTGGGCGGTGATGGCCGAGATGCCGCTGATTATTGTGGACGTGCAGCGCGGCGGGCCGTCCACCGGCATGCCAACCAGCGTGGAACAATCCGATCTTTACATTGCCTGCTTTGGCGGACACGGCGACGCGCCGCGTGTGGTGATCGCGCCGGCGAACGTCGAGGACTGCTTTTATACGGCCATTGAAGCCGTCAATATTGCGCGCAAATACAACGTGCCGGTGTTGATCCTGAGCGATCAGGCCATTGCCACGCGCATCGAGGCGTTTCTGGAGCCGAACCTGGAAAAGGTTTGCCAGAACATTTCCCCCGACCTTTCGCCCGTCCCTGATTTCAAGCCGTACGATTTATCCACGCCGGACGGCATCGTGCCGCGCGTCGTGCCCGGCACGCGTGTCAACAGCGGCAAATATCCCATCGCCACCGGCTTGGAACACGATGAAATGGGACATCCGACCGCCTCGCCGAAATTACACATGCAAATGACCGCCAAGCGCCGCAAGAAGCTGCAGGCGCTGGCCGCCACGTTGCCGGTGCCGAAAATTTACGGTCCGCCCGAAGGCAACGTGCTGCTGGTCGGTTGGGGCTCGACCCGGGGGCCGATTTGCGAAGCCGTGGACCGCGCCCGGGCGGGGGGCGACAGCATTTCGTCGTTGCACCTGCGCCATCTCAATCCGCTGCCCAACGGCCTGGACGACATTTTCTCCGGCTTTCATCACGTCTTTGTCGTCGAGATGAACGACGAAGGCCTTTATGGCCAGGGCCAGCTGGCGACATTGTTGCGCGGGCGCTACGCGGATGCGCGCATCCGCAGCATCAGCAAGACCGACGGCCTGACCTGGAAGGTGAAGGAAATTCTTGCCGCCGTAAAAACGAAGTTGTCCTCGAACGGCGAGGTCGTGAAAGCGGTCTAACTTCCGCCGTTGTGAAGGATTTGAATTTATGAGTGAAGCCATTGTTGAACTACCCGAGCGCGTCCCGCAAAGCGGGATTGCCGCGGCGCCAGTGGCGCCCGGCGTCGAACGCAAGGGCCTGACGAAAAAAGAGATCGCCGCCGATCACCCGACGTGGTGCCCCGGTTGCGGCGATTTCTCGGTGCTCGCGCTTTATTTCAAGCTCATCGAGAAACGCAAAATATGGCATGAGAACATCACCACCGTTGCGGGCATCGGCTGTTCCAGCCGGTTTCCGTATTTCGTGCAGGCGCACGGGGTGCACTATATCCACGGGCGTGCGCTGCCGTTCGCCACGGGCGTTTCCCTTTCCCGGCCGGACCTGCACGTGTTCGTTTTCGGCGGCGACGGCGATGCGTTCTCCATCGGCGGCAACCATTTCAATCATACCGCGCGCAAAAACGTCAAGATGACCTACGTCGTCATGGACAACTGGGTTTATGGTTTGACCAAGAAGCAGACCTCGCCGACCTCGCCGCTCGGCTTCAAGAGCAAGACCGACCAGTGGGGCGCGGTGGATTATCCCATCAATCCGATGAAGCAGGCGATTTCCGCGGGCGCCACCTTTGTCGCGCGCACCACGTCCACGAACCCCAACCACGTGCTGGCCATGATGGAAGCCGCGATGGACCACGACGGCTTCGGCTTCATCGAATGCCTGAGCGAATGCGTGGAATTTTACGAAGGCGCGTTCGACGCCGCAAACCCGCGCAAGGGCGGTGTGTTCCGGGAAGTCCCGAAGGACCATGACGTGACCGACGAACTGTCCGCCTACAAACTGGCCGGGGCGGATTTCCCGGGTTACTTCGGCATTTTCTACAAAAACCTGAAGCCCACCAAGAACGCGAAAGAGGCTGAAATCATCAAATCGTATCAAGGCAAGGTCACCGGCCTGAAAGACTGGCAAATTCTCCAGAAAAGCTTCGACCGGATGAAGTAAACCGATTGGCGATATTCGATTTACAATTTACGAGCCTGTGGATTTCCCGGGCTCGTTTATTTTTTTATGGCGCGGTCCGGGCAAATCGTGAATCGTAAATCCGATGCCGATTTACGAATTCGCCTGCCCGAAATGCCGGAGGATTTACAGCTTTCTCTCCAAACGCCTGAATCCCGATCGTCTTCCCGTTTGCCCCAAGTGCGGCCATAAAAAAATGGCCAAGCAGGTCAGCCGCTTTGCCCTGTCGCGGAAGGTCGCCGGACCCGCCGCTTCAGCCGAATCCGGCGGACCGCCGATGCCGGACCTGGACGATCCGCGTGTGGAACGGGCCATGATGGAGTTGGAACGTGACCTGGAGCACCTGGACGAGAACAATCCGCGGCACATGGCGCACATGATGAAGAAGATGAAGGACCTCATGCCGCCAGGTTCCGTTCCCAAGGAAATGGACGTGGCCATCAAACGACTCGAGGCCGGCGAGGACCCGGAAAAAATCGAAGCCGACCTGGGCGACGTGCTCGGCGATTTCATGGATGGGAAGAAAGGCGGCGGGGAACACGCCTATACCCGGGACAGCGGACTTTACGACTATTGATCCGGCCTTCAACCTTCCACTCGCATGCGCTCACCCGGCAGAAACCTTCCCAGAACCATTGTTCTTGTCCTGGCCGTGCTGGTCCCGATTTTTACGGGCGGCTGCCGGCGGGAAACGCCGCCAACTTCGACCGGGTCCGATCCGGTGTTTTCGCCGATGCCGGGAACTCCGGTTTACACTTATCGGGTGGTAAACACCTGGCCGCATGACCGCAATGCCTTTACGCAGGGCCTGGTCTACTTCGATGGCGTCCTTTTGGAAAGCACCGGGCTGTATGGCCGGTCCAGCCTGCGCCTGGTGGAACTCAATACCGGGCGGGTACTGCAACAGGTGACGGTCCCACCCGAATACTTCGCCGAGGGACTCGCCGCCCTGCACGGCAAATTGTACCAATTGTCGTGGCAAAACCAGACGGGGTTTGTCTACGACCAGCAGACATTCCAGCTTGAAAAGGAATTCTCCTACGAAGGCGAGGGCTGGGGTCTCACCACGGACGGACAATCGTTGATTCTCAGTGATGGGACCGATCGAATCCGCTTTCTCGACCCGGCCACATTCGCCGTGAAACGCTCAATCAACGTGTCCGACGAGGGACGGCCGGTCATCCGGTTGAACGAGCTCGAATACGTCAAAGGCGAAATCTACGCCAATGTCTGGCAGACGGACTTTATTGTGCGCATCAATCCCACCAACGGCGTGGTGACCGGTTGGATTGACCTTGGTGGCCTGCTTTCGCCGGCGGACCGCGACGCGACCACGGATGTGCTCAACGGCATTGCCTACGATGCCGCCGGCGACCGCCTGTTCGTCACCGGCAAATTTTGGCCGAAACTTTTCGAAGTGCGGCTCGAACCCAAACCTTGACGCCCACCGGCATGGCCCATCTCCACGAAAAAATTGATTTCACCGTCGCCATTTTCGTCGTCCACGACGGCAAGGTATTGCTAGTCCATCATCGCAAGTTGGACAAATGGCTGCCGCTGGGCGGGCACATTGAGCTGGACGAGGATCCGGAGCAGGCCGCGTTGCGCGAGGCGAAGGAGGAGAGCGGCCTCGACGTGGAACTGCTGGGTGAACGCCCGCCCACGACCGGCCCGGGCACACGCGCGCTCATCGCCCCGCGTTTCCTCGACATTCACCGTATCACCGACACGCACGAGCACATCGGCATGATTTATTGGGCGCGACCGAAGGTCGGGTCGGCGCGTGGCGTCCCAACCAAACTTGCCGCCGGAGAACATCACGACATTCGCTGGTGTTCCGCCACGGATTTGGATAGGTTGCAACCGTCGATGTCGGACGCGGTCAAATGGTATTGCCGCCACGCCATCCGTGAGATTTCCAACCAGCCATGACCATTAAAAAAGGCCGCCGCTTCAAGGCCGCCTGTTTCACCCTGGAAGGGGTCGGTTCCTTCTCGGTGTCCTTCTATTTTTACTACGTTTACTTTCTCATGCGGGACCATTTTGGTTTCGACGGCAAACACAATCTTGCCTTCGCCGCCCTCATTGGCCTCATTTATGTTTTCTCCGCCTGGCAGGCCGGACGGTTCGCGCACCGTTGCGGTTATTTTACGGCGCTCAAGGTCGGCTTCCTCATGATGATCCTGTCGCTGGCAGTCGGCGCGCAACTCGGCTCCGCGTCCGGCATCGTGCTGGCTTCCGCATTTTTCACCGTCGGCCAGTGTTTTCTCTGGCCGACCATCGAGGCGCTCGTGAGCGAAGGCGAAGATGCCGAAGGCCTGCCGCGTGCGGTCGGCACCTACAACGTCGTCTGGGCTTCCACGAACGCCCTGGGCCTTTTTGTCGGAGGCACCCTGGTGGAAACCTTTGGATTTGGGGTTTTGTTCTATTTGCCCATCGCCCTTTTGCTGACACAACTGGCCCTGACCCTCTGGCTGGAAAGACACGTGCAGGGCCAGGCCGCGGCTTCAAACCAACCGCCCGCGCCCGCGCCGTCGCCCGACCCGAACCGGCCGTCGCCCGCGAAAGCCAGGGCGTTTTTGTGGATGGCCTGGCTGGCGAATCCGTTCGCTTACATCGCGATCAATACCTTTGTTCCCCTGTTGCCCAGTCTGGCGGCCCGCTTTCAACTCACGCCGATGCAGGCGGGATTTGTCTGTTCCCTGTGGGGATTTGTGCGGCTGGCCACCTTTTTCGGGTTGTGGTTCTGGAATGGCTGGCATTACCGGTTTCGCTGGCTGGTGACGGCGTACGCCGCGCTCATTATTGTATTCATCCTCATTCTGACCGCACCCAACCTGGCAGTATTGCTCGCGGCGCAGGTCTTCTTCGGCATCGCCATCGGGCTGATTTACTACTCGTCGCTGTTTTATTCGATGGACGCGAGCGAAACGAAGAGCGAGCACGGCGGCATCCACGAGGCGGCCCTGGGCGCGGGCAATTTCGCCGGCCCGGCGGTCGGCGCGGTCTCCCTGCAGTTTTTCCCCAACGTCGCCTACAGCAGCGTAATGGCCGTCAGTGGCCTGCTGTCGCTGGGATTTGTGGCGTTGCTGGCCATCCAGTGGTACAGCCGCTCCCGGCGTTAAATTTTGGCCACGGCGGTTCAAGACCGCGGCTGCACCGGAGAACCTCAAAATAATCCGGTAAATTTTGTTTCCGGGGTTGAAATCTTCAGCAAACGAAACGAGAATCATGGTGGATGGACAAGGATGTCTTGAACGCAGGGAGTTCGTTACCGCGGATTGCCATGGTTTCCACGCATGGCTACGTGGCGGCCACCCCGCCGTTGGGCGCGGCGGACACCGGCGGACAGGTGGTTTACGTGCTGGAACTTTCGAAGAAACTGGCGCAATTGGGCTATGAAGTGGACATCTGGACGCGCCGGTTTGAGGATCAGCCGGAGATGGATCCGGTGAGCGACCAGGTGCGCGTCATCCGCGCGCGGTGCGGCGGGCGCAATTTCATTCCCAAGGAATATCTGCACGAAAAGCTGCCGGAATGGGGCGAGAACGCCCTGCGCTTCATCAAAAAACACCAGCTCAAATACGACTTCATCGACAGCCATTACTGGGACGCGGGGATCGCCGGACAGCATTTGAGCGACGTGCTCGACGTGCCGCATCTGCACACACCGCATTCGCTGGGCATCTGGAAGAAAAAACAAATGGAAGCGGACTTTCCCGGCGATGAGAAAAAATTCGAGCAGCAATACAATTTCACCAAACGCATTCTCCATGAACGCCTGTTGTACGCGGACGGTGACACGGTGGTGGCCACCACGCCGCAACAACTGGACCTGCTTCAACAGGATTACGAGGTGCCGGAGGAAAAATGCCGCATGATTCCACCCGGCTACGACGACAACCGCTTTTTCCCTGTCAGTGAGTCGAGCCGCAAGGCCATCCGCCAGCGGCTCGGTTTTTCCGGCAAGGTGGTGCTGGCCATCGGACGGCTGGCGCGCAACAAGGGCTACGATTTGCTCATCAACGCGTTTCAAGTTGTCGCGCAGCGCGAACCGGAAGCGGTTTTGTGGCTGGCCGTTGGCGGAACGGATTTAAGCGACCACGAACAGAAAATCCTGGTGGAATTGAAGGAGCTGGTCGCCCAGTCAAAACTCGAGTCGCGCGTCCGGTTCGAAGGATTCGTTCCCGATGAAGTGCTGGCAGATTACTACCGGGCGGCCGATTTGTTTGTGCTTTCCAGCCGGTACGAACCATTCGGCATGACGGCGATTGAGGCGATGGCATCGGGCGCGCCCACGGTGGTGACCGTGCACGGCGGTTTGTATCGCGCCCTGACCTTCGGGCGGCACGCGCTGTACGCAGATCCGTTGGACAAGGACGATCTGGGCATCACCATGTTCAAGGTGTTGCGGCATCCGCGGCTGTCGGCGCGGCTGGCCCGGATGGGGGCGCACAAGGCGCGCAGCCTGTTCACCTGGACGGGGGTGGCGCAACAACTGGTGGCGGTGGTCGAGCAGCGCGAGAGCGCCAGCCTGACGTTGACGGACAACGAATGGGACGAACCCTGGAACGATGCGGATTAGAATTGAACGACTTTGCCTGCCGGTGATTCCAACCAACAGGTCAGAGGGCTATGACAAACGATAAAGTCCAACTTTTCTGTGCGGACCTGGACGGCACGCTGCTGGGCAATCCGGAGGCCACGCGCCGGTTCAAGGACACCTGGGAAGCCCTGCCCAAAAAGCAACGTCCCCTGCTCTGCTATAATTCCGGCCGGCTCGTGCAAAACATCATTGATTTGCTGGCCACCAAATCCCTGCCGTGGCCGGACCATATCATCGGTGGCGTGGGTACCCAGATTTACGACGGACGGCAAAAGCGGCCCTTGGGCGATTTCAACAAACTGTTCCGGCCGGGCTGGGATTTGAAAAAAATCGAGTCCATCCTTACCACTTTTCCCGGCGTCACGCACCAGCCGCCGCAATTTTTGCACCCTTACAAATCCAGCTGGTATCTGCATCAGGCGCCACCGGAAACCGTTGAACAATTGAAAAAACTGCTCGCCGACGCCGGACTGGAGGTCAACGTCATCTATTCCAGCATGCGCGACCTGGATGTGATGCCGCAAAAAACCAACAAAGGCTATGCCTTGCAATGGTTGTGCGAAAAAATCAGCGTCCCCTTGAACAACGTGCTGGTCGCCGGCGACACCGGCAATGACAGCAGCATGTTCCTCCTGCCCGGCGTCCGCGGCATCGTCGTGGAAAACGCCCAGCCGGAACTGTTCGAGGCGGTCGTCAAACTGCCCACCTTCAGCGCCAGCCAGGTGCTGGCCGACGGCGTCATTGAAGGTTTGAAATACTTTGGCGTGATTCCCGACGCGCCGTCGCTGGAGAGTTCCGCGATGCGCGCCCACGAAATGGATCCCACCCTGCGGATGCTGTTCACCGAGGCGGCGCTGGGCACCCTGACGTCCGAGGAACGCCAGCTTATCTGCACGGGTTACGACCAGGCACTGACCGCGTTGCGAAAAAACATCACACCGCTGGGGTTCTCGGCGTGTTCGCTCGACGACAACGAAGTAACCGGCACCGATGTCAATTACCGCAGTGTCTGGGCCCGGGACGGCTCCATCACGCTCATCAGCACGATTGAATTGGAAGACCCGCAGGTCCGGGCGGCCCAAAAACAAACGCTGCGGACGCTCCTCGACCACATTTCGCCCAATGGCCAGATCCCCGCCAATGTGCGCATTGACACCAGGACGCCCGATTACAGCGGCGTGGGGGGCATCTGTTCCATTGACGGCGGCCTGTTGACCGTCATCGCGTTCTATCACTATGTCAATAAAACGCAGGACCACGATCTGTTGAACGAGTACTCCGACCGGCTGCAGCGCGTGATGAACTGGCTCAGCGCCCTCGACAGCAACAACGACGGCCTGCTGGAAATCCCCGAAGCCGGCGACTGGACCGATTTGTTCGGGCGCAGCTATCACGTGCTTTACGACGAAATCCTCTGGTACCGCGCCAACGTCTGTTTTGGCCGGCTGCTGGAGTTTCAGAAAAAGTTCGAGCCGGCGGCGGATTATCTCCGCTGGTCGCAGTTTATCCGCGGCAAAATCCTCGCGTCCTTCTGGCCGTCCACCAAAACCCGCGAGGCGCCCGTGCAGGTCACCTTTGCCGACCGCCAGTTTTCGCTGGGCGATTCCAGTTACCTGCTGGCGGAGGTCACGCCGTTCAGTTACAGCTGGCGCTGCGACGTGCTCGGAAACATCCTGGCCTTCCTGAACAACGTGCTCGACGTGGATCGCGCGCGCGTCGCGTTCAAATTCATGTGGGGCGTCGGTGTCAACGATCCCTGGCCGGTGGCCAATTTGTATCCGCCGGTGCAGGCCGGCGACCCCGATTGGCGCGCCTATTACACCGTCAATCTGTTGAACCTGCCCGGCCATTATCACAACGGCGGCATCTGGCCGTTTATCGGCGGCATGTGGGTGCGGTTCATTCACCGGCTCGGCCTTTACGAAGTCGCCTGCCGCGAACTGCTCAAGCTCGCGCAACTGAACCGGCTCGGCAAAAACCAGGAATGGGAATTCAACGAATGGGTCCACGGCCGCACCGGCATCCCGATGGGCAAATGTTTCCAGGCCTGGTCGGCCGCCTCCTACATCCACGCCTGCCAGGAACTCCAAATCAGCCCCGACAGCCTGCCGCATGACTGACCGGCAAACCTTTTAAACCGCAGAGACACCGAGGCACAGAGATATTTTGAGAATACTTGAACCCCTCACCCGTCGCTTTGCGCCACCCTCTCCCCGCCAGGCGGGGCGAGGGGCCGTTGCGGCTTTTTGTTGATGTCTTTGTGGTTTGAAAATCAGAAAGAAAATCCTATCCTCTGCGTCTCTGCGGTAAATATGGACGAACGTAAAACTTTGGACGACCGCGCGAAGATGACCGAGCTGGAACGCCTCCGGCATTCGGCCGCGCATGTCATGGCCACGGCCATTCTGCGCCTGTGGCCGGACGCCCAATTTGCCGCTGGGCCGCCGGTCGAAAATGGATTTTATTACGACGTGGACCTGAAGCACCGCATCTCGCCCGAGGATTTCATGGCCATCGAGGCCGAGATGAAAAAGGAAATCAAGGCCAACCATCCGTTCGAGAAAATCGTCGTCACGCGCGAGCAGGCGATTGCTGACGCGCAGGCGGGAAGGCTTGGGGCGTTAGGCGCGAGGCCGGGAAACCCGTCGGTGTTCAAGCTCGGCAATCTGGAAGCCATTCCCGAAGGCGAACAGATCACCTATTTCAAGAACGGCGATTTTGTTGACCTGTGCGCCGGGCCGCACGTGATGCGCACCGGCAACATCGGCGCATTCAAGCTCACCAGCGTGGCCAGCGCGTATTACAAGGGCGACGAACGCAACCCCCAGCTCCAGCGCATCTACGGCACGGCGTTCAAGAACAAGACCCAGCTCGACGAGTATTTCAAGATGCTCGAGGAGGCCAAGCGCCGCGACCACCGCAAGATCGGCCAGGAAATGGGCCTGTTCGCGATTGACACCGAATACGTCGGGCCGGGCCTGCCGTTGTGGCTGCCGAAAGGCACGGCGATTGTGGAGGAACTGGAAAAACTGGCGAAGGAAACCGAATTTGCCGCCGGCTATGTGCGCGTGAAAACGCCGCACATCGCGCGCGAGAAAATGTATTTAACGAGCGGTCATTTGCCGGTGCTTTATGCGGAATCAATGTACCCACCAATGACACTTCGTGCAGAAAGCGGCAAAAAAGTAGATGTCGAAGCGCAAGCCCGCTCGATCGAGCAATCGGACCAGTTGTTGCGAGAAAACATGGAGAAAATTTTCCCGCGTTTAAAGGAATCAAATTATTCACTTCAAGAATTTGAGAAAGATTTTTGGCAGAAGCCTGAACAAGTTCGGATTCATCTTGAAAAATCAGCTATTGCAACGGTCTTTTCCAAAAGCAAATGGGCGCAGTTGCCGGAGCCGGATCGTTATTATTTGAAAGCCATGAACTGCCCGCATCATCACCGCATTTTTGCGGCGGAGCCGCGCAGTTACCGCGATTTGCCGTTGCGCCTGGCCGAATACGGCACCTGCTACCGCTACGAGCAGTCGGGCGAATTGTTCGGTCTCATGCGGGTCCGCTCGCTCAACATGAACGATGCGCATATCTATTGCACACCGGAGCAATTCGCCGCCGAGTTCAACGCGGTGAACGAGATGTATCTGAAGTATTTCAAGATTTTTGGCATCGACAAGTACGTGATGCGCTTCAGCACGCACGACCCTTCGCGCCTCACCGGCGACAACGCCAAGTTCGTCAACGAACCGGAATTGTGGAAGCAGACCGAGGACATGGTCCGCCAGACGCTCATCGATTCGAAAATTCCCTACGTGGAAGTGCCGAACGAGGCGGCGTTCTACGGGCCGAAGATTGATGTGCAGGTCTGGAGTGTCATCGGCCGCGAATTTACACTGGCAACGAACCAGGTGGACTTTGCGGTGCCTGCGAAGTTCGGCCTTACCTACCGTGACAAGGACAACAGCAACAAGACGCCACTGTGCATCCATCGCGCGCCGCTCGGCACGCACGAACGCTTCATCGGCTTTCTGATCGAGCATTACGCCGGCAATTTCCCGCTCTGGCTCGCGCCGGAACAGGTCCGCGTGATGACCCTCGGCGAGGAGGAGCCGCTGGTAAATTACGCCAAGGCCATCGTCAACGAACTCCGCGCGAACTTCGTTCGCTGCGAATCGGATTTTTCGTCAAACAAAATCAACGGCAAGATTCAGGACGCGGAACAGGCCAAGGTCCACACCATGCTGGTCATCGGCGGTCGCGACATGGAAGCCGGCAACGTTTCCGTCCGGTTGCACGGCAAAGGCAACCTCGGCGCAAAGCCGAAAGCCGAAGTCGTAGCGGACATTTTGCAGAGCATCAAAGAGCGGCGCGCGTGAACGTAAAAATCACATACTTTCTCGATGTGGTTTCGTCCTGGTGTTATTGGGCGGAACCGGCGTGGACGGAATTGAAGGCACGTTACACGGGCAGGGTCGAATTCAACTGGAAGATCGCTCAAATGCCGGCCGGCGCCTATCCGGTTTCAAAAGCACAGGCCGAATGGTTTTATCGCCGCAGCGGCACGATGATGCGTTCCCCGTTCATGTTGAACGCAGGTTGGTTTGAACCCGGTTTGAAACAATATACCGCGCCAAATCTCGTCACCGAAGCCGCCCGGGATTTCGGCGTGACGGATGATCTTGTGCGCCTGGCCATCGCGCATGCGGGCGAGCGCGAGGGGAAAAAGGTCGGGCGATGGGACGTCGCCGCTGACGTCGCCGTCAAAGCGGCAAAATTGAACAGGGCAAAACTTCTCGCCCGTGCCAAATCCAGCGATGTCGCCGCCCGCGTAAGGAAATCATCCGCCGAGTTTGATGCGCTTCAGATCAATCAACGTCCGGCATTCGTGATGGAAAACGCCATTGGAGATCGCGCGGTGTTTTCTGGAATGGTGCGTATCGAACCGTTGGCGGCGGCCATGGAGGCGTTGCTGGCTGACCAAGCGGCGTATGATTCATGGAAGGCGCACGTCGGTAATCCTCCGGTAAAATGAATCTGGTCGGGTGCGCCAACCTAATCCTTGAAACAGAACGGATGTATTTCCGCCAATTTCGCGTTGAGGACGCGCAGTGGTTGTTTGAACTCGACAGCGATCCGGAGGTGATGCGGTTCATTTCCAAAGGCCAATCCACACCGCTGGCGCGAATCCAAAACGAAATCATTCCCCGCTGTCTTGAGCAGTATCGTCAATCGCCGCCGCGCGGATTCTGGGCGGCGCATCTGCGCGAGGACGACGAGTTCATCGGCTGGTTTCACCTGCGACCGGACCGGATTGCACCGGAAGAAACGGAACTGGGCTACCGGCTGAAGCGCAGCGTTTGGGGTCGTGGGCTGGCCACGGAAGGTTCCCGTGCGCTGGTGGTAAAGGCGTTTAATGAGTGGGGTTACGCGAAGGTGTGCGCGCGCACGCTGGCCGGCAACCGGGCCTCGCGCCGGGTCATGAAAAAGGCCGGACTCGTGTTCGAGGCTGAATTTTTTTACGGGGAGGACGTGCTGCCCGGCTGGCCGGAAGCGGAACGTCGCGCGGTAAAATACTCGGTCACGCGCGCGGATTCTGACGCCGCCCGAATGACCTTGGAGACCGGCGGCGGAACAACATCGGGACTGCCAGTCCGCCCAGGTTGATGAATGTGATGATGGACGGTTCCGGGGCGGCCTCCAGCGTCAATTGCGGTCCTGGATCCGGCGCACTGAAGCTGCTGGGTTGATATTGGTAATCCAAGTAAGCAGCGTCAAAGCTGCTCAGAGGCACAGCAGCCAGTGTGCTGTTGTCGAAGGTAATGGTGGCGGTGAATCCGGAGATTGCGAAATTGCCCACCACGTTGTATTCCAGGCTCAGGTCAAATCGATCGCCCGAATCGGGTATGGATGAACCGTCGTAGAAACTGCCGAGACTGGCGCTGTTGCCACTCACAAAATCAAACTGCAGGCTGGAGGAGGTAACGGAAGCGTAAGGCGCGGCAAAACCGTTGTTATAGTACAATTCGAACCTGAGGGTGGCCGAGCTAAACCCCTGGCCGGTGTAGAAAACATTCCACGCTTCGCCCGGCGGGGCACTCACACTGACTTGAATGGTGTTGATGCTGACAAGCTGGACCGAGGGGCTTCCGAACGTGAACGGCTGATTATCATCCCCGTCTGCAGGGAACGGGTAGTAATTGTGCGTAAGGCTCCCGATGGAGGTGGGGCTCAGGCTCAAGGTCTGGGCCGCCAGACGTTGAACCAGCAACAGCAGGGACAGCAACCAGAAAACCCGAACGCAGGACCGTATCAGCTTCATAATATTCTTTTTATTGATTTCTGTTATTTGCCCGGTTAATCCAGCAGGCGCCATGCCGGAAGTGGAGCCGAGCTGTCAAATGAACGGCCAGCTCCGGAAGGCGGAATTGCTGGCGGATGTTGGGCCGGCGGCTAGACTGATGCGCGCATGACGTGGAACGAATTGCTGTTCGACTTTGTGACCATTTGGGTGACGGTGGATCCCATCGGCACGGTGCCGCTTTATTTGTCGGTGACCAAGGACATGACCCCGGCGGTGCGCAAACGCGCGGCAATGCGTGGGACGTTCATTGCGTTCCTTCTGCTGGCCGGGTTTCTTTATCTCGGACAATATCTGCTGGAGGCGATGCGGATTGAGATGCTTTCATTCCAGATCGCCGGAGGGATTGTCCTGTTCCTGTTCGCACTGACGATGATTTTCGGCAGGGATTTGACCCATAATTCGGCAGCGGACGAGGGTCATGACGTGGCCATTTTCCCGCTGGCGATGCCTTCCATTGCCACGCCCGGCGCGCTGTTGTCGGTGGTGGTGCTTACGGACAACAACACGCACAGTTTTTTCCAGGAATCCCTCACGTGCGGAGTGATGGCCCTGGTGCTCGTCGCGACGCTGATCCTGATGCTGCTAGGCAACTGGATCATGCGGTTCATCGGGCGGTCCGGCGCCAACATTCTCAGCCGGGTGATGGGCATGATTCTCGCCGCGGCGGCGGTGGAGATGGTTTACAGCGCCTTCCGCGGCCAGTTGGGCCCGGGATGATCGAACAAAACCCTGACCGGATTCGTCCAAGATACGTTTTATGAAAATCATCAAAGGACTGGTTGTTTTGCTGCTCGTGGCGGCGGTGGTTGCCGTCGTGGTGATGCATGAGGAAAAGACCGGCGCGAAAAGGGTCGCGGCTGAAACCAAGAATGCGGCCGAATCGATCGAGGCCGCCACCACCGACGCGGTCGCCGTCAGCACGAAGGCAATCAGCGAGGCTGCCACCAATGTCGCCGCCAAGGTCAAGGAGACCACGACGAATGTGGTCGGCGAGGTGAAACAGAAGATTGACAATACGGCCCACTAACAGCAGCGGGCGCGTTCAAAACACCACGGATGATCCAGCATTATTGGGCCACGTTCGTTGAGTTGATTGCCACGCCGTTCGAGCACGTGGCGCTGATCTGGGGCATTGTGCCGCTTTACTTTGGCCTGCTGCTGAACGAATTGACGGCGGACAAGGCGAATTTTCGCACGGCCCTTCAGTCCGGGTTCAGTTTTCTGTGGGCGGGCGCCCAATGGTCGTGGCCGTATTTTGCGTCGCGCGGACTGAACCTGCCGCGCATTGAACTGAACGCGGGGCTGCCGGTGAATTTGCTGGTGACCTTTCTCACCCTCGCGTTGGGCCTGGTGGCGCTCATCAGCGGCCTGCGGAAGAAATTTCCAAAACATTTGCATTTCATCGGCCACACCCGGTTCGCGAATTACTTCATGATCACCCTGTTTCCAATCCAGGCGCACATCGGCATGAATTGGACCTGGGACCGCCTGATGGCCATCGGGCTGTTCGCCGTGCCGATCTGGCTGGTATTGCACTTCGGGCTGATGCCGGTCCGCCACCGATGAACGGCGCGTTCCACGCTCGCCATCGCGCGGCGGTTTGCTAGATTTTTCCCATGGGACGCCAATGGTTGCATGCCAAACGGCTGGTGGCCGGACTGAAGAAAGGCCGGCAAACGAGCAAAGTGGTCCGCGAAATCTCCGTCGCCGCCAAGCTGGGCGGGGCGGATCCGGCGATGAATGCGCGCCTCTTCGCCGCCGTGGAAAAGGCGCGCAAGGAAAGCGTCGCGCGTGAGGTCATCGAACGCGCCATCAAAAAAGGCGCGGGCACCGGCGACGAAAAACTCGTGATGGAGCATGTGACCTACGAGGGTTACGCGCCGCACAAGGTGCCGGTGATTGTGGAAGTATTCACGGACAACGTAAACCGCACGGCGCCGGAAATCCGCGTGTTGTTCAAGCGGGGCCAGCTCGGCACGGCCGGCAGCAACAAATTCCTGTTCGACCCCGTCGGCCTGGTGGAAGCGCATCATCCCGACACGACCATTGACCGCGAAGCCGCCGCCATCGAGGCCGGCGCGAATGAGGTGGAACCGCTAACACCCGAGCAGAACGACGATGTCCCGGAAGGCACGGTCGGGGCGCGGTTCATTTGCGACCGCACGGCGGTCCACACCGTTTCCCGCTGGCTTTCACAAAACGGCTGGACGGTGATCACCAGCGAGCCGGGCTATCTGCCGAAAAGCCATCCCACCCTTACCGAGGAACAACGGGCGGAGGTCGGCGAATTTCTTCAGAGCCTGGACGATCATGACGACGTACACCGCGTCTGGGCGGCGGTTAAGTGACGAGCGCGACTTTTGCGCTCTTCCCATGGAGCCGGTTCAGGGTTCAAGGACCTTGAATCGAAGGATTCCAAAGCCGGTACAGGGCACTGGGTCCAGGAAGGGGAAAGGCGAGGGACGATGCGGTTCCGTCATTGGTGATGACGTTGCTGACAATGCTCCAGACATTCGTACCGCCCAGAGCGGGAATGGTTTGAAGAACCCATCCGGCACCTCCCGCAGGCCAATTAAAAGCGACATTGCCATCTCCGGGTACGTCAATCCCCAGGCTGGGGATGTCACCGTACATCGTATCGCCCAAAAGCGCCGTATAGACAATCGCGGCCATCACGGACGTGCCCTGTGAATTGGGATGGACATTGTCGGGAAACCATTCGCCGTGGCCGGCGAGCAGGGTTTGCATGTCAATGATCTGATGATTCAGATTGGTGCCGATCTGGCGGACCAGCGGGGAGATATTCGTTGCGACAATGCCGGCGTTGATACCGTAGCCGTTGGCGCCGAAGACGGGCGGCGGCGTGCAGACCAACACCAGCGGTTGCGTGGACAAATTGGTAAAGGTGAGGATAAACCTCTGATAATTGGAATAAAAATTTGTCCCGTACTGCCAGTTCTGCGGTTTTGAATCGTTCGAACCGAGCATGATGACAACGATGTTCGGCAAGGGCGGACCATGGGCAGCGGCGTTGGCGCTGGTCGTCCAGTAGGGCATGTCGCCCTGAAGCAGCAAGGTGGTGCCGCTGACGCCATAGTTTATCACGTTATAGTTGGTTCCGAGCAGTTGTTGAAGCTTGGCGGGATAACCTTGAACGGCCGGATTGGTTAAATTAGCCCCGGCGGTGATACTGTCTCCAACACACGCGACGACGATCGCCGCCTGATCATAAAGAGTGCTGGCTCCGAATAACAGAATAGCGCTTATGACACTCAGCCGAACCGGGATCATGTACAGATATTATCAGCAAAGGGCGGGCCCGTCAAACTCGATGGCCTCGCAACCAGATCAGCTTAAGCGCATCGGCATGACCACGTAGAGAAACGGGCCGTTTATTTTCAATACCCCCGGACTGAGTTCGTCCGTCAACTCGAAGAACACCTCATCCTCGGTCAGCGCGTTAAGCGGTTCGATGAGGAATTTGGGGTTGAAGGCGATGGCGATTTCCTTGCCCTTATAGTTCACCGCAAGGCTCTCCCGGGCCTCACCGACCTCCGGCGAGTTGGCGGTAATGGCCAGATTGTTTTTGCTGAAGGTCAGCTTGACCGAATTGGCCTTCTCACTGGTCATGATTTCGGCCCGGCGCAGGGCATGCAGGAATTCATCGCGCACCAGCGGGACGCGCTCCTTGGTTTCGGCCGGAATGACCTGCCGGTAATTGGGGTAATTCCCCTCAATGAGTTTTGTCAGAACCAGGACAGAGAATCCCTTGTCATCCTTCAGTTTGAACGCGGCCTGGTTCTCGCCGAACTTGATCTCCACGTCTCCCTTTTCCTGCAGGAGGCGATTCAGTTCATTCACCGCCTTGGCGGGAATGATGAATTCCCCCTGACTCTTTTCGGAAATTTCAACCTCTTCGTCCGCCAGCGCCAGCCTTCGTCCATCCGTCGCCACCACCGTCATTTTATGGTCCTTCAGGCTGATAAAAACGCCATTCAACACATAACGGGACTCATCGGTGGAAATCGCGAAGGAGGTCTTCCCCAGCATTGATTTGGCGGTTTCCTGGGTTAATACCACTTTTTTTTCGTCCTTGAACTTGGGCAAAGGTGGAAATTCGTCGGCGCCGATTCCATGGATTTTATAGAAGGAGGTTCCACACCGGACGCTGCATACGTTTTTATCGTCAACTTCAAGATCGATTTCCCCGCCGTTCAATTCCCGGACAATGCCAAACAGCTTTCGCACCGGGATGGTCGTGGCTCCGCCTTTTTTCACCTTGGCTTCCACGGAACAGGCAACGGTCACGTCCAGGTCCGTCGCCGTAAATTCGACCCGGTCGCCTTCCGCACGCAACAGCACATTGGAAAGGATGGGGAGCGTCGTTCGTGAACCGACCACATTTTGAACCGCCTGCAGGCCATTGAGAATTTGCTCCTTGGTGATCGTGAGATTCATGGGCGGTGGTTAATAGTATCTTTCTTTATAAAAAAGTATCAGTATTAAGGGCTGTGAATAAGGCAAACAACCTATGGTGTCAAGGTTTCATCGGTTGAAAGTAAGGGGAAGGCGGGTGGATTTGGAAGATAAAAAAAGAGAAAACCAGAAAAAGCGGAGTTCTCAACAAATTTAACAAAGACTTCACAGAGAGCTGGCGGCTTATTGGCCAAGTTGTGCACGTTGAATCACCTCGGGGAGAACCCGGGAAACAAAATTCACTTCTTCGACCGTCGATTCCCGGCCCAGCGAAAAGCGCACCAGGGCATTGGCGGAGTCCGGCTTACCCAAAGCCCCAACGACGTGAGAGGGTTCCAGGGAACCGGAGGAACAAGCGGATCCGCTCGAGGCACAAATGCCTTCGAGGTCCAACCCTCCCAACAGCACAATGCTGTCCGTGACGTTGACGGTAAAAGAAACCGTATTGGCCAGTCGTTGTTCGCGGGAACCAACCAGTTCCACGCCCGGGATCGCGGACAGGCAGTTGATCAATTGCCGGGTCAGCAGAAGCAAACGGTCATGGGGAAAAACCGGCGGGGTGAGAAACCTTTCCATGGCCGCAACGAGCCCGGAAATGCCGGCGAGATTTTCCGTGCCCGCCCGCCGTTCATGCTCATGTCCGCCGCCGAAAACCACCGGGTCGGGATGGAGCGGGGATCGGATATAGAGCAGGCCGGTTCCCTTTGGCCCGTGGAACTTGTGGGCGCAAATTGAAACCAAATCCGCGTTGAACTGGCCAATGTTTTCGAACGGCTCCTTGCCAAACCATTGCACCGCGTCGGTGTGGAAAATGATTCCGCGCTCGCGGCAGACCGCGCCCAGTTCCGCCACCGGTTGCAGGGTGCCGATTTCATTGTTGGCCGCCATGAGCGAGACGAGCGTCGTATCCGGACGGATCGCCTTTCTTAAATCATCCACGGAGATGCGCCCTTCGGCGTCCACCGGCAACCGCGTGACTTCAAACCCTTCCTTCTTTTCGAGATAATCGAAGCAGTGCAGCACCGCATGGTGCTCAATCCCCGAAGTGATCAAATGCCGGCCTTTGGGCTTGAGCAACCGGGCGGTGCCGAAAATCGCCAGATTATTGCTCTCCGTACCGCCGCTGGTGAAAATAATTTCAGCCGGTTTGCCGCCCAAAACCTTCGCCGCCCGTTCCCGCGCCTCGTCCAGCCAGGCCCGCGCTTGGCGTCCGACGTGATGCACGCTGGAAGGATTGCCCCAGCACTCGCCCAGAAAAGGCAACATTACGTCGCGCACCGCCGGATCCAGGGGAGTCGTGGCGTTGTAATCGAAGTAAATCGTGCGCGGCATGGAACGGATTTTGGGCCAAAACCGGGCAGGCCGACGAGCCCAAAAAGGGGGTTTCATCAATAATTGTCCATAAGAAGACAAAATACGGTTAGATGCTTTGTTTCCGGGCGTTTAGTATGATGCAGCATGGAAATGAAGGCAGCCACCACGTTCCCGGAAAAGCGGCTCGACCGGCTCCCGCCGCGGGTCTGCGCCATGGTTTGTCGCATTGAAACCGGCAACGAGGACGTCCAGCGCCTGAAAATGCTCGGGATCTGCGTGGGACGACAGATTGAAGTCATCAAATCCGGCGACCCCATGATCGTTCGTGTTTTCGGTTCACGACTGGGTTTATCGGCCTCCCTGGCCGCGCACGTGTGGCTGGAGGTTTGCGCGCCCGATCATTGCGCTTTGAGCGAAACGTCCAAGCCATGAACAACCGCGTTGCAGAAACCAAAATGGCGCTGCCGCCTTCGCCGGCGCCCTTTGCGCTCCACACCTTCACGCTGGCGCTGGTGGGGAACCCCAACGCGGGCAAGACCACGCTGTTCAACGCCCTGACCGGACTGCGGGCCAAGACCGCCAACTTTCCCGGCACGACCGTTGAGCGGAAAATCGGCAAGCTGCAACTGGGTCAGCGGCAGGTGGTCATTGTGGACTTGCCGGGGCTGTACAGCCTGGAGAGCAGTTCACCCGAGGAAAAACTGGCCAGCGACGCCTTGCGCGGCCGCCTGGACCAGCACCCGGCCCCGGACGCCGCTTTGGTGGTCGTGGATGCGACCAATCTGGAACGAAATCTTTTTCTGGCCAGCCAGGTCCTCGAACTGGATTGCCCCGTCGTCGTGGCGCTGAACATGATGGACATGGCCAAGGACGAAGGCATCCGCATCGACGTCAACCAGCTTCGCGCTGAACTGGGCTGTGCGGTCATCCCGGTCAGTGCGCGCACCGGCAAAGGGGTGGACGAACTCCGGCGCGAAATCGGCCGGCTCACCGAGGGCGCGATGCCGGAGGCCATCCAGCATGGCAAGCCCAATTGTTCCGTTTGCGGCGGCTGCCCCTATCAGGCCCGCTATGCGTGGACCGAATCCGTTTCCAGCAAAGTCATGGATGCGGCGGCGGCGCGCCGTTCGCAGCGCACGGAAAAACTCGATGAAATCCTGACGCACCCCGCCGCCGGCATGGCGGTTTTTATCGGCGTCATGCTGTTGCTCTTCGTCCTGATTTTCTGGGCGGCGGAAATCCCGATGGGCCTCATCAGCCAGCTGTTCACCACCGTCGGCGCCTGGGTGGCGATGCATGTGCCGGCGGGCGACGGGCAGAGCCTGCTGGTCAACGGCGTGCTGGGCGGCGTCGGTGGCGTGCTCGTGTTTCTGCCGCAAATCTGCATTTTATTTTTTGCGCTTTCATTGCTGGAAGACACCGGATACCTGGCGCGCGCGGCGTTTGTGATGGACAAGGTCATGCGCCGGCTCGGCCTGCCGGGCAAGGCCTTCGTGCCCCTGCTTTCCGCCCATGCCTGCGCCATCCCCGCCGTTATGTCGGCCCGCGTGATTGAAAATCCGCGCGACCGGCTGGTCACCATCCTCGTGGCGCCGCTGATGACCTGCTCCGCGCGCATTCCCGTTTATGCGATGGTTACGGCGCTGCTGTTTCCGCAATCGCCCTTCAAGGCGGCGCTGATTTTCACCGGCGCCTACGCGACGGGCATTCTGTTTGCCATGCTTGCCGCCCTGGTTTTCCGGCGCACCATCCTGCCCGGTGGCAGCCGGCCGCTGGTGATCGAACTGCCGCCGTATCGCCTGCCGGGCCTGCGCACCGCCCTCCTGCATACGCTCGACCGCGCCAAAATTTTCGTAAAACAAGCCGGGACCATCATCCTGGTGATTTCATTGCTGCTCTGGGCGTTGTCGCATTATCCCAAATCCGCCCCGCCCGCCGCCGCGGTCACCCTGGCCGCCCAGGCCGCCCAAGTTGAAAAGAGCGGCGACACCGTGCAGGCCGGCAAACTTCGCCTCGCCGCCGGCCGGCTGACGGCGCAAAGTTCGTTGCAACACTCCTTTGCCGGTCAAATTGGCCGGGTCATTGAACCCGTGATCAAGCCGTTGGGTTTTGATTGGCAGATTGGCATTGGTATTCTCAGTTCGTTCGCCGCCCGCGAGGTCATCGTTTCCACGCTGGCCGTGGTCTACGGCATGGGCGAAGACGCCGCGGGCCGGAATCACGCGTCGCTTTACGACACGCTGCGCCACGCCACTCGCACCGATGGCACGGCCGTATTCACCACCGCCACCTGCGCCAGCCTGCTCATTTATTACATTCTCGCCGCCCAGTGCCTGTCCACCTCCGTCGTGGTCCGCCGCGAAACCAACAGCCTGAAATGGCCGCTGTTTCAGATTGCCTATATGACCGGCCTCGCCTATCTCGCCGCCTTCATCGTGTATCAGGTCGTCAGCCACTTCGTGCACTGATTTGCAATTTGCGACGGACGATATACGATAGGTGTGAAATCGAGCGTCAATCGTAAATCAAAATTACCAGTGTGAGCACGCGGGTTAAAATTTGCGGCATTACCAGTCTGGCCGACGCCCAGGTGGCCGTCTCGGCGGGCGCAGACGCATTGGGCTTCATGTTTTACGACCAAAGTCCGCGGTACATCCCGACGATAACCGCGGCGGAAATTTCACGCGCGTTGCCGCCGTTCACCCTGCGCGTCGGCGTGTTTGTGAATCCTTCCGAGGAACTCGTTTTCCGCGCCATCGGCGACTGCGGCCTGAGCCTGCTGCAATTTCATGGCGACGAGCCGCCGGCGTTCTGCACGCAATTCGGGCTGATGAGCATGAAGGCCTTTCGCATTCGCGATGCCGGGTCCCTGAAGGCATTGCCGGAATACCCGACGGACGCGTGGTTGTTGGATGCTTTTGCGTCCGACGCGCTCGGGGGCACGGGCGAGAAATTCAATTGGGACCTCGCCCGGGAGGTGCCCAGGCTTGGCAAGCCGGTCTTTCTCGCCGGTGGTTTGACGCCGGAAAATGTCGCCGAAGCCATCCGGACGGTGGAACCATTCGGGGTGGACGTTTCCAGCGGCGTCGAATCCGCCCCGGGAAAAAAGGACCACGCCAAAGTCCACGCCTTTATTAAGGCGGCTAAATCGCAGGCACCTCACCATGTTCGAAATTAATTTATGGTGCCAATGAGACCCGGCAATTGCCGTACAAAGAATGGCAACATTTGAGTTAACGGCGGGAAACGGGTGTGATAAAGTGCGCCCCACGTTTTCAAAAAAATGAAGATTGCCGTTCCCAAAGAAACGCAACCGGGCGAAACCCGGGCCCCGTTGACGCCGGCCAGCGCGGCCAAACTGGTCAAACTCGGAGCCCAGGTGGAGGTTGAAACGGGCCTCGGGCTTGGCAGTGGCTTTCCCGATACCGATTACTCCGCCGCCGGCGCCGTGCTCGTCACCGACCGTAAAACGATGCTCGGTTCCGCCGACCTGGTGCTGCGGTTGCGCAAGCCGCCGGTCGAGGAAATTGGCCTGCTCAAGTCCGGCGCCATCCATGCCAGCCTTTTGGATCCGTTCAACGAAAAGGACCTCGTCCAAAAACTGGCGGAGCAGGGCGTCAGCGCCATCAGCATGGAATTCATCCCCCGCACAACCCGCGCGCAGAAGATGGACGTGCTGTCGTCGCAGGCCAACCTCGGCGGCTACGAGGCGGTCATCCTGGCCGCGCGTTATTCCAACAAGATTTTCCCGATGATGACCACGGCGGCGGGCACGATTCTGCCGTCGAAGGTGTTCATCATCGGCGTCGGGGTCGCCGGTTTGCAGGCCATCGCCACCGCCAAACGACTGGGCGCCAAGGTCATCGCTTACGACACCCGGCCGGTCGTGGAAGAGCAGGTCAAGTCGCTCGGCGCGCAATTTCTGAAGATTGACATTGGTGAAACCGGCCAGACCAAGGACGGTTACGCCAGGGCGTTGACCGAGGAACAGATCCAGAAGCAGCGCGACGCCATGAAGAAAACCTGCAGTGATTCCGACGTCGTCATCACCACCGCGCAGGTGTTTGGCCGCAAAGCGCCGATTCTGGTCACGGCCGAAATGCTTAACGCGATGAAGCCGGGCAGCGTGGTTGTGGACATGGCGATTGAGACCGGCGGAAATGTTGAAGGGGCGGTCCTGGACCAGGTGACCGACCGCAACGGCGTGAAAATTGTCGGCATCGCCAATTTGCCGGGCCGCGTGCCGTTGCACGCCAGCCAGGTTTATTCCGCGAACCTGACGAGTTTGATCGAGGAATTTTGGGACAAGCAGAACAAAACGTTTGTGCTGAAGCTCGACGACGAAATCATCAAAGGCTGCCTCATCACCCACGGCGGCAAGGTCGTCAACGAGAAGCTCGTGACCAAACCCGGTTGAAATTTTATGGATACGAACGTCCTCTTTATCTTCATCCTCGCCGTTTTCGTCGGCTTTGAGGTCATCTCCAAAGTGCCGTCCATGTTGCACACGCCGCTGATGTCCGGCACCAACGCCATTCATGGCATCATTTTGTTTGGCGGCATCCTGGTGTTGGCGGACGCCGCCACCCCGCTGGCGCGGGTCCTCGGCTTTGTCGCGGTGGTCTTCGGTTCGGCCAATGTCTTCGGCGGTTTCATGGTCACCGACCGCATGCTGCAAATGTTCAAGAAAAAGAAAAAATGAGCTCGACCATCGCCCTTATTTTCATCGGTGTCGCGGTTTTATTCATCATCGGCATCAAGTTCCTGAGTTCGCCGAAGACGGCGCGCTACGGCAATCTGGTGGCCGCGTTTGGCATGCTGGTGGCCCTGCTCGCTTTGCACAAAACCACCGGTGATTACGTCTGGTCGCAGGGCTGGAACCTGAATTACACCCTGATTGCCATCGGGACGGTCATCGGCCTGATCATCGGAGCGATTGGCGCATATTCGGTTAAAATGACGGCGATGCCGCAGATGGTGGCGATGTTCAACGGCCTGGGCGGCGGGGCCGCGGCGCTCGTGGCGAGCCTGGAATTTCTGCGGCGCGCGCACGGCCTGGAGGACGTTGCGGCGTCCATTACGGTTCCCATGTTGTTCGCCACGCTCATCGGTTCGCTTTCGTTTTCCGGCAGCATCATCGCGTATTTGAAACTGGAGGGAAAATTTGAAAAGCCCCACACGTTCCCCGGCCAGAATTTTCTCAACGGCCTGATCTTGCTCGTGATTCTCGGCCTGGGCGGCTGGCTCACATTCAATGCCACCGGCGGCAACGCCGTTACAGCCTTCATCGTCATGTTCTCGCTCGCGTTGTTCTTCGGCATCGCGATGGTCATGCCCATCGGCGGCGCGGACATGCCGGTGGTCATCTCGCTGTTGAACTCCTTTACCGGCCTCGCGGTCGCGGCGGACGGTTTTGCCATCAACAACCTGGCGATGGTCGTCGCGGGAACACTCGTCGGCTCCTCTGGCACATTGCTTACGTTGCTCATGTGCAAGGCGATGAACCGGCCGGTCACGAACGTTTTGTTCGGTGCCTTCGGTTCCGGCGGCGGCGGCAGTCAGGCCGGCGCGGATGATCTGGCCGGCAAATCCGTCAAGCCGATTCAAGCTGACGAAGCCGCGCTGCTGCTGGCTTACGCGCAACGGGTCGTGGTGGTTCCCGGCTATGGCATGGCTGTCGCCCAGGCGCAACACCAGGTCCGCGAACTGTCCGACGAACTCGGCAAACGTGGCGTCGAAGTGCAGTTTGCAATTCATCCCGTCGCCGGTCGCATGCCGGGCCACATGAACGTTTTGCTGGCCGAGGCCAATGTGCCTTACGACCAGCTTTACGAAATGGAAGCCATCAATCCCTCGATGGATCGCGTGGACGTCTGCCTCGTCATCGGCGCCAACGACGTCGTCAATCCCGCCGCGCGCGAGGAAAAGAGCAGCCCGATTTATGGCATGCCCATCATCGAAGCCGACCACGCCAAGACCGTCATCGTGATGAAACGTTCGATGGCCAAGGGCTTTGCCGGCATCGAAAACCATCTTTTCTACAAGGACAACACCCGGATGCTGTTCGGCGACGCCAAGGCTTCGTTGAATGCGCTCATCGCCGCAGTGAAGGCGGGTTAGAACCCTTCCGGTTACTTCCGGGCAAAACGCCCGGTCCGACAAACGGCTCAGCGATGGACTTCCAGGCGATAGAACCGGTTGGTCGTGCCGGTGGCGGTCAGGTCGGTTGGATCCGTGATCGTGACGTTGACAAATTGATCGGGCGGACTGCCGACCGGCGCGGATTCGAGGGCGGTGGCGCCGGCAATGCCCGCCACCCAGCCGGCGGCGCCGGTGTAAGTCATCAACGGCGTCCAACTCTGGAGCGAACCCGAAAATTCGACCACGTAGGTGATGTCCGTCGCCGACGTGTTGCGGTGAAATTGAAATTGAAATTGATTTCCTGAAACATCAAATGCCGTCGTGCTGTCCAGGTTGTTCGTCGCGTTCGGATCCATGGCCAGGGCGTATTTCAGCAGGTTGGGAATGCCGTCTCCGGCCGGGTCGGCCAGATCACCGGCAATGGCCGGGTTATTGGCGTTCGTGCCGAAGTGTTCATACAGCCAGACGTCGCTGGGATCTTCAAAAATGGTGAGGGTGGCGGTGGATTGCCCGCCCAGGCCGGCCCCACTGGCGGGCGCACTCAACGCCAGATTGATGGTGGGATTCGGCCCGGCCTGGTGACTGTCCAGGATCGGCACGTTGAAAGTTTTGGAAGCTGCGTCACCGTTGGTCCAATTCAATACGCCGGCGACGTCGGTATAATTCGTGCCACTGACGGCCGTGCCCCCGGGCACACTGGCGTACGAAACGGAAATCGCGCCTTGCGTTCCGCCCGCGCGGTTGACCGTGATGGTCGCCGTGCCCCCGGTTTCAGAAACCGAATAATTCGGCGCGTTAAAGGCCAGGGTCCCTGCAAAAAGGCCGAAGACCGAAAACGAATACTGGCTGCCCACATAAACCTTGCCGTTGACGACGGTGGGCAATGCGAATTTGACACAACCTCCCAGCCCATCCCGGTTCCCCGGCGCCTGGCTGCTGTTATAAAGCTCGGTGGCGAGGTTGGTTGAGTAGGCGACCAGCACGCCGATATTGGTCAGGCTGGTCGGCATTTGCAGCGCCCAGATGACGCCATTGCTCGTGCCATTGGCCGAGATGCTCGGCGTGGCGCCGGGAAAATTGAACGTGTTCGTGCTGGTGAAGACCGCGCTGCCGGAAAGGAGGCCGTTGGACAGGGAAAACGACTTCATTTTATCGCCGTTGCCTGCGTAATAGATGCTGCCGTTGAAATAGGCCGGTGTGTCGAAGGAACCGTTAATTTTGCTGCTGAGGGTCTGGACGACAAAATCCACCGTGCCGGTCGCGTCGTAGTGATTGTTGTTGCTGGTCATTTGATCGCGGTTGATGAGATAAATTCTCCCCTGCTTGCCGGCGCCGACGAGCAGGTGCGGAAAGCTTCCGGGTTGATCGGGCAGCAACAACAATCCCCCCGAGCCCAAATCCGTGTCGTTAAACGCCAGGTTTGACTGATTATAGGGCGTGAAATAATCCGTGACGGTGAGGCTGCCGGCACTCGACAATTTCATGAAACAGTCGCCGTATTCCGTGCCGCCGGAATTGTTCGTCGCGGTAAATGTGCCGTTGCCGACCTCGAAGAACAGGTAGTTGCTGGAATCCACGGACAATCCACCGCCGCCCATCCAGAGGCCGCCTTCGCCGGCGTTGGCGCCATAGGCCGCGGTCGTGGCATTGGGCGTGGTGTTGAAAACGTAATTTGTGAGCTGGGTCAGGTTGGTCTCATTGAAACCGATGATCCAGCCGTGGTAGGGATCGGTGTCCGCATAGCCCGCATACGCCACATACACGATGCCATTTGCCAGCGTCAGCGCCGGGCGCTGGTTCTCCTGTTGCGGGTTGAAGACCGATTTGCCGCCGCTGCTGCCGACGCCGATGCCGGGATACGTGGCGTTGATCAGGACCGGGCTGTAGGGCTGTTCCGTTCCATTCGTGATGTTCAGGGCGTGGAGCCGGTGGAAATAATTGGTGACGCCGCCGGAGATTTCACCCGTGAATGCGTCCACGTAGAGCGTGCCGGAAGCCAGGTCAATGACCGGCGTGCCGGTGATCCCGACTTCGGGAACGATGTCCGTATAGGCGTTGCCGTTATAGCGGGTCCCAAAATTTTTGTTGGTAAACGTCGCGGTCGTCGTCACGGCCGCCGGACCCAGGTTGATTTGCCAGAGCAACCCGTTCGTCGGTCCCGAATTGGCATCGGCGTCGAAGGCATAAACACTGTTATGTTCCGTGGCGATGAAGACGACGTTGTGAATGCCCTGCCCCGGGATGGCCAGATGTGAAACATACAGCGGCTGGGCATAAACGTAACCGTCCACCGGATGGGAGAACAATTTGCCGAACGTGTTCGTGTTGACATTCGCCGGCGTCAGCAGGGTTTCATTCAAATTTTCCCCGTCGCGGGCGCTGTCATTGTGGTACGTCAGCACGTTGACGGGCGCCTGGGCGGAGGCGAAGAACGCTGGCAAAAGCCAACTGCCAGCCAGAAAAAAGGAAATAAAACGTCTCATAGGCCCTTCTTATGTTTAATTTAGGACAGGTTGTTTGGGATAACAAGGCGAAATTGTCATTGCGTCTTGGCGTCTTTGCGCGAGATTAACCGCCGTTTTATGAGTAACAGTTCCAGCACCACCATTCCGGATGCCCGGGGCCATTTCGGGCCTTACGGCGGGCGTTTCGTGCCCGAAACGTTAATGCATCCATTGCAGGAACTGGAGGAGGAGTACCGGCGCGCGCAAAAAGACCCCGCCTTCAAACGCGAGTTTGCGTATTACCTGCGGGAGTTCTGCGGCCGGCCCACACCGCTTTACTTTGCCGAACGGCTGACCCGGGAACTCGGCGGCGCGAAGATTTATCTCAAGCGCGAAGACCTGCTCCATACCGGCGCGCACAAAATCAACAATTGCATCGGCCAGATCCTGCTCGCCAGACGCATGGGCAAGACCCGCATCATCGCCGAGACCGGCGCCGGCCAGCACGGCGTCGCCACCGCCACGGTCGCCGCCATGTTCGGGTTGAAATGCGTGGTCTATATGGGCGCGGTGGATTGCGAGCGGCAGGAATTGAACGTGTATCGCATGAAGATGCTGGGCGCCGAGGTCGTGTCCGTGAAGGCCGGGCAACAGACGCTCAAGGAAGCCATCAACGAAGCCATGCGCGACTGGGTCACCAATGTCCGTACCACCCATTATATCCTCGGCACCGTCTATGGCGCGCATCCCTATCCGGTCATGGTGCGGAATTTCCAGCGCGTCATTGGTGACGAGGCGCGCCGGCAGATCCTCGAAAAAGAGGAACGCCTGCCCGACCTGCTCATCGCCTGCGTCGGCGGCGGCTCGAATTCGATGGGCCTGTTCTATCCGTTCCTCAAGGACAAATCCGTGAAAATGGTGGGCGTGGAGGCGGGGGGTGAAGGCATTGCAACCGGCAAACACGCGGCCCGGTTTCAAGGCGGCTCGCTCGGGGTGTTGCAGGGCACGCGCTCCTATCTGTTGCAGGATGAATTCGGCCAGGTCCAGCTCACCCACAGTGTCAGTGCCGGATTGGATTACGCCGCCGTGGGGCCGGAACATGCCTGGTTGCGCGACCGGAAACGCGTGGAATACACCTACGCGACCGACGCGCAGGCGCTCACGGCGTTCATGAAACTGGCCCGGCTGGAAGGCATCATTCCCGCGCTCGAAAGCGCCCACGCCATCGCCGAGGTCATGAAGCGCGCGCCGAAGCTGGGCAAGGATAAGCTTATCATCATTAACCTGTCCGGCCGTGGTGACAAGGACGTGTCCCAGGTGGCGGAGAAGGTGAAGCTGGAAATGCCGAAGTAAATTGACCGTCAGGACGCCAGGGCGGAAAAAGTATGGCAGGCACGGTCATGAGGGTGGTAACGTTTTTCCTTCCGTGTTCGTATTACTGGCATTGAACTTTTTTCATGTTCACACCGTCGAATAAGCGCAAAGGAACAAAAGGAGAGTTATGAAATACCAATACATGACAGGTGTCGCTGCGTTGTCACTGGGTCTCGGCGCCGCCGTGGCCCAGGCACAAGAATATTACTATTTGCCCCCGGACGCCGGTCCGACGTTCCGGCTCGGCATCGGCCCGTCGTTTTTTGAGGACGGCCGGATCACCCAGTTTGGACCTGCCGGCCCGGTTCCGAGCAAGGTGGATTACGATACGGGCCTGGCCTTCGATGCGGCCTTGGGTTGGGACTTCAACCGGTACGTGGCCCTGGATTTCGAAACCGGATTTATCGGTGCGAAAATCAACAATGTGCCGGGATTTTCCTCGGACAACTCGCGCCTTTACAACGTGCCCTTTCTCGCCAACGTGACCCTGTCCTGCCCCATTCCCCACACCAACCTGGTTCCCTACGTCGGCGCGGGCGTTGGCGGCGCGGATGTGGTTTTTGACACCGACAGTTTCAGTGACGGTCCTGACACGGTGGTCGGCAGTGAAAATGACGTGGTGTTTGCCGGGCAGGTCTTTGCGGGATTACGTTTCCAGTTTACCCGCCACCTGTCACTTGATGTCGGTTACAAATACTTTGCCACCGCCGATCCAACCTTCACCTATCCACCGGACAGTTTTAATGTTGGCTTCCGAGGCGCCCGGACGCATTCCGTGCTGGCGGCGCTCAGGTTTGACTTTTGACCGGCGGAAACGGGAAGAAAGGCAGAAACCATGGGCAGTACCCGCCGGATTAATTTCAGTTGTCGCGGGCGGCGCGAATTTTTAAGGTTCGCGGCGCCAACATGGAACCGAATACGGAAGAAAGGGTCAGAATGGCCGGTGAGTTATGCGAAAAAGGCTCATGGCGGGAAGCACTCGCGTTCACCCAAAAATGGCGGGAGGAGAACGCGACCGATTACCGGGTGCATTATTACATTGGCCTGAGTCTGGCCGGGCTGGGCAGGTTTTCGCAGGCGGAAGCGGCCTATCGACATGCACTGGCGCTGAATCCAAATGATTTCCAGGTCTGGAACGGCCTGGCGGAATTGCTTTACAAAAACCTGCGACGCCAGGCGGACGGGGTTCAATGTCTGGAGCAGGCCTTGAAAATCAATCCTTATCACCCGCTCGGCTGGTTGAGTCTGGCCCGGCTGGCGGGCAAGATGGGTTATCACGACAAGGCCCTGCAATGCGCCACCCGGGCCGTGGCACTGGATCCCAAACTCGTGGAAGCCCATCTGTCCAAGGCCGCCGCCGCCCGGGCGCTCGGGAAACACGAAGTCGTCAAGGAAGTCTGCCACGGGCTGGCTGCCATGGGGCCGGAAGCCTTCCGCCGCGTCACCTGAGCCCGGCAATTTCAAATGGCTGTGTCCACCACGGGTTCCCGGGAAAAGTTCCCGACCGCCGCGGATTTTCCACCAGCCAATCCCAGCATCAGGGTGAGCAGACTTGCGACCGCAAACAATCCGACGCACGCGGGCCAGCCGCCGCGCAGCCAGAACCACGCCGTCAACGCCGCGCCCGCAGTGCCGCCGACGTAATAAAATGTCACGTAAAGACCGGCCGCGGCGGAACGGGCGCGCCCGGCCACCTGCCCGGTCAGCACCGTTGCCGCCGATTGCGAAACGAAAATGCCGGAGGAGAAAACCGCCAGTCCCGCAATGACCGTCGCCAGCGAATGAATCAGGGTCAATCCCAGACCACCGAGGCACATGCTGAAAGACAGCAACAGGGTCCGGCGGAATCCGTGACGATCGAGGAAGCGACCCGACAACGGGGTCACGACGCAGCCCAGCAGATAGACGAAAAAGATGCCGCCCAGTTCGGCGGGTGTAAGGTTGAAAGGCGGTTGGGCGAGATAAAAACTGACGTAGGTAAACACGCCCACCAGCGAAAGCAGGATGGTGAAGCCCAGACCGCAAATGGCCAGCAACCGGGGGTTCCGCAGATGCCCCCACGTGTCGCGCAGGGATCGGAACACGTGTTTGGCGGGAACAAAATTAACCGCCAGAGGCAGCCATTGGCGCACAGCCAGGGCACCGAACAGGTCGAGGATGCCGAGCGTCACGAAGGCGGCGCGCCAGTTCCAGTGCGTGGCAATAACGCCGGTAAGAAAACGTCCGAGAAAACCGCCAAAGACCGTGCCGGCCACGTAGGCAGCCATGACCGTGCCAACCCGCCCGGCGAATTCCTCGTTGATGTAGGCCATCATTACAACGATGACGCCGGGCACGAAAAGGCCCTGGGCAAAACGCCAGGCGATGAGGGCGGGCAAACTGTGAGCCGTGGCCGCCAGCAGGGTCGGAACGGCCATCGCAAACAACGCAGGCACGATGATCTTCTTCCGGCCAATCGTTTCCGCCAACATGCCGGTGAAAGGCGCCGTGAGCGCAACGGCCAGCGCGGTGGCGCCCACGGTCAGGCTGACGGCGATTTCGGATGCGTGAAAAAAGCGCTGGAAAAATGGCAGCAACGGCTGGGTGCAATACACATTCAGGAACGTGCAGGCACCGGCAATCGTCACCGCGAAGACGGTCGTGGCCAGGGATTTCTCCGGCCGCAGCGTCCGCGCTGCCGGAGTTACGACTACATTCATAAAGCCCACATGATGGGCACGAACCGATGAAATGAAAAATTGAAACTGGCCGGATTTTTTGCCGCTGTGTCTCAACGGTTGTCTTGAAAGCGTGGATAAGCTAATTTGAAACCGTGATTTACGACGCGTCATTGGACGAGTTGCTCCAGAAAGTCTGGGATGGCCGGCGCATCAATCCGGCCGAGGCCCTGCGGTTGTATCATCTGCCGCTGGAGGAGCTCGGCGCGCTCGCCGACCGGCGCCGGCAACTGGCCAAGGCGAAGGATTTCGACGGACGCGGCAACGACCTCGTCACCTACATCGTTGACCGCAACGTCAATTACACCAACGTCTGCAACGTTTATTGCAAGTTCTGCGCCTTCTATCGCGTGGAAAAGGACGACGATGCCTATGTTATTTCGTTCGATGAGATGGACAAAAAAATCGAGGAGACCATCGCCCTGGGCGGCACGCAGATCCTGATGCAGGGCGGGCATCATCCCAAACTGACAAAGCAGTGGTACCTCGATTTGCTGTCGCACATCAAAAACAAGTTTCCCGGTTTCAACATCCATGGGTTCAGCCCCAGCGAGTTCATCCATTTCCGCGAAGTGTTCAACGAACCGCTGGACAAAATCATCGGCGATTTCAGGGCGGCGGGACTGGGCTCGATTCCTGGTGGCGGCGGAGAGATTCTGGTGGACCGCGTCCGCCAGCGCATCTCACCGCTCAAGGCCATGAGCAGCGACTGGCTCGAAGTCATGGACGTGGCGCATCGGCTGGGACTTTATTCTTCGGCCACCATGATGTTCGGCCACGTGGAAACGATTGAGGACAGGATTGAACATCTGGATCGTTTGCGTGTACAGCAGGACAAATCTTTGAGTTACGCCAATGCGCCCCTCGCCCCATCCCTCTCCCCGCAGGGCGGGGAGAGGGTGTCCGAAGGACGGGAGAGGGGAAATTCAACCGGCCATTTCACCGCGTTCATCTGCTGGACGTTCCAGGCCGAGCACACGAAGCTCAAGGCGCCGACGGTGGGCGCGCATGAATATTTGCGGACGCAGGCGCTGGGCCGGATTTACCTCGATAATTTCACCAACGTCCAAAGCTCGTGGGTGACGCAAGGCCAGGAAATCGGCCAGGTGGCGTTGAAATACGGCGCGAACGACCTCGGCAGCATCATGATCGAGGAGAACGTGGTGAGCCAGGCAGGCACGACTTTCCGCATGGGCGTGGCCGACATGAAACGGTTGATTCAAGACCTCGGTTACGAACCGCGTCAACGCGACAATTGGTATCGGCTGGTGAATTAAGGTTGAGTTGAGCTCCCTATTTGGCGTGTTTCCCTTCGGAAGTAGGACGTTCCCATGCCGCTCTGGCCCAAGAATTATTTATGGATTTACGGCGGATTTTTGCGAAACTAATGTCCTGATGAATCCGTTAATCAAACTTTTGCTCGAAGGCGGCGGCTTGAGCACGGCCCAGATGGCCCAGGTGCTCAACCTGAACGAGGCCGAGGTCAACCGCCAGCTGGATCAGCTCAAAAAAGACCGCCTCCTGCTGGGCTGGCGGCCGGTGTTGAACCTGGCCGACGAGGACGCCGGCGTCGTGCGGGCCGTCATCGAAGTGCGCATCACGCCCGAACGCGGCGGCGGCTTCAACCGTTTTGCCGAGCGCATCAGCCGGTTCGACGAGGTGGAATCGTGCTATCTCATGTCCGGTGGTTACGACCTGCTGGTGTTTGTCAACGGGACCAGCCTGCAAAAGGTCGCCGCGTTTGTTTCGGAGAAACTGTCGACCATTGAAGGCGTGCTGTCCACGGCCACCCATTTTCTGCTGCGTTCCTACAAGGAACAGGGTTTCCTCCTGGATGTGAAATCCGAGGAAAGCAGCCGGCTGAAGGTCACGCCCTAAACCAATTCCGAATTCGAAATTCTGAATTCTGAATTTTTTGACATGGACACCACCCGCTTCATCGCCCGCCACGTCGTGAATCTGCCCAAATCGGGCATCCGCGACTTTTTCGAAGTGGTGTCAAAGATGCAGGATGTGATTTCGCTCGGCATCGGCGAACCGGATTTCGACACGCCCTGGCACATCCGCGAGGCGGCCATTTACGCGCTCGAAAAGGGCCGGACCCATTACACCTCGAATCTCGGCCTGATCGAATTGCGCCGGGCCATCAACCGTTACGTTGAGAAAAACTTTGGCGTCAGCTACCGGCCGGAGGACGAAATCCTCGTCACCGTCGGCGTTTCCGAGGCGCTCGACATCGCGTTCCGCGCGCTGGTGAATCCGGGCGACAAGGTGATGTTTCACCAGCCCTGTTACGTGAGCTATCATCCGAGCATCACGCTGACGCATGGTGTGGCCGTGCCGGTGCCGACGTATGCGAAAGATAATTTTGCGCTGACGGCTGCGGCGCTGGCCGCCGCCTGGCAGCCGGGCTCCAAGCTGCTGATGTTAAACCTGCCGTGCAATCCCACCGGCGGCACGTGCGACCGCGCGCAGATTGAGGCCATTGCCAAGTTCTGTGTCGAAAAAGACCTGCTCGTCCTGAGCGACGAGATTTATTCCGAACTGACATTCGAAGGCGGCCACGTCAGCATTGCCAGCCTGCCGGGCATGCAGGAGCGGACGATTTTCCTGCACGGTTTTTCCAAGGCATTTGCCATGACGGGCTGGCGCATCGGTTACGCCTGCGGGCCGGCGGCATTGATTGAGGCGATGATGAAGGTCCACCAGTATTCGATGATGTGTGCTTCCATCATCAGTCAGGAGGGCGCCATCGAGGCGTTGCTACGGGGCGAAGACGGCATGAAATCCATGCGCGAGCAGTATCAGCGGCGACGGGATTTTATTGTGCGCCGGTTCAATGAAATCGGTTTGAAATGCCATCTGCCACGCGGATCGTTTTACGCGTTTCCGTCCGTGGAGAAGACGGGTCTGAAGGAAACGGATTTCGCGGTGGGTTTGCTGCAGGCCGAACATGTCGCCATGGTGCCCGGCTCGGCTTTTGGCGCGAATGGCGCCGGTTTTTGCCGGGCATGCTTCGCCACCGGTTACGATCAACTCATCGAAGCGGCCGATCGGATTGAACGCCACGTGCAAAAGCTCGCGGCCAAACGTTGAAGGTTTTTCTTGCTGGCGGCGCGGTTTGTCGGAGACTTCGTATTTCCAAAGCTTGTGGATAAAGCCTTTTTCACCGAAACGCGCCAACGCTGGCTGTTGCTGCTGTTGACGGCGTTCACCTTTTTCATCCTGCTCGGCAACCGCGCGTTGAACGAGCCCGATGAGGGCCGTTACTCGGAAATCGCCCGCGAAATGATCGAGACCGGCGACTGGGTTGTGCCGCACTTCTGGTATCTTCCGCACCTCGACAAACCGCCGATGACCTACTGGTTGGTGGCAGCTTCGATGAAGCTGTTCGGCCAGAACGAATGGGCGGCGCGGCTACCACTTGCGCTGGCGGGCATGAGCGGAGTGTGGGTGGCATGGTTGCTGGGCGGTTCCATCGGCGGGCGAAGGATCGGGTTCTGGAGCGCGCTGATCCTGCAAACGAGCCTGCTGTATTTCGTCATGGCGCGGATGCTGACGACGGATATTTTCCTGACGCAATTCACCGCGTGGGCGATCTATTTTTTCTGGCGAAGCTGGCTCTCCTTGAATTCGCAATTCGCAATTCGCAATTCGCAATTCCTTTTGTGGCATCTGGCCGGATGGGTGGCGGTCGCGCTGGGCTTTTTGACGAAGGGACCGGTCGCACTGGCGATCCCGCTCGTTGCGCTGACGGCGCTGGTGGTTTTTCACTGGAAAAGTTTCGCCGCCAAAAGGCTTCTGCTGGGCGGCCTGGTTGCCGGTCTGGCGTTGTTTTTGGTTTTGGTGCTGCCGTGGTTCCTGGTGGTTTTCCGGCGTGTGCCTGAGGCATTCGATTACATGACCGTATATCAAGCGGCCGGTTCGTTGCTCGGCACCACCATCAAAAACCGCAAGGGCGGTCCCCTTTATTTTTTTGGCGTCCTCGCCGTCGGGCTGCTGCCGTGGACGTTTCTGCTGGGCTGGCTGTGGCGCCGGGCGCAACCCGCCCCGACCTCCAATGCCAGGTTGCAAAAGGATGCGTGGGTGATGTTGAACGCCTGGGCCATTTTCACTTTTGCGCTGTTTTCATTTTCACAGGCCAAACTGCCCGCCTACATTCTGCCGATTTTTCCGGCGCTGGCGGTGATGCTGGCCTGGCGGTTTTTCGGCGATGAACGCGCCCCCCAATCCGTCCCGGCGCCGGCGTGGCGGTTTTGCCTGGGGAGTTCGCTGCTGTTGCCGGCAGTTTTTCCGCCGGCCATGGTTTACGTATTCCACAATGCGTTGCCCGGATGGATGAAATGGCAGACACCGGTCGCGGCCGGAATGGTCCTCTGCATCTTGTGGTGGACGCGAAAATGGAGGCCGTCCGCATGCGCCGCCCTGACCGTGGCCCTGGTATTGTTGAGTTTGGTGGTGACGGTGGCCGAAATCCCCCGGTTCCAGGGCAGTCTGAGGCGCAATTCGACACTCAAACCGTTGGGGCTGGTCCTCCGGGAGAAATATCAGCCCGGCGATGCGGTGGTGTGCTGGGGTGATTTGCCGGAAGGACTGGCGTTTTACGCTTATCCGGCGATGGGCGCGACCCGCCGGCCGTATTTCGGCGACATGAATCCGACCCAGGTGCCCTTTGAATTTCCGGGCAACCAAAAGCGGCTGGGCGATCTGCTTTTGCCGGACGGCGACGCATTGGCGCATTTGCTGGCGGAAGACCGCCGCGTCTGGGTGGTTGGCTTTAACGACACGGTGGAACAATTTCTGCAAAATCACCCCGCGGCGGCGTTGAATCGGGTGACCAACGCCGGCCAATGGAAATTGTTCGTGAATCGTTGAACGTTTTCCGACTGGAAACACGCGCATTTTTCTTGCTGGTCCAGATGATTTGCTCAAAAATTTCGGAGATGACAAAAGTTCTGCTTCTGGGTTTGGGCCGTTGGGGCGCCAACCATTTGCGTAATCTCAATTCCATGCCCGTTGAGTTGTACGTGGCTGAAGTCGGCGCGAAACAACTTGAACCCGCGCGCAAGCTCGGCCTGCCCGCCGAACGGCTTACCACCAATTACAAGGATTTCATCGGCAAGGTGGACGGAGTCGTCATCGTCACCCCGGCGCAAAGCCACTTCGCCCTGTGCCGGGAATTTCTGGAAGCCGGCAAGGACGTGTTTGTGGAAAAGCCGCTGACGCTGGCCGGCCAGGAATCGAAACAGCTGGCCGAGCTGGCCGACCAACACAAACGCATCCTGCAGGTCGGCCACATTCTGCGTTTCGACCCGGCGACGTTGTGGCTGCGCGACGCGGTGCAGGCCGGCCAGTTCGGACGGGTGAACATGGTGCGGGGCCATTTCGGCGGGTTTAAACGCCCGCGGAACGACAGCGGCGTCATGTTCGCCGACGGCATCCATTTCGCCGACCTGTTTAATTTCATCCTCGGCGCGCTGCCGAAGAGCGTGCTGGCCATCCACCACGATTTCATGGGTCGCGGCATGGATGACGTCTCATTCGTCTCGCTCGAGTACGACACGCCGCGCGGCAAAACCTGGGCAACGGTCGAAAACGATTATTTCATCCCCGGCAAGTTCCGCGAAGTCATCATCTGCGGCGACCAGCTGAGTGCGGTCTGTGATTACAACGTGGCGCAATACAAGATCAAGACCTACGAGAACAAGCACGTTCGCGAAGGCAACGATTTTAAAGGCATCGAAGGGGCAGTGCACCAGATCGAATGTCCGCCGGAAGAACCGTTGCTGGCCGAGCTGCGCGCGTTCGTGGATTCCATCCAAACACGCCAGGCGCCGCGGGCTGATGGCTGGGCCGGTTACGATGCGGTCCGGGTGATGAACGCCGCGCTGGAATCCGTGAAAACCGGCAAGGCCGTTACGATTTAGGACAGAATTAACCGAATGATGCAGAATTAATTTTTCGATGGAATGCCTGAAGTTATTCTGAAAATTCTGTCCAAGAAAAAATTATGAGCAAAATATCGTTATCCAAATGTTTCGTGAACACCGAAGTCGAGGAAGCCGCTTTGCGCGCCATCCGCTCCGGTCAATACATCCTTGGCAAGGAATCGCAGGAGTTTGAAAAGGAACTCGCCGCCCACACCGGCACCACCCAGTGCGTGCTGGGTTCGTCCTGGACGATGATCGTTTATCTGCTGCACCAGTTGCAGGGCATTGGCCCCGGCGACGAGATCATCGTGCCGAGCCACACGGCGTTTCCGACCATGGAACCGCTCATTCACCTCGGCGCCCGCCCGGTGTTCGTGGACATTGACGACACCTATTGCATGGACCTCGACCAGGTCGAAGCCGCCATCACGCCGCGCACGGTCGGCATCATCCCGGTTTACATTTACGGGCATCCCGTGGACGTGGATCGTCTGCTGGGTATGGTCGCCAAGCATCGCCTTTGGGTGATTGAAGATTGCGCGCAGGCACAGGGCGCAAAGTACAAGGGCAGGACCGTGGGCAGCATGGGCCACTTTGGGGCGTTCAGCTTCTTCCCGTCGAAAAACCTGACCGTGCTCGGCGACGGCGGCTGCATCACCACGAACCACACCCAGATGGCCGACCGTCTGCGAATGCTGCGCAACCATGGACGCCAGGGCAAGTATGACCACGAATTTCCCGGATATAATGTGCGGTTCAACGAGATCAACGCCGCCATCGGCCGCGTGATGTTGAAACATCTCGACGGGTTCAACGAAAACCGCCGTAAGATTGCCGCGCGCTATACCGAGCGGCTCAAGGGCATCGTGCAGCCGCCGCCCGTGCGCGAATGGGCCACGCCGGTGTACCACATGTACGTCGTCCGATGCGAAAAGCGCGACGACCTGCAGAAATTCCTGAAGGAAAAGGGCATTGATACCGGCATCCATTATCCGAAGCCGAACCATCTGCAACCGGCGGTCACCGGGCTGTTCCCTTTCATTCCCAAACTCCCGCGGACGGAGCAGGCGGTGAAGGAAATCCTGTCGCTGCCGATCCACGGTGAAATGACCCTCGACGCGGCGGACCAGGTTTGCGGCGCGATCGCGGAGTTTTACGGGAAGAAATAATGGGCGATGCACCCGAACTGAGCCTCGTGATTCCCTGCTACAACGAGCAGGACAATTTGCGCGCACTCATCAAGGCGATCCATGAGGCCGTGGACCCGCTCCACCTGCCTTACGAGGTCGTCATCACCGACGATTGCAGCCGGGACAAATCGTGGGAAATCCTCAAGGAACTCGCGGCCGCCGACCCGCGCATCCGCGGACAACGGTTTGCCTTCAATTGCGGCGAAAGCGCGGCCAGCTGGGCCGGACTGAAAGCGGCCCGCGGCAGATACCTGGTCACGCTCGATGCCGATCTGCAGAACGATCCCAAGGACCTGCCGAAATTCCTGGAGGCATTAAAGCAATTCGATTGCGTGTGCGGCACGCGCGTGAAGGCGCGCGGCGAAGGCGATAATTTTATTCGCGTGGCCTCGTCGCGCATCGCCAACTGGGTGCGGAACAAACTGTCCGGCGAACAAATTGCCGACGCCGGTTGCACGTACCGCGCCTTCAAACGCGAATGCATCGGGAACCTGAAATTTTTCAAGGGGATGCACCGGTTTCTACCGACCCTGTTCAAGATCGAGGGCCACACGGTCACGGAAATCGAAGTGACCAACAATCCGCGTTTCGCCGGCCAGAGCCATTACGGCGTGTGGAACCGGTTGTTCGCGTCATTTTACGATTTACTCGCCGTGCGCTGGATGAAGAAGCGGATGTTCCAATACCGGATCGTGGACAAAATTAATTGAGCCGCGGTTGAAAAAACCGTCGCTTCGGTTCAACTTGGTCGGGTCATGCAGCGGTTTTTAATCATCGCCACGAATTGCGCATTGCTGGCGTTGCTGCTTATCGGTCTGCCGGCGGCAACCCATGTGCAATGGGAGGACTGGCAAATTGCCTCGGTTTCCACCGGGCGGCGGTTGCTGTTTGGGGGACTGGTCATCGGGACAGCCGGAAATATTTTGGCCGGGATGGCCTTGGTCAAAGGCCGTAAAGGGAAGATTCTCTGCTGGGAATGGACGGCGATTTTCGCCGGATTACTTCTGGTTTGCTGGGGGTTCGCCCACGGCTATTTTAACTTCAACTGGTTGAAAAACCTGCTACTGTGGTTTCAAAACCATTTGTAGGTCCCCGCCGCCGGTCGCCGGGATGGGAATTGTCGCAGCTGGCCCGGCCCGGCCCGGCCCGCTTGACGGCCTGGCCCACAGCCGATGATGGCACCGCTAATGCTGGCCTGATATAGGGTGGGCGGTACCGGGAATAAGAATGATTAAAATATCATGGAATTACCGGGATGATGAAGCACGCCGGCTGCCTTCGGTATTGCAAAAGTAAAACGAAAGTTGTAGAACCTAATCGTATGCTCGAAGAAAATCAGGGGGTTGAAAATGGGGAGATTTCCTTTTCGAATCCGGTTTTTGTAGTCGGATTTTATCGGTCCGGCACTTCGTTATTGTATGCCTTGTTGAATCGGCATTCGCAGATGGCCCTGATGTTTGAATGCAATGTCTGGGATTTTCCGGAGGTGTTTTCCAGGCTGCGGTTCAAGCGTGACTGGCTGCGGCGCCAGGAATTTTACAATGAAGCCCTCTCCCGTCATCGCCTGATTTTCGGCGACAGCCTGCGCGGTCTGGAACACACCCGCACCCCCGATGATTTGTATCGCACATTCGGTGAAATGAAGAACAGCGCGCGGTTTGGCGAGAAATCCCCCGCCTACTGTGTGCGGCTTGGAAAACTGGCCCAGCGCTATCCCCGGGGGTCCTTCGTGCTGCTCTGGCGCGATCCGGTTGAAATTTATCGCAGTGTGCTGCGCACGGCGCGCAAGGAGCCCTTTTTCCAGCGGCGCGGCGTTCTGAGCCGGCTTATTTTTTGTCAGGAACAGATGATTCAACAAACGGCCGAGTTCAACCGTTCGGGAATCCGGGTCTGTCATGTCACTTATGACGAATTGATGGAAGACGCTGAAAAGACCTGCCGGAAAATCTGCCAGTTTTTGGCGATCCCGTTTGAAGACGGAATGCTCAATCTTACGGATGCCGATTTGTCCGCCATTGGTCCCGGGTCGGAGCACGATCATTTGCGCCGGGGCCGGATTGAACGTCAGCGATTTGAAGAGGAAAAGGGGGAAATCATCACGCCTTCGGTGCTGGGCAGGCTTCAACGGTTTGACGCCCGCTGGAGACGCCTGAAAAGCCAATGGTCCGGCATTCCCATGGATCCGCTGCCCGGCCCGGAGCCCTCCGGCGCAGAACGCCTCTATTGCAAAATCACAGGTTTATTTTTCAGGACGATCGACGACGGGACACGAATGCTTTTCGAATTTCTCCCGCTGGCCTGGTTGCGCAGTTATCGCCAGATCAAGAAATGGTTTTTGGTTCAGCGACCCGTGGCGCAGGTTTCCCTGCGCGAACAGTTTTCCAACCACAGCATTACCATTTTGACGAGTTACTCGATTTTGGCCGCCGTGGCCGGGTTGGATTATCTCAGTGGCCCGGACCTGACCCTGGCGCCGTTCTATCTGATCCCGCCCGCGTTTCTCTCGCTGACCATCAGTCGCCGCTGGGGAACGTTCGCGGCTCTGATAGCGGCGACACTATGGTCTTCGATACAGAGTGTGGAACGTGTGGGCCATGTGGAATGGGGTCTGGTCCTGTGGAACTCCTTCATGCGGTTTCTCGTTTTTCAAATTGTCATTCTTTTGCTGGACCGCGTTCGCGAGGAAAACACATTGCCGGGCAGGTCAAATATTTGACAAAGTAATTTTTCTTCCAACATTTCGTCGCCGCGGCTAATAATCATAACATGTTAGCCAAGGTCTGTTCGGCGGCTCTTCAGGGGATTGAGGCTTATCCGGTCGAAGTCGAGGTGAACGCCGGTTGGGGCGATACGTTGATCGTAATTATGGGGTTGATTTAACCTCTTTTAAGGATTACCAATTCCGGTATGAAAACGTTGAGCTCAAAAGCTGGACTTCGCAAGGTCTATTCTTACGTCCGCATGTCCACCAAGGTTCAAGCCAAAACCGAGAAGGACTCGTTTGAACGCCAGAAAAGTCTCGCAGTTGAATTCTGCAACAAACACAAGAAGGACGGTTACGTCCTCGATACTTCCCTTGACTTGCATGACATGGGGAGAAGTGGTTGGACCGGTGATAATATCCATCGTGGCCGTTTGGGAAATTTTTTGGAACTGATAGAAGCCGGAAAAATTCCAAAAGGTTCAATTCTCGCCATCGAGTCGTTTGACCGCCTCAGTCGTCAAGCCATCGGAAAGACACTTTCGGTAATGCTTCAAATTGTCGGTAAGGGTGTTGACATTGTGACGCTGAAGGACGAAAAGGTTTGGAACGAAGACACAATAAACGACATGGGAGATTTGGTTTACTCCCTCGCCCTCATATCGCAGGCAAACCAATCGAGTGACGAGAAGTCCCGTTGGTTGAAATCAGCTTGGAAACGGAAACGCAGTAACGCTAAGGAAAAACCCCTTACTGCAATCTGCCCATCATGGCTGACGTTTAATAAGAAGACGAACAAGTTCGATGTAATCCCTTCGTCCTTAAAAACAGTTCGCCGTATTTTTGAGCTGAGTAAGAACGGAATGGGGAATGAAACCATCGCCAAGCTGTTTAACGCAGAAGGAGAGTCACCTATCGGTCTCCGAGCCAAGTCTTGGCACGCAAGTGTGGTGGCCCGAATCCTGATTAACAGAGCCGTGTTGGGAGAATTTCAACCGCACATATACACCACGAGAACGCACAGGGTTCCTGACGGAGAACCCATCAAAGGTTACTATCCGAAAATCATTTCGGAACAGTTGTTCAATGTCGTTCGATACCGCCAAAAAAACAGACGTATCGCAGGAGCAGGGAGAAGGGGAAAAGTGGTACGCAACCTTTTTTCGCACATCGCTAAATGTGGGTTTTGTGATGCAACAATGGTTTCAGTACAGAAAGACCCTCGCTATCCTGAAATTGTTTGTGACCACGCTCGCAGGGGGATTGGATGCCGATACGTCAGTTACCCGTATCGTGAATTCGAGACATCGTTCTTGAGCTTTGTAACGGAATTGAACTTGAGGTCTATTTTAAAACCGTCAACAGGAAGAGACTCTCTCAGTGAAGAAATCGAACAATGCAACGCTCAGATTGAACGCATCATTACGAAGGTGACCAACCTCACTGACGCAATCGCAGACGCCGAAAATAAAACGCTGCTCGAACCTCTCCGAAAAAGGATTGAAGCCCTTCAGACCGAGAGGATGGAAACAGAGAAACGCCAAAAAGAACTCCTTATCAAAGAAGCCAACGAGACGACGCCTGTTCAAAAATTTGAAGACCTGCAAAACTTGGTCTCTAAAGCCCAAGACACCTGTGGTTCCAACGCTAACGAGGTTCGACTCGCTTTGAAAGAAGCCATCCGAGGATGTGTGGAAAAAATCAGAGTGTGGCCGTACGAAATTATAAAACCGCGGCCGGAGTTGATGAGTTGGACCGAAAAGAGACAAATTACGAAGGCTGGATGGTCCATAACGTCGGACGTACAACGCAAAGAAAGGGGGTATTGGGTTTATTTTAAAAACGGCCCCGAAACTCGCCTCGTCTATTCGCATCCCAAACACATGCTCTATGGATCGCAAAAGCTCGCTTGGGGTGGGGAGGCAATTAAAAAAACGACCCAAGCAAAATAAATAATCGATTTCAGAACCGTTGGATATTTATAGACGAGAGGAAGACCGGACACCGACTCCTCTTGGTGGTTTCAGTCAGACATCCATTGATGAATCGAACTTTCACAGACCCCCTACCGAGTTCTAAAAAACTTGGGCTTGGTAATCGGTGTGTCCCGAACACGAACATGACAACGACCTCATTCAGATACGACCCGAGTCGAGAACGACTCAACCTCATTCAGACATGGAAAATCATGGGACACCTCTCATTCATCCGACCATGCTCGGAACAGTCGAGGGTTGAAATCTTCCTCAAAACGATTCACCAACTCTCACGTCGAGTCAAAATTGCAGCCGATGAACTCAGTTGGGTGTTGAAGGAGGAAGGTGATTTCGTCAACAAGCTGTTCCACTTCCATTTTCTGCTGGATGGCTCAAACATGCCCAATAAGGACGCGGCCAAGCTCGCCTCGTCCTTTGGAAAACTTTGGGTGAAATCCGGTGGTGGAAATCACGATGTCCGCCCCTACACCGTCGAGCTCGACCGTCACGGCTTCCAAAGGGCCGTCAATTACGTCACGAAGATTGAGGGCTTCTGTCGTGTTCCATTTTCACCGTTTTTCAATGCAGGAGAAAACTGCCATTTGAAATTTAGTGACGGCTTGGATAGACACCTTGCCGCCGTCTGCTCCGCAGACACAACCCAAAATCAAAAGGACAACCATGAATGAAAAAATATACGAAGTGAGGGCCGCAAGAATTGACGCCATCGCAAATGAAATTATCGCCGACGCGAAGGCTCGCGAATTGGAAAGAGCCCGACACAATGCCGCGGAGATGGAAAAATTGAAACGCTGGCTCGCCAGTAAATCGAAAGGGGGACGCCATGATTGATGAAGTTCTTCGCCAAGCTTTCACCGACGTTCTGTATGAGAAAGCCGAAGCCGTTCTGTGTCCACGTTGTTCAAAGTTGTTGAAGGGTGAAGCCCTTGACCGCTACAAACTGCTCATGGCCAAACGCCGTGAGGAAATTGCCGACCTCCAAACGAAGGCTCAAAAGGAACGCGGGGTTGAGGCTCGCCGTCGTGAGTTGGACAAACAGAACAAGGACAACACCCGTCCGAAAGGAGTCAAATGAACAAGGATAAGAAAACCCAAACGCCTGAATTTCTTAAAGGTTCGACCGTGGACGAAAGAGGGCTTCCGCTCCGCATGAAGATTGATGGGGAACGTCGGCTCGACCGACCATACGAACCTGCCAAAAAATTCAAGTTGGTTTGGAATCGATTGGAGGGGGTGGTTATCGTGTCGGAAGAGGGGTAGTGACTGTGGTCACTTGAACGCATTTTTGTCGTAAAGACCCACGTGGGATGGGTCCAACAACAAGTGTTTTGTGTCTAGGTGTTCAAGTAGCCCGAATTCCTCAATCCACGGTTTGAAACCTTCACCGTATGGGCTGAGGCCGTTGTAAAAGAGGAGGGCCAATTCGTATGCCGACAATTGGGCTCTCACCAAACTTGTGTATCGCCTTTTGTCTTTGTATTCGACAACAACATCACTGATTTTCACGAACTTAATAAGGTGGTAAAGAGTCCTAAAATAATGGGCCAAGTCCTCTTGGTGACCCTTTTCTGTATAGAACGCCTCATAACATTCTCTCACCCGCTCGAACTCCGTAGTCCCGGTCCATTTCTTGAAATTTAGGTTCATTTGAAATTCCTTATGCGTGTCTTTCAAATTTTCGTACCAAAAAGCGAAACAGCTCCGACCCACTACCCAGTCTATCACAGTGTGACCACCACCCGCGTTATGCTCGTAACGCGATTTTGCCTGTCGCATGTTAGATGCGATTTGATTTTGCAGGTTCAAAAGCTGGAAGAATGATGTCTCAAAATTCTGTCGGCTGGTGATTTTTTCTTGGTTTTCAAGCCGCTCTTGTTGGTCCTCCAAATCTTGCCGTTGTAATCGAAGCTGCATCATTTGGGCTAGGAAGGCCACGAAGATGAGAAACACTCCAGCCAATGCCCAAAACGCGGCTGTTGTACCTTGGAGGTAGCTACCGAAGCTCGCCAATTTGACCAGTTGAGCCGAATCCTTGTTGGACAAGGCCTGATTTCCAATGGATAAGTCGATAAATCCAACGATGAGACAAACTACCGCTAAAAAAATGCCAGTCGTCATTCCGACTATGAGAAATATCCCGCCCGATTTTTGTCTTTTAGGGTCTTCCGCCATAATGGCCCAAAATGCTCCACCCACTACCGTGTGACAATTACAATTTAACCTGCCCTTTGGATGACCTTCGCCGGATCCAGTTCGGTCGCCGGTGAACTTTGGTGAACTTCTGAACATGAAGACAAAAATGCGCGGCTAACGCGGTCATACCTGTCTGCAATGGGTCCTTATCCTGCCGGATGGATTGAAACATGTATCCCCGTATCCTCCACCACACCTGCAAGATTTTTTGGGTCGGAGGATTAAAATAAATTGTGGGTTCGCGAAATTGTGATAAACTGTCGTCCCCGACAACCGAGGGGGTGTCTGAGGGGAAAACGATACTTTCTATAATCCGCACCCATTTCGTCTGCCACGGTCTGACCCCGTCGAAGTGTGATTACAATCACCGCTCGCCCGACCGCAGCCAGACGCAAAATCCGCACGAAAGAACCCACATCCAGAGGGTCTCCAGACGTGGGTTCCGAACACTGTAACGACTACCCATACATATCCGCCCAAAGGGTCAAAAACCGCAACAACTGCTGAAAAATGACCACTTTTCAACTGCCGGGACATTCCATAACGTTCGTATTAATTTGTAAAATTCTCGTCGCCACCTGTGGGCCCCGTGGTAGATCAATCACATGAAAACAAAATTCATCGTGTATTTGAGAGTTTCGACAAACAAACAAGGGACGAACCGAAAAGGTGAAATGGGTTTGGGTTTAGAGGCCCAACGGTCCGCCGTAAAAACCTTCGTCAGTTCAATAGGGCCGGATGCCGAAATCATCCGTGAGCTCGTTGAAATTGAATCCGCAAAAGGTGGGGTTCAACGTCCGGTATTGGATGAGGCCATCCGCGAGTGTAAGGCCGGTGGATATTGCCTCTGTGTGGCCAAGCTGGACAGACTTTCCAGAAATCTTCACTTCATTACCGCACTCCAAAACTCCAAGGTGGATTTCGTCGCGTGTGACACACCGCACGCGACTCCGTTCCTGATTCATATTTTGGTCGCCGTCGCAGAACATGAACGCAACATGATTTCCAGCCGCACCAAAGCCGCACTTGAAGCCGCCAGAAATCGCGGGGTGAAGTTTGGAAATCCACGTTACGGTGAAGCCATCCCGAAGGCTAACGCAGCTTGGAAAAAATTGGCCGCTGACCGCAACGACGTTCTCCGCCGGATGGTCGCAGAGGTCATGGAAAAGACCGGTCTGACCAAATTAACCGAAGTCGCCAACGCCCTAAATTTGAGAGGGGTCAAAACCAATCGCAACTGCCAGTTCACCGCGACACAAGTTCATCGTCTGTTAAACTGATCCTGACGCCATGAGAGACCAATACATCCGCTCCCGAGAGGGGAAAATCATCGGCCGCCAAGATGGGAATTGGCTCCGCGATGGAACGGGAAAACTTGTCGCCCGTTATGACTCTTGGGACAATCGCACCCGTGACGCACGTGGAAAAATAGTGGGTGAAGATGACCAAAGATTGATACAATTAGGTAAACAGCCGAACATATCGAATTCAAAATGACGCCGCTCCCAAACGAAATTACAAAAGTCCCGAAACCAAAACGGAAAAAACCTGCCGGTAATTCCACCAACGAGTTGGTTTTTAGCGCATACGCCGGAACGAATGATGTCATTTTTCCTTACGTGTTATCGCTGTTCGTAGCCAAAGGGAGTAAAGTTGCCGATGTGACCTACGGCAAAGGAGTTTTTTGGAGACGTGTTCCAACAGATGCCTACCAGTTGAAAAAATCCGACCTGAAGGATGGAATTGATTGCCGACAACTCCCCTACGTTGATGCAGATTTGGATTGTGTTGTGTTCGACCCGCCTTACATGCACACACCCGGAGGGACGGCCCACGTCAACCACCAGAATTTTGAACGATACTACCAAAACAATGCCGCGGGCTCAGAGAAAAAATATCACGAAGCCGTTCTTGACCTTTATTTTACCGCCGCAAAGGAAGCCTTCCGTGTTTTGAAAGAGGGAGGAATTTACATCGTCAAATGCCAAGACGAAGTTTGCGCCAACCGCCAACGATTAACTCACGTCGAGATTATCAACGAGTTGACTGTCTACGGCTTTGTAATCGAAGACCTTTTCGTGGTGGTGAGGAATGGAAAACCCGGTGTGAGTTCCATACTGACGCAGGGCCACGCAAGAAAAAATCATTCGTATTTTTTGGTTTTCCTGAAGCCTAAAGGGAAAAAAAGGTGGACAGGAATTCACTTGGAAAAAAGACTTCACGTGGATTTGAAAACCCATTCATCCACTAAACGGCCAAAGAAATCGCCCTCAAATAATGCTACACCTTTAGAACTGCTTCCTTTTCACCAATGAATTGGCCGAACTGTTTAATCTGAATGAAATTTGGGTGGTCAACCGCGAGTTGTTGGTAACGCTGTGGTGGGTCGAAATAGTATATTCGCTCCATCCGCGAAAGGTGTTTTTGATAAACAAGCCATTGGTCAGGAACGCAAATTTCTACAACCTCCAAGGACTTCAAATCCAACTTTGTCTCACCGAACAAAACCATTATACCTTTGTAAATATTATCACCATACGCCGAGTTCAAAACCTGTTGGTGGGCCCACGCCTGTACAACACGTTCACGTGTGGACATTTTGACTGCCAGATGGACCTTGGCTTTCTTGGAAAGGTGAAATAGAAAATCCATCGTCATTTTTGCCCGTGTTCCCTCTACATCCAACGAAACAATTCTTTGTGGATTAACGCCCAAAACCTTCGCAAAAACGTGGCCGACGAAATATTCAAAAAAGGTGGCCGGCCCTTTCTTATTTTGTCTGTCAAAAACCTCAAGGGCCAAACACGGAGCCAACGCCGCAGTGTACGCAAATTTGGTCGCATCCGTTACACTCAATTCACTTTTGAACCATTGTTCCCAATTATCATCTACCCATTTTGAATCACATCTGAATAAGGCCGCATTAGCGGGTCTTGAAACGATTGTCTTGGAGGATTTTTTTGTGAATCCGAAATACTCTTTTTCGGCTACCAGTGATTTGAAGACCACCTTAACACATTGATTTTCCAGAAATTCCAGACTCGTCTTGACGAATTGTCTAATGGCCAAGGATGAACCTTTAGCACCCCAATCTTTTTGACACGATTCCTTAGTTTGTTTGTAACCGACCCGTAGATTTTTGAGATGCCTCGAGGTGGTTGCCATGTGAAATCCAAATAGCAACTTTTCTCAATAGACGCAATCTCTAACGATTTTTACCACATTTGACTTTTGGAACAAAACCGCTATGCCGCACTGATTACGCTGGCCGATTCGCTCAGCCAAAGTGGGCTGATTGCCAATCCAAATATCAAGATTCATCAATAGGATAAATCAGACCAATTATTGTCATCGTCGGCCTGCCGGATGCCGCGGTGAAGGAATCACGCGACCGCGTTACGACCGCGCTGACCAACTCCGGCTTCAAATTTCCGATGGGCCGGACGACCATCAATCTCGCACCCGCCGACGTAAAGAAGGAAGGGCCCAGTTTTGATCTGCCCATTGCGCTCGGAATGCTGGCGGCCAGTGAACAAATTGAAACCGACCAGCTCGACAATTTTGTGATTGTGGGCGAACTCGCACTGACCGGCGCGGTGCGCCCGTGTAAAGGGGTTTTGCCGGTGGCCATTCACGCCCGGAACGACGGAAAGGTCGGCGTGCTGGTGCCGGCGGAGAATGCCGCTGAAGCCGCCGTGGTTTCGGGTTTGCAGGTCATCCCGATCCAAAACCTGCGCGAGGCCGCCAGTTTCCTTGATGGTGAGGTGAAGATCGCACCGGCGAAGGTGGACATCGCCGGAATTTTCGACCAACCCCGGGAAGACGACCTGGATTTTGCCGAGGTCAAAGGCCAGGAAAATGTGAAGCGCGCACTGGAGATAGCCGCCGCCGGCGGGCACAACGCCTTGTTGATTGGCCCGCCCGGGACCGGCAAATCGATGCTCGCCAAGCGGCTGCCGACCATTCTGCCGCCGCTCACCCTGGAGGAGGCGCTCGAAACGACGAAGATACACAGCATTGTCGGTTTGCTGGCGCCGGGCCAGGCGCTGGTGACGCGGCGTCCCTTCCGCGCGCCGCACCACACCGCCAGCGATGCCGGCCTGCTCGGCGGCAACATCAATCCAACCCCGGGTGAAATTTCCCTTGCCCACAACGGCGTTTTGTTTCTGGACGAACTGCCGGAGTTCAAACGCAGCGTGCTGGAAACCCTGCGCCAGCCGCTGGAGGAAGGCCAGGTGACCATTTCCCGCGCGGCCGGGACGATGACCTTTCCGTCGCGGCTCATGCTGGTGGCGGCGATGAACCCGACGCCGGATGGGAAAATGCCCGGGGAGTCGAGATCGTCGCCCCGCGAAATCCAGAATTACCTCGGCCGGATTTCCGGGCCGTTGCTCGACCGCATTGATCTGCACGTGGAAGTGCCGCCGGTCAGGTTCCGGGAAATCGCGGGCGACCGCATCGGAGAAACGTCGGCGCAGATTCGCGACCGCGTGGTGGTTGCGCGCCGCCGCCAGCATGACCGTTTCCGACACAAGCCAAGGATTACCTGCAACGCCCGGATGGGCACGCGCGAGTTGAAGGAATGCTGCGAACTGGACGAAGTGACCCGGGAACTGCTCAAGCACGCGATGGCCGACTTGAATTTGAGTGCCCGCGCCTACGACCGGATTTTGAAGGTGGCGCGAACGATTGCCGACCTGGCCGGGGGCGAAAAAATCCTCAGCGACCACATTTCCGAGGCGATCCAATATCGCTCACTTGACCGGCAATTGTGGGCTTGAAGAAACAGGCGCGCGGAACCGGGGGAAACCCGCTGAAACAGGAAGCCATGCTCCTCCGGATCGATTCCACCGTCATTTTCTTCGGCGCAGAAAAGTCAAAGGAACGTCCGGAAATCCGATGGCTTGGAGCGGAGATATCGGGCGGCCGCTTCGGTTCGGCACCGCACGTGCAGTTTTTCGTAAATGTGCATTAAATGTGTGCGGACGGTGGCGCTGCTGATATGCAAACGGTTGGCGATTTCCTTGTTGGCGCAACCTTCGGCCACCAGGGCAAGAATCTCCAGTTCACGCGCGGAAAGCTCGTGGGTGTCGGTCGGGTTGGCAGCCGGCGTCTCCATGAAAGAACGGACCACCATGCGCGCAACTTCGCTGGTCATGGGCGCGCCGCCGGCTCGCACTTCAGCGATGGCATCGAGGATTTCCTTTTCGGTGGACCGTTTGAGCACGTAACCGCACGCGCCCGCCTTGAGCGCCTGAAAGATCATTTTGATGTCTTTATAAACGGTCAGCATAATCACCTGCAATTCCGGCATGGTCTGCCGTAATCGGGCCGTGCAGGCGATGCCGGATTCATCCGGAAGATGAATATCCATCAGCGCCACATCGGCATGGGCCGCCGGAATCCTGGCTAGCGCCTCTTCAACCGAGGCGCAGGTACAGACACAACGATATCCGGGCGTGCCGTCGATGAGTTCCGCAAGATAACCACGGAGGGTGGCATTGTCCTCAACAATGGCCACTTTGGTCATCGATCCTTCACCGGAACCCTGTGCTGTTTGGGTCAACATATTCTGCGTTCCTCAAACTCGAAACCCAGGCGGGAAGCCTGTTGAATACAAAATAGGGAAATTACAGGCTGCATGGAATCAGTCATTCGTCGTATCTTCGCGTCGCGTTTCAGCAGGCTTTACCCCGTTGCCAGCCGACAATGGCAGGCTAATTTTTACGGTGGCGCCGCAGCCGGGACGGGATTCGATGATACAACTCCCCCCCAGTTTCTTCAGCCTTCCGGACAGGTTTTCAAGTCCGTGTCCCCGCCGTCCGCTTTCAGGGTCAAACCCCTTGCCATTGTCGGCGATGACGATATCGAGCGTGTTACCGGCGGCCATCATCTGAAATTCAACCTCGGTTGCTCCGGCGTGACGCACCACATTATTGAGGGCTTCTTTTGCCGACATGAACAATTCGTGCCGTATGCGTCCGTCCAGCGTGATGGGCGGAAAAGAAACGGGAACTTTGAACCGGCAATGGATCCGGGCGTGGGCAAAAAATTCATCGGCATAACCGCTCAAGTAATCGGCCAAGGATTGCAGTGAATTCTCGGCGGGATCCACTGCCCAGACGAGGACATCCAATGCGGTGATGAGGTTCCTGGCTTTACCGGCGATGGTGCCGAACAGTGACACCTCGTTGCCGTCCGCCGCGTCTGAACGCTGACCGGTGTTGGCCAGTACGCCTATTTCGGTCAAAGCCGAACCCAGATCGTCGTGCAGATCGCGGGCGATGCGTGAGCGTTCCGCTTCGATGGCATGCTGGCGCTCAACCCGCTCGCGTTCGCGCGTTTCGTGTTGAAGTTGACCGGTCTGTTGCTCCACCAGACGTTTCAATTGAGTGATCCACAAGAGACTGAACATCAGAACGACCAGCAGCACACCGACGACGATAACCAGCCGCTGGAACGTCCACCATGAGGGCTTGGACAACACGGTGACATCGGCGGACGAATTCACCAACACGTCGAACGATTCAACCTCGGTTTCCAGCGGCGACTCCGGGCGGCCCACATACACGCCCGTCAATGCCAGACGGCTGCCGAGGCGTTGGGAAAGATTCCAACGGCCTGAAGGTGATGAAATTTTCGCAAAATACAGGCGGCTGCCTGATTGCATTTCAAGAATCACCAGGCCGGGATCCAGATGCCAGCCCATCAGCGTGCCTTCCACTTTCACGCGCGTCGAATCCAGGCCGGCGCGTGTCAGATCACCTTTTGGCAAAGGCACTGCCGCCGGCAGTGCGCCGTCGCCGACCCGCCGCACGATGCTTTCCCGCAACAGCGGCCACGGGCCGCTGATGTCGGGATATCCGACCGCTTCGATGATGTCTCCGGTACGCACAGTTGCGGTTTCGGTCTTGGCCAGCAGGATTTGCAACCCTGCTCTGCCGTCCATCAAGAAGATGCGTTTGGGCTCAACGCGGATGGCTTGTCCCCGGATTTTGACGCGTTGAAACGCCGTCGCCTGGGCATCGAACAGGTAAAGTTCGGCAGGAGTTTTGGCGGGAGCATCGAACGGATCGGCGGGCGCCGGGATATCCACATCGATGGTCGCGTTTCGCATTAAAACCTGGCCCACCCGTACTTCGCGTGTCGCCGCGCCCCATACGGCGAAAAGCGCGCCGCGAATGCGCACCGCCGCATTTTGGAACTTGTTCAAATCGGACGGATAATAGCCCTCCATCACAACATCCAGATGGCCTTCGGGTAAAAGCAACGTCAACATATTGGTCTGGATTCCTGTAACCAGCCCCTCCAATTCAACCCACTGCGCATCCATGGCTCCATTATTCAGCTCATTCCACTTGGGCCGTATCGGTTCCGGCATCCGTCCCGGTCCCAAGAAATGCATCCGATTGGCGATAATGATGGGAGAGAAGTTACCGATGGCCGTGTGACCGGTCACTTCCCATAATTGCCCCAACGCCGGAGCGACATTCGGCACCCACGCATATATGACGAAAATCCCGCGTTCATCGTCCTGAATGGACAGCCAATACTGGGTTGGCGGACCGATGCTGGTCACCACGCCGCGAATCCGCACCGGCAACCTGCGTTTTAAGTCATCCAACGGCAGGCTTTGCACCTGTAACGCTCGGTCGAGTGTCGGGGGCAATTTGCGCACATCGAGCATTTGCTCCAGAACGGCCAATTCATGGGTGCTGGCGACCACCAATTGTCCCAATACCAACCTGCCATCCGTGGTCAGAATGCCGTTGCCAACCCCGGTTACCCGCACATAGGAGTTGAGTAACCGGGTTGAATCCAGGCCGCTCGAGTCTGCCAGTTCCACCCAGATGGAATTTCGGCCGGAACGCAGTTCAAATTTTACCCCTTCACCCTGTTTCGCAACGAAACTGACGCGCCCTTCGACAGTCATCCAAGGCCGTTCCCGCCAGCTGTCCAAAGGCTTTTCGATGGTGCCGGGACTCGCCGACGGCACGGTGGTGGATCCCAGTCTGGTGATGGATACGTCCGGATTGCCAAGAAACAAAAGACTTCCGTCATCCGAATGCAACCGGAAATCATAAGTGCCATCGGCCGGCGCATTGAAATAGCCGGCAAACCGCATCCCAACCATTTCATCCCGCGTCCTGAATTGCAGATCAAAATTGGTCGTGACCCCGGTTTTTGTCGGTTGGTACAGTCTAAAATTCGGCACATTTTCCCAATAACCTTTGCCCTCGGCTTCGTAACAGCTCGCGCGCAGGCCGGGCAATAAATTGGTGCCTCGGGCCGGGTCAGGCCGATAGAAGATTGACTTGGAAAGGTCCAGTCCCTTGCCGTTCGGTCCATGACCAGTCACCTCCAGAATGCCGAAGCGAAGGCAATTATACCAGTCCAGGCGCAACGGAACCAACCCCGCTTTCAAGCTGACGACGGCCGTGTTTGTCATTTCATGGAGCCCGTCATTATCCACAACCGGCGGCGCGGAAATTTCTATCCCAAAATCGCGCCGTCGCAACAGACATCCGCGGCCTTCAATCCGGATTTTGTCGCCCGGGACAATTTTGTCCTTCGTAACTCCCCATTCCAACACTTCAAAGCGGGTGGAGTCTTGAACAATGAACACGCCGACCTCGGGTCGGCTCGCCGCGCAGACCAACACGTCCAGGCGGATATCCCGATAAAGGCGTACATTGGTCGAATCAAGAGATGCCGATAATTGCAGAAGATTGGTAATTGTGGCTGAATCAGCCCTCGCCGGTGGCAATGCCGGAACTTGCGCCGTTGCCGTAAAACCCCAACTCAACACAAGGGGCAGGAATAATTTCAAACCGCAGACAACCGTCCATCTGGTTGAATTGTGACGCACTGGCACAATTTTAGACCACACGCATGTTCAAGCAATCCTTTATCCGATCCTGGCCTCACTGCAGTATCCCGGACAAAATGCAGGACAGAATCAAGTGGGGCCGGGGAAAAAATCGCTAAAACTTCAAATGCAAAATACGACGTTCGTCGTATGGACGTTCGTCGCTCCGTCTGTTATTGATGGCTTTAATGTTCCCGATTAGGAGTCAAACGGATGTTCTATTTGTCCGATTTGTTTTCGGCGAACGCCAATCGGCACTGGAGGCGGTGAGAAAAGTACAAGCCTGTTTGGTAAGCTAAAAAATCCGGAAGTCATTGCTATGAAAATCGTACAAACAGTCAACCCGTTACACAAACTCGCCAGTGACGTTTTATCCCAAACAGCAAACAAAAGCTTAATCACAGATTCAATCCCATGAATACCAAAACCATCAAAATCTTCCTCGCTTGTCTTGCTGTTCTCGCAAGTGCGGCGTGCTTGCGTGCCGGCACGATCATCAAAACCAACAACACGGATAACCTTAACCTGACGACCAGTTGGGTTGGCGGCGTGGTCCCCGGCCCGTTGGACACGGCCAGATGGGACTCAACCGTAACCAACGCAAATACGGTGGCGCTCGGTGCCGACACAGTTTGGGCCGGCATCAGCATCGTCAATCCGGGCGGCTTGGTGCGGATTAACCCCGGCAATACGCTGACTCTCGGCACCAACGGCATCAACATGAGTGCGGCGACACAATATCTGGTAATCTTGTCGGGCTTGAACTTGGGTGGGGGAGCGCAAACCTGGAATGTGACGAACGGGATGTATCTTATTGTCGCCGGCACGTTGACGCGCCCTGCCGGAACCGCACTGGTCATAGGCTCTTCGTCGGTTGCGGCCGCCAGTCAGGGAACGGTGCTGGCCAGTCCGGCTCTCGAGAACGGCGTTGTCCCTTGGGCGACCGTGCAGAGTTCCGGTGCCGCGACCAATGGCCTCGCCACCGGCAACAGCTTTGCGACTGTTAGTGGTATAAACGTGGTTGCCTATACGGGCGCAACGCTTGAGACGAACGCGGGCACCGGCTTTACTTTTGGTGGCATTCCAACCGGCAATAATTCGACGGTCAACTATGATTTGGGAACTACCAACACGGCGGGCGGGAGCATGACGAACGATACCTATGTAAATACCCTTCGCAACGTTGGCGGTGCCTACAGTCAGCCTGGAACGGCCAATTTCCGCGCCAACGCCATTATGAACGCCGGCACCGGCCTTCTGGCGCTGTTCACTCCCATGCAACAGGCGGACACGACGTTGAATGAACTCGTATTGGCGGCCTGGACTTCGGGCATTACGCTGTCGAATGTCATTTCGGACAACGTCAACCCGCTCCATCTTACGTTTTACGGAGCCAACAACCAAAGCGTCCTTCTCCAAGGTTCCAACACTTTCAGCGGGGGGGTCACTCTTGACTCAGGCGCGCTGGTGGGGATTCGCGCCAGCAGCACGCCGACGAGCGGTACGCCGACGAGCGGCCCGCTTGGTACAGGCACGATCACGATGAACGGGGGAACCCTGTTTGCGTCCGGGGCCGGTTACGCGGTCGGTAATCCGATCGTAATCGGTCCGGCAGGCGGCCAGTTTCAATATGGCTCGGCCTCGCCGGATTTGACCATCAACGGAAATATCACCGGGAGCGGTACGGTGACCATGTCCGGGGTTTACAATGTCAACGGCTTGTTTTTCAATGGAGACGATTCCGCATTCACCGGCACCGTGATCGTGGCGGGATCCAATAACCGGTTGGGCTTTACAAACTCGGGCAGCATCTATGCCAAATTTGTAGTCAATGGCGGCCTGGCGGGGCAATTGGTCGGGGGAGGAACTTACTATATGGGCGAGTTGAGCGGATCGTCCGGCGGCGGCCTCTGCGGGCATGCGGTTAACACGACTCCGTCATATCAGGAATTCTCGGTTGGATATCTGAATACCAGCTCGACCTTCCTCGGAATCTTCGTTGACAATGCGGCGGGCAATGCTCAAACCGGCAACTCGGATGGCGCGGCAAACAATCTGGTGGAGTTGACCAAGGTCGGCACCGGCACGCTGACGCTCGGGGGAAACAGCACTGCTTCGGGGCCGGTAACGATCAACGGGGGGACTCTGCAGTTGGGTACCAATGGCGCCTCCGGCAAGCTTGGGGTCAACGCCACCATCGTGGATAATGCAAACCTGACGATCAATCGCAGCAATGCCGTCGTGCAGGGCACGGACTTCACCAGCAGGGCCATCACGGGGAGCGGCTCGTTGACTCAGGCCGGCTCAGGCACGACCACCTTGACCGCCGCAAATACCTACGCGGGTACTACACTCGTTAGCGGCGGCACCCTTTTGATAAACGGTTCCATCCCGGGCACGGCGACGGTCATGCCGGGAGCGAATCTGGGCGGCAGCGGCACCATTGGCGGCCTGGTCACCGTCCTGTCCGGCGGCCAACTGGGAGCGGGGGCTACCGCCACCAGTATCGGCACCCTCACGCTGAACAGCACACCCTCGCTGAACGGGTCGGTCTTTGTGAAAATCAACGCCGCCACCGCACAAGCGGATCGGATCGTGGTGACGGGAGGAAACCCAATCAACTATGGCGGTTCCCTGGTGGTGAGCAATGTGGATGGGCCGCTGCTGGCGGGCGACTCGTTCACGATCTTTAGCGCCGCTTCGCAGAATGGCAGCTTTAGCTCGATTGTGGGGTCTCCCGGGACAGGGCTGGCTTACAGTTTCAACAACGGCGTCCTGTCGGTGGTTTCGACCGGGGCCTACGCGACCAACTCAACTCCGACCAACGTTACCGCCACCATCTCCACCGTCGGCGACAGCAACGACGGTTTCACGAATACGATCGCGATTGCATGGCCGTCCGACCATACGGGCTGGTTGCTGCAATCGCAGACCAATGATGTGGACGGTTCCATTTCAACCAACCCCGCGGCGTGGTTCGATTTGCCCGCTTCGGCTTCCGTGAACTTGCTGAATATTACGAATCCGACGGATCTTGCGGTGTACTACCGCATGCGTTACATCGCGCCGCCGCTCCCGGCTAGTGCTCCGACCGGACTGACGGCAACCCCTACCAATACTGCGGTGATATTGAATTGGGCGGCTCCCAACTATGCGAGGAATTTCAACGTCAAGAGTTCGACCACGAGCGGCGGGCCGTACACCACGATTGCCAACACCATCGCGACCACGTACACCAACACCGGTCTCGCCAATGGCACAACGTATTACTACGTCGTCTCCGCGCTGAATTATTATGGTGAGACCGCCAATTCCGCGGAAGCAAGCGCAACGCCTGGGCCCATCATCCCGGCTACTCCGACCAACCTGACGGCGCAGACTGCCAGCGAGCTGGTGTTCCTGACCTGGTCGAGTGTCCCTACTGCAACCAGTTACAACGTCAAGCGCGCGCCCACGACCGGCGGGCCGTACACCACGATTGGCAATCCGGCCACGGCCAGCTTCTCCGACACCAATGTTGTCAATGGCACAACGTATTATTACGTCGTTTCTGCGCTCAACACCCAATTTGGGTCGCCGGTTGAAGGCCCCAATTCCTCGGAAACGAACGCAACGCCTCTGAACGTGCCTCCGCAACCTCCGGCCACACTGGCAGCCACGGGCCAATACCTGCAGGTGAGGTTGAATTGGCCGGCTTCCTTCGGGGCGACCAGTTACAACGTCAAGGTCGCGACCACGAGCGGCGGACCGTACACCACGTTTACCAATACGGCCGCGACGACCGTGTACGACACCGGTGTCACCCCGGGAACGACCTATTATTTCATTGTAACTGCGGTGAACGGCAGCGGTGAGAGCGCCAATTCCCCGGAAGCGAACGCAACGCCGACGTCCACGCTGCCTCTCAACTATGATTTTGAGAACACGGCCGCGGGTTACTCGGTGACGTTGCCGGCTTTGCCGCCTCCAGGCACGTTCGCGGATATTTATCCCCTGCCCGACCCGTTCTATTGGGTCAGTGACCCCTTGAACATGGGGGGCACCGCCAGCACCAATTTCAGCGACTGGGAACACCACCGCGCTGAGTTCCTGGCCGAGATTCAAACTTACGAAATCGGAACCAAGCCGACGGTTGATCCTTCAATGATCTCGGCCAGTGTCACTGGCAGCCGCACCACTCGTACGCTCACAGTGGTTGTAACAAATGTCGTATCGGGCACGAATCGGACACTCACGCTGACGGCCGCCATTACCCTGCCAGGGACGAACGGGATCTACCCGGTCTGCATCGGGATGAATGGCCCCAGCGGCAGTGTCAACGCCAGCCTGCTTACGGCGGTGGCCAAAGTCACCTTCACCATCAATCAGGTCACGACGTATGGCGGCAAGGCCAACACGGATCCCTTCTACGTCCTTTACGCTGCTCCTTACACTCCGGCTATCGATACGGTTCATACGGGACAGTACGCGGCGTGGGCCTGGGGCTGCAGCCGCCTCATCGATGGCTTGTATAAACTGAATGGCAATCTCGGCGGCGGAGTCCAATTGGACCTAACACGCCTCATGGTCACCGGTTGCTCGTATGCGGGCAAGATGGCGCTCTTCTGCGGGGCGATGGACGAGCGGGTTACGCTGACCATTGCCCAGGAATCGGGCGGTGGTGGCGCCAATTCGTGGCGCTTCAATGAATTCGACGAGCCCGTTGGCAGCGTCGAAGACATTGATAATACCGATTACGGTTGGTTCGGGAATCAAATGAAGAATTTCCAATTAACCAATGTTGTGTTCCTGCCGGAGGACCATCACATGCTGGATGCATTGGTCGCGCCTCGTGCGCTGTTCGTCACCGGAAACCCCAGCCAGGTCTGGCTGGGAAGCCGGTCGTGCTATTGCTGCTGCCGGGCCGTGCAACAGGTCTATGACACTTTTGGACTGGATAACCGGTTCGGCTTCAACCTTGATGGAGACCATGCCCATTGCGCAACGACAACCAACGTTGACGCTAACATGGCCGCCTATATCAATACGTACCTGCTTCAGTCGAACAGCGTGAACACTGTCATCAGAAGCTACCCCGCCAGCTTCGATGATCCGTCCGCCACCAATAGTCCGCCGACTTTCCCGACGAACTATGTGGATTACGCTCAATGGACCAGCTGGTGGGGAACTACCAACCCGGTTTTGGGTCCGTAGTACGTTAATCTAACAACCTTGCCCCGGCCGGAAGCCAGAAATGGCGGCTTGCCGGGGCAAGGCCTTTATGGAAGTGACGGGGGCTTCCGATGGAAAGTGATTGGTACTTTTTCTGCCTTAAACCAGATAAGCAACGCGTTGCCTCCGCGGTTTCAGCAGCTCGCCCCGTCATTGCTCCGGTTGTACCGCGATGATCTGGACGCGGGCGATTGGCCCGACGACACACACTCTTGTTCGTACGACGGTCCAGCCTCCCAATCGCGCGTCGGATAGTTGCATGGTGGAGTAAGCAGCGCGGCGTTGACAGCCAGACGGGTCATTCGACGCCGACAAGTCAAGAAGTCAAGCTCGCCAAACCCGTCCGGGTTGCGTTCGTACCGGTGGTCGGATGGCGCGGAACAGGAGGCGATCGGGCTTCATTCGATGATTCCGGGATTGAACTTGCGTTCCAGGAAGGTGTGGCTAGAGTGCGATTTTTATCCAGTAAATTTTTTTTTGTGAAATCCAGAAATCCTGATCCATCCGATCCGCCGGTGAAGTTGATGTCCGGGCTGTTCGTCGCACTCGGATTTCTGGCTGTCGTGGCCGTGGTGGTCCTGGTTTCCCTGTTGTTACGCAGAGCGCCAGCGCCGGCAGGGCCCGCAATCGATGCCACGCCCTCCGCCCCAAGCCGGCCAGCCTTGACCTACGTGCCGCAGGCGATCGGGTTGCCGGTGGAAGGGATTCCGATGATCACGCACGTTGCCATTTATGATCTCGATGGCGATGGTCTGCCCGACATTCTCGTTTGTGACGCCACCGCGAACCGGGTCAGCTGGATCCGCCAGTATCCACGCGGTGTCTTCACGGAATATCCCCTGGGCGATCCGATTGCCGCGCCCGCCCATGTTTCCGTGGCGGACATCAACGGTGACGGCAAGCCGGACCTGTTGGTCGCCAGCATGGGGGTGATCCTTCCGGACAATGACCGCATCGGAAAGGTGGTGATCCTGGAAAATCTCGGGGGCGGCCGCTTTCGCAATCATGTTGTCGCTGAAAACATCCCCCGGGTGACCGATGTCCGCGCCGTTGATCTCAGAGGCACCGGCCGCATGGACCTCGTCGTCGGCGAGTTTGGTTACGTCCAGGGTGAGATCCGCTGGATGGAAAATCTCGGCGACTGGAATTTCCGCAGCCATATTCTGCTTGAAAAGCCCGGTACGATCATGACGCCCGTGGCGGATTTTGATCGGGACGGCAAACCCGATTTTGCAGCGCTTGTTTCCAAGGGTTCCCAGGAGGTTCATGTGTTCCACAACCTCGGCCGCGGAAACTTCCAGGACAACGTGGTGTGGAAGGCGTCGAACATACAAACTTGGAACAGCAGCGGCCTGGAAGTGGCGGATGTCAACGGCGATGGCCTGCCGGACCTGCTTTACAGCAACGGCGATGGTTTCAACACGGGGTTTTATGGGCCTCCCCCCTGGCACGGCCTGCAATGGCTGGAAAACAAGGGCGGCGGGAACTTCGCTTATCACCGCCTCGGCGACTCGCCGGGCTGTTACAGTCCCATCGCCGTGAACCTTAATGGCAGGCACGATGGGCACCTGGATATCGTCACGGTTTCAGCTTTCAACAAGCCCAATGACACATCGTCGGTCTGGATGACGGCATGGCTCAATGACGGTCATGAGCACTTCACGCCCGTTCCGTTGGCAGACAAGGCGGACTCGCCGACGCATCTGATAACCGTGGCGGCCGGCGATCTCGATGGAAATGGGGTGCCGGTTCTGGTCACCGGCGGGCTTTTCATTTATCCGCCGTACACCAACATGAGTCGCGTTACGCTTTGGCGGCGCCAATGACCTGGATCTGATGCCAAAACGCCATGTCATTCTTTGCGCCGGTTTGATTCTGGTAATCATCGGATGTGCGACCGCCGCATTTCTGGTATGGCGGCAACAGCAGCTCGCGGCGTTGATGGCGGCGAGCGTGCCGGAGATGCCGGATCTGAGCCGCTGGCCGGATGCCTTTTCGCGCGAGGTCCGGGAGGCGACCGCAAAAGCGCGGAGTGGATCGGACCCGGTCGGATCATTGAGCCGCTTGGCGGATCTGTACCTTGGCAACTCTTACGTCGTCCAGGCAAAGCCGCCGCTCGCCGCCCTGTGCCGGTTGGAGCCGTCAAATGCCCAATGGCAATATCTGCTGGCGGATGCGCACATGCGGTTGGGGGAAACCAACGCCGCCGAGGCTGGCTTTCTGGAAACCACGAAGCTCGCTCCGAAGTATGCCAAGGCTTGGATACGGCTCGGTTTTCTCCTTACCCAGCAGGGGGCACTGGCCGGGGCGCATGAATGTTATGTGACAGCCGCCGCGGCGGATCCCGACGACCTGCTGTCCGCCTATCTGTTGATCGAGTTTGAGGCCCGCAACGGCGTGGGCACCGATGTCCTCCATCGGATGGAGGATTTTTCGCGCGCCCATCCCGGCTTCAAAGAATCCCATAAATTGTTGGCCGAACTGGCTGCCGCAGATGGAGACGAAACCGCGGCCGCGAAGGAACGCCGGCTGGCTTTGATGACGTCCCGACAGTTGCCGGACGCAGATCCCTGGCTCGACCACCTTGCGCAATTTTGTTTTGACGCAGACCGCCTGCGGGACCTCTCGTTGGCGGCGTTCAACCAGGATCGGCTCGATACGGCCGGGGATTTGTTGAAACGGGCGATCCAGATTGCCCCGACGGATGCGTTGTTGTGGGATGCGCTGTATTCGGTTTATGAAAAGATGGGGCGACCGGAGGACGCATTTAAGACGTTGCAACAAGCGGTGGCCGAATGTCCGGATGACCCCAATTTGCGCGTGCAACGGTCGCGACTGCTCTGTTCCCTGCATCAGCCCGCTGCCGCCGTTGCCTCGATCCAGCCGGCGGTGCAACGCTGGCCGGCGAATGCCGAACTGCACGCGGCTCTCGGTTTTGCGTTATACAACGCCGGGAAGAACGACCAGGCGGTGACGGAATTGCAGGAGGCCATCCGGCTGGATTCCACGCTGGTTGAAGTGCGTTACAATCTTGCCATCGGTCTGCTTGCGCTGGGCCAGCGCGATGCGGCACGGGCGGCGGCGCAAAAGGCGCTGGAAATGAGGCCGGACTACACGGATGCCATGACCTTGCTGGGGGTGCTCGCGTTGGAGGACGGTGACCTCGCCGCGGCCAAGCCGGTGGTGAACCGGCTCTATGCCCTGCAGCCGGACGACTCGAAGTCTCAGTCGCTCTTCTGCGGCCTCCAGTTGTTGCAAGGTACGGAAGCGGAGCGGGCCGGGAATCCTGCCGAAGCGGAGAAATCGTACCGCTCCGGTCTGGCCGTGGTTCCAACGTATGGACGGTTATTGCGCGCCGAAGGTCTGCTTGCTTTTCGCGAGGGCCATTTTCCGGATGCCGTTGAAAATTTTCGCGGCTATCTCCAGGGTCACCCGGAGGAGACGGGGGCGTATTTCATGCTGGGCGAGGCTTTGCGAAAGGCGGGGCGGGTGGACGAGGGGCGCAAGGTGCTCCAGCAAGGCCTGAACCTGGAACAACAAAACGGCGCCAATGTCCGTGAGGTCGAGGCTTTCAAGCACGCGCTGGAACAACCGTGATCGCCGGCGCCGTCTGGCACGGACGGTTCATTTTCCCGGCTCGTCCGGCGCGGCGATTTTGGGTCGCGCCGGAACCCGGTTAACGAGTGCGAGCAGGGTCACGGTTGACGCCGTCTGACGTTCCGCTTCTTCAATGCGGGCGAACTCGCCGTAAATCTCCGTGCGGGCCGGTTCGTCGCGCGGAGGCAGTTCCTGCCCGAAACCCGCCCGCAGAGCGTGCAGGACGTGATGAGCATTGATGGCATCCAACGGGCGGGCGGGTGTGTATGCCGGTTCGGCCCCGGCGACTTCGGTGACCAGCCGCGCGGCCACAAGGGTTTGCAAAACTTGTTGCACCAACCGGCTGGGAATGTCGAGTTCGATGGAAATTGCCGTCAACGTGGCGGGAGGCCGGCCATCCTGGAAGCATTGCCCGATAAACGTCATTAATCTCAAGGCGATGAATTCGCGCCCGCGCTGGTTTACGTTTTCAACGAGCCTGTCCTGCAAATACGTCCGGCGGTTTTGAAAAGCATAGGCGACCTGCGCGCCAAAGAGCAGAATCAGCCAGGAAAAATAGAGCCCGATCATGAACACCGGCACGAGGCCGAGGCTGCCGTAGATTTTGCTGTTGGTAACCACGCGGGAGACATAGAGGAAACCAAAAATATTGTTCAAATGCCAAAGCGAGCCGCCGACGATGCCGCCGACCAGTGCCGCGCCGAAATGCACTTTGGTATTCGGCACCAGCAAATAGACCAGGGTGAACGCCAGCCAAAGGACAACCAACGGCAACAGGTCAAAAATGAAACTGCCGATGAGCGGCATGTGGTTGACGAGATTTTTGGCGGCCTGCAGATGCGGTCCCCCGGCCAGTCCGAGGGCGGCGATCAAGAGCAGCGGACCCAGTGTAATCGTTGTCCAGTAAAGCACGGTGCGCCAAAGCCAGTTGCGGCCGCGCGTCACGCCCCAGATATCGTTGAAGGTTTCTTCGATGCCGGCCAGCATCCGGATGGCGATAAATACCAACAACACCATGCCCGTGACCCCGAGGGCGCCGCTGCGCGTGTTCTGCACAAAATCGTGAATGTATGCTGCCGCTTCCTTTTGGGCCGTCAGGATGCGGGTGTTGCTGTCGGCCGCCGGGCGGGTGACGGAGTTGGTGAGCATTCCGGCGGCTTCAGAATTTGTCTGAGCCAGGGTGACTGACATGGCGGGGCCGAGGTTCAGCGAAACCGCGGGGCCGTTGGTGTCGAGTTTTGCGGGCGGCATGACGTTGGCAACGAGCTTGTCAATCGCCTCGTAAATTTTCTGTTCGCCCTCACTTTTGAGCAGGCTGCTGGTAACGCTGATGGCCACCGCCAGCAAGGGAATCAGCGCCAGCAAGGTGGTATAGGACAGCGCCGCCGCGCGTACCGGGCATCGGTTGCGCGCAAAACTTTTAGCCACGAGCACCCAGAAGTGGGCGAATCGTTCGAGCCGGTTGAGTTCGATTTCCGCGTGAAGCCATTCCCTTTCCGTATCGGTACGGAGACCGGACAGAATTTTGACCAGACGCGAGAACGTTCTTTTCGCCATGGCAGTTCGCACGCTAACGGGGGCCGCACGGCAAGTCAACCGGCACACGAATCCGCTTTATTGGTAGCGGGAAATCGGCAGACTGGCGAGGGGCGTCCGTAGCTCAATTGGATAGAGCTTCTGACTTCGGATCAGACGGTTGCAGGTTCAAGTCCTGCCGGACGCACCAGCTACTTTATGTAATGTTTACAATAGTGTAATGCTGTTTTCCCGTATCAATAATTTGATTCAAAAAATCTTTGTGCTGCCACTTTGCTGCCACTTTTTAGGCTCCTGTTGCCGCCGTCGCCTAAGCTCAGTTTTGACCGCGCAAGCTCGCAGATGACGGCTCTCCTGCTGCTCGCGGTGGTGATTCGGGTTGGGCACTGCTTGCGACAGGGGGCGGGGGGGGGTGACTCACGGCAAGGGGGTGGCGCGAGCGTGATGGATTCGTCCGCGGCGGAAATTTTTGGCAAAAGGGCGACATTCGTAGCGGCATTATGCAGCTTTGAGAACTCTAATCGGGGGCGAAACAGTCGATTCGTGCAAAGGGCAAACCCACCTCTCCGAGCCAACTTGCCCCGACACGGTTAAAAGCTCGCCAATGGACCATATATGGTCGGTTAATCTTGCCGCCATTGCTGGCGTTTCGCCCTGAAGTGAATGATGAATGCGGCAAAAGTTATAGTGTGCGATTGAAAGCGCAACCGAATGCTTGAGATGTTCAAGCTTTTTAGAAAAACCTAATGTCAAGCGTGTCAGTCGCCGGTTAAAGAGCCGCAGGTTCAAATGTGTCCGGTCAATATAGGAGGTGCTGATTTTGTCGAATCGAACAGGCCCAAACACTTGCCGTTTATAGATGGTCTTCACCCGGCTTGGCTCGTAACGTCCTTCCGCTGTATTCGAATCCTTCGCTTTCGGATGGATAAACTTTTTACTCACCTGGCCATAACTTGCTTCGCCGTAGAACGCCCACTTGACTTCGTCCTCAAAAAGTTCGTAGCCGTCCGTAGATAGTTGGAATGGTCGAGCGACACGCAATTTCAAGTCCTGCATATATTTTTCAATGGTGCAGGAAGTACGTTTGCCGATCATCCAATTGATGATGAACTTACTATCCGCGTCCACGCCGAGAAAAATGGATTGCCGCCCTCGTTCTGGGTCTCCGGTCAGGTTGTTTTTCTCTTTGCAACCGACAAAACAAAACATTTCGTCAACCTGGATGAAAGGAAAATTGACCTCACGCACCATCTTGTCGAGCAGGAAGGCGGATTTGCTGCCCGCCACTTCCAACACCGCCTGAATGGTGTTCGGATGCGTTTTTGTGATCCGCGCCGTGGCGCGGACGCCCATCCCTTCAACCAAGAGATTTACGATTCGCGTTGCCTTTTTGAGCGGCGTTTTGAGCCTGCCTAATGGCCGATACGGAATGTCGGAAAAAGTTTTACCGCAAAAATTACAACGGTAGCGTTGGCAGCGTTTCCCGCGTCCAAAGAAGCCGTATTTTTTACAGCCAGTTTTACAGTGAGGACAGATCATATCCACCAACCTCCTGTGGATACTATACACGAACCGTTCTATTTTCACAGTTGGCGGGGAGATTTGTCTCGACCGATTCATGCGCGTAGAAAATCTTTCCAAAAGGGCGACTTCGGTTACATCATGTCGCTGGTGCAATGGCGATGGTGACATTGGTTGCCAAAATGTCTTTGAACGTGGCAAAAAAGTCGGCAGAATAAATTGATGGCCAAGCCGGATGCGGAAACCTCGAATTTGTTCTCGGAACATGGCGCTGGAACAACGGTGCTCATGGCGGAGGACATCACTACGATGGCGCAAAACCAACGGCTTATCGTTGTCGGTTTTGATCAGAGCAGCCTCCAAGCAACTTCGTATGATTTCCGCATTGGCAAAAAGGCTGTCGTTGGTGGTCAGGGAAATGAACTTGATCTTGAGGCGCGGCCCCTAGTGATAGACCCAGGTTCTTACGCGGGTATAATTTCTTACGAAAAAGTAAAGCTGCCCAATAATGTTTTTGCCCAAATCGGACAGAAGCGAAAATTTTCTTACGATGGTTTAATTCTTCTGACCGGTTCAATTATTGATCCGGGATATGAAGGGTATTTATTGTTCGGCATTTACAATGCTTCTACCAAAAAGGTTGTACTGCCTAAATGCACGAAGCTCTGCAATGTGATTTTCCACCGGCTTCCGAGGGAGGTTAAGCCTGTTCCTCCAGACCCATACCTTTTGGATGGAAATTTCCCGCCAGATTTTCTGACAAAGATGGCAAATGTTGAAGTCTTGCCGTGGCATAGAATCAGTGAGGAAGTACGGCATATTCAAGAATTAGCGAAGGACGTTCTTGACTTAAAAGTGCAGTACAATGATGTACTTAAGCCGATTGCAGAGCTAACTAAAAACATTGATAAAGTGAACACGGATGTCCTCCTGCTTGCTGAAAGCGTAAAATCATTAAGGGGTTCTGTGAGCGATCAAGACAAAGAGCTCCGTGATGTCGGTTCAAAAGTTGGCCGGTATGGTCTCCTTGTAAATATCGGATGGGGCATACTGCTCGTTGTTATCAGTGTGTTGCTCACGCTTCTTGTCGTGAAAAAATAATCTTGTTCATAATCTGCTTGCTCGCCCAAACCATGTTGAAGGTCGAAGGCGTCAATCCGGCATAACGCGGCTCCCGCCGACGATGACAACCGATACGGAACGAGAAGGCGCAAGCGCGCAGTCCGGCGTTTGGACGAACCAGCGGGAGCGTTCCGATTAACAAAGAACGAAACTTTAATTTGCCGCTTCACAATTAAAGGATAAGCCGTTATCTTTTAATTCGTCCGACGGGAATTAAAACTTGTTTAACAGTGCATTGGCGATGAAACGTGGATTGACAGGTCATTATGTTCCGCTCCCTTCAGCGGCGGGGGAAAAGGCACGCGCCTTTGTGCCGAATCCGTTGCCGCCAGGCCCGCCGCTCGTCTTGGATGCTGAACTTCAGGAACTCGTCGAGAAAGCTATGCTCGCCTTGGGTCGACTCGACGGTCTGACCACCGTTCTGCCCGACCCGACGCTTTTCCTCTACTCCTATGTCCGCAAAGAGGCGGTGTTGTCGTCGCAAATTGAGGGCACGCAATCGAGTCTCTCCGATCTGCTGCTCTTTGAGCATGAGGGAGTCGCTGGTGTGCCGCTGGACGACGTGCAGGAGGTCTCCAATTACGTCGCCGCCATGAATTACGGATTGACGCGGCTGGAAAAACTTCCGTTGTCGCTCCGTTTGTTGAAGGAAATCCACGGCGTTCTGCTGTCCAAGGGACGCGGCAGCAAGAAAGAGCCGGGAGAATTCCGTCGCTCGCAAAACTGGGTGGGCGGCACGCGGCCCGGCAACGCCGTTTTCGTGCCGCCCCCGCCCGACCTGTTGCTCGATTGCCTCGGCGCGCTGGAAAAGTTTCTGCATAACGATCCGATCAAAACGCCGCTGCTCGTCAAAGCCGCGCTCGCGCACGTCCAATTTGAAACCATCCATCCGTTCCTCGACGGCAACGGACGCCTGGGCCGGTTGCTCATCACGTTTTTGTTTTGCGCGGAAGGCGCGCTCCGCGAGCCGCTGCTTTATTTGAGCCTCTACTTCAAGCAAAACCGCCAGCAATACTACGACCTGCTGCAATCCGTGCGGCTGAATGGCGATTGGGAAGCGTGGCTGCGCTTCTTCCTCACCGGTGTCGAAGATACAGCGAATCAGGCCGCGCAGACCGCGAAAGCCCTGATGAATCTCGCCGCCGCCGATGAGAAGCAAGTGCAATCTCTCGGCAAACCCGCAGGCTCGGCCCTGCGCGTGCATCGGCTGCTTCAGGCCCAGCCGATCATCTCCATCGCTACGGCCAGCGATGAGCTGACGCTTACCACGCCGACCGTCACCGCCTCGCTCAAGCACCTGGAAAAACTTGGTATCGTGCGCGAAACCACCGGCGGCAAATACGCCCGGCTCTACGCCTATGACAAGTATTTGAAAATCCTTAACGAGGGCACTGAACCGCTCGGATGAAACCGGCTCGCTTGCTGAAAAACTGATGAATCAAAAATCCAACGGCATCAGAACCCGCCCGACACGTCGGATGACGCAGGCGGAACTCGACAGCTTCCTCGAAAAAGCCGCCGATATTTTGCGTGGCAATGTTGACCATTCGGAATTTCGTGGCTACGTCTTCGCGTTGCTGTTCTTCAAACGCATCAGTGATGTTTATCTGGAGGAAGTCCGCAGCCTCACCAAAAAACTTGGCGATGAGGAACTAGCGCGCGACCCGAAGATGCACAATTTCGTCGTGCCCGATGGCTGCCTGTGGATTGACCCGGTGGATGAAGGCCAGACCGACCCGGACAAATTCAAAAGTGTCGCCCGCAAAAACGCCGCCAAACTTGGCACGGCGCTAAACGAAGCCATGCTCGCCATTGAACGGGCCAACCAGCCGAAATTCGACGGCATCCTCACGAACAAGATTGATTTCAACAAGCAGGACGAACTGCCCCGCACCAAGCTGGTTCAACTCATCAACCATTTCAGCACGCAAAGTTTCGACCGCGCCCATGTGCCGGACGATTTGTTCGGCAACGCCTACGAATACCTGATCCGCACGTTTGCATCCAAGGCGGGAAAATCCTCCGGCGAATTTTACACGCCCAAGGAAGTTGCCTACCTCATGGCGCAAATCGTCGAGCCGAAACCGGGAGATCATGTTTGCGATTGGGCGAGCGGTTCGGCGGGCCTGCTGCTGCAATGTCGCCGTTACGTCAACAAGCATCACAAGGAACGGGCCAACGAACTTTTTCTTTACGCCCAGGAATCCAATGTGGCGACCTACAACATCAGCCGCATCAACATGATTTTGCACGGCATCAGTCCCGCCGGCTGGTTTCCCAAACGCGAGGACAGCCTGCGCCAGCCGTTGCATTTGGACGCCAATAAGAAGCTGATGCAATTCGACCGCGTTGTGATGAATCCCCCGTTCTCGCTCGAATCGTGGGGCTACGATGATTTTGTGGGCGGCGATCCCTACGACCGGTTCAATTTTGGAATGCCCCCGCGCGACAATGCCGATTACGCCTGGATGCAGCACGTCGTCAAATCGCTCAAACCCTCCGGCAAGGCTATCATCGTTATGTCGCAGGGAATTCTGTTTCGTGGCCAGCCCGCGCAGACCGAGGCCGAGGATGGGCGCAACCAGAAGGCGGATTCCGAATACGTCATCCGCGAGGGCTTCATCAAATCCGATCTGATTGAATGTGTCATCGTGCTGCCCTCAAAATTATTTTACGGCAACAACGTCCCCGGCTGCCTCGTGGTTCTGAACAAATGGAAGCCCGACGAGCGGAAAAATAAAATCGTGATGATCTGGGCGTCCCGATTTTTCGAGTCGGCCAATCCGCAAAACTTTCTGCGCACCTGCGACCTCATGCGGATTCTCGTGCCGTGGCGGGCATTTGGCGATCTGGCAAAATGCCGCCAGCTTATTCCAGAACAGGAAGCGGATTTGCTGGCCGACATCGAGGCGGAACGCGCGGCAGCAATCAAAGACCTGCACGAAGCCTACGATCCCGTGCTCGCGCCTCTGGCGGATTGCAAGCGGGAATTTTCCAATTTGGAAAGCGGCCAAATATCTCTTTCTCCACAAAAACAAAAGGCGCTGGAATCCTTACAAGCGGAGGGAGTGGACATATCTTTTACAAACAGGAAAAACAAACTGTCGAAGGAAGAACGCGCCAAAGTGAAAGAACGGCTGGCCGAATTGAAACGGGCGATCAAGGATTTGACCAAGCTGGAGGCGGAGCTTGCGGAACGGCTGGCCGAGGCCAACGCCCACGCCGACCGGCAGGTGGCGCAGGTGCGCGAAGCGGCGACGGACCTGGTGCGGATTTGTTCCGACCCCGAAGAAGCCAAACGTTGCTTTGCCTTGGTTGAACGACCTGAAATTGAGGAGAACGAATTCAATCTGAACCTGCCGCGCTATGTGGACACGTTCGAGCCGGAGGAGGAAATCAAACTGGTTGATGCTGCGGCTGAATTGCAAACGGCGTTGAAGGACAGCAGGGCCGTGCTAAATACTCTTAAAGATTCGTTGGCCAAGTCGGGTATCAAATTTGAATTTTAGAATGCGCCCCATTTACAACAACGATTTGCCAAATGATTGGGAGCAACGTGAGTTGCGCCGGCTCACCATCCGCAAGCGGGGCCACACATGGCAAAAGGAGCAGGAATCCGAAAAGGAATCGCACGATACCGTGCCGGTGATTCGCATTCCCAATATCGGCGAGCGGCTTGACCTAACTGACTTGCTTCATTTGCGCGGCGTTTCCGAAGAAGCGTTGAAGGAATCGGCGGTGAGCAAGGACTGGATTCTTTTTGTCGGGTCGAATGGTAATCCAGACCGGATCGGCGATTCCGCGCTGATGGAGGAAAATCGAAAGATGGTTTTCGCCTCGTTCCTCATGGGCATCACCAGCAATAATCCGACGGAACTCTCCCCGGAATTTTTGTCCCTTTGGCTCAAAGTCCATAATGTTCACGAGGTTTTCAGCAAGACCTCGCAACAGACCACCGGCTTGGCAAATTTCTGCTGGGGCGCGGTCAAGAAGTTGCCGGTGCGTTTTCCGAAAAATGCAGCCGAACAACAAGCTGTCGTTGATTTAGTCCGAACGGCCAACCAAGCCGTTGACGCGGCGCAGCATAAAATTACGGCGGCGCAGCGGCTCAAGACGGCTTTGATGCAGCAGCTTTTCACACGCGGGATTCCAGGGCGACACACCAAATTCAAACCGACCAAGATCGGCGAGATTCCAGCGGAATGGGATGTCCCCAACTTGGGCAGCTTGGCAAAAATTGATGCCGGCGTGGCGCTCAATCCCGAACGCGCGCCGCGAAAAAACATCTACCGCTACTTGACCGTGGTGAATGTCCAACGAGAACAATTGGATTTGTCTGAAATCCGTTACCTTGAACTTTGGGATTCGGAAGTTCCCGCCAAACTGCTCAAGTCTGGCGACATTATTGCCGTTGAAGGCCACGCCAACGCCTCTGAAATTGGACGGGCGGCAATGGTTACAGCCGATGCTGACGGGATGGCATTTCAAAATCACCTGTTTCGATTGCGGCTGTTTGACGGCGTTGATTTCAATTCCATGTTCCTGTTGCATTGCCTGAACAGCGAGCGGGTGCGACGCCATTGGAACGCCACAGCAAACACGAGCAGCGGTCTAAACACGATTAACCGGACCGGACTGCGAAAGTTGCGCATACCGCAACCCAAGCGAGGCGAGCAAGATGACATCGCCGCACTCATTTTCAACGCCGATGAAAACATCCGGGCATCCGAAAAGGAATTGTTGGCGGTGCAGCGTCTCAAAACTTCCTTGCTACAAAATCTGCTGACGGGAAAAGTGCGGGTCAAAATGGAGAACTGACCATACCGCCGCAATCAACGCCATTCACCGAGGCCCGCACCGTTGAGAATCCCATTCTTAAATGGCTGCGCTCGCCGGAACTCGGCTGGCGTTACGAGTCTCAAAAGCAGGTCATCGAAAAATATCGCACCGATGCCGTCACGGGAATTTATGACGAGCGGGAAGTTTTATTGCTGCCGTTGCTGCGGCAAAAGCTCAAGGAATTGAATCCCAGTGTCATCACAGATGATGACCGCGCCGACCGCATCATCTTTCTGTTGCGCAAAGAAACGGACAATCAGGAATGGCTGCGGTGGTTGCGCAATGAAAAAACTTTTGAATTCGCACAAGATGAAAAAAGCCAGCCCATCACGCTGATTGATTACGACGAAATCGGGAACAACGATTTTCTGGCGACGAATCAGTTCTGGGTGGAAGGCGCAAATGGCAAACGCCGGCGCACGGATGCGTTGCTGTTCATCAATGGCATTCCGATTGTGAACGCCGAGGCCAAGACCACCACCCGCGACGACCATATCGAATGGCGCGAAGGCGCAAAGCAGACGGGGGATTATCTGCGGGACGTGCCGCAGCTTTATTACTCGAATGCGTTTTGCTGCGGCATCAATGAGTTGAAAATGTTTTACGGCGTGCCGGGTGTGGTGTTCCACAAATGGCAGCAGTGGCGCGACCCTACCCCGCATTCCATTCCTGAATTTGAAGAAATGAAGTGCGGTGTGCATGGCCTGCTTGACCGGGGCAACCTGCTGGAAATCCTCCGCAATTTCATCGTGTTCGAGACGGAGGAGGGCAAGACGGTCAAGAAAGTCGCCCGTTACCAGCAATTCCGCGCGGCCAACAAGCTCGTGGCGCGTGCCGTGCAATTGGGCACGGCCCGTTCCATGCGGCGCGGCATTGTCTGGCACACGCAGGGCAGCGGCAAAAGTCTCACGATACTTTTCACCGCCCGCAAGCTGTGGAGTCTGCTGAATCAACCGACCATCATCATCGTGGTGGACCGCGACCAGCTCCAAGACCAGATGGTGAAACAATTCGTGCAAACGAACACGGAGACGTGCCGCGTGGCCGAGAGCAAAGAGGATTTGTTGAACCTGCTCCGCGAGGGCGACGGCTACCGGGGCATTATTCTCACCATCATGCACAAGTTTGACTGGCGGGATGCCGTGGAAATTAACCGGCCCGATGTCATCATGCTCGTGGACGAAGCGCACCGGACACAATATGGCGATCTGGCGATTGGGATGCGGAAGCTGCTGCCGAACGCTTCCATGTTTGGTTTCACCGGCACACCACTCGAACTCGACGACCGCAATACGCCCGTGTCGTTCGGCCAGGAGCAAGGCAAGGATGTGGCAGGCAATGAAGTTTTCGAGCGTTACATGGACAGGTATTCCATCAGCGACGCCTTGCGCGACCGCGCGACCGTGCCGATACGCTGGCAACCGCGCATGACGGATTGGAAAGTCTGGGGTAAGGCGCTGGACGAGCAGTTTGAAAAACATTTTGCCAAGCGTTCGCCGGAGGAGCGTCAGGCCATCAAGACACAGGAGGCCAAACTTGACCGCATTTTGAAATTGCCGGAACGTATTGCGCAAATCGCGGCGGACGTGGCAGGGCATTTCAAAGAGCACGTTCAGCCGAATGAATTCAAGGCGATGCTGGCGTGCTACGACAAAGAGACATGCGTGCTCTACAAAGCGGCGCTCGACAAGTTGCTCGGCCCAGAGACCAGCTTGTGTGTGTTCTCCGAGTCGCCCAAAGAGGACGGCGATCTCATCAAGGCGCATTACCTTGGCGACGCGCAGCGCAAAAAGGCGATTGACGAATTCAAGAAACCCAAACCCAAAGACGCCGCTGAACAGGCCAGGCCGGAAAACCGTTTCCGCAATGTCGAGTTGTTCATCGTGTGCGACATGCTGCTGACGGGCTTTGATGCGCCGATTTTACAGACGATGTATCTCGACAAAGGCCTGAAGAATCACACACTGCTGCAAGCCATCGCGCGGGTGAACCGGCCCTACAACGAATTGAAAAACGGCTGGGGCAAAGAGGGCGACCAGGGCCGGGGCGGTCTGGTGATTGATTATTTCGGCGTGTTCGAGAATCTGAATGAGGCGCTGAATTTTGACAAAAACGAACTGGGCACCATTGCGTATCCATTCTCGCAACTGCGCGAGCGGTTCAAATTGGAAATCGGGTTGCTGTCGGATTTGTTCAAGGGCGTGGACCGGTCTGGCAGTTACGACTCACTGATGCAGGCGTTGATGTTCCTGAATCAAAACGAACCGGCCAGAGACAGGCTCGAAGACCTCTACAAAAATGTCCGCATTCTTTTCGAGGCGTTGCAGCCCGATGAATTTCTGGCCGATTACGAGCGGGAATACGCCTGGCTGACAAAACTGTGGATGGCCTACCGGAAGAAATTTTATCCGGCAGAGCGTTTTGAAATTTCCGAGGAGGACGGCGCAAAAACGCGGGAATTGATCCGGCAGAATGTTTCGATGGAGGAATTGAAAAAAGATTTCCCGACCTACGAACTCAATGAGCAATACCTGTCAAAATTGCAGGATGAACCGCCGGACGCAAAGGCGCTGGACATCGAAGCAATGCTGGCGGCGGAATTGAAAATCCGGCTGGACGAGGACGGGGATTATCAGCCATTGAGCGAGCGGCTGAAACAAATCGTCAGCCACAAGCGGGCGGGCACACTGGCGGGCATTGCGCTGGTCGCCGAACTTTCAAAACTCGCCGAGGAAGTGGTGCGGTTGACCGAGGAAAGCAAGCTGCCGCTGCGGGACCAAATTGCGAAGGCCGCCTGGGAACGCCGCCCGGATAGCACCGCCGGTCAAGCAGATGACGTGGCGGATGCGATTCTGGCGAAGGCGGACGAATTTTGTTTTCCCAACTGGTTTCAGAAGGAAGATGTGGACACCACGCTTTACCGGGAGTTCACGATCATGCTGGCTGGGAAATTCGGAAACCTTGAACTTCACGGGAAGGGCAAGGATTTTGTTGACCGTTGCATCAAGCTGCTCAAGCGGGCGCGCTACGTCGGCAACGGCGGTGAACCATGAGTGTCGTCCTGCTCAAATACGCCGTGAAGGTCAGCCCGAAGGCCCGCAATGTCCGGTTGAAAATGAGCATCAAGCAAGGGCTTGAAGTAGTCGTGCCACGGGGGTTTGATTCCAGCCGCATCCCCGCCTTGCTCCAAAGAAAACGGAAATGGATTGATGCCACACATCGCCGCTTGGAGGAGCATCGAAAGTTTTTTGAACCTGAACCGCCCGGAAAATTGCCCGACCATATCACGCTGCCCGCGCTGGGGGAAACCTGGCGGGTGGAATATCGGGAGACAAATGCGCGCTGGGCGGTGGTGCGGTGCGTCAGCGATGACCGTCTTTGGGTCACGGGCAAGATTGAAGATGAAACCGCGTGCAAACAGGCGTTGCGCCGCTGGCTGTTTCGTCGCTGCCACGATTCGCTCGTGACGTGGCTGCGGGATGTCAGCCGGGAAACGGGGTTGGCCTTCGGCAAGGCGACCGTAAAGATGCAGAAGACACGATGGGCGAGTTGTTCCCGGCACCGCACCATCAGCCTCAATATGAAGCTGCTGTTTTTACAGCCCGCGCTTGTGCGCCACATTTTCATCCATGAGCTTGCCCACACGGTTCACATGAATCACTCCCGTAAGTATTGGCGATTTCTGATGGCAAAGGAACCGAACTGTATGAAGCTCGACAAAGAATTACGCACAGCCTGGCGGTTCGTGCCGGCGTGGGTGTGAAAAGTGAACCGGCAACAGCGAGGATTAAATTGAACAATATGAACACTGCGAATGGACAGTTTTCGGCTCTTTATTACCCCTCAATCGAATTTGCCGATCCAAGATGGCTGTGGGCGTCATCACTGGTTTGGGATAGAATATACAGAATCGTTCCAAAAGATTACACCGCGCAGGATAGCGACAATGTAAAGAGATTGTGTGAATCCGGTGAAATCGGCGCAGCGATACATCCAGACCAATATGCAAAAGAAGTATCCGACCAATTTTTAATCAAGTTGAAGTCGTCGCATTGGAATGCAGCCGCATTAGACATGGATGTTGACGATGAGTATGCGCGACTGCACGAGGACAAAGTTGATGTGCAATTGCGCAAACTAATTATTGCTAAAGGGAGTGGTAAATGGCTCCATGTGCCAACAGAGTTCGCAGCACATTACATGACGTATCTTGCAAAATACGTCAGCGAAAAAAATGGACTGAATTTGGTGACGGACACGGCTCCGGCATGGACAGGAGCAACTTACTTTAAGTACGATGGTCGGGTTGAAGACTGGCCTCGTGAAGAATTTCCGCTGGTTCTAGCCGCATTGGTTGTTCGCGATTTCGTCCCAACAAACATCCTAAATATCACACCGGACGCGCTTCTTTCATTTCGTGAAAAATATCGTGATGAACGCCGTCGCTTCGTGGGTGCCGTCCAATCATCCGCAAAAGCATTGGCAAATTGCAATGATGCAAAAGTAGTGAGGGACATTTATGAAGATGTGAAGCGCGATATAGCAGCTTCGATGGAGGATTACAAAAGGAGCATGGACATTCTAAAAGTCGAGACGTGGACTGGAATGAAAACGATTATATTTCCAGCAACCACTGGTGTCATCAGCACATACATCCCGCTTGACCCAACACAACTCGCTATTCTTAATGCAGGCGGGTTGGCAATGGGCGTCGTAAGCGGACTGGCGACGATGAAACAAAAAGGGAAAAGATTATCCGCAGAACATGATTACTCCTACTTGGTCAGCCTCCAAAGGGAATGGCAGACATGCTATCGCGGAGAGGATTGGAATTACTACCTCTGCCGACAAATGGAGGAGTTCATCAACGATTGATGCGCACGGCGGATTAACGAATTAAGCGAGTATCCATAGCAGCTAAATCTTTGCACGGACTTCAATTGTCGGAAACCGGGAGAGAATAAGAACAGGGAGTTTACGGTCTCCGGCTTTGTAGAACATGAGATAGTGAAGGTCGCTTTGTTCGAGTGCTGAATCATCCGGGTCATCCACGCGCCAGCACACGATGGCCCCTGTTTGATTTGGGTTGTGCCCGTGCCCGATGAATTCTTCAAATGTGTCTTCAACTTCTACTGGCACCATAGTTTGGGTGTCACCGTCCGGTCGCAGCCGGAAATTGGCGAGTACATCTATGCCTTCCATCGCGGTGTGTTCAAGCGACTCAAAATGAGGAATCGGAAACGCATTTGCACCTTCCATTTTCCACATCAGCGCCAATGTATCGTGCTCGTTGCCCGGTTCACGATGAAGAATCTTTCCATTGCTCTTAAGGAAGACATATTTTTGCTGGGGTGAAAGGAGACGATTTTTTCTCTCATCGAGGGTTTCCCTGCTTTTCATCTGCCGCTGGCGCTCCAATTCGCGTTGAAAAACCTTCCACTGTGGGTGTTGGTTTAATTCATTAAAACATGCGCGAACAAGTTTTTCAAATGCGGTGCCAATGACGCCTTCTGACTGATAAGAGCCGCGAGCAAAGTCCATCTGGTCAAAAAGTGCGTCGGACTCCACTACGAACCGACAGAACTTGTATTGCAGTGTCGAAAATTCCCCCCGAAAGCTGTTGAAATCTAATCGTATGTATGGGATGCCTCGCAGAGAAAGCCACAGTCCCGCCGTTTTTGGAGTCAAAGTAAATGGTCCGGTGATCTGCTGGTCGGCGGTATTGAGCGTAAAGCCGCCTTTTAAGGAAACGGCGACTTTCACGTTGCCGACTGTTTCAGCCTTCTCAATCGGTTTCGACAAGGTGTAAGTCTTCCAATCACCTTGCTGTCCAACTTGGAGAAAAGGAAACCCGGTTTGTAATGTCTCCTCATGATCGTTAATCTTCAGTTTGGTCACAGGCATCGCCCGTTGCCGAGTATGCCCGACAATCGTTGAGAACAGCATGTAACGCTTGACATGGTCAAAGTCGTAATTGCCACGCCCTTCTCCGCGTTCGTAACCCAAGACTTTCACTTCTGTTCCGATCTGCGATGCACACGCTCCGGGAACCAGTTGATATTTCGGCTGACGATTTTGTCTGAGTTCATCAAGAGGTGCGTCAACGTAAACGAAGTAGGATTGCCCCGTCGCGCGCGATTTTGTTTTGATTTCCAGTCGTTTGCAGTTCAATGAGAGCTTGGCACCGAGTCCTTTGTGGCCAAATTCATCGCTGGAGTAACCGGCATGACCTCCATACGAAACTGCTAAAAAGCGGTCGAGCCTGCCGGGTTGGGCCATATTGCCGGTATAGTCCATACCGATTCCGTCATCTGTAAACACGAAAGATGGCCCGTAGGTTGGGTCAATGTAAAAGACCACTCGCACGTTGTGCGCGTCAACTTCCTTGGCGCAGATATTTGAGAGATGTTCCCTCAAGAGATCGAGCGGGTCGCGTTTTGATTCGATGACCTGGCTGACGAGATCCCACACGTTCACGTCCATCGGACGCTCGACTGGGTTGACGACGTTTATAGAACTGTTCATAGCGTTTGATATTGTCCGCTTGGCGCGTTGTATGCAGCTTCCGGCGCGGGCTAGGTTAGTTTGTTCGTAAATGAAATAATCGTAGCGCGAAGCTCCGGTAGCGAGTGTAATGTCCGCATTTTTCCAGCCTTTGACGCTGCTAGGTTTTCCGCGCCACAGCGCTTCATTCGTTCAGTGAGTTGTTGCGGTGTCTCTAGTGAATTTGGTTTGGCCATATTTTTCCAGTTTGTCGGGCAGTGTTTTTTTTGCGATTGCCGTGGAGTTTAACAGTCAAAAACGGCGGCGGCAAGGTGGTCTGATGAATTACAGCCAGCCACCACGACAAGTTAGCCAGGGGGAATAACGGCAGAGAGTCGCGTGCAACTACCCACACTTAAAAAGTAGCACGGCGGGAAAAAGTAGCACGCAATTTCCGGACTGCTCACCTGGGATTCTATTGCCCCACTTGTGCAGTCAATTTGCCCGTCAATTCTATTGACCCAGCCAGGGGGTCTATCTGCCCGTACTTAAGACCCATTGGCCAGCGGAAATATTTATTCCAAAAGGGAACGTTCTCCGGAATATGCCTGCACGCTTTAAAGGTTGTGTCAGGTTGCGACAGCCACGCTTTGGGCCACGAACGGGTGCTGGCGCGGTCGGGACATCATTCCGCTGTTCCAATCTCCTGTATGCCGGATGCGCTGGCGCAGATACGGAGCGCGAGGCGTGGCTGCCCGGTCTAATTCGGAGTCGTCAGCGCCTTGACACACTCTGCCGGGCTTCGTGTATCGTCACTAACCGTGACACCACCTGTTCATTGCCAAAATGCCTCTCGACGCGAATCAGCTCACGAAGTTCGTCGAGCGGACATGTCCACCACAAATCCTCGTCTCCAGGTTGGCGTGTGACGCGCGAAACGCCGGCAAGTTGCCGGACAAGCTCCTCCCGGCGACGAAACAATCCTCGCAATTCTTCTCGCTCCGCCTTGGTCGAGTCCCCTGTGGAAGATGTGGATTCATCATTCGCAGGGTGAGATGCAATCAGTTCGTCCACGGCCTTAATTTGCGCCTTTACGTCAGATGGCAGTATAATGCGATCCGGTCGCCTCCTGTTGTCATAATTGCCCTCCAGAATTTTCGCCAATGAATCACTGCCAAGAAACCAGTCGAACGTCGCACGCCAGCCGTGCGGCCCGTTTCCAGTTAAAAAAGAAGACGCTGCCGTGCGCTTGACGCCCTCGCGCCAGTGCTCGCGCCACCAAGGATCGGCCAAACGTTTGTGAATCTTTCGGGCGCGATTTCGAGTGATGGGGATGGCCTTTGGCAATTCAGGGAATGAATTCCAAAAAGAAAGGATGCTCTCTGCATCCCCCTTCAAGGGGGATAAAGGGGGTGCTTCCTGTGTCTCTGATTTCTTAATTCCTGTTTCATCTATATTGGTCGATAGGCATTCATCATGCGATGACGTGACAATTTTGTCTTGTCCGGGCATGACGGTTTCATCACGCGAAGGGGTGACGATGGAGGTAGGTGATGTTACTGTCGGCAAAGGGAGGTTATGGCGTTGAGTCAGTCGGACGGCCACTTCGGTCAGCCGAAAGAAAAGCGCCCGCCCGAATTTGCGTGTTTGCACCAGCTCTGCGTCGAGCAGTTTTCGGATCAATGCGGAAAGCTGATTTTTGCGGCTGCGGATTTGGGCTTTCGGGTTGAAAAGTAGTGGGAGTTCCTCAATTGCGGTTTCATACCGAAGCCACACATATTTTTTTCCTTCTACGACTCTTATTTCTGCGCCTTCACAAAAAAACCAGCCGCGCAGGTAATCCAAAAGACAAAGGTCAGCGACAGTAACCTTGCCTACCAACCCTGCCGCAACAACGGCGGCTTGGCGCACTAAAAGGGTGTATTTCACATGGTGCGAGCAATTCGACCTTCGGTTTCAATGCGGCAGATTTCCGCGACCGGCACCAGGAGGCGGCGCGAAATCACTACGGCCTCGATTCGGCCCTGGCGGATGGCCCTGCGGACGCTCTCGACGTGCCAGCCCCAACGCCGGGCAAGCTGTGCCGGTGTGAAATGTGCCGAGCCATCTGTGGCCCGGATATTCGTGTCTGCCGCCATGCCATCGGTTTGACTTACAATTTGTATTCTCATTGTCTTGCCTTTGTTCACGCAACTCGTCGTTGCGCGTCCAATCAAGCCACGATTTCATGCAGCTAGGCAAAACCCCAATGGTAAAGATTGAGCGGTGCGAGAGGCTACACAGCGGGAGGCTACACAGCGGCGGATTTGAGCACGTGGCCAAAGACAGGTGCAGGGGAAAGCAGGGGCTTTGAGCGCACAATGCGAACGTTATCAACCGTGGCTGGTCCGCGTCTAACGCGAAGTCTAAGCCGATTGAGGTACGCCCACTGCTTTAGCGATGTGGAGGGGCATTTAATGCCCTTCTCATCTGCCACAGGGTGTATGTCGCACCACTGCCATGCGAACTGCTCATGCTCGAAAATTGGCCGATTGTCCAAGAGCCAAACGCGAAGCGCCACGTATGGTTCCTTGCCGAAGCGTGGCTTGCGCTTCATCCGGTGAAACTGTTGGCGCTGGCTTCGGTCTAGTTTAGGGTAGTCTTCTCGCATGAATTCTGCCAAGCGAGCCAGACTGCAAACTCCGAGTGCGTTGAGCCGGGCGATGTAGAGATAACGTGGCACGTCATCAGGCGGATGCGGGACGCCGAGGGCAACTTCATCGGGGGGCAGATGCTTGCCCGTTCGCACCCCCGGGACTTTATAGAGGATGTCAGCTAGCGCAGCGAGGGCTTCTTGACGGGCTTTGGAATATGCAGTGTAACGGGAGTCGAGGTAGGTAATGTCCGCAAGTTTTGGACTCGTGGACTTGATCAAACCCGGATGCGTCATTTCTATTTCCCGAACGGCCCGGAAAATGGCGATCCGACCAGCGGCGTGGGCATCAGCATCCGCAAATGACCATTGACGTGTAACGAGGTCTATGTGATGCGCCAGCGTCGTTTGATAAAAAAGTGCGAGCTTTGACCAACGTTCAGCCTCATTTAGTGCTTGATTGAATTCATGCGGGTCCAATGGGAGGCAGGCGAAGCGGCAGCGCAATTCGTGAAAAGCCGCAAGCCACTCCGGGTCGCGCTCATACTCGTTGCGTTCGTCCAGAGTTAGAATCCTTCGTTTTAACTCAGGAATCATTTCGAGAGGAAGTGCGTTCCATGCTGGCCAGATTATTGCGAGTTGCTCATCGGTAGCTGGCCGGGCCGCCAAGTCTATCCAGTGCTGGAAAATCGCGGTAACGCCAGACATGCATTGAATATCGGTGCGATTTGCGTTTTCACGCGACAGACTTGTGTGAGTGCCAGTCACGCGGCAACCGATTGTGGAACAGGCTTGGCCGACGTGTCGAGGTATTTGCCCAAACCGACGCTGATGCGTGCCTTGTGGTCAGCGTAGTGGCGCGCGGTGGTGGATATATCGGAGTGCCGCAAAAAACGGCTGGCGGCATAAATGCCCTGTTCGGTCGCAATAAGGGCACCGAGTTCCTTCCGCAGTTCGTGCAACGGTTTGTTAGCGGTGATGCCCTTACTCCGCAGCCATGCGTTGAGCCGCTCAAACGTTTCTTCGCATCGGTAATATGGCCGTGGCGATTCGGGACGCGGTGGGCGATGGCCGACGAGAACAAATTGTTTCCATTGCGCCGTCTTGTCAGTGGGCTTCGGAATCATGGCGCGAAGCTCAACCAGCACTTCGGGATCAATGGTGATCTCGGCAGCAGAATCGTCGGTCTTCAAGTGCAGCCATTCGGTTTGCTCTAAACAGATAATGTTGTCCAAAAAATCAATCATTTGCCATTCCAACGAATCAATTTCGGCTTTTCGCAGTCCGGCAAACAGTCCGAGCAAAAACGCTTTGTAGGCTTCCGGGTCGTTGGCTTTGAGGTCGCGCTTCGCGGCAGCGATAAGGGTTTGCGCGTTGATCTTGCTGACGTATTTCGTCGAGCCGGTCTCTTCGAGTTCAATGCCTGCAAAGGGCGGCATATCGGGCAGCGCCAGCCCCTTCACCTCGCGGATAATGGCAGGCGCGAATAGCGAGCGGGCGCAGCGTAGGTAAGAATTTACCGTCCGTTTGGCGGAGGCAATGGCAGCGGGCGAGTGTCCGGCGCGGGCAACGCGCTTGCGCTTCCAATCCGTGACCTTTTCCAGCGTGAGTTCGCCCAACCGATGCGCGTCAATCTTCAAAATCCATTTCGCACGTCCACTTTGTTCGCGGTTGCCGCTCCGGTAATCGAATTTCGACGCGCCTTTGTCCAGCTTCACAGCGAAGATTTCGGCGGCGATGGTTCGCAGGGCGTTTTGATAGTTCAGAAACGTGCGCGAGCGGAGCCGGTTCGTATCATGGACAGCGGCGAGGTAGTCGCCAATAGTGGTGTTGAGCTTCACAGTTTCGACTTCGGGCTTGTATTTGGCGAGCGTGGCCAGCCAGCCATTCGCTTTGAGGAAACGGAAAACATCTAGTGCTTGAATGGCAGCAGCTTGGCGGTTGGTTGTGTCGAATCGGAATTCTTCACGCTTGCCCAGATGTTGAATTCGCACGGCGAGACGGCGGCCTTCAACGACATTTTCCCCGTGGCCGGACTTCGGCACGTAGAGGCGCTTTTCCCATCGCTTCACATGGTCGGCGGCCAAATTAGACCAGCGGCCCGCCCATTTTGCAGATTCGTGACTGTTGGTTTGTGCTGCCACTTTGCTGCCACTTTTCGGGTTGCGACCCGTTGTGATCGGAGTTGCGCCAGGTTTTGGGGGATTGCTTGATATGCTTGATTTCATAGGCAAATTTGCTTGATATTCTCGCTATATGAGGCGACTTTAGGCAACCCGTCAAAACTGTCAAGCAAATAACTTCGGATCAGAAGGTTGCAGGTTCAAGTCCTGCCGGACGCACCAGCGATTTATTAAATCCCTGGCACGGGTGTGTTAACTGTTTACAGCTCGCGAGGGTCGGTGGAGCCACCATGAGCCGGCGATTACAAATTGGACGAGGCCCGCCAGCCGATGATCCGGCCATCCGGCAACCGCACGACGTTGGTTTGATTGAACGCCGGTTTGTCCGGCCATGCGTTGCCGCCCTCCAGATGCAGAAGGGTGGTTTGCTTGGCTTCAACGACAACTGAAACGGTTACGTATCCATAGCCATTCGCACGGGCAACAATACGGTAGTTTCCAGCCGGAAGCTCCACAGCCGCCGGGTCCTGAAGAAGGGTGCCGGAATTGTTATGGACCCGGTGCAAAAGTCTTCCGCCGGTGGTATAAATTTGGTAGTCGGAATATTCCGGACGGTAAGGATCGCGGCTGTTGAAATCGGCATTCACCCGGTAGGCGGAGTAAACCACCAAAGTACCGTCGGCCGAACGAGCTACCTCAGTTTGCGATGGAACGGGCCCCACGGTACCGAGAACCAAACCGCTTTTGCCGGTGGCACAGCCGGAAAGGAGAACCCCGGCGGCCACGGTCAGGGAGAAATAAACCACTTTCATCGTTCCAGGTGTTTCTGCCACAGATTGACAGGCATTTAAAGTTTCTGAATGGATTTTAATTTCGGGTTCAACGTGGGTTAATCCATGGCCCCTTGGGTCCGCCAGGCGACGAATCTTTTCCGCCTGTAGGGCCTTGATCCGGTCGGCGGCGGCGGCACGTCTACCCGGCATGGGCCGGCGGCCGCGCTGAAATTTGTCCGTTCAGCAACAACGTTTCCTTCAGGGGAGCAAGGTGCTTTTCATAATGCCGCCATCGTTCCAAGGCATGGCGGTAGATCGGCTGGCGCACCTGCCACTGACTGGCAGTTTCCACCGCACACGGGTTGGTGTGGGGGGAAAGACAGCGGTCATCCCATTCCAACCCCAGAAACTCCAGCGCCCGGCGCACCGTTGATTCCGTATTCAGAACCATTTCTTCATAGCTGATTTCAATCATCTTCCGGGGCAGAACCTTCCGCCAGTGTTCCATGAGCCTGGCATATTCCCGGTAAAAGTGGCCGATGTTTCGCAGATCAAATGAATAATCCAAAGACAACGGAAACCGCACGAAATAATTGGAAAGACCCGTATCCAGGAAATTACGCGTGCAATGGATGATCCGCGCTTCCGGGAACAACAGCGTGATGAATCCCAGATGCCGGAAATTGAGCGGATTTTTGTCGATCACGTACCGAATCTCCGAACCAAGGCCCTGGTTCAAGCACTGTTCATAGTCATTTATCAAGTGCATTGCCGCCGCCGGAGGCATATGCCTTGTTGCCTGTGGATAGGGGTACCCGGTGGCGATCAATTCTGGCAGGCGTGAAGTAAAATCGACAATGGTTGGCAATTCGCCGGCCGAGGCGATGGCGCGATGATTGGACAGGATGTTCGCCAGCAATGTCGTGCCTGATCGGGGCATGCCGACGATGAACAAAGGCGACCGGTTGGCTGACGCCGACGCGAATGGTTGCGCCAGAAAATCCCCGCTGAAAACATCAATGATGTCATCGGTCATTCTGACGACGGCGGCGGGGTTATAAGCCACGGCGGCGTTGCGGATCCGGTTCGCCAGCCTGAAGCATTCGAATGCTTTATCGTAGCAACTGCAATCGTCGTAAATCTTCCCCAAGGCGAAATAAAGAATTTCTTTGATGTTGATTGGCGTGCCGGGTTTATCCAGCCAATCCTGAAGGTTTCTGGCCTCCGCGTTTTCCACGTCCTGATATTTGCGAATGTTGACCAGATTGAACAAGGGATCTGGAAAATCCGGCTTTAGCCTACGGGCCTTGAGAAACATTTGCTCCGCTTCCGGCATGCGGCCGATGGTCACGAACGTAAGACCGCAGTTATTGAAGGCTTCAGCGTGGTCAGGTCGTAGCGCAATGGCTTGGTTGTAACTTGCCAGGGCATCGTTGTAGCGATGCATTCTATTCAGAACGGTGCCCCGGTTGTAATGGGCATTGGCATAGTCAGGCTTGAATTTTATGGCCTGGGCGTAGCTGGCCAGCGCCTCATCATACCGCTTCATCTGTTGCCAGATTACGCCCCGGTTGTTATGGGCTTCGGCACAGTCGGGAGCCCCGGCCAGAACCAGATCGTAAATATCCGCCGACGCTTGAAAGTTTCCGAGATTTTGCTCCTGGTGGGCCAGCAGGCAGGCTTCCCCAATCGAATACGATCTGCCACGCCAGAGGATTGCCGCCTTATGCCTGGCCCTTAACTGTATCGTACGTTGTTGCCTTCCGTTCATGGTGCAAACCGCCCAAAGTTTGTGTATTGCCAAACTTCAGTAGCCTGACATGCAGTTTAACAGACTTCCTGGTCGTTTCGCAGGTTACAAATCAGTTCACCATTCCGAGCCCATTCCAGGTTAATGGTTTGCGGCCCGGGTTTTCAATCGCGAATGAACTTTAAGGGTCCCTCCTTGAAGCGATATGTCACGTTCGGCCTGGAGCAATGCCTTCAAAGCATTCCGATGGCCGCGTCCTTTTTTATGCCAAAGCACAAGTGCCCGTTTCATAATTTGATCTTCCAAACGCATGCATCCTTTCGATGACGGGCCTATCCGGTCGGGAACGGCATTTGCGGTGGTCTTTATCATCGGTTTTTCCAAAACGGATGAAACGGATACCGGGCCCGGGATCAACTCACTGCCAAAAGCGAAACCTGCTCGTCATCTTCGTCGCGGGCAATGCCGGTGGCGTGCGGATCCAGCATCGGCCGTCCGTCCACCAGAAACCGGTATTGATGATGGCCGTGACACAACTCGATGCGCGTGAGCCACCAGCCGTCCACCGATCGTTGCATGGGAAGGGGTTGCCAATGGTTAAAATCGCCCACCAGTTCAACCGATTTGGCGTGCGGTGCAGCGCAATAAAAGTTAATGGGCCGGAGTGAATTTTTGGCGGAGTAATGGGTTTTATCAGGATGATTTTGGGTGATGTTCATAAACAACAGTTTTTCATAGATCGTTTCTTTCCACGGGCGACTGGTTTTCATTTTGACTCCTCATTTTATTTCCTTTGGTCATTGGAGTACTTGGTTTGGGGAAAAAATGGAATCGGCGGCGGATTGCCGGGAACTGAGGTGCCGGCATCACCGGCCACGGCAGGGCGGGCGGGGAGTGTCGTGTGAAGAAACCGCGCGTGCCAGGCGTCTGCCGGCATCTCAAGTGGTCCTGGATACAATGTCAAGCGGGTGAGGTTGGCAAGATTCAGCGCCGCGATCCCGCCGGTTCGCATGCGAAAGCACAGGCCCGACCCGCTCAAACAGGATGTGTTTAGATCGGGAAGCCCCGCGGACGGCTCCCAATTCACTTCGCTCGTGAGCAGCACGGATCGGCCGTCTGCCATTTGCACGTCCAGAAACGCCACCACGGATTCGTCGCGCGCACCCGGTAGTGTCCATTGTTCGCGCATCACGGGATTTCGGATCAACGCCTCAAATTCCACCGACGTCAATTCGACGGCTTCGACCAGCCCGGTGGGAAAAACCAGAAGCGCCTGTTCTCCCGGGTCAAGGTCAATCCGCGTAACCTGGGCGGCGGAAAATGTGGTATGTGAATTCCGGTCGGCCAGGACAATCTTTTCCCGCCTGAAAATCTGTGCCGGTTGAAATCCATCCAGTAACTGTTTAATCCTGCCGCTATCGCTCTGGGTGAAGGTTGTCAGGGAACCATCCAACTGGTGGACGCGGATTTGCAGGTGAGAGACGGCCTGCTTCATAAACTCTGCCGGGAAATGCACGTGGATTTTGAGGCCGGCGCCCTTGGCGGCAGGAAGTCGGCAAACCTCATCCGGGTCCGGATGAACCTTGCTACGACTTCTCTTTCGGCCCGAAGCCAGTCATCCAAGGCGTGGTCCGGCCTGTCTCCCCGTTTACGCCAAAAGTCGTGGGCCCGCGCTTCGATTTCCTGTTGTACGCGGAGATGTTCCGCCGCCGTGAATGCATAGGCGTTCAAATGGCGCGTCCGGTTCACCGGCGCGAGCCGGCCGGGAAGCGCGAACGGTGGGCTTTCCAATCGCTGCGACCTTTGCTCACAATCCGCGGTCCCGATGCGCCGCGTTTTCATGGCCGGACCTCCACGACGGAATTCAACGAGCCATCGGCTTTGGACACATTTTCGCGGGCATCGGGATCGTGGGTCCAGTTTCCATCCACCACAAACTTGTATTCGTAGCGGCCCGGCGGCAGTACCAGCCGTTTTTTCCACAGACCGGCAGACCGGTCGTCGATCATCCGCAAACGGGTTGGCCGCCACGGGTTGAAATCACCGCAGATAGAAACCTGCTCCACCCCGGTATATTCCAGGGTGAATTCGACCTCCACGCGCCGGGGTTCCGGCGGGAGCGTTTCCCGCTTCTGACTTTGACGAAGTTTGGTCGTTTGCATAAGGATATTTATTGCTTCAGTTGCTCGATTTTTTGGCGGTTCGGCTGCCGCTGCCGGCGCCTGACTACCCTGCAGTAATTGACGGTCTGAAGATTAACCGCGCGTGAATATTGAATTAAAATGTGCCTTGGATCGCGGGGAGGATTTCTGAATGAAATTTAATCAGGTATTTACAGCCTTTTAATTAACGTTTGGTCTATTCCATTGTCAAAATCACGACCCGTATGCGAATTTTACTGGCGGAAGACGAAAAGAAGGTGGCCGACATCATTGAGCGCGGCCTCAAGGCAGAGCGTTTTGCCGTGGATGTCTGCCACAATGGCCGCGCCGGTCACGAGATGGCCGAGGCTTACAATTACGACCTGGTCATTCTGGATTTGATGCTCCCGGAGATGAGCGGCACGGAAATTCTGGAAAAAATCCGGCGCAAAAACCAGCAGGTCCCCATCCTGATTCTCACCGCGCGCGACGGCATGGACGATAAGGTGAAAAATTTTGAAGCCGGCGCCGATGATTACCTGACCAAGCCGTTTGCGTTTGCCGAATTGCTCGTGCGGATCAAGGCATTGCTCCGGCGTGGACCGGTCAACCGCTCCAGTACGCTGCGCGTTGGCGATCTGGAAATTGACCGCCTGTCGCAAGTGGTGAAACGCGCCGGAAAAAAGATCGAACTGACTGCCAAGGAATATGCATTGCTCGAATATCTCGCCACCCAGCCCGGCCGGGTCTTTTCGCGCACCATGATTATCGAGCATGTCTGGGACCAGAGCTTTCAGGGGCTGACCAACATCGTGGACGTCTACGTGCGGCATCTGCGCGCCAAAGTGGATGACCCGTGGCCGGTCAAGCTGCTCCGCACAGTGCGCGGCGTCGGCTACAGTTTAAGCGACGAGGGGGTGGCGTGAATCAGCGTTCCATCAGTTTCCGGCTGGTCGCCTGGTATGCCGGTCTGCTCACCGGCATTTTTTTGCTGTTGTGCGCCTCGTTGTATCTCGACTTGCGGCACTTTTTGGTGAACGACCTGCGCGAATCCCAGGCACGGCGTGCGCGCGAAATTGCGAATACGTTGCTGGTGCACGTCAAACAAACCGGCGAAGCCTACGTCGCCACCCAGACGGAAGATTGGTATGACCCTGAAATCAACGACCGTTTCATCCGGGTCACACGAGCCGATGGGACCCTGATTTATATTTCCGGGGCGCCCAAGGACGGCAGTTTCAGTCCGGCGGAAGTTCCCGCCCTGCCGTCATCGTCCCAAACGGAATTCTCGCGAAAGATAGCGCTGGCTGGCGGCAAAACACTGCTCGTGGCCGCCTTGAATTTCAAATCCCTGGGCAATCCGACTTATCGTGTGGAATTCGGCACGTTGCTCGATCCGGTGGAAACGATGCTCAACCATCTTTTCCTGCAACTTACGTTGGGTCTGCCATTGGCAATTATCATCATCACCGCCGGAGGCTATTTGCTGGTGCACCGCGCCCTCCAGCCGGTCGAACAGATTACGCGCGCGGCCGAACGCATCACGCAGCACAATTCAAGCGAACGGCTGCCGGTCGCCCGGACGGGCGACGAGCTGGAGCGGTTGTCCATCTCGCTCAACCGCATGATCGCGCGGTTGGACGATGCCTTTCAAAATTCCCGGCGTTTTGTCGCCGACGCCTCGCATGAACTGCGCACGCCGCTGACCATTCTGCGCGGTGAACTGGAAAGTCTGGCCGAGGACGCGCGCCTGGGTTCCGAATGGCGCGACCGCGCGGCCATCCTGCTCGAAGAAGCTGTGCGCCTGAGCAAAATCGTCGAGCAACTGTTCGCACTCTCGCGGCTGGATGCCGGCGAAGCCCAAACGGACTGGTCCCGGTTCGATCTGGCCGAGCTGGCCCGAACGACCGCCGAGCAAATGAATCTGCTGGCCGAGGATAAAAATATTTCCATTACGTGCGATGCCCGGCAATCACTGTCGGTGGAAGGGGATCGGGTGCGGCTCAAACAGGTGGTGGTCAACCTGCTCGACAACGCCATCAAATACACCCCGGGCAAGGGCACGATTCACCTGCGCGTCAAAGCCGTCAACGGTCACGCCGTGCTGGAGGTGGAGGACAATGGCGTGGGGATTCCGCCGAAGGCGTTGCCGCACGTCTTTGAACGTTTTTACCGGGTGGATCCGACCCGCGCGGGTGATGCCGACGGCGCCGGCCTCGGACTTTCCATCGTCAAATCCATTTGCACGGCGCACGGCGCGGAGGTCGAGGCGATCAGTGTTCCCTCCACCGGCAGTTGTTTCCGCGTCAAATTGCCCCTGGTCAAAGGCTGAAATTTTTTCCGACAGCATGAAAAATCAATTTAAGAAAATCCGGTTCAGTCTTAAATCCGGCGTGTGCGGCATCTCGCTGGCAGGCATGGCCATCCTCCTCGGCGTCTTCTGGACCACGCATCACACGCGGGCCCAAACACCGGCGCCGGCCGATGGAACCGCCGCCCCGGTGGCGGGGGTGGCCAGGGTGACCCGTGCGGACCTTTTCAAGGAAGTCTCGATTCCGGCGGAATTCCGTCCTTACGAAGAAGTGGAATTGCACGCAAAAGTTTCCGGCTACGTGAAAACCATGAGTGTGGATTTTGGCGACAAGGTTAAGGCCGGGCAGCTGTTGGCGACGCTCGAAGTGCCGGAATTGCGGGATGAATTGAGCAATGCGCAAGCCACGGAGGAGCAAGCCGAGGCCGATTACTCCAACGCGCACCTGGCCTACACGCGATTGCTGGCCGTCAACCAGGCCCATCCCAATCTGGTCGCCCAACAGGACCTCGACAATGCGGCGGCCCATGATCAGGCCACCGCCGCTGCCATCGCCGCCGCCAAAGCCGACGCCGAAAAATATCAGACGCTCGTCGGCTACACGCAGATCACCGCACCCTTCAACGGTGTGGTCACGCGGCGTTATGCCGATCCGGGCGCGCTCATCCAGGCCGGCACTGCCTCCGACACGCAGGCCCTGCCGTTGGTACGCGTTTCGGACAATTACCGGCTGCGGTTGGATTTCCCGGTCACCGTGGATTACGTAAAAGACATTCACCTGGGCGATCCGATTGCCGTGAGTGTCGAATCGCTGAACGGCAGGACCTTCACCGGCACCATTTCGCGCTTCACCGACGATGTGAGCGAAAACACCCGGACGATGATTACGGAAATCGAGGTGCCCAATCCGGATCTGGAATTGGTGCCGGGAATGTATGCGACGGTGACGTTGAAGGTCGAGCAACGTTCCCAGGCGCTGGCGGTTCCCATTGAGGCGGTGGTGGGTGACAAACCGCCAATGGTTTATGTCGTCAACCAGGAGCGCCAGATTGAAGAGCGTCCCGTCAAACTCGGTTTGGAAACTCCGGACCAGTACGAGGTTCTTTCCGGATTACGCGAAGGCGATCTGGTGGTAATCGGCAATCGGTCGAAGCTGCAGTCCGGTCAGAAGGTCGAACCGAAACTCATCCAGCTTTCCCAGCGCGATGGGGACTGAAATCAAGTTGGAGACCGCGGGATTTTGAGTTCATGAACGCCATTTTGACCCCCGAACAACTGGAGATTCTGCGCCGGGTCGACGCCTGCACACTGGCCAATGCCGTCGAGACCTTTCACAAGCGGCTTCGTAACGAGGGCTTCGCCAACAGCTCGGTGCATTGCCTGTTTCCCGATTTGGCTCCGATGCTGGGTTATGCCGCCACGGTCAGGATTCGTGGTTCGGCGCCGCCGACGGCTGCCGCTCCCTACACTGACCGGACCGACTGGTGGGATTATATTCTTTCCGTGCCCGCGCCGCGGGTGGTGGTGGTGCAGGATGTGGCTACGCAGGTTGGTCTCGGCTCGTTACTCGGCGCGGTGCATGTCAACATCCTGCACGCCCTCGACTGTGTGGGCGCGGTAACCAACGGTTCCGTGCGCGACCTGCCGGCGGCCAAAAAACTGGGGTTTCACCTTTTCGCCGGCAGCGTTTCCGTTTCGCACGCTTATGTTCACATCGTGGAATTTGGCGCCCCGGTGGAAATTGGCGGATTGAAAATCCAGTCCGGTGATTTGCTGCATGGCGATCTGCACGGGGTCCAATCCATTCCACTCGAGGTCGCCGATCAGGTTCCTTTGGCGGCGGCGGAAATCATCGCACGCGAACAGGCGTTGATCACGCTATGCCAATCAAAGGATTTCTCGATTGAGAAATTGCGCGATGCCATCGCCAGGGAGCGGCCTTAAACCCACCCGATTTACTTCATGTCGCGATTTGCCATACGGTATCCGTATTTGATAATCGTCCTGTGCCTGATCACGTGTGTGGTTGGGGTGACGAGTCTGGTGCGGATGCCGGTGGATTTGTTTCCACCGATCAAGATACCGGTGGTGGTGGTGGCGACGTTTTATTCGGGGATGCCGCCCGAGCAGGTGGAGAACGACATCACGGGGCGGTTCGAGCGATTTTTCACACTGGGCAGCGGGATCGACCATATTGAATCGCGTTCGCTGCCGGGGGTGAGTTTGATCAAGGTGTATTTCCAGCCGGGGGTCAATGCGGACTCGGCGGTGACGACGATCGCGAACCTGGCGATGGCGAACCTGCGGCGGTTGCCGCCCGGGACGCTGCCGCCGGTGGTGTTGAAGTTCGATGCGTCGAGTTTGCCGGTGTGTTTGATCACGCTGAAAGGAGAGGGATTGAACGAGGCAAAGCTGCGGGACCTGGGACAGTTTGACGTGCGGAACCAGGTGGCCAATGTGCCGGGGGCGTCGGTGCCGCAGCCCTTTGGCGGGCGGTACCGGCAGATCATGGTGTATGTGGACCCGTTGAAACTGGAGGCGCACGAGTTGAGCGTGATGGACGTGGTGCGGGCGGTGAATGATGCGAATTTAATCCTGCCGGCGGGGGACGTGAAGATCGGGGGATTGGACTACAATCTGTACGCCAACAGCCAGATCAACGATATCAAGGACATCAACGCGCTGCCGCTCAAGACGGTGGGGGAATCGCCGGTGCTGGTGGCGGACGTGGGGAAGGCGGAGGACGCGTCACAGATCCAGTACAATGTGGTGCGGGTGGACGGACAGCCCTCGGTATACCTGCCGGTGTTGAAGCAGGGTGGGGATGCGAACACGATTGCAGTGGTGGACGGGATCAAGGAGGCGGTGGCGCATCTGCTGGACGTGCCCAAACAACTGGTCACCAAGGTCGTCTTCGACCAGTCCGTGTTTGTCAAGAGCGCCATCATTAATATCGTGTTGATTGGCGTCATCGGTCTTGTGCTCGCCGGGATACTGCTGCTGATTTTTTTTGGGACCTGGCGGGCCACCTTTGCCGTCTTTCTGTCCGTTCCCATTTCAGTCCTGGCAGCCATCATCGGGTTGGCGCTGGGTGGCAACTCGATCAACGCCATGCTGCTGGGCGGGCTGGCGCTGGCGTTTTCACGATTGATCTACAACTCGGTCGTGGTGCTGGAAAACATCTTTTGTCATCTCGAAGCCGGCGAACCACCGGCCATCGCCGCCGAAAAAGGCAGTCAGGAAGCCGCGCGTCCGGTACTGGCGTCCACGCTGGCCACCGCGGTGGTGTTTTTTCCGGTCATCTTTCTTTACGGCGTCAGCAAATATCTGTTCTCGGCCCTGGCGTTGGGTGTGGTGTTGTCGCTGGCCGCCTCATACCTGGTCGCCCTGACGGTGGTCCCCCTGTTTTGCGCCAACTTGATGAAGAGCGCCGGAGTGCCGGATGACCACGAAAAAAACAGCAGCCGGACGCTTGGCCAACGCTTCAACCACTGGTTTAACCGGCGGTTCCAAGCGATGCTGGACCGTTACGAAGGGTGGTTGAATCGGGCGTTGCTCCGTCCGGTGGCGACGGTGCTGGGCATCACCGGTATTTTTATT
>Ga0070731_10000196_pt1 | contig 103819 bp, 97 predicted proteins | sample Coa_R1_2_FD_66448 | JGI IMG/M metagenome (GOLD analysis project Ga0070731, IMG submission 66448) | Surface soil microbial communities from Centralia Pennsylvania, which are recovering from an underground coalmine fire - Coalmine... | ecosystem: Environmental > Terrestrial > Soil > Unclassified... | reverse complement strand
CTTATTCAAACTGCTCTCTCACAACTGCACGCGCATCGCCAACGCCGCACTCGAACGCTCCATTCACTCCGTTGCACATTTCCACGCCGCCGCATAGGATGGCAACTGGTTCAATTCACCTTTTTCCTGTGTATCGGCGCGGGCGTTTGCGTGAAATAACAGGTGCGTTGGCGAAAATTCGGGTTAAGTTTATTGGGTGCTGCACTTGCAATCGAAAATATTATCGCCGGCGGGAAGAACGGAAGGGCTCGAGGGTACTGTATTGGTGAACAGCGCCAGAGGGGGCTCTGAAGTCGATTCGCGCGCGGGTGAAACGGACGGCGAACTCGTCGAGCGGGCTCGGCGCGGGGACGAGGATGCGTTTCAGCAGTTGGCTGAGCGGCATGCGGCGGCGTTGAACCGGCTGGCGTGTTCGATGGCGGGAAACGTGTCGGACGCGGAAGACGCGGTGCAGGAGACGTTATTAGGCGCCTACCGGCAGATTCGATCGTTCGAGGGGCGTTCGAGTTTCAAGACGTGGCTGTCGCGGATTCTGGTCAACCAGATGGCTCGGCAGCGGCGCTCGAAGCGGGTGCGCGAGGCGGTCAAGCCGGTCGATTTTTCGGATGCGTCGAAGGCGATCTTAAAGGGATTGGAGCGGCCGGACGGAACGACGGACAGTGAGATTCGGATGGACGTGATGGCGGCGCTGAGCGGGATGACGGTTGAATTTCGCGAGGTGATTGTGCTGCGGGAGATGGAAGGGTTGTCGTACGCGGAGATTGCCAATGTGTTGGGCGTGCCGCGCGGGACGGTGGAATCGCGGCTGCACCGGGCGCGGGCGGAGTTGAAGGAGTTGTTGAAGGAATACGTGGCTTGAACGATGAATGAAGAATGATGAATGAAGAATGAAGAATGAAGAATGAAGAATGAAGAGTGAGGTGATTCATGGCTTGCGATTGGAATAACAAGATTCATTTGCTGCATGACGGCGAGTTGGATGCGGTGGCGCGGGCTAGCGTGGAGTCTCATGTGAGCGGCTGCGCGGAGTGTGCGGCGGAGTTGAAGGCGATGGCGCGCGTGGGGAATTTTTTGAGAGCGGCGCCGATGCCCACCATTAATGAGCTGGCGCTGGCTCGTGTGCGGCAGGCGATCGTGGCTGAGCGGAATGGGCGGCGCACGGCGCGGCTGGCGGGGTGGTTGACGGCGGCGGCGGCGCTGGTGATGCTGGCGTGCAGCGCGGTGTTGTACTCGACGAGTGGAACGGCGCAGCAATCGGGCGTGGCGAACGCGGGACAGAATCAAAACAAAGATGCGTGGCAGAGTTGGTCGGTGGCGGTGACCGCGGATGTACCGTCGATGTCGGATCCGGACGATCCGGCGTTGTTGATCACTGAAATTCAAAATAAGGATGACAGCCGTGACTAGTCTTCGGGTCATCATCGTGGTGTGTTTCGGCATGGCCTTCGGGGCCGGCCTGGTAGCGGGGAAGCTGTGGGAGCGGACGGCGAGCGCGGCGGCGCAGACGGCTCAGCCGCCGAGCGTGGTTACGCCGAAGCCGGAGGACAAAAGCGAAGTCGCTGAGAAGCACGACGTTCAGCAGGGCGGGTGGCTGGCGCCGTTGAAGCTGACGTCCGAGCAGAACGAGCAGATGAAGGCGATCTGGTCGGGCGTGATGAAAAACGGGCCTCAGCGGCACAAGCAGAGCGAAGCGTTGAAAAAAGAGCGTGACGACGCGGTCAAGGCGCTGATGACGGAAGAGCAGCGCGGCAAATACGTGTCGCTTAATACAAAATTCGAACACAGCAATGCCGACGCGTGGGCGAAGATGCAGGAGACGCAAGCGCGCTGCCGCAAGGAACGCGACGAAGGCGTGAAGGCGATTTTCACCGACGACCAGAAGCGCTATTACGACGACATTTACAAGAATTACCAAACCAAGACCGACGAGGTGGCGCGCGAATGGAAGAAGATGTATGAGGACGCACTGACGAAGACGAAGGCGTTGTTGTCGCCGGAGCAGTGGACGAAGTACGAGGAGATTCGCAACGGGCGGCAGCCGCACCACGATGGGCAGCGCATGGATGGGCCACGGGGCGACCGGCCGGGGCCGAGAGGGAATTGGCCGGGCGGGGATGCGAAGGGGACGGACAAGGCAGGCAGTACGAGCGGGGGGAAGTAGCGGAGAGTTTGAGAGTGTGAGGGTATGAGAGTGGAGAGTGGATTAACTCTCAACTCTCATACTCTCACACTGTGCAGGGGGAGGAGCGGAGTTTTGGGCGCGGGTTGCGCCCGCCGCACAACGGGTTTTACAAGGTGAAGGAGTGAGAATTATGCGACAGACGATGTGGACGAAGGTGTTGGGCGTGATGGTGGCGGCGGTGATGCTGGGTGCGTTTGCGGAAGGCGATGGCACGACGCCTCCGGCGACGCCACCGGCGACCCCTCCCGCGGCGGGCGGCGGTGGACGCCAGCGCGGCCAGGGCGGGCAGTTCAATCCGCAGCAATTTCAGCAGCAGCGCATGGACCGGCTGAAGACGGCGCTGGGCGTGAACGACGACGAATGGAAGGCGTTGGAACCGAAGGTGACGGCGGTGGACACGGCGCGCCGGGCTAACTTCGGTGGCGGCGGCGGCGGTTTCGGCCGGCGCGGTCAGAACGGCGGACAGGGCGGCCAGACGCCTGATCCGGCGACGATGACGGATTTGCAGAAGAAGCAGGCGGATTTGCGCAAGCTGTTGGACGACCCGAATTCGGACGCGAAGGCGATTCAGGAAGCGTTGAAGGCGTATCGCGACGAGCGCACGAAGAACACCGACGCGTTGAAGAAAGCTCAGGGCGATCTGAAGGAATTGCTGACGGCGCGGCAGGAAGCGGTGATGGTGCTGCAGGGCATGTTGGATTAAGCGCCGATTCCGCGAGACGGTTTTAGATTTTTAAGGCGGGGCGAAGCGGTGCTTCGCCCTGCGTTCTCTCAGGGCGGCGGGTGTTATCGGGCGAAAGGCAATTGCAATGGGGCTTATAGGCCCTATAGGTCCTACAGGGCCTATAAGCCCTATGAAAAGCGGGAGTAGTTTGTGGAACGCGTTCTTGAGCAGATGATGCAGTTGGGCGTGATCGACGCCGATGGCGCGGGGCGTGCCCATGACCTGATGGTCACGCAGAGCAAGCCGTTGGATGAGGCGGTGATTGCGTCGGGGGCGGCGACGGAAGATGCGGCGTTGAAATTTTTCTCCGAGCATTTCGGCGTGCCGATGGCGGATCTCACGAACTACGCGCCGACCAAGGAATTCCTGCGCAAATTCCCCGTGCGCATTCTGCTGCGCCACCGCTTAATTCCAATCGGGATTGAAAACGGAGCCGTGTCGGTGGCCGCGCCGCGCTTTTTCGAATCGACGGGCCTGGACGAACTGCGCCTGGCGACGGGCATGGACACGAAACTTACGCTGGCGCCGAGTTCCGAGATCGACCGCTGCGCGCGGCGTTATTTGGGCGTCGGCGCGGATACGCTGGAGTCGATGGCCAGCGAAGACAGCGCGGCCGGCATCGAAGTGTTGAGCGACGAGCCGGAGGACGACGTCGATCTTTCGGCGGACGGCGCGGGCGAAGCGTCGATCATCAAGTTTGTGAATCAAGTGTTGGCGGAAGGGATTCAACTGCGTTCGACGGACGTGCATTTCGAGCCGTTTGAGCGCGAATTGCGCGTGCGGTACCGCATCGATGGCGTCTTGCAGGAAGCCAACATTCCGGCGACGGTGAAGCAGTATCAGGCCTCGATTATTTCGCGTTTGAAGATTTTGGCGCATTTAAACATCGCCGAAAAACGGCTGCCTCAGGACGGCCGCATCAAGCTCAAGATTGGCGGGAACGAAGTGGACGTGCGCGCGTCGATCATTCCGATGCTGCACGGCGAAGGCGTGGTGCTGCGATTATTGCATCGCGGTTCGGCGCTGCTGGGGCTGGAACAGTTGGGAATGTGCGAGGACGACATTCAACTGATTCAAAAAGTGCTGGATTTGCCACACGGGATTTTTCTGGTGACTGGACCGACGGGCAGCGGAAAAACGACGACGCTATACGCGGCGCTGACGCGGATTAATACGCCGGATTTGAAGATCATTACGGTCGAAGACCCAGTAGAGTATCATCTCAACGGGATCAACCAGATTCAGGTGAACATGAAGGCGGGGCTGACGTTTGCGTCGGGCTTGCGCTCGATTTTGCGGCACGATCCGGACGTGATTCTGATCGGCGAAATCCGCGATCAGGAGACAGCGGACATTGCGGTGCAAGCGTCGCTGACGGGGCATTTGGTATTTTCGACGCTGCACACGAATGACGCGCCGGGCGCGCTGACGCGGCTTGTGGATATGGGCGTCGAGCCGTATCTTGTGGCGTCGTCGCTGGAAGGCGTTCTGGCGCAGCGCTTGGTGCGGTTGATCTGCAAGCATTGCAAGGACGGTCATGCGCTGACGCCAAAGGAGACGATGCGGCTGGAACGCAGCAAGGTGGTGCCGAAGCTGCTTTATCGCGGGAAGGGTTGCCGCGAATGCCAGGGGACTGGGTATCGCGGGCGGACAGTGATCTGCGAGCAGATGGCGATCACGGAAGAGCTCAAGCAGGCGATTTTGGCGCGGACATCGACGGGCGAGATTCGGAAGATTGCGATGAAGCAGGGGATGAAGTCTTTGAATGAGGATGGGTTGAGGTTGATTTCGGAGGGGAAGACGACGTTGGAGGAAGTGTTGCGCGCTACTAAGGACGATGCGTAAATTCAAGATTCAAGATTCAAGATTCAAGAATTCAAGAATTCAGGAAATTCAAGAAATTGAAGAAATTCGAAATTGGCGAACTCAAGGCTCAAAGTTCAAAAGGTTGAAATATGGCAACGATTGAGCGTTTTGAAGAGCTCGATGTTTGGAAATTGGCGAGAGAATTTGTGAATCGGATTTATGCTGTGACAAACAAGGGGGCATTCGCACGTGACTTCAAATTGAGGGATCAAATTCGAGCAGCGGCGGTATCGATCATGTCAAACATCGCGGAAGGATTCGAACGAGGCGGCAACAAGGAGTTTTTGCAATTCCTTGCCATCTCGAAAGGTTCAAGCGGCGAGGCACGCTCGCAATTATACACTGCGTGCGATCAACAATATTTATCCAATGACGAGTTCACCGAACTGCATGATCGTTCTTTGAAAATAAGTAAATCACTTAGCTCGTTCATGGGCTATTTGAAGCGAAGCCACTTGAAAGGTAGCAAGTACGTGACCTGCGAGCCCGATTCAGATGAAATTTCATGGGACCAACTTTGAACTTTGGAATCTTGGAATCTTGAATTTTGAATCGTGAATTTTGAATCTTGAATGGGTTTACCATGCCGACGTTTGTATATAAAGCGGTTGATGCCAAGGGGTCCGAGAATGCGGGGACGCTCGTCGCGGATAGCCGCACGGCCGCTATGGACCAAGTGGCGAAGCTGGGCTTTACGCCGGTCTTTGTCAAAGAGGGCAAGGCCAGCGAGGTGCCGGCCGTAAAAAGCGCGGTGGGCGGCAAGGTCGGGCAGGCTCGGGTTGAGGCGTTTACGCGCGGGCTGGCGAATCTGCTGGCTGCGGGCGTGCCGTTGAGCCGGGGGTTGAACATCGCAATACGCGAGGCGTCCAATCCGCTGGCGAAGGCGACGTGGACGGCCATTCACGACGATGTGGTCGGCGGCATGTCGCTGGCTGACGCGATGGCTCGGCATCCGCGCACGTTTCCGCCGGTCTACGTGGCGATGGTGCGCGCGGGCGAAATGGGCGGATTTCTGGATTTGGTGCTGGGGCAGATCGCGGAGTTCCAGCAGCGCGAGCAGGATTTGAAAGGGAAAGTCAAAGCGGCGCTGATTTACCCGATTGTGCTGGCCGGCGTGGCGACGGCGGTGATGATTTTCATGCTGACGTTTTTCATCCCGCGCTTTTCAATTTTGTTCAAAAACATGGGCGGTTCGCTGCCCTGGCTGACGCAGGTGATCGTGGGGATCAGTAATACGTTGATGACAAAAGGGCCATACGTGCTGGGTGGGATCATTGTGGTGTATTTGCTGTTACGCAACATGTTGAAATCGGAGAACGGCCGCCGCACGATGGAAAAAATCACGCTGTCGATGCCCTTGTTGGGCGTGGCGGTGGCGCGCTTTGCGCTGGTGCGGTTCTGCCGCATGTTGGGCACGCTGATCGGGTCGGGCGTGCCGTTGATTTCGGCGTTGAAAGTGTCGAAGGAAGCGATCGGCAACCAGATTTTGTCGGACACGGTTGGGCGGGCGATCGAAGAAGTGCAAAAAGGCGCGTCGTTGTCGAAAAGTTTGGGCGTAAGCAAGAAACTCTTTCCGCCGTCGGTGGTTGAAATGGTGGCGGTGGCGGAAGAGACGGCGCGGCTGGACAAGGAATTGATGCGCATGTCCGGCGCGTTCGAAGTGGAGCTCGACCGGCAGTTGCGGATGTTGGTGGCACTGGCGGAACCGGCGCTGTTGTTCATCATGGCGTCGCTGATCGGGACGGTGGTTGTGGGGATGTTGCTGCCGATCTTTAATTTGCAGGAACTGGTGCATTAACGAAAAGTCGAAGGTCGAACGTCGAAAAAGTCGAAGGTCAACAAATTTCAAGGGGTTAGACTTCTGGGTTAACGGGGCCGCTGCTGGCGGTCGCGGTTTTTAAGAGAGGCAAGGTCATGAAAACATTGGTTAACAACAAGGCGGTGCGGCGCGGGTTTACGCTGATTGAACTGCTGCTGGTGTTGGTGATTCTGGCGGTGCTGGCGGTGATTGTGGTGCCGAAGTTTGCGGGGCGATCGGAAGACGCGCGCAAAACGGCGGCGAAAACGCAGGTGACCAACATTGCCAGCGCGGTGCGCATGTTCGAAGTGGACGTGGGGCGCTATCCGACGAGCGACGAAGGCATCCACGCGCTGCTTGAAGCGCCGGGCAACGCAAAGGGCTGGAAAGGTCCTTACTTGGAGCAGGAAATCAAAGAGGACCCGTGGGGCAACCCGTACATCTACAAGCAGCCGGGCACGCACAACCCCAGCGGAATCGACATCTACTCGATGGGGCCGAATGGCGTGGATGGGGACGACGATGACATTGGGAATTGGCAGACGACGGCGGCGACGAAGTAAGAATGTGGAATGTGGAATGTGGAAATTCAAGATTCAACATTCAACATTCCAAATTCCGCATTCCATATTCCGCTTTCTGGAGCACGGCGAATGCGCGCGCGACAAACCGGCTTTACTCTAATCGAACTGATCCTGGTGATGCTCATTGCCTGCGTGGTGATGGCGATCACCGCACCGTCGCTGCGCAATTTTCTGTACGGGAGAAAAACGGCCAACGCGGTGAGCCAGATTGTGTCGCTGGCCAGCGAAGCGCGTTCGAAAGCGATCATGGACGGGCGCACGTACCGCTTGAACGTGGACACGACCGCTGGGACTTTCTGGCTGGACGCTCAGAATGGCGGCGATTTCAAGGAATTGGGCACCGAGGCCAGCCAGCATTATTCGCTGCCGGACGGGGCGAAAGCGCAATGGGTTTTTCCGGATGGTGCGGACAGTACCGCGCCGACGGCCAATTCCAGTTCGTCGAACGGCATCGGCGGCGGCGGGAGTTTGGGACTGAATTTGGCGCAGAGTCAAAGCAGCAGCCAGACAGCCACCGCGTACGTGAACAACGGCATGTCGGTGCGGTTTTATTCCGACGGGCGCTGCGAAGGCGGGACGCTGGTCGTGACCGACAGCCTGGGTTCGCGGATTGAACTGGGCGCGCCGTCGGAGTCGGAGCAGTGGAAGGTGATGAAGGAAGACAAGACGAACTAACGGAAGGGGTCAGGGGTCAGGAGTCAGGAGTCAGAAGGGCGGGAACGCAATCGGATGAGACGCGGGTTTTCGTTGATTGAGGTGCTGGCGGCGCTGCTGCTGGTGGCGATCGTACTGCCGGTGGTGATGCAGGCATTTGACGTCACCACGTCGATGGCCACGCTGGCGAGGCAGCGCACGGAAGCGGCGGCGCTGGCGGATTCGCAGATTAACGAGCTCGTGGGAACGGGCGATTGGAAGTTGGGCGTGCTTTCCGGCGATTTTGCGGATCAGGGCCATCCGGAATACACGTGGAGGGCGGAGTTGGTAAATTGGGACACCAGCACGCTCGAGGAATTGGACGTGCACGTGATCTGGGAATTTCACGGGAAGGAACACGATTACACGGTTTCGACGCTGGTGGATCAGGCGCAGTGACGATGGTCCAAGGTCCAGGGTCCAAGTTCCGAGGTCGAAGAAGTCGAAAAGCAATTTGCGCAGTGAACTCAAGCGAGCGAATACGTTAAAGGTTACAGGTTGGGGTTGGCGATGCGGGGATTGAGCGGACAATATTTTGAGAGGAGCGTGCGCGGTTATTGGCGCGCCGACCCCTCACCCCTAACCCCTCTCCCCCAAGGGGAGAGGGGAACACGCGGCTTTACGCTGCTGGAGTTGCTCATCGGGCTGGCGATGGTGGTGATTTTGGCGGAGGCGTTGTACGCGAGTTTGTATGTGGGGTTCAAGGCTCAGGAGACGGGCACCAAAGCGATTGAGCCGGTGCAGAAATTGGCGACGGCGTTCACGCTGTTGTCGCAGGATTTTGACGGCGTGCTGCCGCCGACGGGAATATTGGCGGCGGCGTTTACGGGCACGCCGGCGGATGGGTCGGGCAGCAGCGGGTCCGGGTCGGGGTCGAGCGGGCTTTCGGCGGCGAAATTGAACGGGGCCAGCGCGTCGGGTGAATTGCATGCGCCATCGTCGGACGGCGGCGCGCAGTTGCTGCTGGCGTTTTATTCGTCGTCCAACAATCCGCTGGACGGCGAGACGGGCGCGGACATTCGCAAGATCGAATTGTCGATCGAGCTGCCGGACGGCGACACGAAACAGGCGCTGGTGCGGCGCGTGTACACGAATTTAATGCCGTCAAAAGAACCGGAGCCGCGCGTGCAGGTGCTGGTGCGGGACGTGCGGAATTTTTATCTGCGTTATTACGACGGGACGGTGTGGAACGACAGTTGGGATTCGACGTCGTTGAACAACACGCTGCCGTGCGCGGTGGAAGTGACGCTGGAAGTGGGGTTGGGCGACGCGCAGCCGGGGGACGATTCGCCGAGCACGTACAAGATGACGCGGGTGTTTGCATTGCAGTGCGGGATTTCGGCGCTGGCGGCGTCCAATGCGGCGTCGAGCAGCGGGAGTACGAGCGGGTCGAGCACGGGGGGTGGAAATTGAATACGCCTCACGTTTTTCCTTCGACCAACGTCCAAGGTTATGGGGACGGTTCGGCTGCGGCCACACTGGCTGGGTACAGCCAGTGGCACACGAACGGCGAACAAGCTGACGGCGGAAGTGAGTTGGCTGCTGAACGATTTGCGCCGCTTCGAGAATCGTTCGTGCAGGCGGGACGCCTGCACCACGATGGCATGAAGGCGGGACGTTTGCACTACGCTTCCAAGGGAGAGGTTGAGAGCATTCCGCCTAAAGGCGGGACTACAAACGTCCGGGCGGGCCGCCTGAACCACGGAAACTGGCCGGCGGGACGCCGGCGGTACAGGGGCAGCATCATGGTTGTCGCGATGGCGGTGACGGTGGTGCTGGCGAGTTTGCTTTTGGTGTACGCGCAGCAGATGCGGGTAGAAGTTCAGGCGTGCGGGAACCGGGCCTCGCAGGCTCAGGCGACCGCAATTGCGCGCGGGGCGATTGCGTATGTCAACAACCAGCTCACGCAGGCGTCGGACCCAATCCAGCTTGACGCTCAGATGCAGTGCGAAGCGACGCCGCTGGGCGACGGGTTTTTCTGGATTGTGAAGCCGAATCCGGACGACGAGACGCAGTATGCGTTTGGGTTGCAGGACGAATCGGCGAAATTGAATCTGAACACGGCGACGTACAACATGCTGATGGCGCTGCCGAACATGAGCAGCGATTTGGCGGCGGCGGTGCTGGACTGGGTCGATGCGGACGACAACGTCAACCAAAACGGCGGCGCGGAGAACGAATATTACCTGCTGCTGAGCGATCCGTATTACTGCAAGAATTCGCCGTTTGAGACGGTCGAAGAAATTCAATTCGTCAAAGGCGCGACGAAAGATTTGTTGTGGGGCGTGGACGCGAATCACAACGGCATCGTGGATGCAAACGAGAATGCGACGCCCGATCCGAACGCGAATTCGGCGACGGGCGGGGGATCGGGGTCGATCGGGTTGCAGGGATTCAACGGCAACGCGCGCTGCGGGATTATGAAATACATCACCATATACAGCCAGGTGCCGAATGTATCGGCGAAAGGCAAAGCGCGGACGAACATTGCGAACGCGACCACGCAGCAGATCGCGCAGTTGTTTTCGGGCAGCGGGATGAGCGCGGACCGGCTTTCGCAGATTTTGGCGCTGGCGCGCAACGCGAGGCCCTTCCGCAGCATTTTCGATTTTTATTACAAGCTGGGGTTGACGATGAACGAGTTCAAGCCGCTGTGCGACAAGATCACGGTCAATCCGGCGAAGACGCTCAAAGGGCTGGTGAACGTGAATACGGCGCCGAAGGAAGTGTTGATGGCGCTGCCGGGGATGGACCAGGCCGGCGCGGACACGTTGGTGGCGCAGCGCGCGGGGAGCAGCACGGATTTGACGAACGTGCTGTGGGTGCTGCAAGCGCTGCCGAAAGGGCAGGCGCTGGCGGTGTGCAATTTCATCACGGTGAAGACGCAGCGTTTTTCGGCGGACATCATTGCGGTGAGCGGCGACGGGCGCGGATTCAAGCGCTTGAAATGCGTGTACGACGTGACGAATTCGGTGCCGACGCTTTTGTATACGAAAGACCTGACCAGTTTCGGCTGGCCGCTGGATCCGAGTATTTTGGACGCATTGAAGAGCGGGCAGTTGGCCGCGCAAGCGCAATCGCCGACGGGAGCGCCGCAAGGCGGCGGCTCCACGCTGGGAGGAAGCAAGTAAATGGGAAAGAACGTGCTGGGACTGGCGTTTGGGCCGGGCCTTATTCAAGTGGCGGAGTTGTCGTACGACGTCAGTTCCGCGCGGCTGCTGAAAGCGGCGGACTTCAAGCTGGAGCCTGACGCGCTCAAGACGCCCGTCGAGCTGGGCAAGAAGTTCTCCGAATTTTTGCGGCAGAACAAATTCGGCGCGCGCTCAGCCATCGCGGGTTTGCCGACGCAGTGGCTGATGCTTAAAGAGAAGACGGTGCCGCCGTTGAGCGCGGAGAACTTGGCCGGGATGCTGCGCTTGCAGGCGGAGCGCGATTTTTCGCTGGAGCCGGAAAGTTTGAGCATGGATTACGCCACCGGTGAGCGGCGCGAGGGAGGCGACGGCGGGCCAGGATCGCTGGCGGTGCTGGTGGCGGCGACGCTGAGGGAACGAGTCGGGCAGATCGGAGTGATGCTTAAATCGGCGGGCGTGAGTTTGCGCGCGGTGACGGCGTCGGCGCTGGCGCTGTCGAGCGCGATGGGCAGCGAGACGCTATTGAGCGCGGGGCCGTATGGCGTGGAGATGGTGGTGCGCGCGCGCGGAAATCTGCGCGTGCCGTGCGTGCTGGTGTCAACGCCGGCGGAAGGCGAGTTGTGGATTGTGCCGGCGGCGCCTGAAGCGCGGCGGACGCTGGCGATGCGCGCGGCGGAACCGGGCGCGGAGATTTTGTTGTGGAACGGCGCGAGTCACGCGGCCGGCGGGGGCGAGGAACTTTCGAAGGCAATTAATACGCCGGTGCGCGAGATTCGGCAGATGGGCGTGGAGAGTTCGTCGGTGCCGGCGGCGGTGCATTTCGGGCATGCCACGGCGCTGGGGTTGCTGGCTCGTTCCGCCGCACCCATTGAGTTGAATTTCCTCGATTCAAAGCTGGTCGAGAAAGAAGCAGGCGCGTTCGCGAAAGTGAAGGCGTGGATGGCGGCCGCGGCGCTGCTGGCGGTGGGCGCGATTGCGTATCTGAGCGTGACGGGCTACCAGGATTACACGGCTCTGGCGGCGATGAAGAAAACGGCGGCGGAGCGCAAAACGGATCTCGACAAGCTGGAAAAGGCCAACAAAGAGTTCGCGGATTTGCCGGAGTATTTCGTCGAGAAGCGTGTGAACGTGCTGGAGTGCATGAAGGAGCTTAAACGCATCCTGCCGGCGGACACGGCATTGGGGACGATTCGCGACGCCAGCGGCGGCAACGAGAATAATAATGCCGTCGAAGAGGGCGCGGCCAATCCGGAGAACGGCAACGTTGCGGCGAAAGAGGAGGCGGGTGCGGCGAAAGATGCGGCAGGCACACCGGTCGTGGCCAAAGACGCGGGCGGGGTTCTTCCAAAAGATCCTGCGGCGGGCGCGCGGGATGTGAGCGCGGGCGGGGGAAACCGCGATATCGGCGGCAGTGGAAATCGGGATACGAATGGCGGAGGCAGTGGAAGATTTAACAGGGGTCAGGGCGACTATAATAGCGGCGGTAACAACAATGGCGGGCGCGACCAAAATAGCGGTGGCGGAAGCCGCGGGTATGGACGCGACCGGGGAAACGGCAACAGTTACAGCGGCGGAGGCGGCGGGTACAGCGGTTATGGCGGCGGCGGTGGAGGCGGGTTTGGGCGCGGCGCTCGCGATTACTCCGGGCCAACGTTCAACGTGTGGGTGACGAGCATTTCGGTGGACGACAGTTTCCGCTGCACGATGACGGCGAAAGCGTCGCGCAGCGACAAGTACTTCGAGGTGTTCGATCGGATAGAAAAGAACAAGCGCTTCCGGGACGTGAAGCTTGTGTACATGACCAAAGGCGATACGAAGAAACCGGAAGTGTCGTTCGCGGTCAGTTTTGTGTATTGGAAACAGTAGCGATGGCGATGGCGAAACGAGAACGGCTTTTGGCGTGGGCGGTGGGCGGCGTGGTGGCGCTGTATCTGGCCGACACGGTGGTGGTTTCACCGTATTTTGAGCAGCGCAGTGAACTGGCGCGGCTGCGCGCGAAGGAGACGGAGGACGCCCACAACCTGTTCCTGGCCCGGCGGCTTGAAACGAATATGAAGGCGCGCGTGCAGTTGCTGCCGACGGACGCGGAGGGCGCCGAGCAGCAGATCGTGGGCGCGGTCAAGGAATGGGCCGACAAGTCGAAAGATCAGAATGATCGTCTGGGGTTGACGCTGTCGTCGGTGAAGCCCGAACGCGTGGAGTCGAAGAAGCCGGTGCGCGAAATTCGGGTGACGGCGTCGGGGACGGGGAGTGCCGACGGGATCGTGAAGTTTCTGTTTAATTTGCAGAGTTCGAAGATTCCGGTGCGGATTGTGAAACTGACGCTGGGCGTGCGCAACGAAAACAGTGAGGAGCGGACGATTAATTTGACGATTTCGACGCTGTACACAGTGACGGGGACGCCGAAGAAGGTGGCGGACGCGAAGTGACGGAATGTGGAATGTGGAATTTTGCCGGCGAGAGGGCGGAGTGAAATTTTACGCGGCGGTTTCGATGCGGCACTGGCGGGGCCAGTGGCACACGAACGGCGAATAAACTGCCGGCGGGCGGGCGGAGTAGTTTGAGAGCACAGTTCCGATGCGGGAGGTTTTGCCGCCTGAAGGCGGGACTACGAACGAGGGCGGGGAATTTCTTAGGCGTTGGATTGGAATCAGGGTATAGTGGCAGGACAGCAAAAAGGGACTATAACGGTGATGGTTTGCAAGCGGGTCAAGATCGCGGGGGTGCTGCTGGCGGGAGTGCTGGCCGCGTGCACGTATGCGCGGGCGGCGACGGCCGGCGAGACGCCAGACGGGAAAGTGGCGGATAAGCCGGCCGATGTCAATCCGGCGGACGCGAAGCCTGTTGACTTGGCCAAGCTGCTGGAAAATCCGAACCTGACGCCCGAGGAGCGCTTGAAACTGCGCCGCCAGATCGAACAGAGCGGCGTCACGCTGCCGCCGGTGGTCTCGTCGCGGGCCGACGTGCCGCCGCCGATTGTTTCACCGCGCGCCGAAACACCGCCGGTCAAGCCGCGGGAGAGCGAACCGGCCGATCCGACGATGCCGAAGCTGTCGGATTATCAGGACTTGTTTGATCGCGATATTTTTTCGCGCATCCCGCGGAAGTCCGCGGAAGTCCGGGCGGCAGAGGCCGCGGCACGGGCAAAGAGAATACAGGATGACATTGTCGCAAACAGCCAGCCTCGCCAACCGCGCGAAGTGTACGTCCCCAACTACGACAACGACATCGTGCTCTACGGCTTGGTGGATAAACCGGAAGTTCAGCAGGCGTTTATCGACGACCGGCACGCGAAGAAACTTTTCTCGGTGAAAAGCGGCGACATACTGGGCAGCGGCAAAGTGGGCGCGATCAGTTTGGCGGGCGTGGAGTTTATTCCAGCGGCTACGAGCGCAAAGACGGTGTTGGTGGCGATTGGACACAATTTGCAGGGCGGGTATTCGAGCGCGGACGCGACCGAACCGCCGCAGTTGCGCCCCGGCGATCAGCCGGGCGACGAAGGCTTGTCGCCGGAAGAGCGGATGAAGCGCCGGCGCATGCGCGAGAACGGGATTGCGGTTCCGGCGACTCCGCCGGACGCGAAAGTCGGCGAGGTCAAACCGGGTGACGTGAAGCCCGGCGACGTCAAACCAGTGGAAGTGCGCGCGGAAAATAAAGCGCCCGCGGACGATTCGAATTTGTCGTTTGAAGAAAAAATGCGGCGTCGGCGGCAGATGGAACAAAACAGCGGCGCGCTGCCGCCTCCGGGTCCTCCGCGCAGCGACGCGCCGCCCCCGAATCAGAGCGCCGCGCCCAACGCGACTCAGCCGGGCGTGAAGCCGGGCGAGACGGCGACGGTGAAACCCGGCGACACGGCCGCCATACCGTCAGACCCGAGCCGGCTCGACGATCCCAATCTTTCGCAGGAGGACCGGATCAAGATTCTGGAGGAAATGCTGCGGCAAAATGTAGAGAACAACGACCGGCAGGTTGAGCGCTGAAGTGCTTATTTGTCATTTGTCATTTGGCATTTTTGATTTGTCATTTTGAAGTGGGGCTCTTGCGCGTGGGCGCGAGGGAATGGGTTGGCCGATGAGTACGGAGTACATTTCAGCGCCGCGTTGCGCAGTTTTCATGCGCGGCGCGGCGGGCGCGGACGCAGTCGATCCGAACGAAAATCGACTCTTCGATAGCGCGGAAATTACCGGACGTTACACTCTCCCCCTTAAGTTTTTTTTCGAGACAATTTGAAAAATCCGGGAACGGAGACGGGAAGAAATTGCGCCGTGAGCGGCTCAATGATTACACAATTTGACTCAATAACGGGCAAAGAAGTGGCGGGGTTATGAAGGCGCAGGAGCGGATTTCAATTTCGCGCGGAACGCATGTGGCGCCCTTTCAGGGCTTCTCACCATGCGGGGCGATAAACCCAGGGCTTACGCCCTGGGCTAGGATGTGCGGCCCTTTCAGGGCCGTTTTCAACTCGCATTTGAAATCTGCTTTGTTGTTAACCTCAATTCTATTGAGCGGCATTGCGCGCGCGGGCGACGCGACGGTGAAGATGGATTTTAAGGATGCGCCGCTGGATGCGATCCTGGAACGGCTTTCGAACGACACCGGGCTGATCATCGTTAAGGACACGGCGATTGATGGAAAATTCACGATTGTTGCGCGGGAGCGGATACCGTTGGACGAGGCCATCGAGACGCTCAATTGTGTGCTGAAAGAAAAAGGCTTCATCGCAATCCGCAGTGAAACGGCGGAGAAGGTTGTGTCTCAGAAATCCGAAGTGCCAGCGGGGAAACTGCTGACGATCAAGCGCCTGGAGGAGAAGAAGAAGCTCAACATCCGCGTCGGGTCGAGCGATCCGGACAAAGTTTCAGCGACCGACGAAATCATCACGCAAGATATCCTGATCCAGTACATCGATGCGCTACAACTCAAGAAGGATTTGGAATCGCTGTTTCCCAGTTTCGCGGGGATATCGGTAACGAAGCGCAGCAACAAGTTGACGGTGACCGACACGAGCGCGAACCTGAAGCGGCTGCTTCGGTTTTTAGGAATGATTGATACGCCGAAGAGCGAAAGTCTTTCGCGGGATGAACTTCTAAAGTTGTTGTGGGAACAGGCCGGGGTTCAGCCTGCTGAAAAGGCGGTTGAGAAGTAATTCAAAAAAGGGGCGCTGGCGCCGGGATTCATTCGAGTGAACCGGTTCTGTCGCGGGGGATAAGGCAGATGAAAACGATTTGCGCGGCTGCTGTGGCGTCTGTTGTGCTCCTGTGCGGCATCGCGCGCGCAGGCGAAGCGACGGTGAAGATGGAGTTCAAGGACGCGCCGCTGGACACGATCCTCGAACAGCTTTCCGCGTCGGCGGGGCTGATCATCGTCAAGGACACGGTGATCGATGGGCGTTTCACGATCATCAGCCAGCAGCCGATGACGGTGGACGACGCGCTGGACACGCTCAATTCCGTCTTGAAGGAGAAGGGCTTCATCGGGATTCGCACCGAGAAGATTTTGAAGATCAAGCGGCTGGAGGACGCGAAGAAGCTCAACATTCGCGTGCAATACGGAGAAGACCCGGACAAAGTCAAGGCGACCGACGAGATCATCACGCAGGTGATTCCGATCAAATACCTGGACGCGGTGCAGCTTAAGAAAGATTTCGCGCCGTTGATGCCGAGCTACGCGGATTTGTCGGCGAATGCGTTGAGCAACAATTTGATCGTGACGGACACGAGCGCGAACATCAAGCGCATGCTGCAAATACTCAAGGGCATGGACACGCAGCAGGCCACGGTGGCGGAAGTGCGCGTGTTTCAATTGAAATACGCCAGCCCGACGGCGGCGGCGAAATTGATCACGGATATTTTTTCTCCGCCTACGCAAGGAAATCAGCAGGGAGGCGCGGGCGCGGGGCGCAATCCGTTTGGCGGCGGCGGCCGCTTCTTTGGCGGCGGCGGAGGTGGCGGTGGACCGTTTGGCGCCGGGGGGGCGGGGGCGGCCGGGGCCAACGCCAGCGACGAGACCGGGCATCGGCCGCAGAAAGTGACGGCATCCGCCGACGACCGGACGGGGTCGATCGTGGTGAGCGCCGAGCCGGACACGATGAAAGTGATTGCGGATATTCTCAAGCAGTTGGACGCGAATCCCGCGGCGGAGCAGGCGGTGTTTGTGTATTTCCTCGCGAACGCTCAGGCGAAGAATCTGGAAGGCGTGCTGAATCTGCTCTTCGCAACCGGATCAGGTTCGCGCTCGCCGACGACGACGGGCAACACGCAGCGGCAAGGAGTAGGCACAAGCGTGCAGCGGACGGGGTCGGGATTCGGTTCGGGATCCGGAAGTTCGGGATTTGGATCGGGCAGCAGCAGTTCGGGTAGTTCGAGTTTCGGGAGCACCGGCAGCACGTTCAGCGGCTCGAGTTTCAATCAAGGCGCGAGTACGGGCGGCAGCGGGCGGACTGGCGGCACGCGGACCGGCACGACCACGGGCTCGGCCAGCGCGATGGAAGGGCTGCTCGGACAGGTGTATGTCGTGGCCGATTACGACACGAATTCACTGATGATCATGACGCCGTCGAAAAATTTCGACCAGGTGAAGGCGATCGTCAAGGACCTCGACAAGCCGGTGCCTCAGGTGGTCATCAAAGTGCTGATCGCCGAAGTGACGCACGACAAGACGCATGACGTGGGCACGGATTATTCGATTTTGACGAAGGGCGCGGTGCAGGCGGTGATGACCGACTTCGGCGTGGCCAGCCAGACGACGGGCGCGGTGGCGAAGATCGTGAAGGGCGATTTCACGGCGGCGCTTCGCGCGATCGAGACGGAAGGCAAGCTCGAAGTGCTTTCGCGGCCGCAGATCATCTGCAGCAACAACCAGGCGTCGAATATCACGGTCGGGCAGGAAGTGCCGTTCATCGTCAGCAGCCGCCAGACGGACACGGGGCAGACGGTGAACACGATCCAGTACCAGGATATCGGAATCATCTTGAACGTAACGGCGCACATCAACGATCAGGGCTTGGTGATCATGGACGTGGCGCCGGAAGTGTCGAGCCTGACGGGGCAGACGGTGCCGATTCAGGCGGGCGTCAACGCGCCGGTGTTTGCGAAGCGTTCGGCGTCGAGCCGCGTGGGCGTGCCGGACGGGGATACGGTGGTGATCGGCGGGATGATGGAGGACAAGAAGACGGAGAGTTCGCAGGGTATTCCAGTGCTGCGCAAAATTCCGGGAATGGGCTGGCTGTTCGGTTCCAAGACGCGCGACAAGTCGAAGACAGAGTTGCTGATTTTCCTGACGCCGCACGTGGCTCAAGCGCCGCTGTCGCTCAAGCCGATGTCCGAGCAGGATACGGACCATTTGAAGCTGCTTCCGAAGGCGATCACGCCGGGCATTTACGACGAGCACATGGAAGGGCTGGAGCGGGGCACGGCGCCGATCGTGGAGATTGTGGAGCCGCCGGTGATCAAGCCGCCGGAGGTGAAGCCGCCGGAGAGTTTGAAGCAGGGCGAGACGACGCCGCTGCCGAATCAGGGGCCTCCGTCGATTGTGATTCCGCCGAGGAACCAGGGGCCGCCGCCGACGGGGAAGTGAACGGCAGCGGTCAGGGGTCAGGAGTCAGGGGTCAGGAGTCAGGAGTCAGGAAACAGAGATTAAACGCGCCAGACGTGGGCGCGTTTTTTTCCAGCGAGTCGTTTCAGTCCGATTTCATTTTCGAGACGCTTGAGCCACTCCGGGCACGGCCTTTCATAGGGCAGATTGCGGCGCGTTTTGAGTTCCGCCCATGTCAGGCCCGCGGGATTGCGGCGCAATTCGGTTTGGATTTCGTTTCGAAATTCAGCGTAGCGCATGATCGCTGATCCTCTGTTCGCCAAATTTGCGGAACGGAGCGGGAGCTCCGTTCTACAGGCTTTCAACTGAACGCATCCTCGCCTTTGAGATCGACGGCGCCGAGCACTGCCGCGGCGACGGTGTTGGGGACTTTGCTGAGGCCCAGCAAAATGTGGCGCGGCTCGACTTTGGGCGCCTGGAGGCGCGCGCATTCCTGGCGGGCGGCGTCGAGGACGCGCTTGCCGCGTTCGCTGAAACCGAGCTGATCGGCGGGGATGTCGTACTCGCCTTCGCGCAGGTGATGGCGCACGAGTTCGGCGATCTGCGCGGGCGTGGCGCGGCCGCGCTTGATGATCTTGAGGGCGGTGTCGCCGCCGGCTTCGACGATGCCCAGCAGCAGGTGTTCCGGGGAGATGTGCGAGTGGCGGTATTTTTTGGCGCTGGCGCGCGCGCGTTCGATCACGGCGGCGCCTTCAGGCGAGAATTGGTCGAGCAGCGTGGACATCCGGCGAAACCCTTGCGGTCAGTTCATGGAACTGGGAGAGAAGTTTAGTGCAGGGTTTGCAGGCAGGCAATGACGGAAATAGGTGCGGCGACCGGCGAGGCAGGACGCCACGCGTACGGCTTTGCCGGTTTTTATTTCTTGATCTGCGCCGTCAGCGTTTCAAAGCGCGGCTTCAATTCCGCCGGCACGGCGCCGCTCATCGCGTGCGCTTCGCCCGCGGCGCGCGCCCAATCCTTCGCGCCGATTAGCGCTTCGAGCAAATCCAGCCGCGCGCCGATGTGGCGCTCGTCCGCGGGATTGCTTTGGCCGGCGTCCATCCAATGCCCGTCGGCTTCGTCGAGCAGAATCAGCCACGCGTCACAGGCTTCGACCGCGTTCTCAAAACGCCTCTCGCGCAGCGCGGCGTTCTTCTGCGCTTCGACGCCCTTCAGCGCCAGCGCGTTTAATTCCGCCGCGGCCGGCGTGTTTGTTTCGAGCGGATAGAGCAAGGCGAAATCGTGCGCGGCGTTGAGCGTCTTTTGCGCATCCGGCCCGCGCGCGTGCAGGCGCACGGATTCCAGCAGCGCCGCCTGGCGAATGCCTTCGAAGGCCTGCCGCGCCGCGCCGCCGGTGTTGGCGAGCGGCTTCGACAAAATCAGCGCCAGCGCATCGAGCGCTTTGCGCCGCGCCGGTTCGCCTGCGGCGCCGAACTCAATTGAGAGCTGTGCCTGGCAGAGCGCTTCGCCCAGATTCGCCGCCAAACCTTCGACCGTATGCCCCAAATCTTCATGCAGCTTCGCGAAGACGTCCGCGGATTCTTCCAGTTTGCGCTGGCGGTCCTCACTATCGAGCGCCATTTCCTGGCTATCCAAAAAGATTGTGACCGATGACAGCGTTGCGTCCCAATACAGCGCCGCGGCGCGGCGGAAAGTCGCCGTCAATGCGGATTGCGCTTCCGGCGTGAGCGCGGCGAACGAGGGCGCCGCCGCGCCGTTGAATGAGGTTTGCCAATCCGCAGCGTTTGGCGCGGCGGTGTTGGGCGCGGCCTCAGCGCTCAGTGCGTCGTCGAACGCCACGCGCGCTGCATCGAACGCGGCGCGCGGATCGCTGCCTTTTGTTCCACCGGCGGCGGCGCGCGCGTAACCTTCTTCAAAATGAGCCAGCCCTTCGAGCGTCGAAGCGCGGCGCAGCCGCTCGTCTTTCTCCGGCAGCGTCTCGCACGCCTGGCGCAGCGCCTGCTGAGCGGCGGCGATTTTGTCCGCGCGGTCCGCGTGCGCAGTCACGCGCATCGCGGCGTCCAATTTGAGCAGCGCTTGAGCGATCTGCGGACTGGTGCCGTCGCACAAACCCCAGCGGCGGCCCAGCGTTTCGAAGTGCGGTTTGTCGAGCAACCCAAGCAGCGCCCATTCGGCCGGCACAAGATTGTCGCGTCCATGAATCGCCTCGTCGCCGCGCACGTCCAGCACGCGCGAGCCGCTCAGGTTCACGGGGCGCTGCTGCATTTCGGATTGCATCATGCGCACGCGCGTGCCTTGCTGAGCGCTGAGAACCGCCGCATTCTTCGCGCACGTCAGTTGAGCGCTGCCGCTGAACACGGTCACGATGGCCGAATTCCCGCTCCCTTGCGGTCGCGGCTCGTTTTGCAGGCGCGGCTCGTTTTGCGAGCGCGGCTCGCTTGCATTCAGCTTCGAAATTAAATCCGCGGAATAAAACAGAGCCGGCCAGCGCGCCGCTTCGGCTTCGGGCATCCAGATGTCCGCTTTCGAATTCGCCTGCACCGTCACGACGCCTTGCGGCAATTCAATCTGCACGCCGCGCGCCACCGCGCCTGTGTTCACGCCGATGCGCCCGCGCGTCAAGCGCAGGATCGGCGCCGAGCCGCTCTTCTCCAATGTCAGCGCGGAGAATTCGTCGATGTCGATTGTGCCGCCGCCGGTGAGGTCCAGCCGCACGAACTGGCCTTTCGCCGTCTCGATACCGTCGTTGTCGTAAATGCGCTGGCCTTTTTTCGCTTCGCGCCGGTCGCCGTTGACCACCACTGTCGCGGCCGTGCCGGAAGTGAACGTGCCCGATTCGCTGCGCGGTTTGACCAGGTACAGGCACAGCATCAGCATTGCCGCGAACGCCGCCGCCTGTCCCAGGCGCCAGAACAATTTGCGCGTGCGCGCCACCGCCACCCGCGAGCGTTCTTCGAGATGCAACTGCGCGACCACTTTGTCGCCGATGCGCCGCGACGGCTCGCTCAAGCTTTCCAGCGATTCGCCGATCAGCCGCGCTTCTTCGCGCAGCGCGTTGAGCGTGCGGCGCGCCGTGGCATCCGTGCGCAAAGTTTCCTCCACGGCGCTCCGCTGGAGCTCGTCAAGCCGCCCGTCGAGATAGCGATGAAGGATCAATTCGTCCATAACAGCACATTCAAGATTCAAGATTTAAGATTCAAGATTTGGACTTGGCATCTTGAACCTTGAACCTTGAATTTTCCTATTTCAACTTCTCCCGCAACATCTTCTTCGCCCGGTGAATCCGCGTTTCGACTGTCGAAACCGGCACTTCCAAAATCTCGGCGATCTGTTCGTAACTCAATTCTTCCTGATACCGCAGCACCAGCACGTCGCGGTATTTTTCTTCCAGGCTCTGGATGCTGTCGCGCATCGAATTGCTCTGCACGCGATGCTCGTACACATCCTCCGGCCGCAAACTGCGCGCATCCGCCGCGCGATCCAACTCCTCATCGTCGATCGCGCGCGGCTTTTTCTTGCGCTGCGCGTCGAAGGCCCGGTTGCGCGCGATGCGGTAGCACCATTTCACGTGCCCGCCCGGGGTTTCCGGGTCAACCTGATTCCACGTTTTGTACGCTTCCAACAGCGCGTCCTGCGTGATGTCCTCGGCCTCCTCGCGGCTGCCGACCAGCCGCAGCACATACGTGTACAGCCCGTTCTCATGCTCGCGCACGAACTGCGTAAATGCGCGCAGGTTGCCCTGCCGCGGATCATCGGCGAACCCAGTCGTTTGCAAGAGGCCTAACCCAGCCATACGCTCCGAGTCGCCTGCGTCCATTACAGGTAACGGAATGGCGCGCGGAAACTTGCGGAATTGTTTTAGAAAAGGGGAGTGTATTTAAAGGGGGACGGGGCTGTCAAGGCCAAGCAAACCCGTTCGCGGCCTTTGCGTTTGAGCGCGCCCTGATAATCGGCGTCGGCCCGCCGTTCTTCCTGATGCGCGACGGTGTTCCAAGCCTGAGTATGGCACGCTCAGGTGGCCCGCGTGACGAACTGTTCGATGCTGTTGACGTTCATGGCGCGGTCTGTATTTCGAGAACTGTCGTGACAACGACACGCATGGCTCACGGCCCTTTCTTCTTGTGAAGAATGGGGTTAGACACCGTGAGCCACGCACTTAAGTCGAGTGCCCTTCAACTTCTAGAATCTCCAGGAACTATGAATGCAGCCAGGCATGCTTTATATGAAAGACGCGCGAAATTTTTTTTAATAACATTTTTTGAATGTGGCGTGGGTGGATTAAGAATGTATAGTTGAGTGTGCAGACGCGAGAGAGCTTCCTCATCGGACCGGCGGAGGAAACGGGAGCGCATGTCATTTTATACGATGGCGGGAAAGACTCTTGAAGTCCTGGGGATGACGGTGGTCGCGGCGGCGCTGTTGGCGGGGATGGGGATTGTGGATAACAATCCGAGCATGGCCAAGGAGATGGTGCTGCTGGGGATTGGGAGCGCGATTTTTACGTTTGGGTGGTGGCTGGATCGGTCGAAATAAATCTCCTTTTTCATGAGAAGAATAAATTGGTGCGCCGTCCTTCATAGGAAGCAAACGTTCTCATAATTGAGAATATTGGACTAATCCCGCTTCTTTTTCTGGACAAAGGAATTGCCGCTTATTAGAGTGGCGAAGTTTCGGCTATTAAGTTTCCATGATTACTTCCCAGCAAGTTTCACGAATCCTGGACGCGAACGCGAATCGCGCGCGGGAGGGATTGCGGACTGCGGAGGATTATGCGCGGTTTCTGCTGGGGGATTTGAGACATGCGGAGCAGTTGCGGGGATTACGGCAGAGCTTGACGGAGGTTGCGAAAGCGACGCCGGGAATGAGTGAAGAGGGTGTGGCGGCGCGCAATGTGGCGGGCGACCCGTTCGAGCCGGAGCATTGGAAGGATGTGCTGCGGCGAGTGGAGCGCGAGACGCCGTTGGACGTGGCACAGCGGGGACTGAAGCGGGCGCAGGAAGCGCTGAGGGTTTTGGAGGAATTTACGCGCGGAGAGGCACCTCAAAGTGCAGAAATATTTGCAAAGTTGCGGTACAGCGTGTATGATGTTGAGCAATGGTTGGTTTGTGCAAGTCCTTCAATGCAGATTGTGCAATCCGCGCGAGTGTACGTGCTGTTGACCGCCACATTGTGCAGGAATTGCAACGTTTTTGCGACTTCGGAAGCGGTGCTCAAAGGTGGCGTGAAACTGATTCAGTTGCGGGAGAAGCATGGGAACGATGTGCAACTTTTGCACGACTTGCGGAGATTGAATTCGCTCTGCCGTGACTATGGAGCGCTGGTTTGTTGCAATGATCGGCTGGATTTGGCTTTGCTCGCTGGATGTCACATGGTGCACTTTGGACAGGGGGATTTGACGCCGGAAGATGCACGAAAAATCGCCGGGCAGCGCCTCATAATTGGGCGATCCACGCACTCGGTTGAGCAGGCGCAATGTGCAATTAATGTAGAGAGTGCGCACTACATTGCTATCGGGTCGATGTTCGAAACGCGGACGAAGGCGGAGCCGATTTTGGCGGGATTGAAATTGGCGGAACAAGTGGCGGCGCTGAAACTGAGCACGCCGGTCTTTGCAATTGGGGGGATTACATTCGACAGGCTGGGTGCCTTAAAATCGGCAGGCGTAAAACGAGTGGCCGTCTCCCAAGCCATCATCGGAAGCGCCGATCCAGAGGGAGAAGCTCGGAAATTTGTCGAAGCAATGGCCACAATAAGTTAATCTATCTTTTGGCGCTCGATGTGCTTTAAGGTACCCGCAGTGCGCTTAAAACTTGGTGAAGTTAAGACGTTGCTCATTTGGAAAGGATGACCAAAAATGATGAACGGCACACCCACACCCGCAGCAACTCAATCTGCGCTGATCGCGCGAACTTTTCCACAACGACTGGGTATCTTCGTCGATGTGCAAAATATGTTCTATTCCGCCAAGCTTTTGCATCAAAGCAAGGTCGATTACGGACGCCTCCTTCGCGAAATCACCGGCACGCGCCACTTGATCCGCGCGATCGCCTACATCGTCCAGAAGCCCGACGTGAACCAGGCTGGCTTCCACGAAGCGCTGAGCCGTTTCGGTTACGAACTGAAGATCAAAGAGCTTAAAATTCGGCCTGATCCCGACGGTCGTGCCGGAACTACGGCAAAAGGCTCGTGGGAAATCGGCATGACCATCGACGCCATCACGATGGCCCAGAAGCTTGACTGCGTCACGCTGGTCACCGGCGACGGCGATTACGTCCCGCTGGTCGATTGCCTGAAGATGAACGGCTGCCGCGTCGAAGTGGTGAGCTTCGAGCGCTCCACCGCCGGCGAGTTGATCAAAGCCGCCGACCAGTACATCCCGATTCAGGAAGCGTGGATTTTCAAGGAAAAGAAATTCGAGAACGCGTCCTCGACGGTGCTGCCGGGCGTGCTCGGCAATCCGCCCTCTGGCGTCTACGAAGGCCTGCCGCGCGACGAAGATCTGGACGCCGATTCCGCCGCCGCGGCCCGCGCCGCCACCGATGGTTCCGGAGTTCACGCGCGTTTCGGTTCGGACGTGCATCATTTCGACGAAGACGCCCAGCCGCCGAACGTCCACCACGCCGCCTCCGGCCGCACGCGCGAACGCAGCGCCAAAGGCGGGAACATCGATCTTGGCATTCTCTCGTAAAAAAAAGTTACGAGCCGCGACCGCAAGGGAGCGGGAAGCGCATGGGGAACGGGCCTTCTAAGGGGGCCCGTTCTTTTTTTTGAGCAGCAAAAATCGGCAACCCAGTTACAGTAATCTGTCGCCAATCAGGAGCTTGAAACCATGAGACAGATGAGATTGCAGACAGTCGTCATCATTGCGCTTTATGCAATGGCTTTGCATGCGGTCGAGGTCGATTCCTCGTCGCCGCCAACTGATCCGGCAAGCGCCATGTTCTCAGTGGAGAGCATTTACAATAGGCTGAGCACCGGCGCGCCAGGAGCCAAGCGATCTGGCGCGTTCACTGATCCCACCACTGGCCCGATTGCGACACTGCATACTCTTAACGATGTAATGGCCAAAGCTCCATCGAGCGACAATACAAATGGCGCTACAGCCGCGCAGGTCCTCGTTGGCAAAACATATTGGAGTCTGCTCGGAAGCGCGTGGGGGCAGTCAACTGGCGCGATGCCGAACAATGGAGGAGTAACGATTACTCCGGGAACGATCATACAAACTATCGCGTTGGGATTTCACGACGGCACCGGCACGGTTACAGGCGATGCGAACCTCCTCGCCGCAAATATTAAATCCGGCATTTCAATCTTCGGTGTGATGGAATAAATAGGGACAGCGCCTATTTGGTAATTAGGCGCTGTCCCTATTTATCGATTAAGGTTACCATATGATTTGCAATCACCTAAAGTCGCTTTTTCTCGTCGCAGCGTTCGCGGTTCCGGCAATGTCCGCCGAACCGATCATTCTGAACAGGCGCTTCGAGAACGTTTTTCTCGCGGGCGCTGCATTTGACGACCAAGTACGCGAACTCCACCGGCAACTTCGGATTCGTATGTTCATCGACCTCGACATAATGAAATTTGGCCCAATAAAACCGGTTTTTGAATTCTCATCCGCGAATGGAACTCTTTCTGAAATTTTGGAAAAATATTGCACCAGCCATGGACTTCAATGGCATTATTGGAAAGAAGCGAACGCGATCTGGATTGAGTACAAAGACGTAACGAAGCAGCGCGCCAAAAAGGAACTGTCGAAACAGTTCAACTATAATTCACCGGACGCAGGCGATCCATTTGCCGATAAAAAAACAATTACGAGCTTGCAAATACGATCTCTTTTCGACGCACTGCATGGCGACAAGGAACTTTGGATTCAACAGTACTTTGCGAATCGCACGAACGGTCCGGTAAAAATCGCTATTGCGGACGGTAAATGGCCCAAAGATGCATTAGATTTTGCCCGAGCATATCTGCTTGAACAAGACGGCAGGGCCGTAACGTATGGCGTAGATAATCAGGAGTATAATCCTGAAGGCAACCGGCATCCGCATGGCGATCTGGAAATGATCGACGACTATCCGAGACCGGAGATATCCCTTTCGGCGAGCGCGGTCGTTAATGAAATCGCGAGATTCCCGGAATTGGAGCCAACCAGCGAACTTGGGATTAAATCGATTCAGTTTTGGCACGAATCTTACCGGCGATATCAATATCAAAAGAAGGAAATTACAGACGCATTCGCATCAATCGTCAATTCTGGAAATATGAAGGCTGTGACAGGGAATGCCTTCGATGGATGGGATAAACGAAGTAGAAACGAGTTGGGTCTTGAGTTATTCCGCCAAGCCGGGCGTCAGACGAAAAGCAAAATACTGAGCTGCCTGATCGTTACGCCATGCGAAGGAGGGCCGGAGTTCCTCGATTTTTGGAAGGAACTTTCCACGTCGGACGATAAGGAATTCCGAGCGATCGCCAAGCAGGAACTATTAAATTACGACGAGGAATTGAAGGCGCGCGGCGGCAAATGGACCGGAGAGAAGAAAACGGACTCGAATAATAGATGAAGAATAGGGAATAAGGGAAATAAGGGGACGGGAATTCCGGGACAGACTGGAATGGCACATACTTAAGGAACGAAAGAACGCGTTAAAGTGAAAATCCTCCCTGACCGAGAAAGTGTTTGCGAACAGCTTTCATCGGGGGGAGGATCACAGTGGACATGTCGTTTATCGTCAGGCGCTCGTGTGAACTGAAGGCCGTGGGTGCGGAGGTCTTTTAAAATCATGGACAGACCCCGGCAATATCAAACGCTGACACCCCCATACTCCGGTGTATGAGTCTAATGAACCGTTCTCATATCCATCCCAGGAGCCTCTATGCATTCCGATTTCCAAATCTCCCGCCGTGATTTCATTCGCCGTGCCGCGCTGGCCGCTGCCGCGACGGGCTTGCCGCTTTGGTACCTCAAAGAACAGCTCGGCGCCGAGGAAATTCCCGCGCCGCCGAAAGACAAACCCAACATCGCGCTGATCGGCTGCGGCGGGCAGGGGCGCGGGGACACGAAGAACGCCGCGAACTTCGGCAAGGTCATCGCCGTCTGCGACGTGGATTCCAAACGCGCCGGCGAAGCCTCGAAGCAGTTTGGCGACGCTAAAGTTTACAGCGATTTCCGCAAGCTGCTGGAGCGCGATGACCTGCACGCCGTCGTCAACGCCACGCCCGACCACTGGCACACGCTGGTCAACCTCGCCGCGCTGAAAGCCGGCAAGGACATCTACAGCGAGAAGCCTTTGACGCTGACCATCGACGAAGGCCGCCGGCTGGTGCAGGCCGCCGAAAAATCGAAGCGCGTCTTCCAAACCGGCAGCCAGCAGCGCAGCGACGCGAAGTTCCGCCTCGCGTGCGAACTGGTGCGCAACGGCCGCATCGGAAAATTGCAGCACGTCATCACCTCGCTGCCGGCCGGCCCGAACAAAGGCCCGTTCGAAAAAGTCCCCGTGCCGCCCGAACTCGATTGGAACACCTGGCAGGGCCAGACCGCCGAGCACGACTATATGAAGGAGCGCTGCCACCAGACCTTCCGCTACTGGCTGGATTATTCCGGCGGCACGATGACCGATTGGGGCGCGCACCACAACGACATCGCGCTGTGGGGCATCGGCCTCGAACGCAGCGGGCCGGTCAGCATCGAAGGCAAAGCGCTCGTCGCGCCCATCCCCGGCGGCTACACCGCGCCCAGCGAATATCAGGTCGATTACGTTTACGCCAACGGCGTGACGCAGCGCTGCCAGAGCACGGTCGAAAACAACCCTTCAGGCGGAAAAGGCGAGACGCACCGCGAGAACGAAATCCCGCACGGCGTAAAATTCATCGGCAGCGACGGCTGGATTTTCGTCACGCGCGGCAAAATCGACGCCAGTAAGCCCGAGCTGCTCAAAGACCCGCTGACCAACAAGCAGGTCGAGCTCTACGTCAGCAACAACCACATGGGCAATTTCTTCGACTGCATCAAGTCGCGCATAGCGCCCATCTGCGACGCCGAAATCGGCCACCGTTCCGTCAGCGTCTGCCACCTCGGCGTGCTCGCGATTCGCCTCGGCCGCAAGCTCAAGTGGGACCCGGCCGCGGAACAGTTCGTGGACGACAAGGAAGCCAACAGCTACGTCGCGCGCGAGCAGCGCAAGCCGTTCGATTATGGGATGGTGTGAAGCCAGCAATGCCGCACCGGCGCTGGTCCCTAATTTTTAACGCAGTGGGGCGCGGCTCGCGCCTGGCTTACTTCGCCGTCCCCTGCATCTTCTTGCTGGTGTACGTGTATTTCAGCTTTTGCGATTGCTGGTAAATCACGTTGTTGACGATCAACGTAAATACGATATCCACGGGCTCGTTCTTAATGTCCGCTGGTTTCAAGCCGGCGTCGGCGAGCGCGGCCTTGAAATTCCCTTTCATCTGGATCGTGAACTGCGCGACTTTTTTCGTATTCTTTTGCGACACAACTCCGCTCGCATCGTAGGGCACGCCGCTCACATCCATCTTGCTCAGATGCAGATTCGCGGGAGTCGTACCCGCGGGCGGAGTTACGGTCGCAATGAAATTGATCACATCTTTCAGACTGGCCGTCGAGGAATAATCGAGAACGATTTGCACTTTGACTTTTCCGAGCGCAACCACGTCAGCCTGCGTCACGGGTCTGCCGAGTGGCGTGCTGAGTGGATTGTTCGGATCGGTCGCGAAATAGTTCTCGAAGACATCGGAGAAGCCGTCGCCGTCGGAATCCAGCCCCACTCCGACGATCGCCGAATAGGTTGTGACGGTGGTCGCGCTGAACGTGCTCGCTTTCGTCGCCGGGTCGGTGACGATGACTGTAACCGTGTATGTCCCGGCCACGGAATAGGCGTAGGTGAGCGAACCCGTGGTGGTCGAAACCGTCGTGCCATCGCCGAGGTCCCAGTCGTAGGTCAGGCTTTTCGGTCCCGACACGGCGACAAAGAACGAAATATCTTTCTTGACGGAAGTGAGCGTTGGGAAGGCAGACAGCGCGGAGCTCACGACCGGCGCGGTTTTTCCAAGCGTGAGGTTATGACTGTCGTCGGAGTTGTACGAAAAGGTCGGTCCGCCCGAGTAAAACGCATGGATTCGATAGGATCCCGCCGCCGTACCGCCCGGGATAACGTAGCTGACGGAGGCGAACCCCTTGGAAACCAGCGCCGGCTGCGGGGAAGTGCCCAGCGGCGTCACCAGGTCGGTTTTGAGAACGACGAAATGCACCGTTCCCTCGTCCACGATGCCGACATCGGAAGTCACTTCCGCGCCGAGCGTGACGGTGGTGTCCTTGGAACTGAGCGTGGCGCTCGTGTTGAAGGCCGCAACGTTCGGGCTTGCCTGGATAATCTGCACGGTCTGCGAGCTGCTCGAGCTGTCGCCGAAGTTATTCCCGCCAGTATAATTGACGTTGATTGTGTAATTGCCGATGGGCGTCTTTCCAGGCACGACGTATTGCACCGTGGCCTGCCCGCCGGCCACGTTGGCCGTAACTGGACTGCCCACGGCCGCCGTGGCCGGCGTCTGGTCGCGCAATTGCACGGTCACCGAACCCTCGTTGACCGTTCCGGGCGCGACGACGAAAATACTGATCGGCACAGTCTGATCGACGTTTTCGTAGAACGCATAGGTGCTTTGCGCGGAAACGAAGGTCTGTGCTTTGACGGTCAAGGTGTGCGTCTGGTCGGTGCTGTCGTTGAAATTATTGTCATAGTATTCGGCTTCAATTTTGTAACCGCCCGAGGCTGTGCCGCCGGGAAGCAGGTAGTTGACGCTGGCCGCGCCGTTTGCGACGTTCCCAGGCGTCGTCGTCCCGATCACGTTGAAGCCGCTGTCCCTTACCGAGAATAGTATGTAGCCGGAATTCACCGTGCTGGCATTGGCGGCGGTCACAGTCGCGTTCAACTTCACCACGGTGTCGCTGTTCGAATAGGGCGTGTTGACGTTGGACGCCGCCACGGAGGTATCTGTACCATTCAGCAGCAACACCGCGCCCGACAGCCCACTCGGACCGAAATCCAGACCGCCATTGTAAGTCGCCGAAATCGTGTAGAAGCCGTCGGGTGTGCTGCCCGGCAAAATGTACTGCACCGCCGCGTTGTTGCCCAGCACCGGCGGCGAAGTGACGGCGCTGCCGATGGGCGTTGCGCCATCCTTGAGCTGGAACGTCACCGTGCCGTCGTTGACTGTGCCGGAACTCGGATTCACTTGCGCCGTGAGCACAATGGTCTGATCCTTTTCGCTGTACGATTCGCCGTCCTGCGCGACCGTCAGCGTATCCGATGTGCGCATGTCCTTTGAAAAAAAATAGGGCGAAATCATGCCGGTGGTGTTGATCCCGCCGGAATTGGTGTTGCCGGTTCCCGGAAACACGCCGTAGACCATGTTGCCTACCGCCAGCAGTTTGACGTAATCGCCAAACAGGCGCGAGCCGTCGGGCACCGCCGGCGTATTCAGCGTAAACGCGGACGTGTTAAACGAGAACAGCGTCGTATCGCCGCTGAAACTGACACCCTGGTCAGTCGAGGTCACGAAGTGGACTTCGAAGTTGTCCGCGGATGGCGAGGCCATGTACATCACCGCGATCGTGCCGTTATCCAGAACCGCCACCGACGGCAGCGCCGTGCGGTATGATACATTCGACACCAAGGTGTTGCCGGCGCGCCCAATGAGGTTGTGGGTAGACGTGCCGTCATCGTGGAACTCGCGCAGAATAATCGTATCGACGTTGTTCCCGTTCTGTAGTCCGTATGCCGTGTAAACATGTGTGCCCGCGGGGTCGCAGGCGATCGAGGTGATGTTGCCGCGCAATTCGTTCTTTGTTCCAAAATACGGCGTGCCGAATTGTTTACTCGTGCCGCCGTCCACAATTAACCCGCCATAGGTATTCAAACTTGTGAAATCCCACGCATTGCCGCTGGTGTAGCGGTTGATTCGGTATTCGATGGTCGTACCGTTGGCGACGGAGCCGACACCGCGGCCCCACAGCGCATAGCAACGCCCCTGATTGTCCGCACAAATCCGCAGCCCCGGATTGACGATGTTATTGGGCATCACCTGCGACACCGGCAGATCCGCCGCGACAAACGTTCCATTGTTGGTACAGTTAATCGCGCGCAAAGCCGTCTGGTTGTTGCTGAAATCGTCGTAAGCAACGAAGACAGTGCTGCCCGAGATCGCCATCCAAGGCTGATCTGTATTGCCGCTTCCGAACGCGTTTATTTTTCCGGTGTAAGTCCAAAGATTGCCGGGCCTGCCTGCCTGGCCATCGCTGTTTGGGTCAGTCGTCGAACCGAGGTATACGCTCTGATCCGCGGACTGCGAAAGCTCGACTCCGTGCAGCAAACCGAGGCTGTCATAGATAAAATTCTGATCTGCGGGGACCGACGTTCCAGCCGCCGGCGACGGAATGGGGTAACGCAATGCCCACGTCAAGCCGCCGTCGTTCGAATACCACACGCTCGCATTGTTGCTCCCAAACGTGGACGAATACGCAAAACTGGACACCACGACGTGGTTCAAATTGGTCGGATCGACCGCCACATACGGCTCATTGCCCCAATCTTTATAGGCCCCGCCATTTAGCCCGTTGAAATCCGAAAGCGGCACATTGCCGATGATATCGCGGGCTGACACATTCCCACCGGCACGCGGTGCCGCTCTGCGCAATTCCGGCGCGGGAGCAGTTGGAACTGGATTAGGCGCGGGCACACTATAACTGCGTGCGCTCGATACGCTTGCGGCGTCGTTTTCAGCACCCCAGCCAACCGAAAGGACTAGTCCCAGAATGAACACAACCCTGACGCACGCAAGCTTAACTGCGCGATTTCCAGAATAAATCCGGTCCACGGGTTCTCTCCTTGGAAGTGTTTGTAGAGTTAATAATGCACGAGTGCGTGAAGTTGATGATAGGGAAAGTTTACTAGAATCAAGCTCAATTCTAAAAAAAATAAGCTAAATTAACTTAAGTGATAGACTAGGCCAAATAACGCTCATGTAATTCTCGAAATTTAGGCGCTGCGAATTTGCGCGCCCCGATCTCGCTGTAGAATTGCCCATCATGCGTCGCCATCTCATTCTCTGCATCGTCTGCGCCTTCGTATTTCCCCGCGCGCGTGCGGAGCAGGCGCGGACCCTCGTCGTCGCGGCGGACAAATCGGGCGACTTCGTTTCGGTGCAAGCGGCTATTGATTCGATTCCAGCGAACAGCGCGGCTCCCACGATTATTTGCATCAAGCCCGGCACGTACAAGGAGCGCATTTCGGTTCCGCGCGGCAAGCCGCACGTGTCGTTTATCGGCGAGGATGCGGCGACCACGGTTCTCACCGAGGGCTGGTACTCGGGCACGCTCGATGAAAACGGCAAACCCGCAGGCACATTCAAAAGCGCCAGCACGTTTATTTTCGCGGAGGATTTTACCGCTGAAAACATCACCTTCGAAAACACCTTCGGCCGGATCGCTCCGAACAACCAGGCGCAGGCGCTGGCGATTCACATTTCCGGCGACCGTGCAACGTTTCGCAAGTGCCGCTTTCTGGGCTGGCAGGACACTGTGCTTGCCGACGCAGGGCGGCACTATTTTGAGGATTGCTTCATCGCCGGCCACGTCGATTTTATCTTTGGCGCGGCTGTCGTCTGGTTTGAGAAATGTACGATCCATTGCCGCGCGAGTGGCTACATCACAGCGGCCTCAACGCCCGCCGAGCAGCCGTTCGGTTTCGTGTTCCACCGCTGCCGCGTCACGTCGGACGATCAGAAGCCGTCGTTTCTCGGACGGCCCTGGCGCAGCCATGCTGCGGTGACATGGCTGAACACGGAGCTTTGCGCGCAGATTCAACCGGCGGGATGGGACAATTGGTCCGATGCGAGCCGCGAAAAGACCGCGCGTTTTGCGGAATACCAATCGACAGGTCCCGGCGCGAATGCCGCTCGGCGCGCGACGTGGGCGCGGCAATTGAGCGACGAGGGAGCGAAAACGATCACGGCGCAATTTGTTTTAAAGGGCACGGACGGTTGGAACCCGGCCAACGCAAAGGATGCGAAATAGCGCACGATTTTTCGAGGCTTCTCCCTTAGAGCCTATTTCAGTAGGCTTCGTAGGACGGGCTAGGAAGCCCGTCCTACTGAAATACGCTCTTAGACGACGGGAGCGTGGACTTGCCAAAATTCAACGCTCACAATGTAAAGACATGCAAATTAAAGGCTAAATCCAAGTACGGTCAAATGTGATCGGATTTACCTCCATTTTATTTTGACAGATCGAAAACTGCGGCTACCTTGGGTTCTCAATAGAGCATTTCGTCGCAGAACAGCGTTCCAACCCAAATTCAAAAAACTGCCGTTAAGATCGTGTCCCAAGGCGCTGCCTAGGCGGATTGGGGGCTTTATGAGCGAAACGATTCGCGAGCCCGGTCAAGCGATGGCGTTTGAGATTCTGGTCGAGTCCGTGAAGGATTATGCCATCTTCATGCTCGATCCGAGCGGCCACGTGGCCAGTTGGAACGCCGGCGCAGAACGAACCAAAGGCTACAGCGCCGCCGAAATCATTGGAAAAGATTATTCGTGCTTCTACACGCCGGAGGACATCGCCGCCGGCAAGCCGCGCCGCAATCTCGAAACAGCGCTCAAGCAAGGGCGTTTCGAAGACGAAGGTTTGCGCGTGCGCAAAGACGGCACGCGCTTCTGGGCGGACGTCACGATTACGCCGTTGTTCGATTTGGCGAAGCGACACGTCGGTTACGTCAAGGTCACTCGCGATATCAGCGAGCGCAAGCGCGCGGACGAGGCGCGGCTGGCGGGGATCATTGAGTCGGCGATGGACGCCATCATTACGATCGATGCCGACCAACGCATCCTGCTTTTCAATCGAGCCGCCGAACAAATGTTTGGAGTCACCTCGGCGCAGGCGCTGGGGCAATCCGTGGAGCGTTTCATCCCCGCGCGGTTCCGTGCGACACACGCGCAGCACGTACGCCGCTTCGGCGACGGCGGCGTGACCACGCGGCAGATGGGACAGTTGGGCGCCATCTTTGGATTGCGTGCGAGCGGCGAAGAATTCCCGCTCGAAGCCTCGATTTCACAACTGGAAGTGCACGGCGCGAAATTCTTCACAGTCATTCTGCGCGACATCACACTGCACAAGAAATCGGAGGATGCGCTCAAGCTGTTTCGGACGCTGATCGACCGCATCACGGACGCCATTGAAGTCATCGATCCAAAGACGGGGCATTTTCTGGATGGGAATGAACGAGCGTGGAGCGATCTTGGCTATACGCGCGAGGAGTTTTTGAAGCTGGGCGTTCCGGACGTCGATCCGGCTGTCGATCGCGATCGATTCATGCAGCTTATGGACGAACAGCGCCGGCAGGGCTCGATTATATTGCAGACGGAGCACCGGCGTAAAGACGGCTCGACGTTTCCCATCGAAGTTAGCGCCCGCCTGGTGAATCTGGATCGCGAATACCTGGTTGCGGCGGTGCGCAACGTCACAGAGCGCCGGCGCGCGGAATCCGCCTTTCGCGAAAGCGAGGAACGCTTTCGTATGCTGGTGGAGCAGTCGCTGACGGGGATTTACATCATTCAGGACGACCGGTTTGTTTACGTCAATCCGAAAATGGCGGAGCTTTTTGAAACCACCGCCGAGGACTTGACCACGCACCCGTTGTACGACTTTTGTCTGCCTGAAGATCGCGAAAAAATCCGGACGAATATTCAAAAGCGGCTATCTGGGGAAGTTCAGAGCATTCGTTACCGCCTGCATGCGTTGCGCAAAGATGGCAGGGTGATGCAAGCCGATGTCCACGGCAGCCGCGCCGAATACCGCGGGCGTCCGGCGGTCATGGGCACGCTGCTTGACATCACGCACCGCGCCGCCTCCGAAGCGGCTTTGCGCGAAAGTGAAGAGCGCTTCCGCCAACTGGCCGCCAGCATCGACGAAGTGTTCTGGATGACCGATCCGGCGAAGAATTGCATGGTTTATATCAGCCCCGGTTACGAGAAAATCTGGGGCCGTACGTGCCAGAGGCTGTACGATTCGCCGCGCGACTGGCTGGATGCGATCCATCCGGACGATCGCCAGCGTGTGCTGGACGCGGCTGTCACCAAGCAGGAGGCCGGCATCTACGACGAGAAATACCGCATCGTCCGGCCCGACGGCGCGGTGCGCTGGATTCACGACCGCGCCTTTCCCGTGCGCGACGCCGGCGGCAACGTCATCCGCATCGCCGGCGTGGCGAAAGACATCACCACTGAAATGCAACTGGGCGCGCAGTTGCGCCAGTCGCAGAAACTCGAAGCCATCGGGCTGCTGGCCGGCGGCATCGCGCACGATTTCAACAACCTGCTGACGGTCATCAACGGGCGAAGCGACATGCTGCTCAGTCGCCTGAAGCCTGACGACTCCGCGCGCCGCGAACTGGAGCTGATTCGCAGCACCGGCGAGCGCGCGGCGAATCTGACGCGGCAACTGCTGGCGTTTGGGCGAAAGCAAGTGCTTCAGCCCAAAGCGCTGAACCTCAACAGCATCGCCGAGTCGATGGACCGCCTGCTGCGCCGCCTGCTCACCGAAGAATTGCATTTCGTCACCGTCCTGGACCCCAATCTAAAACTGGTCATGGCCGATCCCAGCCAGATCGAACAGGTGATCATGAACATTGCGGTCAATGCGCGCGACGCGATGAGCGCCGGCGGCACGCTGACGCTCGAAACGAAGAACGCGGAGCTGGACGAATCCTATGCGCGCATGCACGCCAACGTCGCTCCGGGCAAGTATGTCATGCTGGCGATCAGCGACACCGGCTGCGGCATGAGCGAGGAAGTGAAAGCGCGCATTTTCGAACCGTTTTTTACGACGAAGGAACAGGGGCGCGGAACAGGCTTGGGTCTTTCGACCGTATATGGGATCGTGAATCAGTCCAACGGCCACATTCAGGTTTACAGCGAGGCCGGCAAAGGCACAAGTTTCAAGATTTACCTTCCTGCACTGATGACAGGCGCGCAGACGGAAAGCCCGAGCGCGTTCGCGCCGGCTGTGCAGCGCGGGAACGAATTGATTCTCGTGGTCGAAGACGAGGCGGAATTGCGCGAACTGGACCGCGATATTCTCGAAGCATCGGGCTTCCGCGTGCTGGCCGCGGCCAACGGCGTGGAAGCGCTGAAGGTTTTCGATCAGCACTCGGCCGAAATTCAAATGCTGCTCACCGACGTGGTGATGCCCGAAATGGGCGGCGCAAAATTGAGCGAAGAGCTGCTGAGGCGGAATCCGAAACTGAAAGTGCTGTTCACGTCCGGCTACACGGACCGCGCCATTCTTAGCGGCGGCGAGTTGGGCGCGGGCATCAACTACCTGCAAAAACCATTTTCGCCGTCCGCGCTGGTGCGCAAAGTCCGCGAGGTGATTGACAAATAAATTCAAGGTTCAAAGTTCAGGTTCCAAACCTTGAATCTTGAATTTTGAATCTTGAATCTATTTCGTCACTTTGATTTTGATGTTTCGAAACCAGACTTCGTCGCCGTGGTCCTGAAGCGCGATGTGGCCTTTGGCGGGCTGGCCGTATTTGGGGTTGTTCTTGAATTTGCTCTGCGCAACGCCGGCTTTCCACCCGTCGCTGAAGAATTCGTATTCGACGATCTTTTCGCCGTTGAGCCAGTGTTCGCAGTGGTTGCCGTTGACAACGATCTTGGTCGAGTTGAATTCGCCCTGCTTGATTTTCTTTTTGTCGTTGGGCGCGAAAATCTCGTAGAGCGAACCGGTGGACGTTTTGCCGTTGCTTCCTTCTTTCATCTTCGCGTCGTCAAGGATTTGATATTCAGGCCCAAACGCCGCGCCGGCCGCGTCCGCGACGCGGTACTTCACGCCGCTGTTGCCGGAGTCGCCTATTTTCCATTCGAGCGAGAGCTCGAAATTCTCGTACTCGTCCACGGTGATGATGTCGCCGCCGCCGCCTTTCTTGGTGTGATGCAGGCAATTGTCTTCGATCACCCAGCCTTTGTCGGGGAAGCCTTTGCCGCCCATTTTTTTCCAGCCGGTGTTGGTGGCGCCGTCGAAGAGCAGCACCCAGCCGTCGGCTTTTTCGGCGTCGGTGAGTTCGGGTTTGGCGTCGGCGGCGCTGAGCGAACCGACCAAGGCGAAAGCAATAACTGCAACGGCGATCTTTGTAATAAGCATATCTGCTCCATTATTAAGGAATGAACAAGCGGCCTGAGCCGCGGTAATCAATCAAATCCACAAGGTAGTCCATCAACTTATCAAGAGTCTTGGCAGCATACTCCCGGTCTTTTTTGAATCGCTGGATATCCGAGAACGTGATAACAGGAAGACTTGACAGTGTGTTCGAATCGTTGATCGTTGCCTGCAATGAATCTGCGTCCTCCATATTGCGATTGTCGGTGATCAGCAGCGCGTCATGAAATTGCACCGTATTCCAAACCACACGGTCGATTGAGTTCCCTGCAAGACCAAAGTCGGCAAAGCGGTACACATGGACGTCAAGTAATTCGAAAACTTCCCGCCATTCCGATCTTCTGGCGAGGTTAACCAGAGCCGTTAAATGGCCTTCGCAGTTGGCGTCAGCGACAAGTTTCAGCACGCGCGCGCAGTTCCTTTGCTAATTTAAGCAATTTCTCGTGGCTGCGAGCCGCCATCGCCTCGATCTCCGGCGGGTTGCCGCGCGCGCAACGGTCCAGCATCTTCTGGTATTCGAATTTCACGTGCTCCTTGTTCGCTTCAATGAAATCAAGCGCCGCCTGCACTTGCTCCACACTCAAGCGCAGTTCCCGCGCGATGGTTTCCGGCGCTGCGTTTTCGACGTAGAAATCCATGACATGATACACCGAGGTTCGTGTGCCTTCGATGCGTTCAGTGTCGGGCATGATTCGTGCGCTCATGTTCTTCTTCTCCATCTCTTGCCAGCATTATACCCCGCCGCTTACTTCCGCTCCTCATCTTTCCGATGTTCAACCGTCGGTCCGCAGGTTGACCACGCCTTTGCACGCGCTAAATTCCTATTCATGCGCACGCTGTACGAAGACTGGAAGCTTCGCCGCGAGCGGCTGGCTCAGCCCGCTTCGCCGCCGCATGTCGCGGAACAGGCGCGCGTCTTCGAGTTCCTGATGCAGCGCTTTGAGGGCAACGCGCTGGCGCTGGCGCCGGTGCGTTTTGAGCTGTCGCTCGATGCGTTGGTTAAAACGCGCACCGTGCTGCTGCATCACCACATGGCGCTGGGCGAAATGGCCAACGCGCGCAACGTTCAGCAGGCGCAATCGCGCGCCCGCAGCATTCTGGAACGCATCGCCAAGGTCGATCCGCAGGCGTCCGCGAGTGCGCCGGGGACGCGCATTTTTGTCGAGGCGCACGCGCCGCGCGTTGCGCCGGAACTCGACGCGATTAAATCGGCGCTCGAGTCCGGACGGCATCAGGCCGTCGATAGCGCTTGCCGCAGGGCGCTCGCGCACGGCCACACTCTGCCCGACGACGCGGTCGAATTTCTCTTCAAAACCGCGCAGGACCGCGACACGTTTTATTGGCGCACCTACTCGAACAATTTGCTTTCCACGCTCGAAATCTGCGGAAACAACTCGGTGCTGCGCGTTTATGCGGAGGCGTGGCTGGCCAACGAACGCTCCACGAGTTTCATCAAGCGGATGGAAGAATTCCTGATCAAGAATAAAACGCGTTCCGCGATTTTCGCGCGCTCGCGGCTGGGCGACGCGAATCGCGAGCTGCGCACGCGCGCGGGTTTGCTGGTCAGCAAGCTCGGCGACTTGCACGACATCGCACTCTTTCAGGATTTGCTGGCGCTGCCCGAATTGCAGGAGAAATCCGTGGAGCGCGATGTGTATTTGTACGCGATGCGGGTACTGTCGGGATTGGAGTGACATGGAAATTTCAAACGCGCGCTTCGTCCCCTGCATGGACAGCTTCCTGGGCGCCTGGGCCGGCGTGCTCCGCGCGCTCGACGACGAACGCCCCATCGAAGATCTGTGGGGCCTCTCCGCGCTCGGTCTTCGCACGCAAATTCACCGCGCGCTCCAGCCCGTCGGCTTGCTCGGCCGTCAGTGGGATGAGACCTGCGCGGCGATCGTGATGCGGACCGGTTACGCCTGCGCGGCGGGGCTGCGCGATCATTTCTACACGCCCGACGATCTGCGCCAGCTTCGGCTGGCTTGGATGCGCACGATCGAGAAAGCGCTCGACGACGGTCGCCCCGCGATTTCGTTTGGCCTGCACGGCCCGGCGTTTGGGATCGTCTACGGCTTCGACGATCAAACTGAAAATTACTTCGTCAGCACGTTTCTCGATGCCGAATCGCCCGCCGACGAACGAGCCGCGACCGCAAGCGATCCGCATTCTCCGCCGATCAACGCGATGGACCTCGGCTCCGAAAACCCGCCGCTGATTTTCGTGCTGATCCCCACCGGCCCATTGGCGGATTACGATTCGCACGCCGCGGCGCGCGCGGCGCTTAAAGAGGCCATCGACCATCATCTCGGCCAGGAGCGCGACAAGGCAGGCAAACTGCTCGAAACGCCGGCCGATTTGGCCAGCGGTCCCGCCGCGTACAATGCCTGGTCCGCCGCGATCGAAACCGCGCGCATCGCTCAGCCGTGGTGTCTGGGCTATTACGCCGCGTATTATGCCGAAGCGCGCTCGGGCGCATCGGCGTGGCTGAAGAAATTGCGCTCCGATCCAGCCTTCGCCGCCGCGCAAAAATCGTTCGTTCAAGCCGCCGCGCATCTCGACCATGAAACAGAATGCTTCGGCAACCTTTCGCAACTTTTTCCGATGAACCAGCCTGACGCCTTGCGCGACCAGGGGCGACGCACCGATGCCTCCGCCTGCCTGCGCATGGCGCGTGCGGAACATGTCGCGGCGCTGGAGGCGTTGATTGAGGGAGATCGCGCGTTGGACGCGGAAAAATGAGGGGGAGGCACAGCAGCAAGGAGCAGGGTACTGCTCCTTGGCACCCAACCTCACTTCCCTTTTCCCAGACAAATCACCTTCCCATTCACCGCCGCGATGAAAACTTTCCCCCGCGCGACCACCATCCCATCCCACACCGGCGAGCTTTCGAGTTGCTGGCCGTCGTTGTTCAGGCCGTCGCCGCTTTTGCTCACCGCGAGCAGTTTCGCGCCTTTCTTGTCGTTCAGCGCGTCGTTTTGTTCTTCGAGATCGTTGAGGATCGCTTTGTCTTTGAACTTGAGGCGCTCGAACGCGTACTCCTCGTCCACCGTGTCGGGCGGGCCGGCGTAAAGCAGCGTGTCGCCGGCTTTCGCCATCGCGCGCGCGAAGATTGGGGCGGGGCGCGCCCAGTGGCTCTTGATGAACCAATCGGTGCTCTTCACCGGCGCGAGCGTCTTCTTCGCGTTCGGATCCTTGGTCCGCTGATCGGTTTGATCTTTGATGTACTCGGCGTCCGGTTGCGTCGGGTCTTTTTCTTTTTGTGCGACGGGTTTTTCGTCGTCTGGCCGGCGGGACACCGGCGGTACGGGTTTTTCGTCGGGCTTTGATGCTGCGACTTCGGGCTGCGGATGCGCGTCGGGCTTTTTTCTAAAGAGCAGCGCGCCGCCGATTTTGCCTTCGCCGGTTTCGACGCCGGTGACGGTGCCGTGCAGTTTGTTGCCGGACTGGTCGCGTGCGTCGCCGTTGTCGAACGAGTACGCGACAATCGCGCCGCTGTTTGAACTTTTCTTGACCGGATCGATCTTCAATGCCGCGCGGTCGGCGATTTCGTTCGCGGTCAACGCGCGATGATAGAGCGCGAATTGGTCGAGCAGCCCAATGTACGGTTCGCCTTTGCCGTGATCGCTGACCAGCGATTTATCCGCGGCGCCGAGTTGGAAACCTTGATTCGGATTGCGCTGCAAAAAGACCGCCGCTTTCGCTTCGGCGGCGAGCTTTCCATCCACATACAGCAGCACTTTTTTGTCCTGCGCCAGCACACCGGCGACATGATGCCAGCCTTCGTCGAGCGCCGTTGTTGAAGCCGCGCTCGAAAGTTCGCCACGCGTGCGAATCGAAAACGCCGGCTTGCGATCTTTCAGCGTAATGGCGTAGCCGTTCTGCGGCCCACCGTGCGACGCAATCACGCCGTTGGGCGCGCCGGGAAAAATCCACATCTCCATGCTCAGCGGCTTGCGCGACGGATCGAGCTTCTCGTCGCTCGGCAGGCGCACGTGCGGCGCGTTGGTATTATCGCGGCGGCCAGGTTCGCGGTCTTCCGGCGGCACGTCCGGCGCTTCGCGGCTGGCGGAATAAAGCTGGTATTCCATCGTCGTGGTCCATTTGAAATACTGCGGCTGGCGGCCATACGCGTACACGTCTTTGTCGTCGAAGACGAGCATCCGTCCGGTCGGCGTGAAACGCCCGGCCTGGAAATAGCCGTCGTGCCCGCCGGCGAAATGTTCGCCGAAAACCCAGTAACTGCGGTGAAACCAACTGTCATCGACAAAACCCATCGGCGCAAAAATGTGCGCGTTCCCGCCGCGTTGCGCCGCGCCCTGCTCGATCGCGCTTCCCGAAGCCGGCCCAATATCCACGCGCTTGCCGTCCGCGGCGATTTTCTGCGAGTGCAGGTACATGTACTTCCCGTCGCTCGACAAAATGTCGTTGAGGCCCGTCGGCATTTGCAGAGTTTTCACGCGCGTCTGCAAATCCAGGCCAGTGTCAGGGTCTTTGTTGTCGTAGACGACTTCGACGAGCTTTTTGCCCGTCGCGACGTCGAGTTTCATAAAGCGCAGTCCGCCATCCAAAAACACATCGCGCCCCGCCACGCACGCGGCCGCGCCGTTTTCAACGACCACGCTGCCGTGCACGGGCCAGACGCTTTCAAGCTGTTCGAAAGCCATGTGCCGGCGATCGACCGGCGCGACGCGGTAGCGCCAGATCAGCGCGCCGTCATTTGCGCGCAGGCAGTAGACGCTGCCATCCATGCAGCCGAAAACCACGCGCCCTTTCCAATACGTCGGCGGCGAATCGACGCGCCCGCCCGCAGTGAAATGCCAGAGCAATTTTCCATTGCTTGCGTCGAGCGCGTGCAGCGTGTGCCGGTCGATCTGCGCGACGAAAAGTTTTCCCGCAGCGACAATCGGCGCGCTCAATCTTCCGCCGAGTTTTACTTCCCAATTTTGTTCAAGATTCTCGTCTACAGCCTGATTCGTGTAGCCGCTGCGCGCCGCATCGTGGCGATACGTCGGCCAATCTTTCGCATCGGCGTCTTCTTCAACGACCGCGTCCGCATAAGCCGGCCCGCGTTCGAGGCGCTGCTCGTCGCTCATCGGCTTCGGCGGCGCGGAAGTCAGCGCCGGCGCGAGCGCGTTGAGGCCGAAGAGCTTCGTTTCCGGATAGCACGCGCAATCGTGCGGGCCTGCGTAGACCAATCCGTTGCAGGGCATCACGCCGTACAAACACGCTCCGCGCACCCAGTGATTAATTTCCCAATGCTTCGCGTTGAAATCGACGAACTCGATCCCGGTGCGCGACGGAAGAATAAAACGCTCGGTGGCTTTGGCGATGTAGCAGCGATGGTGGAACCAGTACGTTTTGATGTCCGGCGGAAATTCGCTTTTCACGTCGCCGGTCAGCAAATCGCGCCCGCTGAAGGCGCCGGACATCCCGCCGCTGGTTGTCGGCGCATTCCAGACCAGGCCGCCGGTCACGATCAAATCTTCCGGCGAACGATAGCCAGATTTCGAATGCGGCGCGGTCCAGAGATCCTTGCCAGTGTCGGCGTTGAGGCTCTTCATTGTTCCCGTGCCGCCGGCATAAAGCACCACATTGTCGTGCAGCAGCAGGCGCGGCCCGTAGTTGAATTCGAAGAGTTTGCGTTTTTCTTCGGGCGCGCTTTCCCAGCGCTGCTCGCCGTTCTTCGGATCGAGGCCGACGATTTTTTCGCCGTCGTAAAAGACGACGCGCTTGCCGTCGGTGGCGAGCGTCAGCGGCGCGATTTTCGCATTCTGCTTTTTCCAAAGCAGGTTGCCGGTCGCCACATCGACCGCATGAAGCTCGCGCGCTTTGCCGTCCCAATTGAATTCGGTTTCGACGCGCTGCTGGTCGCCAGTGTTGAATTTCGGCGCGAAATCTTCAAGCTGCCACGCGTTCGGATTGACCAGCACGTACAGCACGCCGTTGCAATGCAGGATTTCTTCCGCGCCTTTCGTGGTTTCGTACACGCGAATCGTATCGCCGGTCGCGCCATCGAGACACGACACCGGCGCGTCGATGCCCTTCGTCACATAAATCTTGTTGCCATCTCCGACCAAGCGCCGCGTCAACTGCGTCGGACCTGACTTGAGCGGCCACAGTTGCGTCTGCCATTTTTCGATCGGCTGCTGCCAGAGGATCGTGCCGTTGAAGGCGTCGCGCGCGGTGAGGATCCACTTCGACGGCATCAAAATCGACACGCGCGAACCCTGATCCATGATGTAGTACATGCGCCCGCCCGTGGAGACCATCGCGCTCAAACTGGAGATGCGGTCGTGATGGCGCGACCAGCGCGGGCTGCCCACCCATTGCAATCGTTCCGGCGGCGCGACAAGCATGTCCTTCGAAACGGCGTTGCCACGCGAATCATAATAGTAATGCGTCCACTCATCCATCTCGGCGGGTCGCGGTTTGACGATCTTCGTCCACGCGCCGTTCTGCTTAATGTACGCCACGCCGTCGGGCACAAGCACGCGCTTGACTTCGTCGAGCGGCACGCCGCCGAGGTCTTCGGCGACGAGCAGATTCACGAGATTGTCGATGTACGGAAGCTGCGTGCCGTCGAAGCGCTCGATGCAGACATCGCCGTACACGCCCTCCTTATAGAGGTAGGCGCGGGCCGCGTTCACGCGCGCGGCGTCCGTGTCGATCCCCTGCACTTGGAAGCTGTCGTTGAGGCGCAGCGCCGCAGTGAGTGTGCCATCGCCGCAGCCGAGATGGACGACGAAGCCGCCGCGGACATTCGTGGCGTCGAAGATTTGTTTGGCCAACGCGCGCGGGTCGTCAGCGGCATGAGCCGAGAAAACAAGAAGCAGCAGAATTGCGAGGGGACGCGCGAAGGCGCGCTGAGTGAAGTTGCTCATGGAAATGATTACTCCGAACCGCTGGGAAATGCGATGCTGTCAAAGTTGCATTGCTAATCAAGCGCTTTTTCCACATCGCGATCATCGTCCGACAAGTCCCGTGTGACGCCCGCCACCAGCAGCGTACATTCCCCTCGCGGCGGATTTTTTTCGACGAACGACGCCAATTCTCCCAGACTCATGCGCACGAAAGTCTCGTGCAGCTTGGTCAGTTCGCGCGCCAGGCACGCTGGACGATGCGCGCCGAAGATTTCGATGAATTCGGGCAGCACTTTCGGCACGCGCTGCGGCGACTCGTAGAAGATCAGCGTCTCTTCGCGCTCTTTAAGCGACTCGAGGATGCGCCGGCGCGCGCCCGGCTTCTTGGGCAGGAACCCGCGAAAAATAAATCCGTGCACCGGCAGGCCGCTGGCGCAAAGCGCCGCAATCGCCGCACATGGACCGGGAATCGGCACGACCGCAATGCCCGCGTCGATCGCCGCGCGCGCGAGACGAAAACCCGGATCGCTCAGCAGGGGCGTGCCGCCTTCGCTGACCACAGCGATGTCCTGGCCTTCGCGAAGCCGCTCCGCCAAAAGTGGTGCCATGCGCACTTCGTTGTGCTCGCCGTATGAAAAAATCTGCTTCCCGTCCGCGGGGATATCGAACGCCGCCAGCAGGCGCCGCGCGGAACGTGTGTCTTCCGCGGCGATGATCGGCGCGGCGCGCAGCGTCTCAATCGCGCGGCGCGACATGTCGGACAAATTACCCAGCGGCGTGGCCACGATATAGAGAGGCATGATGAGATTGTACAAGAAAGGCGTCTTTTGCTCCGCGAAAGAAAGTCGGCTTTGGTTTGGCAGACATTCCTGTCTGCCAAACCGCCAAACAAGAATGTCTGGCCCACCACAACCTGAGTGTCCCGCCCTTGCGCAAAATCCCCAATTCGTGTATTTCACGTCAATCCACCAAAGGAGGATTTCCATGCGACACCTGCTTTCCGCCATCGCCATACTTCTTTCGTTATCTCTTTCCGCCGCCGACGACTGGGCCAAAGCCAAGCTCGATAAATCGCCGCGCCACGGCGAGTGGGTCAAGATCAAACAAGGCAACCGCGAAGTCCAGGCGTGGGTCGTTTATCCGGAAGTCAAAGACAAGGCGACGGCCGTGCTGGTCATTCACGAAATCTTCGGCATGAGCGACTGGGTCAAACTCATGGCCGACGATCTTGCCGAACAAGGCTTCATCGCCATCGCACCCGATTTGCTCTCCGGCATGGGTGAAGGCGGCGGCGGTACGGACAAAGTCAAAGACGTGGGCAAGGCGATTCGCGATCTCCCGCCCGACCAGATCACCGCCGATTTGAACGCGACCGTCGATTACGTGAGCAAACTTCAGGCGTGCAACGGCAAAGTCGTCGCGTGCGGTTTTTGCTGGGGCGGCGGGCAGGTCTTCCGTTTTGCGACGAACAACAAAACGCTGAAAGCCGCGTGTCCGTTCTATGGCGATTTTCAAAAGAAGCCGGAGGACCTCGCCAAAATCGCCTGCCCCGTCTACGGCTTCTACGCCGAAAACGATGCCCGCATCAGCGGCTCCGTCCCTGCCACGACCGACGCGATGAAAGCCGCCGGCAAAACGTACGAACCGGTGATCTATCCGAAAGCCGGCCACGGTTTCATGCGCGCCGGCGAAGACCCCAACGGAAACGAAGGCAACAAAAAAGCCCGCGAAGACGGCTTCAAGCGCTTGGTCGAGATCATCAAGAAAGCGTGATAGGGCTCATAGGACGTATAAGGCATATAGGGTCTATTTCTCTTGATCAAGGATCTCAACTCATGCTCCGAATCACTCTTGCCTGTGCGTTCCTCTTCGTCGCCGTCCATGCCGCGGACATCCCCGCCGACTACAAAGGCAAACCCTGGCAGGACAAACCCCAGACCATCCCCGGCAAAATCATCGCCGCCTTCTACGACACGGGCGGCGAAGGCGTCGCATACCACGATGTCGATGCCAAAAATCAGGGCAGCGGCACGCTGAACAAAGGCCCGGAAGAAAAGAACAACTTCCGCAAAGAGGAAGGCGTGGACGTTTCGTACACCAAAGCTGCCTTCGATAAATTCGCCGACGGTACGAAACTCGAAGTCGATAAATATTACGTCGGCTGGACCGCCGCCGGCGAGTGGCTCAACTTCACCGTCAACGTCGAAACCGCCGGCACCTACACCGTCAAGATGCTCGCCAGTTCGAACAACAAAGACGCCGAAATCTCCTTGAGCGTCAACAACGCCGACAAGACCAACTCGATCGTCCTCGAATCGACCGGCCACTGGCACACCTGGAAAATGTACGAAAAGATCGCCGAAATCCCGCTCGAAAAAGGCCCGCAGTTGCTCACGCTTAAGTTTGTCAAAGAAGGCAACATGAACGTGCAGTTTTTGGAATTCGAGCTAAAAAAATAGACGCATCTGCAACCTCTGCCGGGGTCGAGGGGGAATTTATGGGCGTGAACCGTGGGTGTCGGCCGGGTACAGCGTCGACCCCCGGCTACCTTCTGCTTCCCCTCCGGGAAAACGGCGGGGTTTCGCTTCGCGAAACCAAGGCGGGGGCGCAAGAATTCGCAAAGCCGGAACGTCTATACGCCTGCCCCCGCCTCCTGCATCTCTTCCGTCTTGCCTTTCGCGCGATGGCCGATGACTTCCAGCAACAGCGGAATGGTTGTCGCCGCGCCGACGCCCACCAGTGCCCAACCCACGGCTTTGCGCTGCTTTTCGTCGAGTTTGCTGGCCAGCAACAGACCAATCCCGGCGCCCAATAGGCCGCGCGTTCCCGCAATCAGTCCAATTTCCGGCAGAGTCACGTTGTAATGAGTCATGATCGAAGGCTCCTGTAGTTCTCGCTGGATTAATTAAGCGAACGCAGCGCCGTTTGCGAGAATTCGATGGCGTCGGCGTTTTTGAGCGGCTGCGCGGAGATTGTCAATTTGACCTAAATTCCCGCAAACTCTGCCGAGATGCAGCGGTTCTCGGCTGCTTTACGGTTATATAATACTCTGGTGTAACTCATCTTATCGCCACAATCCCAAACTCGGCGCGTGGCGTATCGTTTGCTCCCTCTCGTGCAGAAGTGACGGGATTTTGAGAGAGTTGGGGACACACAGACACGGTGACGCGGGGGAAAGGCTGTCCGCGTGGATGCCGATGGGAGTGAAACATGGGTAAGATTATCGGGATTGATTTGGGTACGACCAACAGCGTCGTGGCGATCCACGAAGGCAAGGAGACGAAGGTCATCGTCAACGCCGAAGGCTCGCGGCTGACGCCTTCCGTCGTGGCCTTCACCGACGACGGCCGCATCGTGGGCCGCGCCGCCAAAAGCCAGGCCGTAACCAATCCGGCGCGCACAATTTACAGCATCAAGCGCTTCATGGGCCGGCGCCACAAGGAAGTCGGCAGCGAAGAGAAGCTCGTGCCGTACAAGGTCGTCGGCGGCTCCGAAGAGCTCGTGCAAGTCGAGATCGACGGCAAGCGCTATTACCCGCCGGAGATTTCGGCGATGGTCTTGCAGGATTTGAAGAAGAGTGCTGAGACGTACCTCGGCGAAACAGTCACCGAAGCCGTGATCACCGTGCCGGCGTATTTCAACGATTCGCAGCGCCAGGCCACGAAAGAAGCCGGCAAGATCGCGGGGCTGGATGTGAAGCGCATCCTCAACGAGCCGACCGCGGCGGCGCTGGCGTATGGCCTCGACAAGAAGAAGAACGAGAAGATCGCGATCTTCGATTTGGGCGGCGGCACATTCGACATTTCGATTCTGGATGTCGGCGACGGCGTCTTCGAGGTGCTCGCGACGAACGGCGACACGCATCTTGGCGGCGACGATTGGGACCGCTTGATCGTGGATTTCGTGGCCGATGAATTCAAGAAAACCGCCGGCTTCGACGTGCGCAAAGACCCCATGGCCTTGCAGCGCTTGAACGAAGCCTGCGAAAAGGCCAAGTGCGATCTTTCGACGATGCCGCAGACGACGATCAACCTGCCGTACATCACGGCCGTCGGCGGCGTGCCGAAGCATCTCACTCAGACGCTCACGCGCGCGAAGTTCGAGAGCCTGTGCGATCCGCTCTTCGAAAAGCTGCGCGGACCGGTGAACAGCGCGCTCAAAGATGCGGGCGTGAAGGCGTCGGACATCGACGAAGTCGTGCTGGTCGGCGGCAGCACACGCATGCCGAAGTGCCAGGACATCTGCAAGGAAATCTTCGGCGGCAAGGAACCGCACAAGGGCGTCAACCCCGACGAAGTGGTGGCGATCGGCGCGGCGATTCAAGCCGCGGTGCTGGCGCAGGATCCGTCGCTGAAAAACATCGTGCTGCTGGACGTGACGCCGCTCTCGCTGGGCGTCGAGACGCTCGGCGGCGTGATGACCACGCTGATCTCGCGCAACACGACCATCCCGCACCGCAAGAGCGAGACGTTCTCGACGGCCGCGGACAGCCAGCCGGCCGTGGACATCCACGTGCTGCAGGGCGAACGCAAAATGGCGACCGACAACCGCACGCTGGGCCGCTTCCAGCTCACCGGAATCCCGCCCGCGCCGCGCGGCGTGCCGCAGATAGAAGTAACTTTTGACATAAACGCCGACGGCATCCTGAACGTGACCGCGAAGGACAAGGCCACGAACAAGGAACAGAAGATCGAGATCAAGGCGTCGTCGGGCCTCGACAAGAGCCAGATCGACAAGATGGTGAACGAAGCCGCCGCGCACGCCGACGAGGACAAGAAGAAGACCGAGTTGATCGAAGCGCGCAACAAAGCCGACCAGCTCTGCTACCAGACGGAAAAGTTCGTCAAGGAAGGCGAAGGCAAGATCAGCAGCGGCGTGAAGGACGACGTGACCAAAGCCATCGACGAAGTCCGCAAGCTGCTGAAAGAAAACGGCGAGAAGGAAGCGCTGGACGCCGCCGTAAGCAAACTCGAATCCGCGAGCCAGAAGATCTACGAGGAAATCTCGAAAGCCGCGCAGCAGCCGCCGCCCCAGCCCGAACCCCAACCCGAACCCGCCGGCGCCGCCGCCGGTGGCGGGAAGAAGCAGGCGGAGGGGGATGTGATTGACGCGGATTTCAAGGTGGTGGATGAGAAGAAGTAAATTCGGAATGTAGAATTCAAAATGCAAAATGAACGCATCGGCTTCGGAGGCCGGTGCTTTTTTTGTCGATTTGCCGGAGCCGCCGACTATACTCTTGGCAGAGAGGAACTGATATGCCGCCTTCTACAATCGACGAAATCGATCAACGCATACGAAAACTGCCGCCCGAAAAACTTGCGGTCGTGAATGACTTCGTGTCTTATCTGCTGGAACGCGAAATGTCCGCTTCTGAAAACGATGCGCGCGCGACCATGCTGGCGTCCGAGGAAGTGCTTCGACGCGATTGGGACCGGCCTGAAGAGGACGCGGCATGGGCGCATTTGTAAAAGGCGACGTGGTCGTCGCGCCATTTCCGTTTTCGGATCTGAGCGCCTCAAAGAAGCGTCCCGCGTTGGTTGTCGCGAAGCTCACCGGCGACGACATCGTTCTGTGCCAAATCACCAGCCAATCGGCTTCAGACAATTATGCGATCCCTCTCGTGGACAGCGACTTCACAAGCGGAAATCTACGCCAGGCAAGCCACATCAGGCCGAACCGCCTCTTCACCGCAGACAGCAAGATCGTGCTGTATCGGGCCGGGGTAATCAACGGAAACAAACTGAAGGAAGTGACTTCGAAGCTGGTGCAGATTTTGACGGCGTGAACCCGCCGGCGCCGCCGCCGGTGGCGGGAAGAAGCAGGCGGAGGGCGATGTGATCGACGCGGATTTTAAGGTGGTGGATGAGAAGAAGTAGAATCGGAATGCGTCCCAATCCGTCCAAGGAGAGCTAAGATGCCAAGGAAAACGACAATTCCAAACAATCCAGACGGCTTAAACGGGCTGTATTTCCATACATTCGAGAAGAGCGGACAGAACAAAGGAATTATCGAAAATCAAGGACAGATCGTCGCCGCTATCGGAGCGAGTTTTTACGTAGTTCAGTTGTTTAGTTTCGCCACGGGTCTACCGACCAACAAAAAACTCGTGCCGATTGATGAAATGACTTCATGGAAATTCTATGATAATATCGAGGAACTAAAGCTCGCCTACGAAAAAGCACCAAGACCCAAATAGAGTGCGGCAACACCTAGACCAATTTCGGGGGTCGCAACCCATGGGCGTACCGAGACGACAAATGGAAATCTTCACGCAAAAACTCTCCCGACTTCTTGCATTCTATCCTATCCTGATGCTTGCGTGCTCAGAAATTCGACCACAAGAGGTGGTTACGACAATCGCCGGAAACCGTACGGACGTTGGCGACGCAGTCGTGCCGTTTTACATAGCCATTGATCCACAGGGAAACGTAATTTTCACAGACCTAAACGCGATAAGAAGAATTGATCGATCTACGCAGGCGGTCACGACCATAGCGGGAATTCCAGCGCTCACGACAATCGCGGGAATTATGTCCAAGGTGATGCCTGGATTTTCCGGCGATGGTGGCCTTGCCTCGAACGCCCAAATAAACAATCCGCGTGGGATAGCTACCGATCTGTCAGGCAACATCTTTTTTGTAGACGCAGGCAACAACAGAATACGAAGAATCGACGCATTCACCGGCATCATTTCAACCGTCGCTGGAAATGGAGTGGTGGGTTTCTCGGGCGACGGAGCTAGCAACTTCCGCTTCGATGGATATCCTTCCGCTTAACATAAACGGCATCGGAGGGGGTCTTGCCGTTGACAAGTCCGGTAATATTTATTTTTCGGACACGGCAAACCTGCGAATCCGAAAGGTTATTGCCGACACTGGCGTTATAATCACCGTCGCCGGCAATGGCGACCAAGGAACGGCTTCAGACGGTGCGTTGGCAACGAATGAGCCATTGGATATCCCTGCCGGCATCGCTTTGGATGCCAACCAAAACTTATACTTTACGGAAGTTAACAGCGGACGCATCCGCGAAGTTAGACGCTTCAACCGGCATAATTAGCTCCATCGGAACCGCTAACAGTACTTTGTTTTGGCCGACGAGCATATCTGTGGTTGACGAGAACAATGTTTATGTGGCAGATTTTTTAAATGGACGCATTTGCAAAATTAACCCAATGACACAGGATTTAGTTATGGTTGCAGGTGGCGGAACGTTAGGAGACGATGGTTGTGCGGCAACTTCCGCTGCCATTGCCGCTCCGTACGGCGTAGCTATTGACTCGGACGGAAGCGTTATTTTCACCGAATTACTTGGTTGTAGAGTCCGCAAGGTTGCCAGCGGTTCAATCATAAACCTTGGGGATACCGACTTGGACGGATTTTCAGACTCGATTGAGGTCGCGGCCGGATCATCGCCAACTGATCCTACATCAATCCCGTTTCAAACAAAGCCCGATGTCGCCGTTGTCCTTGACTCTTTGACTCTGTCGCTCAAGGTAAACACAACAAGCGCAAATAGCGACACAATTTCCTTAACGGGAGGCATATTCTATGGAAGCAAGCCAGTATTCACAAATCAACAGTTTATCGTCGCCCTTGGAAACGTCGCCGAGTCGTTTACATTAAACAAGAATGGAGACGCATCCACCAAGTCCGGCAAAATTCACATGCAATACAACAAGAAAAAATCACAGATTAACGTAAATATCAATCTAAAGAAAGGGGACTTCAGGCAGTTCTTATCAAATGCCGATAACTACGCAAGTACCCAATCGTATACGTTGAACGCGGCAGGAATCACCGGGATAGTTTTGTTCGCGAATGAAATACATGTTAACAATATTGAATTGTTTTGGCGGGTAAGTCGGTCCGCGCGCATCATAAGGGTAAATGGCGCGACGATTAGTTTGCCTGGCTCCGGCTTTGGGGCAATAGTGGGAAGGTGACTCGAATTCGACGTAGCGGTCCACAAAATGGTTCTTTAATCTGTGCGGCGTTCGAGGTTTTCATTCAAGGGACGGGGAATCTATGACTGGAAGGGAGATTCTAAATCAGCAGGAATTGCATTTGCCGCTTGTCCGGACAAAGGATGTCGATTTTAGAGTATTTCTCAAGGAGTGCTTTGACAAATACTTGGCAGTCGTTCAGAAAACAACGGGAAGCGATATGTTGTCTTCGGCGATTAGATCAAACGTGAACACGTTACGTGATGAATGCAATTTAATCCTTAATTCAATTGATGCATCGCTATGCGGTCACCCACACGTCGCTTTCCAGAATTTCGAGAAGGCAATGTCGCTAGTCAACAATAACAATTGGCTGCCAGTTCTTGAGCAGAACAGTAGTGCGACTCACAACGCATTGAGGGAAACTAGGCTTTACCGAGCGCGCGATTGCGGGAATATCCCGATAGATAAGAGAGGGATTTTCCATGTACCATTTGAAGACCGGCACAAGATCGCAGCGCATCGGTTCAGTCTTCCTGGAGTTCCGTGCCTTTATCTTTGCGGCTCTTTATATACGTGCTGGTGCGAGTTGAACTGGTGTCCGCTAGAGAAGATGCAGATCGCAGCGTTTTGGATTACGCCGAAAATGCGTTTTCGAATATTAGATTTTTGCCACCGACCTCAATTTGTAAATCATTACATTACGTCGAACAATACGGAAATAGAAATTCACAACATGATTTGGCCAATTATAGCATGTTGGCCGATAATCGCCGCGTGTGCGGTAAGGGTCGCGGAAGCGGACGCGCCCTTCAAAGTCGAGTACGTTGTTTCGCAACTATTGACGCAATGGGTTACAAGCACGGCAAGCGGCTTCGACGGCTTGGGCTTTTTTTCGACTCGCGTGGAGAAAAGTGTTGCACACCACCATTGGCTGGCAAACTATACGTTTCCGGCCAAGGAGATTACAACGACTGGCCGATGCAAGAAACTTTGCGGTCTCTTTGAAATGACGGATCCGTTCTCGTGGACAGTACTACGAGAAATTCAGTTGCGCCGTATTTCCGAAAACGCTTGCGATACCTTTCCTGTGCATGTTCATCCAATTGTCGAGGTTGACTACCATAATTCCGGATTCGGAATCGTGCAAACGAAATTGAATCAAATCGCAATCGATTGCCGTCAGTCCGGTAACCCTGATCTCGTACGAATTGCACCATAGCGAACACCGATATAATAATGGGAAATCGGCGACGCGCATAGAACTCCCCCTCGCTCTAATATCCGCCGCCCCCGCCCCCGTCAAGAAGTTTCCCAGCCCCGCCCGCCCCACCTCAAAAACCCGCCTCCATCCCGTCGCGCGCCCTCAACTGCGAGCCCAATCGTTCCCAAATCCGCCAGGCTGAAAATGCGCTCCGCCACGGAGCGGCGCAACGCGTCCAACAGCCGCGCCCGCCGCGCGTCCTCGCGTAGCGGCCGCGCTACTTCAGCGGCAAGCCGTACCATTTTTCGACGCGCTTTTTGAATTCGCCGGTGGCGCGTCCCAACAACTTCGCGCCCTTGAAGTAGTCAAGGTCCACGTCGGGCAGCGCGCCCAGGATGAACGACGAATCGCGCAAGCCGGTCGCCTTGAAATCCGGATCGTTGGCCTCGATCATCACCTGGCCCGGCTTGTAATTTTCCAGTTTCGTTGAGAAGTAACAGATCGTCGCATCGTGTGCGGAAGCGCGAAGCACGGGCGCGGGTAGTCGGCCATGCCGATTTTGACGGCTTTGCGCAGGAAGTAAATTTGGCCGGCTTCGATGTTCATTCGCGCCCCAGCCTAATCGTCGGCGTAGAGTCGAACGTTTAGCTTTTCAATATCTTTTTGCGCGTAAATCGGCTGGCCTTTCGGACCGCGGCGGACAGGCGTCAAATGTTCGGCAAGATAGGCCGCAACCTCTTCTTCCGTTTTCAAGAGCAACGGCGGTCCATTGTCACGCCCTTTCGTCGGCGCAGTCGAAGCCTTTCCGCGTGGCGCTGGAGCGCGTTTAGTCATCGTGGGCATAGTGTCAATTTCCGTTATCGCGCATCAGCACGCTAAACAAGAGCAATCGTAATGTCGTCCACGCCCCCGTCAAGATGTTTCCAACTGCGCCCATCTCAAGAACCGGCCTTCGCCCCGCCGCGCGCCCTCGACCGCGCAGCCCAATCGTTCCCGAATCTGCCAGGCTGAAAATGCACTCCGCCACGGAGCGGCACGACGTGTCCAACAGCCGTGCCCGCCGCGCGTCCTTACACCGATTTCGCGCGCGCCGTCATGCGCACCGTAGCAATGCGCCTGCGCTTTTTGCCCGCGTGAGTTTCCGCCAACAGCGACTCCGCCGGAATGCCGAGGCCTTTGTGCAAGGCGCGGATCATCCTCAGACTGAGCGGGCGCTTGTGGTTCAGCACTTCGGAGACTTTGCTCCGGCTGCCGATGTAGGGCGTCAAATCCTTTTGCTTCAAGCCCGCCTGATCCATGCGAAATTTGATGGCTTCGATGGGGTCCGGCGGCCCGATCGGGTAGCGCCTGCTCTCGTACGCTTCAAGCAGCGTCGCCAGCAACTCCAATTCCGCGGCTTCCGGCGACTTCGCGGACGCGTCCATCAACGCGCTGGCGCGCTCAAGCGCAGCGTTGTATTCGGTTTCCGTTTTTATCACTTTGATCTTCATCAGATTAACCCCGCATCGATGTTGTCGTACTCGGCGTGCGTGCCCACGAACCGGACTTCCACCGTTTGCGCCGGAAAGTTGACCCGCGCAATCAAACGATAATTGTTTCCGCGAATCCGAAACACCACTCGATTCCCGCCCACCATGCTGGCACGCGGATACATCGCCAAAATGTCGCGCGGCGAATTCCATCGCGCGGCCTGAATGTCGCGCCGCCACGCATCCAGAGCGCCTTTCGCATCGGCATGGCGCAAGGCGAAGGAATCCAAAATGTTCGCCCTGAATAGGATCATCGAAGCCGCGCGCCCTGCCGGTGCTTGAATTCAAGATTCCCTATTTGGGAACATAGCCCGTAGTGCTGCCCTCGTCAAGAAGTTTCCCAACCGCCCCCGCCCCATCTCAAAACCCCGCCCCTGCCCGTCGCGCGCCCTCGACCGCGCATTCTGATCGTTCCCGAATCCGCCAGCCTGAAAATGCACTCAGCCACGGATCGGCGCAACGCGTCCAACAGCCGTGCCCGCCGCGCGTCCTCGCGTTGCTTATGTCGTTGCCACGGCCAATTTTTGAGAATCGAGATACAGCGTGTCGCGGAATATCGGGATGCTTGACGCATGAAGAGCTTCACCGCAACTGATGGTCTTGGTATAATGAGAAAGTCCATCCGTGGCGAAGCAGCCGGATAGTCAAGCCCCATGAACAACCCTTCCGACCCCACCTCCATCATCGCCACCAGCGAAGCCCAGCGCCTCACCGCGTTGGCCGCGCAGGCCAACGCGGACGGTTCGCACATCGGGCCGTACAAAATTCTGCAGGAGCTTGGCGAGGGCGGCATGGGCACGGTTTACCTCGCCGAGCAGATTGAGCCCGTGAAGCGCAGAGTGGCGCTCAAAATCATCAAGTCCGGTTTGGCGACCGGCTACGTGATCGCGCGGTTCGACATTGAGAGGCAGGCGCTCGCGATGATGGATCATCCCAACATCGCCAAAGTGCTGGACGCCGGGACCACGCAAGACGGCCAGCCGTACTTCGTGATGGAACTCGTCAGCGGCGTGCCGATCACGAAATACTGCGACAATTTGCAACTGCCGTTGCGCGCGCGGCTCGAATTGTTCATCCCGGTCTGCTACGCGATTCAGCATGCGCACCAGAAAGGCATCATTCACCGCGACATCAAACCGTCGAACGTGCTCGTGGCCATGCAGGACGGCAAACCCGTGCCGAAAGTCATCGACTTCGGCGTGGCCAAAGCGGTGAATCAAAAACTGACCGACGCCACGATGTACACGCAGCTTGGCGTGATTATCGGCACGCTGGAATATATGTCGCCGGAGCAGGCAGAGATGAGCGCGCTGGGGATCGATTCGCGCAGCGACATTTATTCGCTCGGCGCGATGCTCTACGAATTGCTCACCGGCACCACGCCCTTTGACCGCCGGACGATGAAAGACGCAACGATCGTTGAGATGCTGCGGCTGATCCGCGAAGTCGAGCCGCCCAAACCCAGCACGCGCATCTCGTCATGCCCGGACACGCTGCACGATACTGCCGTCAAACGCAAGATCGAACCCACGCGGCTCGTCCAATCGGTCAGCGGCGAACTGGATTGGATCGTCATGCGCGCGCTCGACAAAGACCGCACGCGCCGCTACGACTCCGCCAGCGGATTGGCGCGCGACATCGAACGGTATCTGGCCGACGAGCCGGTCGAAGCGTGTCCGCCGACCAGTTGGTATCGCTTCAAGAAAATGGCGCGGCGCAACAAAGGCCTTCTGGCCGCGTGCGCGGCCATCGCCATCATTTTGATCGCCGCAACGGCGACCAGCATTTCGTTCGCACTCCGAGCCACCGCCGCGGAAAAAGCCGCACAGGCCGCCTTGAACGAACAACGCCGCCTGTCGCTTGAAGCCGACGTGAAGAACGCTGAGGCCGACGACGAAAAAGGCGAATCGGCGAAGATCATTCAAGCTGTCGAGCCGTACCTTGCCGACGACTTGCTCGCCAATTACCCCGCATTCGCTAAAGCCAAACAGTTGGTCGAAAAGGCGCGCGACGGTTACCAGCGCTTCGCCGCGCTCCAGGCAAAAGTGAATGCGCGGGATAAAGGCGTGTCGCTTGATTTGGGGCACGGCGTGATGCTGGAACTGATCTTGATTCCGAACGGCAAATTCGACATGGGCGGCACGAAGAACGCCAACGAATCGCCGCGCCATCCGGTCGAAATCTCAAATCCATTTTACATGAGCAAATACGCGGTGACGCAGGAGCAGTACGAGGCGCTCACCGGCGCGGCACCGAGTCCGTTCAAAGGAAAGAAAACGAATCCGGTCGAGTCCGTCAATTGGTTCGAGGCCGCGGCCTTTTGCGACAAGTTGAGCAAACAATCCGGGCCGGCCAAACTAGTTTTCGCGCTGCCCACCGAAGCGCAATGGGAATACGCCTGCCGCGCCGGCACAACGACGGAGTATTATTATGGCGACAACGAAAAGGAATTAACCAAGCACGCCTGGTTTGCAACGTTGGATAAGTTCGCCTGGTTCGCCGCGAGCGGAGGCATCATCCCAGCCGGCGACGTCAATTCCGGCCCTCAGCCCGTGGGATTGAAACTCGCGAATCCATTCGGCTTGTTCGACATGCACGGCAATGTGCTTCAATGGTGCCAGGATTGGTACGACGAAAATTACTACAGCAACTCGCCTCGCAAAGACCCGCCAGGCCCGAAAGACGGCGTACTTGAAAAAACGATGAAAACCGAGTGCCGCGTGCTTCGCGGAGGTTCGTTCTTCGATGCCGCGTCGTTTTGCCGCAGCGCCTGCCGCCGCTGGAACGCGCCGGTCAATCGCAGCACCAGCATCGGTTTTCGGATTGTGTTGTTGCTGGACGTTGAAACAACGAATCGCACGAATCTTCACGAATAGGGTTGAGGAAAAATGCAGTTAGCGGTGGAGCGGCGGAGGCTGCGCGAATAGCACTCTAACGCGAGCCTTTGATGACGGCAATCAAGAATAGCGGAACAATCGCCGTGGCAAAACAGATTCCTCCTGAATCGGCAATGAAGTACAGCAAAGACAGAAACGCAACGGCAACTATGCAGCCAGCCATTGACCCGGCAAAGACGGATGCGGCCTGATTGAATCGCCCGGGCAGCTGTTCGGTGCGCATGAGTTTGCCTTCAAGCAGGCCCCACACGGCACCTACACATTGTCCGCTGACCACGCCCAACGCGAACAGCCACGCGCTCAATTTATCGATGCTCAGCGTCGAAAGATAGCGTATCAACAGGAACGACGGCACGAGACCCAGCATGCCGGCCCAGATATCGGTGATGTAAAAATTAATTGGGCGCCGGCACGTGCGAAAGGAACACTTCAAAATGTGGATCGCCAAAAGCGCTACACACGCCAGGCCCAGACACGCGGCGAGGTCTATGGCCGTGAAATCCGCCGAGGTCGGTCGCATGGCGCGGAGTCTCCGGTGGAATTACGCGCCGCGCAGTTCGCGAATCGCGGTCGCGTAATCGCCGGATTTGAAAATCGACGTCGCCGCCACGATCACCTGCGCGCCGGCGTCGCGCACGGCCTGCGCGTTTTGAGGCGTCACGCCGCCGTCGATTTCGAGCAGCAGATTCTCACCGAAAAGCTTGCGCGCTTCGGCATATTTCGGCAAGCACTCCGTAATCATCTTCTGCCCGCTGAAACCAGGGTTGACGGTCATGACCAGCAGCATCTCGATTTGCGAAATGTAATCGCTCGCCGCCGAAACCGGCGTGGCCGGCTTGAGCGCAATCGAAGGCTTGACGCCGCATTTGCGGATCAAATCCAGCGCGCCGTGAATGTCGCCGTTGGCTTCCGGGTGAATCGTGATCGACGCCGCGCCGGCTTTCGCAAACGCTTCAACGTAGCGTTCGGGCTTCTGGATCATCAAATGGCAATCCAGCGGCAATCGCGTGAGCCGCTTGATCGCCTCGACGATGAACGGCCCGAGCGTGATGTTGGGCACAAAATCGCCGTCCATCACATCGACGTGCAGCCAGTCGGCGCCCGCGGCCTCGACGGCCTGCAGTTCGTCTTTGAGGCGCGTGAAATCCGCGGAGATGACGGACGGGGCGATGAGCGGAGTTTTCATGGGCAACCTTGAGTTCGTTTGTTTACGACATGCTACTCAAAACGCTGCCAATTTGAAATTTGATTTATTTTTTGAGTGCAATAGGAGGCGTGATTGAATCTCAACACGCTTAAAAAAATCGGGGCAAACTCCCGTTCGCCCCGTATCCAACCGTCTTCATTTTTCTTTGCGCCTTCGCGCCTTTGCGTGAGAAGAATTACTTTCCCAAAATCGTCTTCGCAATCCCCTCGCCGTCAATCCCGACGCTCGCCAACTGCCACTTGCGCGGGCCGTGCTGGACCCATTCGTCGGGAATGCCGAGGCGCTTGATTTTGCGCGTGTCGAGGCCCAGTTCGCAGGCCGTTTCCAGCGCGGCGGTGCCGAAGCCGTTTTGCAACTGGTGGTCTTCGACCGTGATCACGCGCTCGTGAGTGTTGACAAGTTCAGTCAGCAGTGCCTTGTCGAACGGCTTGCAGAAGCGTGCGTTGGCGACGGTGATCTTTTGGCCGGTCTGCTTTTCGACTATGTCGGCGGCGTCGAGCGCGCAGGCGACTTGGGAGCCATAAGCCAGCACCGCGACCGACCCCTCACCCCGGCCCTCTCCCCCAAGGGGAGAGGGAGAACAGCGGCGCAGGATTTCGCCTTTGCCCCATTCGATCGGTTGCAGCGTGGCGCTGAGCGGCGCGGCCGGGACGCTGTCGCGCGGATAGCGGATCGCGACGGCACGGCGCGCCTTCACGGCCCACGCCACCATCGCTTCGGCTTCGGGCTGATCTTTGGGCGCGCAAAGCGTGAAGAACGGAAACGCACGCATGTACGCGATGTCGAAGACGCCGTTGTGTGTCGGCCCGTCGTCACCGACGACACCGGCGCGGTCGAGGCAGAGCACCACCGGCAAACCATCTTGCAGTGAAATCTCGTGCATGAGCTGATCGAGCGCGCGCTGCAGGAAGCTCGAATAAATGCATGCGACCGGATGCATGCCGGATTTTGCGAGCGCGGCGGCAAAACACACCGCGTGCTGTTCGCAGATGCCCACGTCGTAATAGCGTTTGGGGAAAACCTTTTGGAAATTCACGAGGCCGGTGCCTTCCGGCATCGCGGCGGTGATGGCGACGACTTTTTCGTCAGTCTTCGCGACGTTGATGATCGCCTCGCTGACCACTTTCGTGTAGGCCGGCGGAGTCGGCGCTGATTTTTTGACCATCGCTTCGCTGCCCGCGACTTCGTAGGGCCTGGCGCCGTGCCACGTCACCGGGTCCTTCGCGGCCCACGGCAGGCCGTGGCCTTTTTTAGTGACGACGTGGAGCAGCTTGGGACCTTTGACGGTCTTCAATTCGGTCAGCCAGCGGATCAGCGAGTCGATATCGTGGCCGTCGATCGGGCCGTAATAGCGGAAGCCGAGGTCCATGAAGATCGAACCGGGCGCGTGCGCGGCGCGGCCCATGGCGTCAAACGTGTCGGAGGCGAAGCGTTCGATGTCTTTGCCGACGAACGGAATCTTTTCGATCAACTCTTTGCCGGCGTTTTTCACTTTGCGATAAAAATGCGTCGAACGAATGTTCGAACACGTCGCCGACAGCGCGCCGGTGGTCGGACTGATGGAGTGCTCGTTGTCATTCAGGATCACCAGCATGTCTTCTTTAATGTCGCCGGCATGATTAAGCGCTTCGAAGACCAGCCCCGCGGTCATCGCGCCGTCGCCGACAACAGCCACTGCAAACGAGTCTTTCTTCTGCGCATGATCGCCGACGGCCAGACCCAGCGTCGAACTGACGGCGCAGCCGGCGTGAGCGGTCATGAACAGATCGTAGGCGCTTTCGTGAGGATTGGGGTAGCCGGAGATGCCGCCCTTCTGGCGCAGCGTGTGGAAGCGGTTGTAACGGCCCGTCAGCATTTTGTGCGCGTAGACTTGATGGCCCACGTCGAACACCAAGCGGTCCTTCTTGAAATCGAAGACGCGGTGCAGCGCAATGGTCAATTCGGTGACGCCGAGATTGGAGGCGAGATGCCCGCCGGTCACCTGCACGGTCGAGTTGATCTTCTCGCGGATTTCAGCCGCCAGTTCCGGCAGGTATTCCAGCGGAATTCGCTTCACATCCTCCGGGCCAGTGATGTTTGGGAGAAATGGGCGCGGGATGGCGCACGCGATGATCGGACGTTCGGCGCCCATGACCGCGCCGGCTTTGAGCGCGACGGCTTCGAGCGGCTTGAGAATCCGCTCGGATGTGGCATTGGGCTTCGCCGAAATGGCTTGATCACTCATGGTCTCTTCTCCGCGATCCAAAATCTAGGACTGCCTTTCGAGCACAAACCGGCCTAACGCTTCAAGAGTCTTTGACTTCGGACCAAAGATTTTGAGCGAATCAAATGCAATGCCAGCCAGTTTGTTAGCTTCCGTTTTCGATTTTTCGACACCAAGCACCGCCGGATAGGTCGCCTTGCCGGACTTGGCGTCCTTCCCGGGGGTTTTGCCCAATGCTTCTGGAGTCGAAGTGAGGTCTAATATATCATCGACAATCTGAAACGCCAGCCCAATATTTTTCCCGTACGCCGCGAGGTGCTCAATTTCCGTTTGCCCGGAACCCGACGCCAGCGCGCCGGCTTCGCAGCATGCCGCGATCAGCGCCGCCGTTTTCCAACGATGAATGGCGCGAACCGATTCAAGTGTCGCGGTTTTGCCCTCGCCTTCCATGTCGAGCACTTGCCCGCCAACCATGCCAAAAGTGCCCACGCCCTTGGCGACTGAGCGCACCAGTGCAGCGGCGGTGGAAGGCTTGGCATTAATGGTGAGCACTTCGAACGCGTAAGTCAGCAGGGCATCGCCCGCGAGAATCGCCATCGCTTCGCCGAAGACCTTGTGATTGGTCGGCCGACCGCGCCGTAGATCGTCATCGTCCATCGCTGGAAGATCATCGTGGATGAGGGAATACGTGTGGATCATCTCCACCGCGCACGCCGCCGGCAGCGCCTCTTCGACGCTTCCGCCGACCGCCTCCGCCGCAGCCAGCACCAGCGCCGGCCGCAAGCGTTTGCCGCCCGCGAAGATCGAATAGCGCATGGCTTTGTGGACGGTGCCGGGACAGACCGCTTCGGTCGGCAGCAACTCATCGAGCTTGCGGTCCACCAATTCGCGCGACTTTTCGAGGAACGCCTTGGCGATGGCCACGTGACTCAGCGGCGGGCCACCGTCGCTCTCCCTCTCCCCTTGGGGGAGAGGGCCGGGGTGAGGGGCCGTAGGCGGAATGCGCGGGCTGGAAGTTCTATTTCGCGACGCCAAACAGCGATCCTCCGGGGCCTGGTTCATCCGGCTCCTGGAAGGGATCCTGCTCCGGAAGGTCTTGGCCCGATTTCGGTTCCGATATAGCCTGAGGCGCAACATTGTGCCGCGCAAGCGCTTCGCCGTCAACCATCTGCTTCCCGGATTTTTTGCGCGGCAAAGGTGGACCGGAGCTCCCGCTCCGTTCAGCGCTCGGACTGACCGCCGGCACGTCGCGCAAACCGATCGCCCCGTCCACGCCCTGCACCAATACGCGAATGCGCTTCTCCGCTTGATCAAGAATCGCGTGGCAGCGCTTCAGTGAGCCGACGCCCTTTTCGAAAAGCGCCAAGCTCTCCTCAAGCGGCAATTCGCCCGCTTCGAGGCGTTCGACGGTGGCTTCAAGCTCCCGGAGGGAGTCTTCGAAGGAGGGGGAGGGGTCGGTAGGGGTGTTGTTCAAGATATTGTGATGCGGACGATCCGCCTCTGCTCCAAAGTATCCGGCATCGGCAGCAGCCAGTCAACTAGCCTCACAAATTGCGGATCGTTTTTCGCGCCAATAAAGCGGCTTTTTACGCCAAGGTCTTTTGAAGTTTTTGCAATTAGGTGCGTTCTTTTCAAAGGATTGGCGTGTTATACTATATAAGTAGCGCGCCGTGCGACATTCAAAACGGCCCCGAGTTCTCCGCATACGACCGAAAACTCCCTTGAGGAACCACTTGTGATGAATCGATCTCTTCTTTTGGCTTGCATGAGCTTCGTGTTGGCGAGCGCCTTCGCCGGCGACAAACCCGACACGCCGCCGGTCGCCACCGAGATCAAACCGAAAGTGAGCGCCGATGGCCGTGACTGGCCCGGCATCTTCCGCAACATGGCTTCCGCCGACACTGTCGTGCGCGACGCGGCCGTCACCGATTTCCTGCAAGCGCTCGCGCCGCTGGCTGAAAAAACCAAGAAGCCCTACTTCGCCAAATTGATCGAGAACATCAATTCGAAGGACGCCAAAGTCCACGACGATGCCGCGTCTCGCGTCAAGCTCATCGGGCAAGTCCTGAGCGTGAACGACAAATCTTTCAAACCGCTGGTCGCCGGTCTGATGTCCGCCGAACCGGTCGTGCGCAACGAAAAACTCGAGTACATGTTCAAAGTCGTCGAGGAATCCTTGCAATCCGATCACGTCCGCGACTTGATCGAACAGCTTGGTTCTGAAAAGGAAGAAACGGTGAAAGCCGCCACGGCCGAACTCAAAACCATCGGCGGCGACGCTGCGGACGATCTCGCCAGCGCATTGGACGAAGAGAAAGTTCAAATCAAGAAAATCGCCGCGGACCTGCTTAAAGACATGGGCCCGGCCGCGAAGGATGCCGTCAACAGCCTGGTCTTCAAAATCAAAGACGGCGACGACAAGCTTGGCCGCAAGTACGCCGCGCAAGTTCTCGAAGCGCTCGGCCCCGATGCCGCCGAAGCCGTGGACGATCTGGTTTTGAGCCTTGACGACGACGATAAAGTCCTGCGCCGGATATGCGCCGACGTGCTGAAGAAAATGGGCGCCGCCTACAAAGCCGCCGCTCCCGATCTGGTCAATTACCTCACCCACGACGACAAAGCCGTGCGCAAACTCGCCAGCGAACTGCTGCTCGCATTGGGCGCCGAAGCCAAAACCGGCACCAAGGACTTGATCGACGTGATCGACGAACCCGCGCCGGTGGTCCAGGCCAATGTGCCGCCGCCCGCCAATCCGCTCCCCGGAAACGACGCCGATTCGAAAGTCCGCGCCGCGAAAATCCTCGCCAGCATTGGCCCCGACGCCAAGGAGGCCCTGCCCGGCCTGAAAAAATTCTCTGAGGACAAAGACCCCGATCTCAAAGACGCCGTGAAAGAAGCCATCGACAAAATCACCGAAGGCAAACCCATCGACGACGTGATCAAAACCATTGTCATCACGCCGCCGCCGAATCCCAACGCCGCCGTCGCGCCGCCCAAGCAGCCCGCTCAAGAATCGAAGAACCAGGACAATTTTTAAAGGTCAGGGTGGCCCACCCGCAGTCGCGGCTCGTGCCGGAAGCGGCGCGGAATCTGGAATGCGGCTTACTGGCGCGCGCATCATAAGCAACAAGAGAAATGCGCTGTTGAGCTTCTTCTCTAAAATCTGCTATAACATCGCCTCCACACCGGAGGGTCTCCGTATGCGCTCCTTCGTTCCGTTCATCCTTGCCGCTTCGCTTCTCCTCACCGTCTCCGCGCGCGCTGAAGACGCTGACGAGCTTGCAGCCAAAGGCATCGCCGCGCTTAAACTTTCGCAGAACGAACCCGACGCGATTGTTTCGGCGGCGATTTTTCTTGGGCAGGCCAAGGAAATCTACGAAGCCAAAAAGGACGACGCGAAAGCCCAAGAAATGAATTCGGACCTGTATTGGTGCAAGAAGAAAATGACGCTCCAGCAGATGGAGGCGTTCCTCAAGGGAGGCGACGCGATCAACGCCAAAATCGCGCAGCGCATGAAGGAAATCGAGGCCGCGCCGCCGGCCGACGAAGCGCAGACGTATTTCAATCGCGCGGAGGCTTACGCCAACGCGCATCCGAATGAGCATCTGCTGATCGCGGTTCGTTTCTATGAAGTGGCGGATCGCTTCAAGGGATCGGATTTGAGTTTGCAGGCGCAAGACCGCCTCCTTAAGGAAATCACATTGGAGAAAACCGGCGCGGCGAATTCAGGCGCGAGCGCGCGGGAAAATCCGGCTACCGCGCCTGTCGATCCTGCCAAAAAAGTCGCGCTGCCCGCGGCGGCGAAACAGAAAGAAGCGCTGAAGACGATCAAGGACCTCTATAAGGAGGAGTTCGCGAAGAGCGCGCCGAAGGACAAAGCGGCACTGGCGGCGAAACTGGATAAGCAGGCGGACGAATCGGCCGGCGATCCGGCGGCGCGGTATGTGCTGCTGACGCAGGCGGCGGCGCTGGCGGCGCAGGCGGGCGAGTTGGAGCGCTTGACGGGGATTCTCGACAAGCTGGCGGCGGGATTTGAAAGCGATTTCAAGGATTTCAAGAAAGCGCAGTTGAGCGCGGCGATGTCGAAGATAACGGATGCGAAGCTGGCGAAAGTGGCGTCGGCGCTGAAAGTGCTTATCGACAAGCCGGACGATGCGGCGGCGAATTTGACGCTGGGGAAGTACAAGCTTCAGGCGGGCGACATCGAGCACGCGGCGGCGTTTATTTCGAAATCGAAGAACGCGGCGTTCATCTCGCTGATAAAACAGGAGCTATCAGCGCCGCAGGATGCAACGGCGCAGTACGCGGTGGGGGACGCAATTTGGGAATCGGGCGATAAAGCGGCCGATAATGACGATAGGGTTCTTTGTCATGCACGCGCTGCTTATTGGTATGCGAAGGCGGTTCAATCGTTGACAGGACTTGCGAAAGCCAAAGTTGAAAAACGTTTGGATGAGGCGGTCGCAGCAATGCCACGGAAAATTACGGACGTGCTTAAGCTGATTGATCCCGCACGAGATGCGGTTAACGGCGAGTGGAAGCTCGTGGACGGAGCGTTGGAATGCACGAAATCCATTAAGAGCAGCAGGATTCAATTTCCCAACAAGATTGGCGCGGAATACGATCTCCACATAGTGATGGCGTTGACTTCAAAAGATTCGGACCCATGTGTGATTTTGCCTTGCTGCGATCAGCAAGTATTATTGTGCTTGTGTGGATTCGGCGGAAGCACTGCAGTTTTGCAACACATTAACGGCACGACGGATAATAACGAGACGCGCCGTACCAATACCATGCAAATGGGTATGGATTATGACTTACTCGTTCAAGTCCGCAAGAATTCCATCAGGGTAATTCTCAACAAAAAGGATCTTATCTATTATCGATTCGACTACCCACGCTTCTCATTGTTCGTTGATTGGGAGCTGCGCGATAGTCATGCTACGGGCCTTTATCTTCAGCGCGGCACAGCACGGTTTAGGACTATTGAGGTTACGGAAGTGCCAACGCGCGCGTCGTTGGCAGCGCCATAGCGCTAAGGCGGGTGGCACCGACACCCCTCGCACCCAGTTTGATTGCGAGGTTGCCACTGGCGGCGGCCGTTTGCCGCCAGTGCGGATCGGCCCTGCGCTCGCGCAAGCCCAACCCATTGACCCCGGCACGTCGATGCATCCTTGTCGTCCGCGCCATCGCGCTGAAAAACAGGGACAGTCAGGACAGTCACGAATGGCGCATACTTAAGCATTTTGCACACGTGTATTTCGGCCGCAGTCCATTCGTGTGGCCTGACTAAAAGCACATGTGCAGAGTCCTTAAGTATGCGCCATTCAGGACAGTCACCTATTTGCGCGGGTGCCACTGGCGGCGGCAGGGCAGTTTGAAATTTGGGCGGGCGGTTTACGATCCGAACAGACGCTTTTCATAATCGGTATGAGGACCAATCCAGAACCAGACCATCTCATCGCCCGATTCGACGGCAAGCGCGCGGTAGTGAATTCCGGCTCTCACCGACCAGTATTTGTTGACTTTTTTGAAGTGCAGCGAGGGATGTCTCGAATTTTTCTTCAGAAGTTGAAAGTTGGCGTCTGCGACCCGCCGCACGTCAAGTGGCAGCGCGTTATAGTGCTGCCAAAAGCTGGGAGCAGTGCGGTGCGTCACAATTCCGCGCACTTTCCAGCCTTCAAGTCCTTCAATGCCTGCTCCGCGAGGGCGTCGAAATGACCGGACTTGACCATTTCTTCCAAACGACGGTCCACATCGTCTGCGTCCAATTCAGCGAACCATTCGCGCAGCTTTGCGAGGTCTGGCGGCGCAAGCTTGACGATCGCTTCTTCAATTTCTTGAACGTTGCTCATAACGCGCTATCCTTCTGGAGATTTAAGCGACAATGAACCCGTGTGTCAAGGAAATACCGGGACGCGGGAAATACCGGGACGCGCACGAAACAATTTGACTCCCCGCACGAGCACACCGTAGAATGACGTGCGCCGAGGAGACTTTGAAATGAGTACCGCAACGCTTGAACCCGCGAAGGTGCGCACGCAACCGGCTCATTTTGACGCGCGCGCGGCGCTTGACGCATTCGAAAGAGACTGGAACTCCGGCCAATTTGACGGCCACGAAGGCCAGTGGACGGCGTATGTCGATGCCAAACTTGTAAAAGTTGGCCCCGGCCGGCAGCGCCTATTCGATTTCATCCACGCGAAGTTTCCAAACGCGCTCGTTGCGCTTCAACCCATCCGCAAACCCGCGCCCATCAAATTGCGCAGCCCTCGCGCCCCGTGAGAAGTGAGGACCGAATGCGAAAACGAGCCGCGCCCGGCTATGTCGAATCGTTTATCCCATTGTTCGCGCGCCAATTCCGCGGCGTACGCAATGGCCGCGTGGACATCTTCGCGCCGCAGCGACGGGTAGCTCGCCAGAATCTCCTCGGTCCCGAGATTCGCCGCGAGATTGTCCAATAACACCGAGACCATGATGCGCGTGCCTTTGATGCACGCTTTGCCATGACAAATGGCAGGATTCACAACGATTCGTTCGCGCCAATTCATACCGCTCATATCGCTCAGTCCTTGCGGGTTGTCAAACGGAAATGGGATTACTAAAACGATCATCGGCATTGGCGCTGCAAAGCCGTGCGGCGCTTCAAACAACTCGCCACCGTTATTTTAGCCCAAGCCGCTGCTTGACGGCCGCCGTCGTCAGGCGCGGCTTGCCGAGATTCCGCGCGCGGGCGTCCAGCAAATCGAGGTAGTCCATGAGAGCTTCGATTTCGTGGCGCAACTTCGCGACTTGGCGCAGGACATACCGCCGTTTGGTTCCGAAATCAGCAGCCGTAGCCGTGTTACTCATAAATGTCCTTTCGATTCCCGATCCGCTGCACCACGATGCTATCAGTCTTCGAGTCTCGGGACGTATCACAGCGGCACGACCCGCACCGACCCGCCCGCGACGAAATCGGCGTCCATTTTACAGCCGTTGAGCAAGCGCGTTCCGACCAGCGGGTCGCCGTTGCGGCGGTCGCCATCATGGATAATTTACGACAACCCCAATACCTCCATCAATGCAAAATCGATCGCCGCCATCAATTCGTCGGGAACTTGTCCAATCAATTCTCCGATTTCGTCCTTGTTAACGGTCTGGATCTGGGTCAGGTTGATGATGCTGTCCTTGGGAAGACCAGACTCGCCGGCTGACAGAAAAATGCATCCCGGCAGCGCGCGGTATTTCAAGTTCGACGTCAATGAAATGCCGACCGTCGTTGCAATCTTGCTGTCGTTGAAGCTATCGGCCTGGGCGATCAGTACCGGCCTGAGATAGCCCGGTTCGGAGCCTCGCGGGTCGCCAAAATCCACCCAATAAATCTCCCCGCGTTTCATCGCCATTCGACCTTGAGCATCATCTTCTTTGCGTGACGAGCCTGCACTGGATCAAGCGGGGTAGGTCCGATTTTATCAAGCACCGCGTTAATGCGTTGGGTCAGCGCGGACTTATCGACTTGCTTCAAATAGCATTTTGCCGCGCGCGCAAAAAATTCGCTGCGTGAAACGCGCAAGCGCTTGGCCGCACGCGTGACTGATCGCAGCGTGTCGTCGGAAATTGAGATGGCTGTCTTCATAGCCGTTTTCTAACCAATTTAAGCGGTAAATCAAGTTCATGAATTCTAGATTTCAATTTTGGCGCTGAAAGCAAACCGTCGTAGCCGGTGTCAATCACTGCGGTGACGACTTGCTCGCGGGCAGGCCCGTGAACCGTCAGCGGCAGTGTCGCTTCCAGCTTGGAATTGACGCTGCCCGTCATTCTTATTTCTCTTCGTCGAGGCTGCTGCTGCCGCCAAGGTGGTACGGTGTTTGGAAACCAATACGAACTAAGTATACGGGATTAAATCATCCTCATCCATCTCATAGTCACCGCTCTCAATATCCAGAAAGAGGAACTTTCCCTTGTGCCGCGGCATAACCTTTGGACGGATGTCGCGGCGATAAATTTCTTCGCCGATGCGCTCGATCTCCTCTTGCGTGTAGTGATGTTGAACGGTTGGCATGGCGGTGACTCCCTAAGTAATTCTAAAGCAGCGCAACCATCTCCTCCAGAGGAATTCGAGGGCAATTCTTGGAGGGGTGCGCGTCGGTTTGGTTGCAGTTCCCCTCTCCCTCCGGGAGAGGGCCGACGGACGGCTGTATCGTCCGCGGGGTGAGGGGAATTCGCGTGGAGAATGCAACATGCGCGAATACTGCCAGCTTCACCGACCGCTATAAAACACCGCTGGCGCAACATGGAAAAATTCCGCCAGCTTTTCAATGTGGCTTCGAGTTAACTTGCGCTTCTCGGCGAGCACCGCGGAGAGCGTCGAACTGGCGATTTGCATTTGACGCGCCGCCTCGGCTTGAGTCACGCCGCGGGCTTCCAGCAAATGCGCCAGCAGCGCGGCGTCGGAAGGGTTGCTTCGCGGCACATCATCGGCCTCATACGCAGCGACAAGATCGCCGAGCACGTCAAGGTAATCGGCCTCCCCCGCATCAAGCGATTCCTTGTCAAGCAACCCGTCGATCACATGAACAGCCGCGTCTAATTCGCGCCGGTTGCGGATGGGCCGAAGCGGGAATGCGCGAATCAAATCCAAGTACGAATCGCGTACTGGCCCGCTTCGTTTAATCGTTTTTCCATGCTCCACCATCGTACTCCTTATGCGTTAGAATGTGCCGAACGTAAACTTTGCCGCGATTGAAATGAATGGCCGCGATCAGCCGGTACTTATTGCCGCCGACATTGAACACTACGAATCTTCCAACGAGATCGGCGCTCCCATATACTTTGCGCATATCCGCGAAACAACTCCACCTCGCATGTTCAACGATTTTACTCCAACTTTGCAGCGGCCCCATTGCATCAGGGTGCGCCTCCCAAAACTCCCGCAGCTTTTTCCTGGAAATAAGATGCATCCTCACGCTCTCGGCCCATTCGATGATCTTCGCAAATTGCGAAGAGTCAATGGGAAAACGGTTCCGACGATCCGCCAGCGCGCGGGGTCCGCAAGGGCCAACCGAAACGCTGGTGCGCGCACGAAACATTTGACTCCCGGCGCGAGCGTACCGTAGAATGACATGCGACGAGGAGACTTTGAAATGAGTACCGCAACGCTTGAACCCGCGAAGGTGCGCACGCAACCCGCTCAATTTGACGCGCGCGCGGCGCTTGACGCATTCGAAAGAGACTGGAACTCCGGCCAATTTGACGGCCGCGAGGGCCAGTGGGCGGCGTATGTCGATGCCAAACTTGTGAAAGTTGGCCCCTACCGGCAGCGCTTATTCGATTTCATTCATGCGAAGTTTCCAAACGCACTCGTTGCACTTCAGCCCATTTCAGTGTATTGCGCCTGGACGGCGCGCTGGAGACGCGCCCTGCGAGAATGCCCGAACTGATCATTCCCCAACCCCTCGCGCGCTGGATTCAAGCGCACATGCCCGGCGCGCCTGACCTGCGGCGCGTCCGCATTTTTTGCGGCCCGCGCATTCCCTTCGACTGGCTCCCCGGCTTCCGCAAAAAATACATCGGCATCACGCTGTGGGGCCGCATTCATTTGCGCGAACCGTTCGATTTCGAAACGCCAGGCAAAATCGAATTGCTCTTTCACGAACTGGTCCACGTGCGGCAGTTCAATGCGCACCCGCTCTGGTTCCCTATTTCCTATCTGCTGAAATTTGTCGTGAAGGGCTATCGCAATCATCCTGCGGAAATCGAAGCGCGCGAAGTGGCGGCGGAGTTGTGGAGGAAATATTCAGGAAAGCGTTTTGAAACTTGAAACTCTGGAACGGTGAATCCCGCTCCCTTGCGGTCGCGGCTCGTCATTTCCGCTTCATGCGCTTTTCTTTGAGCTTCTCCAGCACTTCGTAGGGGACGTGCAGCGTGCCGTTGATGCCGGTGCCCATGTCCACGCGCTGGCCGCTGCGGCCGTCTTCACCGTGGAAATCGCTTCCGCCGGATTCGAGTAGTTCGAGTTCGCGGGCGATTTTTTCAGCCAGCGCCCGCTGCTCGGGCGTGTGCGTGCTGTAATAGACTTCGATGCCGTCGAGGCCCTTCTTCTTGAGATCGGCGACGATGCCTTGCAACTCGGCCTCGTCTTCCGCTTTCAAATAAAACGGATGCGCCAGGATGGCCAAGCCTTCGGCTTTGTGAATCTGGCGAATGGATTCCGAGGGCGTCGCCACGAATCGCGGCACGTAGGCGGGCTTGCCTTTGGCGAGGTACTTTTCGAACGCTTCCTGCTTGTTTTTGACGTAACCCTTGCGGATCAACACCGCGGCGATGTGCGGGCGGCCCACACTTTTGTCGATCGCGCCTCCGCCAGGGCCGTTGTCCGCCATGCCCGCTTCCTGCTCGACTTCGCGCATGGTAATTTTCATGCCGAGGTCGTTGAGCTTGTGAATGATCTGCGGGTTGCGGACTTTGCGGCCGTCGGCAAGCTGCTTCAAAAACGCGCGGAACTCCTGGTTGTTCGCCTCGACGAACAACCCAAGGATATGCATCGTGCCTTTATCAAAATCCGCCGAAACTTCGACACCCGAAATTGTTTCGATGCCGCGCTTCTTGCCGGCCTCGTGGAACATGGCCAGCCCGGCAACGGTGTCATGGTCGGTCAGGGCGATCGCCGCAAGCCCGCGATGCTTCGCCATTTCGACCAATTGAGAGGGCGTTAACCGCCCATCCGATGCGGTCGAATGGTTGTGAAGATCGATCCGCGCTCCGCTCACGTGCTCCGCCTTCCAGTGCCACAGTGCCTTCGCCGAATCGTACTGTTAATAATGCACAAGTGCAATAGAATGTTATCGATTTAGCGCTTTTTCTCGAAAAGATAGACCGCATCCGCACTTGGCAATAGTGAAAACTCTCCCGATAGTCTGCTTCCACGCAATTGGAATGCCCATTTTTTTGGCGCAGCCTCTTCAAATTCTTTCAGAAAGACTAGCTCGCCAGCGTCGGCCTGCGACACATGCCCCCGCCCATTCGAAAGCCAGCCTTCATAGTGCAAATAAATGAGTCGATGGTCTGGCAATTTGAGTAGTTCCGTCGCAGGCGCGCCGCCTGGGAATTCGTCCCCGGCGGTTGCCCAAGTTTTGAGCACACGTGCATCGTCGCTGCTTCCGATTTCAGCTTGCAGCATCAAATCGTAATGGTCGGCGTGGCCCGGCCAGGCGGTGTGATGCAGGACGACGAATCGCATTTCCGAATTTGACATCGGCAAATTCCGCAGATTATTGAACGCAGAAAATCGAAAAAGTTGCGTGCCCGTTTGCGCGAAAATTCTGTTGCCAGACTCCATTTTCTCACATACCCTCAATTCGCACTGACACCGAATCTTTCACGGGAAAAATCATGCGCCAAGTACGCGAAAAAGAAATCGCCGACCTCGTAACTCAGATCAAGCATCACGATAAACTTTATTGGGAAAGGAACGCGCCTGAAATTCCTGATGCCGACTACGACTTGTTGCGCGAAAAGCTGAAGGCTCTCGACCCAGAAAATCCAGTGTTGCTGGACATCGGCGAAAGGCCAGCGAAGACACCAAAACGAAAAAAGGAAAAGGACGAACCCGTCAGGCGAATGCTAGAGATAATACAGGAGAGCGACCCGCATAAAAGCTCGACAAGCAAGGCTGATCAAGCAATCTTTGAAGCGGCAAAAAGAGTAGCGCATCATTTCGACCGATATTGGCGTGATAACACAATTGAAATCTCAAATGCGGCGTACGATGAGTTGCGTTCAAGTCTTAAAACTCAGTGCGCCGATCACCTTTTTTTCCAGCACCCGAGGGTGACGCTCAAGCAAAATGTTTTGACTGCGACCCACAACGTTCCAATGTTGAGCATAGATAAGGTCGTTAATCCACCGGGAAAGCAACTAAACCCCGAAGGCGTTGTCGGATGGGCACAAGACAGCGGGGCGTTCGCATCCGAATCAGAAGATAATGGGTTGACCGCGTGTTACAAAGTTGATGGTTCATCATGCAGTCTAATCTATCAGAACGGATTGCTCGTTCAGGCTCTCACACGAGGTGACGGAAAAACGGGAAATTTGATTACACGTAATGCTCTCGAGATTGATGGAATCCCGCACGTACTTGAAGGACTTCAGGAAGGTTTAAAGGGCCGCATAGAAATTCGGGGCGAAATCTACGCTTCGCGCGCGGCATTCGCGCGCGCAGAAGAGGAATTTGAACGCCTTCTTTCAGCCGGCATAAAAACGGAGAAAGATCGCCCCAACCCCCGCAATTATTGCGCAGGGAGCTTGATCCTAATTGACCCGACGGAATTCGCAGAACGCCAGCTTTCATTCACTGCGCACGGCTGCGTTGGAACACTCCCCGGAGCGAATGGCGTCACCGAATGGAGCAATTTCAAAGCAATGTCTGCTCTTGGCTTTCAAACGCCTTTCTGCCGGCACGTCGCGCGACCATCGGACGTCGCCGCCGTAGTCGAAGCCGTCGATGCAGAGCGAGATGCGCTTCCCTATTACATCGACGGCGTGGTATTTACCGTAAACAATCTTGCTCTTCACGCCGAACTTGGCTTTACCAGCCACCATCCGCGCTACAAAATCGCGTTCAAATACGGACGCGATGAAGGAGAAACGAATGTCACTGAAATAGAATGGGAAACCAGTCGTAGCGGGCGCGTCTGCCCAACAATGATCGTCGATCCCATTCGACTTTTCGGTGCGACAGTCACTCGCTGCACCTTACACAACGCGCGGCTCGTGAAGGAAACCGCCGTCACGAAGGGCAATCGCGTATTGTTGGAGCGCGAAGTCATTCCAAAATTCGTCAAAAAAGTGTCAAAACCAAATGGTAACGAGGCCATTCTACCTTCGGAATGTCCATCGTGCGGCGCGGAGTTGATTTGGGATGAAACCAAAACCAACCTGATGTGCCCCAACCTCGGCGGGTGTAAATCGCAGCTTCAGGATTACTTAGAACACTATGTTTCTCGCAAAGCTGCGAATATCGACGGCATCGGCGCGGAAATAATTCAAAAACTGATCGAGGCCGGATTGCTAAAGTCGCCAGCGGATTTATACACGCTGACGGAGGAAAAACTACTTTTGATAAAAAAGCCCTCTAAAGAGAAATCAAAGCGAAGGGAGAATATCTTCGAGAAAAAGCTCGTCAGAAACATCGAAAGTTCACGCGAGCAAACCTTGGACAGATTTCTCGTGGCATTAGGCATTAAGGGTCTCGGTCCCTCAGCCGCAGGGAAACTCGCCGGCCATTTCGGATCAATCGAGAAAATTTTGGCGGCCACACCTGAACAACTACTGCTTGCGATAAGCAAGAAGGGTACGAAAGATTCGGAGAATAAGAAAGAGAAGCGGGTTTCCGGCGACAGGATCGCCAATGGGCTAAAAGACCGCGCCGAACTTATTGCGGCGCTGCTCAAGCACGTAAAAATAAAGGAAACGCCACATTCGCAAATCGACGCTCAGAGTAGTGGCGCCTTGAGCGGGAAGAGCTTTTGCTTGACAGGAAAGGTTGAATTCGAGTTTGAGGGCACGAAGTACACAAGTCGAGACGAGATCGAAAAGCTAGTAGTGGCATACGGCGGCTCAATCAGGTCGGTGACGAAAAAACTGGATTATCTTGTGGCGGGAGACGGCGGCGGGGGCAAGCGCGCGGACGCCGAAAAGTTCGGCGTTAGAGTAATTGATGCCGACGCGCTTTTAGCGATGCTGGAGCGTAAGCAAGAATCGTCGGAATCCTTATTTTGATCAGAAATTCGGTGTTTAATGTTCGAAAGTTTCATGCGGCGGGGGGGGCCATGAATTTTGTCGCCATCGATTTTGAAACCGCAAATCCCAATCTCTCAAGCATCTGCCAAGTCGGGGCAGTCGCATACAAGGACGGAGTGCCCGTTGAAGAATTGGACACTCTCATAAATCCCGATGACTATTTCGACGAAATGAACACATCCATTCATGGAATCAGGGAGGAAGACGTTGCTGCCGCGCCACTCTTCCCAGAGGTTTATGAATCGCTGCGTCGTCTGCTGACAACTCAAGTCGCTGTATGCCACACCTCTTTTGACCGTGTCGCAATCCGGCGTGCCGCCGAAAAACATCGGCTTGCTCCAATAAACTGTTCGTGGCTGGATAGCGCGTCGGTTGTGCGGCGAGCGTGGCCGCAGTTTGCACGTAAGGGATATGGGCTGAAAAACGTCGCGAAATTTTTGCAAATTCAGTTCGCGCATCACAACGCCAAGGAAGACGCCCGGGCTTCAGGACAAATTTTGCTTCACGCGATTTCGCAAACCGGAATTGCGATCAGCGAATGGCTCGACAAGGTCAAGTCGCCAATCTCGCCAGCGCTTTCGCCACGGATTATCTCCGCGAACAGCGACGCGGAAGACTGCATTGTATTCACCGGAGCGCTTGTAGTCCCGAGACGCGAGGCTGCCGAACTTGCTGTTAAGGCCGGATATGCAGTTGGCGGAGCGGTGAATAAGGAAACGACGATTCTTGTCGTCGGTGATCAAGATATCGGCCGATTGGCGGGGCACGAGAAAAGTTCAAAGCATCGAAAGGCAGAAGAAATGATCGGCAAAGGGCATCCGCTAAGAATCATCGGCGAGTCTGACTTTCTTCAGCTTGTAAAATTGGAGCATTGAGACCATGCTTACTGTTAATTCCCGCTGAAACCTCCACACCGGAAAGCGCCGCACAAACGTCATCGCCGACGCCGCCAGAAGCACGCCCACCAGCAAAGTAAAAAGCGAAAACCGCATCGTCGTTCCGTCCCCTTTTGCGCACCGATCCACGACGTTATTCTTTGACCCATTTAGGGGCCGTCTTGTTGCCTATTTTTAACCTCCCCGTGACCGCCCTTAAACCCATGCGTTTAAAAGAGTAGCCTGAAGAATCCGTTCAAATCGAAAATTTCTCGGTTTTTTTCAGTCTGCGGCTTGTCGAAAATTATATTTGTGTTAACTTTATAGCCTCAGCTTTCATGGCCATAGACCGTTCTGCCGTGCCGGGGAGGAGAGTGCATGCGTTTTTTGGGTCGAGTACTGCTCGTTTGCGCCATCGCGCTGACGGGTCGGTGGGCCGCTGCCGCCGATACGAATAAGGGCGTGGAAGATCTGCGCAAAGAGATCGACGATCTGCGCCGGCAGTTGACTGCGCCGGCCACTCCTCAGACCACGATCGAATCCGTCGATGCCATGGCCGATACACATTGCCTGTGCAAGGAAAATCAGCCGGTGACCACACGTGTCGGCAAACTTGAAGTGAGTGGCTTGCTGCAGGTTTGGGAGCAATACATCTCGCAGGACCGCAAAGACGTCTTCGGCACGTTCGGCAATCAGCTCGTCGATAATTCAGGCTACAGCATTCGCCGCGCCGAATTGAAGTTCACGATGGACATCCACGAGAACATCGCGGCCGTGGTCATGATTGACCCGGCGCGTGAAGCGCTGAGTTTTGCCAATGTGCCGAGCAACCAGGGTCTCTTCAAATCCGGCCCGGTGCAGATGAGCAACTACAATGGCACCTTCGTTCCGCCGCCCGGCACATTCCCCGGCGCGGACAGCACCACCATCGCCGACCTTGTCCGCAACGGCGGCGGGTTGGGCAATCGCGTGCTGCAAGACGCCTACATTAACATCCACGGCATCCTCCCGCACCACGACGTGACTATCGGCCAGTTCAAGCCGCCGGCGGGCGAAGAAGGCGTGCGCAGCAGCGCCAATCTCGATTTCTGCGAACGCGCCATGGTCACCTACCTCAACGATTTCCGAGACTTGGGCGTTCAAGTTCACGGCACGTGGTGGGAAGATTGCGACACCAAGATCGGCCGCTTGCAATATTGGGCCGGCGTCTTCGATGGCGCGGGAAATTATTTCGACACTGCCGGCGACTTCCAGAACCGCTCTGACGACAACGATTCAAAAGACCTCGCCGGCAAGCTGATGGTTCGCCCGATTTGGACCGACTGCCTGCTGGGCCGCCTGGAACTCGGCGTGTGGGGCGAGTATGGCCGCCACGGCGAATCCGGCGATCACAGCACCGACGGCAGCAACCCCGTTCCGGGGCTCGACCGCCTGCGCACTAACGCCTACCGTTGGGGCGCGTGGGCCATGTACAAGCCCATGGGTTGCCTGCGCGGCCTGTGGATGCGCGGCGAATACGGCGCGGTGCGCGACCGCACGGCGCCGTTCACCGTCAATGCGTTTGGGCTCGGCAGCGGCCCCGATGGCGAGCAGGCTTCGCCCAATCCATTCCGGCGCGAAGGCTGGTACGCATCGACGGGCTACAAGCTCACCGACAGCATCTTCGCCGATCACGTCAACAAGAACAATTTCTTCGCGAAGCTCGTCCAGCCCGTCGAATTCGCTTTCCGCTACGAGCAATTCGGAAACATCATCGTGGAAGACGTCGCGCTTCCCGACCAGAACACCGAAGTGTACAAAACGCGCGTGTTTACCGCAGGCGTCAACTATTACGTCAACGCCTACAAACACCGCATCCAGCTCAATTACCTCAACGTTCACGAAGACGTGAATACGTTCCGGTACCCAGGCATCCGCTCGCCTAAAAACGATCAGATCGTGCTGAGCTACCAGATCGCGTTTTAATCCGTAGAACGGAGCTCCCGCTCCGTTCCACACGAAGCGGCTGAACGGAGAAGGAGTTCCGTTCCACTCCCCTTTTTCCAAAGCGCGCGCCCTTGCTCCCCTGCGTATGATTTTCTCACAGCGAGCCCAAGTCCTTTCCAAAGAACTTCCCCACCGCCAGCGCGCTGCGCACGCCGTCTTCGTGAAACCCATAGCCCCAATACGCCCCGCAATAATGCGTCCGCCGCACGCCGCTGATTTCCCGCCAGCGCGCTTGAGCGGCCACGCTTTCAGGCGTGTACTGCGGATGATCGTACGTGAACCGCCGCAAAATTTTCGCCGGATCGATTCGCGGCGTGCGATTGAGCGTAATGCAAAACGTCTCCGGCGCGCCCGCGAGATTTTGCAGCAGGTTCATGTTGTAAGTGACTGTCGGCAGCGCTTCGCTTCGATCCATTTCGCGGTCCAGAATGTGATAATTCCAGCACGCCCACGCCCGCCGGCACCGCGGCAGCATCGACGTGTCCGTGTGCAGCAACACGTCGTTGGCTTGATAACGCATCGCGCCCAGAATCGCGAGCTCTGCGCCGCTTGGGTCCGCGAGCATTTTCAGCGCCTGATCGCTGTGCGCCGCGATGACGACCTGGTCAAAGGATTGCGTTTCACCGCCAGCCAGTGTTAACTCCACGCGATCGCCAAGGCGCGCGACTCGCTGCACTGCGCAGTTCAACCGTATCGCCTCGCGAAACGGCCGCACCAACGGCTCAATGTAAGTGCGCGACCCGCCAACGACAGTGCGCCATTTCGAGCGCCCCTTCACCTGAAGGAATTGATGATTATCGAAGAAGCGCACGAAGAACTGCACGGGACAATCCTCAATCCGCCGCGTGTCCGCGGACCAAATCGCCGCGCCCAGCGGCAGGATATGCCATTCGAGAAACTCGCGCGAATAGCCCCGCCGCTTGAGCCACTCGCCGAGTGTTTCGCGTTCGCCGCCTGGTTGCATCGCCGCGCGTGCGTCGCGAAAAAAGCGCAGGATGTCGCGCACCATCCGCCAAAAACCCGGCCGCAACAGATTGCGCCTTTGCGCAAAAAAAGCATTCAGCGAGCCGCTGCAATACTCCAGCCCCGTCCGCTCGCACTTCACGCTGAAACTCATCGACGACGCTTGCGTCGCCACGCCCAGTTTGCGCAGCAGCTCAATAAAATCCGGATACGCGACTTCGTTGTAAACAATGAACCCCGTGTCGATATTCCAGACTTTGCCGCCCAGTTCAATCGGCACCGTCGCCGTATGCCCGCCAATGTAATTCCCCGCTTCAAAAACCGTGACGCGATGTTCCCCGCACAGCAGCCGCGCCGCCAGCATCCCCGAAATACCAGTCCCAACGACGGCAATCTTCATAGTCCGCGTTTCAATCCATTCGTCCGTGGCGCAATCGATCATTCAATCTATATTAATACGCGAACGATTGATAAATCATTTCGCATTTGTTGTTCATCGTTCGTTGTTCATCGTTCGTTGTTCATCGTTCGTCGTTCATCGTTCATTGTTCTGAGTTTCGCCGCCATGCCTCAATCCGACGCCCGCCCCTGGATGAAGCCCGTGCTGCTCGTCGCCGGCGTGTACAACATCGCCTGGGGCGCGTGGATGATTCTGTTTCCGCAGCACATTTTTCACTGGCTCGCGCTTCCGCCGCTGAGCGTCCGCGAGATTTCATTCTGGCAATGCATCGGCATGATCGTTGGCGTGTATGGGCTGGGCTATTGGATCTCCGCATCCGATCCGCTGCGCCACTGGCCGGTGATTCTCGTCGGCTGGCTCGGCAAAGTGCTCGGCCCCATCGGTTTTTTGTGCGGCGCGTTGAACGGCGAAATTCCGTGGAGTTTCGGCTGGATCAATGTGTTCAACGACCTGATCTGGTGGATTCCATTCACCGCGATTTTGATCGCCGTGTGGCGCAATGCGCAGCGCCCCGAAGGCGGCATCGCCGAAGTTCCATTTGACGAAGCGATAAAAAACACAACCGCGCAAGACGGAAAAAGCTTGCTTGAGCATTCGATGGCCGCGCCGCTCGTGCTGATTTTCCTGCGCCATTTCGGCTGAACGTTCTGCCGCGAAGCCGCCGCGGATGCCGCTGCCGTGCGCAGCAAAATCGAATCGACCGGCGCGAAACTCGCCTTCGTCTACATGGACAAAGCCGAACTTGCCGACGCGTTTTTTTCCAAATACGGCCTTCAAGACGTGCTGCGATTTCGCGATCCGCGCCAAGCGCTGTACAATGCGTTCGAACTGCGCCGCGCCCGCATCTGGCAGATACTGAATCCCGTCACGCTGATTCGCTACATTCAATCCACGCTGCACGGGCACGGCGCAAGCATCCCCACAACGGACGCGCTCCAAATGCCAGGCGCCTTTCTGTTTCACCGCGGCAAAATCGTGAAATCCTACCGCCACAAAACCGTCTCCGACCGCCCGGATTATTGCGAACTCGCAGCGCGCACGTGATTCGCGGCTTGGAACTTTGAACTATCCCAGCACCGCCTTCACCACCTCCCCCGCTACGTCCGTCAACCGATAATCCCGCCCATTAAACCGATACGTCAGCTTCGTGTGGTCCAGCCCAATCAAATGCAAAATCGTCGCGTGCAGATCATTAATGCTCACGCGGTTCTCGACGGCTTTGAAACCGAGCTCGTCCGTCTTGCCGTACTGCGCGCCGCCTTTCACGCCCGCGCCGGCCAGCCACGTCGTGAAGGCGTGCGGGTTGTGGTCGCGACCGGGCTTGGCGGCTTTTTGCGAAATGGGCAGGCGGCCGAATTCGCCGGCGCAAATAATCAGTGTTGAATCCAGCAGGCCGCGCGACTTCATGTCGCTCAACAGGCCGGCGATCGGAATGTCCACTTCGCGCGCGAAACCGCCGTGATTGCCTTTGATGTCCTCGTGGCCGTCCCAACTGAGCTGGTTGTCCATGCCGCCGCTGTAAATCTGAACGAATCGCACTCCGCGCTCGACCAGCCGCCGCGCCATCAAACACTGCTTGCCGAAGTGCTCGCATTTCTGGTCGCCGATGCCGTAGAGCTTCAGCGTCGCTTCGGATTCCTTCGCGAAATCCAGCGCTTCAGGCGCGGCCATCTGCATCCGATACGCGAGCTCAAACGATTCGATGCGCGCGGCCAGTTCGCTCTCTTGCTCCTGATTTTCGGCGTGATGCTTGTTGAGTCTCTTCATCAAATCAAGCTGCTTGCGCTGCTCGTCGTCGCTCATCGTTTTGTCGCGATACAGATTGTCGATCGGCGCGCCCTGCGCGTTCAGCGCGGTACCTTGATAAATCGACGGCAAAAACCCAGTGCCCCAATTGAGCGCATGGCCTTTTGGAATGCCGCGCCCCATCGTGTCGTACATCACCACGAAGCCGGGCAGGTTGCGGTTTTCCGAGCCAAGCCCATACGTGACCCACGCGCCCATGCACGGAAAACCCATGCGGCTCATGCCGGTGTTCATTTCGAAAAGCGCTGGCGCGTGATTGTTCGAATTGGTGAAGCACGAATAGATGAACGCCATCTCGTCGGAGTGCTGCGCCAGCGTCGGAAATAATTCCGACGCCCACGCGCCGCTCTGCCCGTACTGTTTGAACGCAAACGGCGATTTCATCAACGGCCCGACCTGCCCCGGAAAGAAGCCGGTGTTCTTGTCGAAGCCCTCAAGCTCCTTGCCGTCGCGCTTGTCGAGTTCCGGCTTGTAATCCCACGTATCGACCTGGCTCGGCCCGCCGTTCATAAACAGCCAGATCACCGATTTCGCTTTGGCCGGAAAATGCGAAGGCCGCGGCGCCATCGGATCTTTCGCATCGTCGGCGAGTGCGGGGAATTGCTCGCCCAGCAGTCCAGCGAGCGCTAGCAAGCCGAAACCCGAGCCGGCGCGCCCAAGAAAATCGCGGCGCGAGCAGCAGGAGGGCGGGGGAGGGGCGAAGTAGCGGGGGAAGTGGAGCATGGGATTTACTCTTCGATGGTGAATTTCAGTTTTGGGCCGTCGAGAACAATGCGGTAGCGATTTAGAAAATCGCGGCCAAGATAGCAATATTCCTTCGACCCGAATGCCGCCACAATCATTGACATTGGCTGCATGTGCTCAAGCGCAATGTCTACAAAATATGTCGGAGCCATTTCCGCGGCGCCGCTTACTCCTGCAATGAGCACTTGATCGCCGGCAACGAGACCTAATTTGTCGACTAAATCCGAAGGCAAAACCGTTTGATCGGCGCCGGTATCGATAAGCGCCGGAACGGTCTCGATGCCGACGCCATCCGATTCAAGTGACGAAACTTGAATATAGACAAGTAATCCGGGCGGGGAAAGGTAATGGCTGTAATTGTACGTGTTCAAGTCTTGCGCCTCACAACTCTGGGCGGCAAGATCCGCTTTGGTTTTGGTGGAGTCGCGGAAACCAAGTGAACGAAAATGGGCACCTTTCCGTACTTCTTAATCGCCTCAGTAGCGACTTTGATTTCGTCGTCCCCGCTCGCTACAACCTGCCCGCCGCAGATCGCCACGTATTTGTTTTCATAATTCTTAAGCAGCTCGTCGAACATCCGGTCGAAGGCTTCCGTTTCCTTGTGCCAAGGTGGCGGCACATCCGCAATCGTCCGAATTCGCGGCGCCGACAATTCCACTTCAACAGGCTCGCTTGTGATCATGACGACACTCCTTAAATCCGACATAAAAAATCATATCGCTTATCGAACCGCAAGTCCAGCCGTCACTCCACATACACAAACTCATTCAACCCCATCAGCGCCTGGCAAAAATCCGCCAGTGCCTTCTCGCGATTCGTCTCTTTGCTCATTTCATTCAAGAATTCAACCGAATCCTTTAGTTCGTCCGCGTCCGGCGCGCGGCCCAGCGCGATCAAGTAACCATTCTTCACCGATTCTTCGAACGGCGTCTCTGCATTTGGCGCAATGCGCTTCGCAAACGCGCCAGCGAATTCACGCACGTAGGAGTTGTTCATCAGTGCCAGCGCCTGCGGCGCGATCGTCGTCGAGGGCCGCTGGCCCACGCCGATCGTGGCGCTCGGCGCGTCGAAGAGCGCCAGCATCGGGATCAAGTGGCTGCGCTTGACCGTCAGGTACACGCTGCGGCGGCGCTCGCCTTCGTTGAGCGTCCCTGGCCCATACATGCGCGTGTCCAACTGCCCGCTGATCGACAGCATCGCGTCGCGAATTAATTCCGCTTCCAATCGCACGCTGCGCCGCCGCCAGAAGAGTTTGTTCTCCGGGTCGGCTTCCGCTTTCGCTTTATCGAATTTCGAATCTTGAAGGTACGTGGCACTCGTCATGATCAGTTTGTGAATCGGCTTGAGACGCCAGCCGTTTGCGATCAATTGCCGCGCGAGATAATCGAGCAGTTCGGGATCCACGGGGCGCTGGCCTTGAAATCCAAAATCGCTCGGCGTGTTCACGATCCCGCGGCCCATGTGGTAATACCACAACCGGTTCACGATCACGCGCGCCAGCAAATTCCCCGCGCCCTGATTCGCATCGGTGATCCACTTCGCCAAACCCACGCGCTTGTAAAGCGTCTTGCATCCCGGCGGCGGCGCGCTTTCCCAATGTTTTTCGCCGTCGCTCGCGCGCACCAGCACCAGCGGATATCCCGCGGGCGCTTCCTCCTGCTTCTGATTAAGATCGCCCCGCTTCAAATAAAAAGTCTTCTCATAAAAATCGGGCCCCTGCGTGTGCAGCCTCACCGCCGGAGTCCCTTCGCTCGAAATCAATACCATTTCCGGCTTGCCCTTCGGCGCTTTCGCCAAATGCTCTTGCACGATTTTATTAAGGCGCGCCCATTCAGTGTCGAGGGGCTTGAACCAGTTCATCAGCGACTTGGTCTGCTCGGCACTGCGTTTCTCCACGGGCGTATCGAGAATCGCCGCAATCCCCGCCGGAATTCCCTGACCATCCAGCGTCAGCGGCGGCGTCATCGACGTCACCGACAACCGCGTGCGGCCGATGCTATGGCCGTCGTTGTTGTTGAAGCGCAATTTGAAGGTCAGCGTCGCGCCGTTTTCGAAAGTGAGTTCTTTTTCCGCTTCAAACGTCGCCGTGTGATTCCTTCCGAATTGCGGATCGATGGCCCACGCCGATTTCGGATCGGCGTCAATCGCCGCCGCGACAGGTAAGCCCTTCTGCTCGAAATCGGCCTTCGCATTTTGAAATTTCACGCTGACAGGCTTGGCCTCCTTCTCCCCGCGCGCCAATGCCGTCATCGAAAAGTCCGTCAGCGCAAAATTGCCGTTCCCCGCGCGCCCGGGTCCGCCTTTCACCATCGATGGATCGGCGAGCGCTTCGAGGCGGACGCCTGTAATCTTTTTCAGATCGGTGTGCGCGGTGAACGTGTACGCGTCGAACTTCGCGTTGTTGCCCGTCGCTAGAAGCGAACCGTCGTCAAGCTTCTTAAAATTCGCGCCGCCCTCCGATTTTGACTCGACGATGTCCAGCACCATCCACTGCGGCTTCGCGCGCAGTTCCTTCGCCGCGTCGCTCTTCTCCCACGCCGCCAATTTTGACGCGAGTTGTTCGTGCTCGTATTTCTCCAGCGCCTCGGCCAGCGGCTTGTGCTCCACGTCAAACGCGGCTTTCGTTTTGATCGTGTTCGCGCGGTCCATGTCGATCTCAACTTCCGACCGCACCGTTTTCGTGAACGTCGAAACCAAGCGGTAATAATCGCGCGTCGGAATTGGATCGAATTTGTGATCGTGGCAGCGCGCGCAGCCGAAACTCATGCCGAGCATCCCCGTGCCGATGGTTTGGACGATATCGTCGAGTTCGTCGTAGCGTTCCTTCTCGGCCTGATTCGCCGTGATCTGCGTCGCGTGCACGCCTGCGGCGAGAAAGCCCGTCGCTTTCATCGCGAGCGGATTTTCGGGCGCGAGTTCGTCGCCGGCGATCTGCCATTTCACGAAAGTGTCGTATGGCAAATCCTCATTGAACGCCTGTATTACGAAATCGCGGTAATGGTACGCGTATTTGCGGTCGTAATCGTGTTCGAAGCCGTGGCTCTCCGCAAAGCGCGCAAGATCAAGCCAATGCCGCGCCCATTTCTCGCCGAAGCGCGGGCTGCTCAGCAGCGAATCGATCAACTTCTCATATCCCCCTGGCGACGCATCGTTCACAAACGCGTCGATTTCTTCCGGCGTCGGCGGAAGGCCGATCAGATCGAAGTACACGCGCCGCGCCAATCGTCGCTTGTCGATGTGCGGATTCGGCGCGATTTTCTTCTCCTCCAATTTCGCGAGCACAAATCGATCCAGCAGCGTCTTGCACCACGCTTCGTTGGAGACTATCGGCGGCACAGGATTGGCCAGCGGCGCGAACGACCAGAATTTCTTCCCCTCCTCGATATTAATCGTCTTCGCATTCAGCGTCGGCAGTTTCGCGTCGCTCGTGCGCGGGTCGGGCGCGCCCATCTTCACCCATTGCTCCAGCGCAGCGACTTCCGCGGCCTTGAGCGGACCATCCGGCGGCATCTCCGTATCTTTGAGTTTGTAACGCACGGCTTGAATCAAGCGGCTCTTGTCGGGATCGCCCGCGACGATCACCGCGCCGTTTTCGCCGCCGCGCGCCACGCCTTCGCGGCTGTCGAGGTACAGTTTCCCCTTCAGTTTCTTGGCGTTGACCGAATGGCACGAATAGCAATTGTCGGCGAGAATCGGGCGGACTTTTTCCTCAAAGAATTTCAGCGCCGCAGGCTCAAGCTCCGACGCAAGCAGCGGACTGCATAAAAATAAAAACGCAAAGCCCAGGCGCACGAGCATGGAAAAGTGATCCTTCGAAATATGTCCGTGACAATATACAACACCGGCAGGACGCGAGTCTCAGCTTTCAAATATAAACTGCGAGTGGTTTTTGTGGATTTGACAGGAATTGGAAGATAAGAGTTGATATCGCAACGCCGCTCAGCGGCCCCGCCGTTCTCCTATCTCCTGCCGTCAAAGCACCAAGTCCAGCGTCTGCGCCGCATATTGGTGGCTCGCCACGGCCTGCTGCAACAGCGTGCGCGGACCTTTCTCCAATTCCACCGTCGCCCATCCCGAGAATTCGACGGCGAGCAATGTATCGACGAAGTTCTCGAGGTTGATCGTGCCCTTGCCCAGTTCCACGGTCAGGAAATTTGGGCCGGGGTCGCCCTTCTTTTTCTTCTTCGGCAGCGGTTTAATGTCGCGCAGATGGACCGCACCGATGCGCTTCTTGTTTTCCTTGATGAAACGCGCCATCGGCAAGCCAGCCTGGTCGAGAAACGACGTGTCGATGCACAGCTTCATCGCGGCCGGGTCGGAGAATTCGAGGAATTTCTCCAGCCGCTTCATGTCGTAGACATGGCTGCTCGTATCCGGATGCAGGCAGGGCAAAATGCCCATCTCGACTGTGCGGCGCGCGATTTCGCCGTAAGCCGTCGCGACCGGCATCAAATCGTCTTCATCTTCCAGCGGATTGTCGGGATTGGGGCGTGGCGCGAGCAGCGTCAAAAACTTGGCGTCGGCGCTCTTCAAGAAGCGCACGATATTCAAGCTGCGCTCGACTTCTTCTTCGAGGCTCGATCCCGGCCATTGCGCTCCGCCCGCGGTGATCCCGACCAGATGCATGTTGTGCTGGCTCAGAATTTCGTTGAAGACATCCACCCGGTCTTCAAACTGCTCAACCACCCCAGTGGTGGTTTCGATGCTCTTGAAACCAGCCTTCTCGATGTCCGCCAGCGCGTTGATGAACCCGTCGTCGCCCCACGCAGCGGTGTGGCACGCTATCTCAATGTCTGCCATGTATGATGCATCGCCTCAAAGTTTTTGTTTTTAGAATCAAAGAGTATAGCCGCGATTTCCGCGCGGACAAGCGGCGGGGCGGGTTAACGCGCGGTTTTAGGAAAATCAAAATTCGTCTTCAATGCGCCTTTGAGCCATTGTACATAGTCGTCCTCCAGCTGCATCAATGGATGACCGAAGACCGCTTCCATCGCATCCTTCTCCGGTTTGCCAGACTTGATCTGTTTAATCATCTTCGGCAGGCATTGGCTGTCGAAGCGCCGGTACAGATATTCGATCTTCGCGTAGGCGCTGCAATATCCATAGATGTCTCCGCCCGAACGCGGGCGTTCCTTGAATTCGTCCCAATCCGGCGGGCTGCGGTGCTGAGCGATGTAATCGCGCAAATAGCCGAGGCGCTCCTTTTTGTCCGAGAATTTCGGGTCCTCGTACCAGAATTCGATGAACTGCGCCATGCCTTCGTGCAGCGAACGGCTCAAGTACACATCTTCGCCGGACAACTGCAAAAACGCGTGCGTGCCTTCGTGCGCCAGCGTGGCGCGCGCCATGTAATCCATCTTTTCTTTGTCGGCTTCGGACTTGTAACGTTCGGACATGAACGGAATGCAGATGTGAACTTCGCGGCCCTCCGCCGAAAAATAGCCGCCCGAATAGCCGGCGCCCGGCGATTTGTCGATCTCCGCCGCAAATTTCTGGAACTGCTTGAACGCCGAAAAATAATAAATCGGCATCTTGTTATTCCACAACTTTTCGCCATCTTTATGGCTCAACACGCGGCAAAGCAAATCGTACAGCGCCTCGTTCCAGTTCTTCGCGATGTAGTCCTGCTTTGCCTCGGGAATATTGGCGAAGCAATAAAAATGCTTCGTCTCGACCATGCGCCACTTGCCGCCGACCTTTGCATCGAGTTCCCCCAGCCGCTTGGCAAGGAACTCCTTCATCTGCGCTTCGCTGCGCGGCGGGATATCTTTACGCAGGAATTTCTTGCGGAAATCCTCCAGTGTCATCAGTTCGTTCGAATATTCGCTGTCGCCGGCCTTGTCGCCCGGAGTTTTCGGATTGGATTTATCCGGCGGTTTGTCGGTGCTCGCGACTTTTTTGTCGCCCGGCTGTTTGTCGCTGGTCTTCGCGTCCGCTGTTTTCTCCGGCGTTGCGCCGGGGAATTTCTTCAGCAATTCGTCAGCTCTGGCCTTGTAGGAATCATCCAGTCTGGCCGCCGCGTTCAGCTCCTCTTTGGCCTCCCCGTATAATTCTTTCTTTGCAAAAAATGCGCCCATCTCGAAGCGCAGTTCCGCATTGAACGGCTCGATCGCCTGCTTGTAGCAAAGCACCACGTCCTGCGCATCGATCAATTGCAGCGGCAGCGTCTGGTCTTTTCCGCCGTCGGTTTTGACCTGCACATCGGATTTCGTGATCTTGACGACCTCGCAGCGAAGAGTCTGCCCGCCGGCCATATGCAATGTCAGCTTTTCTGCTGAGCGGGCGCTCGCCCAAAGCGAGAGCGCCAGCATCAGACCGACTATGGCGCGAGTCTCTTTGTGCATGGGCGACTCCAAAGAATAACTGCCCCGGCGGCGCTTACTAGAAAGATGACGATTCAACACGCTGCGCTTGCGAATCTACAAGTATACGACGGATTTTGACGTAGATTAATTGTAAAAAGTTGCCTAAAAAATAAAAAAGCCCCCTTCTTGACGAGGGGGGCTTTTCAGCGCATGTGAAATTCGGCCTAGTCTTGCTTGGACAAGCGGGCGCCGAATTTGATCGCATCTGCTTCGGTCATGAATTCGCCGTTCTTGGTCTTGCCGTACCAGCGGTCGCCTTCCTTGTGGTAGACCTTTGTGTCCTTGTTGACCCAGACCATGCCCTTTTCCGGCGGAACTTTTGCCGTGGTGTCATCGGTCTTCGTGGTTTTCGCATCAGCTTTCGTGTCGGTCTTTGCATCGGTCTTGGCCGCGGCCGCGCCAAACGTAATCTGATCCTTGATCTTGTCCACGGTCTTCTGCGGCACGCCTGCCTTGACCAGATCGTCGGCTGTTTTATACGGCCGGCCGGCGATGATCTTCTTCGAATACGCGTCGCCGATTCCGGGCAATTCCATCAATTCCTTGTCCGTCGCCGAATTTACGTCAACTTTTGCAGCCGGTTTGTCCGCACCAAGTAGCGAAGTGGACAGCCCCGCCATCAAACCAAAAGCAGCCAACCAAACGAAAAACAACCCACGTTGCGTACGCATGGCTCTTTCTCCTTTGTATAAAAATGTGCCGCTCACGCTCCCCGAGCGCAGCGGATGACGCCAACTGAACGTCTTGATTCAGAAAACTTAATGCATTGAATTTACCGGTTTTTTCCGTTTGGCGCAAGATTAATAAAAATAGGGACGTGCAGGCGGGTCGCCTGCACCACGGGCTACCACCCCGCAATCGTTTTGGACAAGAACGACGCGCGCTCTAAAATCAAGCTGACGCAGCGCCAATAGGCGCAGCGGATTCTGGAGGCCTTATGTCGCAGACGCAAAACGTTCTTCCCCTTCCGCTTCATTCAGTCGCCGCGCTGCTCGATGAAATCGGCAAGCGCATGGAATTGGTGGGCGAATCGCCGTTCAAAATCCGCGCGTATTACGTGGCCGCCGAAAATCTGGTGCTCATCACCACACCGCTGGAAGAGCTGATCGCCAAAGGCAAGCTCAAAGAGATTCCGGGCGTCGGGGAAGCCATTGCAGAAAAAATCATCAAGCTGCACAAAACCGGCACGCACCCTACGCTCGAGTTCCTGCGCGAACAATTCCCCGCGGGCGTGCTCGATCTCTTAAAAATTCCCGGCCTCGGCCCCAAGAAAGCCGCGGCGCTTTATCAATCGCTGAAAATCTCCAGTCTCGCCGAACTTGAAAGCGCCTGTCGTGACGGGCTGCTGGCCAAAGAGAAAGGCTTCGGCGCAAAATTTCAGGACAAGATTCTCGAAGGCCTCGCCTTTGAACGCAAGAACGTCGGCCTGCTTCGGATCGACGCCGCCCACGACCGCGCGCGCGCCGCGTGCGAGGCGCTCAAAAGCCGCGTGCCCTCCTTTAAGGAAGTGCTCGCCGCCGGCTCCGTGCGCCGCGCCTGCGAAGTCGTGGGCGGGCTGGACCTTGTCGCCGTTTGCGACTCCGAACCGCCGGAGCCACTCGAATCGAGCGCGGACATCAGCGTGACCATCGCGCTGCCGGAGCGCCTGGGCACCGCGCTGCTTTTCGTGACCGGCAATTCGGAGCATGTCAACGCCCTGCGCTCGCGCGCCACCGCTCGCGGTTTGGAGCTGACGCCGGAAGGTTTGCGCCGCGGGAGCGAAGAACTTCCCTGCGCGGACGAAGCCGAAATTTACGCCGCGCTGGGCCTGCCGTACATCGAGCCGGAATTGCGCGAAGGTCTCGGTGAAATCGAACGCGCCGAACGCAGCGCGCAACCACGCCTGATTGAAGAAAGCGATCTGCGCGGGATTCTGCACTGCCACACCGATTTTTCCGACGGTTCCAACACGCTGGTGCAGATGGCCGAAACTGTGCGCAAACTCGGCCAGCAGTATTTCGGCGTGTGCGACCATTCGCAAAGTGCCGCGTACGCGCGCGGCATGCGCTTCGAAAAAGTGCGCGCGCAACATCAGCTTGCCGACGACCTCAATCGCCAATACGAAGGCAAGCGCTTCCGCATTCTCAAAGGCATCGAATCCGACATCCTCGAACACGGCGAACTCGATTATTCCGACGAGCAGCTTCCGCAGTTCGATTTCATCGTCGCCAGCGTGCACAGCCGCTTTCAGCTTTCGAAGAAAGATCAGACCGCGCGCATTGTAAACGCCGTGAAAAATCCATTCACGACGATTCTCGGCCATCCGACTGGCCGGCTGCTGCTTCAGCGCGAGAGCTATGAAGTGGACGTTGACGAGATTCTGAAGGCCTGCGCCGAACATGGCGTCGCCGTCGAAATCAACGCCGACCCGCACCGCCTCGATTTGGATTGGCGCTGGCACGGCCGGGCGCTGGAACTCGGCTGCATGCTTTCCATTAATCCGGATGCACATGACACTGGCGGATTTTTGAATCAAAAATGGGGTGTGCTCATCGCGCGCAAAGGCGGCGTGCCCGCCGAGCGGGTTTTGAATTGCCTTGATCTTCCGGCCATCGATAAGCACTTCGCCGAACGCAGGAAAAAGCGCTAACTGCCATTCCGGCGTCGCTGCCGTGATTCCGGCGAGAAAACGAATTCCACTCCCTTGCCGTCGCGGCCCGCAGCGGGCCTCCCATTTGCTCCCTCTTCTTGCGGAGTACAAGAACGGCGAAAGGAGCTTTCACATGATTACCCTACTTTTGTTAATTATTGTGGTCATGATGCTGGCCGGCTCAGCGCCGGTTTGGCCGTACAGCCGCGACTGGGGCTACGGGCCGTCGGGCGGATTGGGTCTGGTGCTGCTGATCCTGCTCATCCTGTATCTGACTGGGAATCTCTAAACACTCACGCCAAGAATAGGAAGGATGATCCGCGGTGAGTTCAGTCACCGCGGTCACAACCCGAGTCCCGGCTTCACCTCTCCAAATGCATTCACCGCAAATTCCAAATCCGCGCGTGAATGCGCCGCCGAAATCTGCGTGCGAATGCGCGCTTTGCCCTGCGGCACTACCGGATACGAAAAGCCGATGACGTATACGCCGCGCTCCAGCATCGCGTCGGCAAAGCGCGTCGCCAGCGCGGCGTCGCCCAGCATGATCGGCACAATCGGATGCGTCCCCGGCAGAATGTTGAATCCGCCGCGCGCCATTTCCGCTCGGAAATACGCGGTGTTTGCTTCAAGCTTATCGCGCAGTTCCGTCGAACGCGTGAGCAGCTCCAACACTTTCAACGACGCGCCCGCGATGCTCGGCGCCAGCGTGTTCGAAAACAGATACGGCCGCGAACGCTGCCGCAGCAGTTCGACGATTTCTTTTCGCGCGCCGGTGTAACCGCCGCTCGCGCCGCCCAGCGCTTTGCCGAGCGTTCCCGTGATGATGTCGATGCGCCCCATCACACCGTTGTGCTCGTGCGTGCCGCGCCCCTTTTTGCCGATGAAACCCACCGCGTGCGAATCGTCCACCATTGTCAGCGCGTTGTATTTGTCCGCCAATTCGCAAATCCCCGCGAGATTGGCGATGTATCCGTCCATCGAAAAAACGCCGTCGGTCGCGATGAGTTTGAAGCGCGCGTTGTTCGCGTCCGCTTCTTTCAGCTTCGCTTCGAGGTCCGCCATGTCGCTGTTCTTGTAGCGGTAACGCTGCGCTTTGCACAGGCGAATGCCGTCGATGATGCTGGCATGATTGAGTTCGTCCGAAATCACCGCGTCCTGTTCGCCCAGCAGCGTTTCAAACAAGCCGCCGTTGGCATCGAAGCAGGAACTGTACAAAATCGTGTCGTCGGTGCCGAGAAACGCGCTGATTTTGGATTCGAGTTCCTTGTGAATCGTTTGCGTCCCGCAGATGAAGCGCACTGACGAAAGCCCGTAGCCCCAGCGTTCCAGCGCGTCATGCGCCGCGCGCACAATCTCCGGATGCTCGGCCAGCCCCAGATAATTGTTCGCGCACATATTCAGCACGGAACGGCCGTCGCCGACTTTGATGCGCGCGTCCTGCGGCGAGGTGATGATGCGCTCGCGCTTGTAGGTACCGGCGGCGCGGATGGCGTCGAGTTGTTGAGCGAGATGATTTTTGAATGCGTCGTTCATGGCTTACCGTTTCGTCTTGCCTTTCTTCGCGATGGGGTGCTTCTGCTTGGGAATCGGAGCGCGCGGATGTGCTGACCGCTCTTCTTCGCGTGCAGGCGGTGGCGGTGGAGGAGGCCGTGGCGGCTCTTTTAACTCGACCACAACCGGCTTCGCGGCTGCCGCCATAAGCTGCTCGACCGTCCGCTCCAAACGCGCCACCCATTCGCCATCCACGCCCGCGCTGCCGCTACTTGCGGGCGCAGCAATCTGCCGCGAGGCTGCAGCATTAAGCTCCGCAATCGCGCGGTCCAACAGCGCCGCCTGCTCAGGCGTCGCGGACGCGGGCCGAGCCGAGCCCGCTTCTTTCTGCTTCACTGAAATCGAGGCCAGTTCCGCGATGGCCCGCTCCAGCCGCGCAAGCTGCTGCGTCTGGTCCGGGGCGGCGAATTCAATCTTCGGCGCTTCGACCACGACCGGCTTGTTCAGCAGCGCGCTGCAAATATCGGCGAGGTTCTTCGTAGTGCTTTCCAGCCGCGCGACCCATTCTTTCTGCTCCGCCGTCGTTGCGATTTTCCTTTCATCAAGCTCGCGTTGCCGCGCAGCAACTGTCGCCAACTCCGTAATCGCTTTCTCAAGCCGCACGACTTGCTCCGCTCCATTTTGCTGAGCGGGATGCGTGATCTCGATGCGCGGCGATTCCACCACCACCGCTTTGTTCGAAATCCCCGCCAGCGACGCGATCGTCTTCTCCAGCCGCGATACCAGTTCGCTCTGCTCCGTTGCTTTCGTGCTGAGCTTCTTCTCTTCAAGCTCCTTCTGCTTCACCGCAATCGCGGCGAGTTCCGCAATGGCTTTCTCAAGCCGCGAGACCTGTTCGCTCTGGTTCGGATGCGAAATCTCGATCGTCGGAGATTCCACTACGACTGGCCGCTGCGCCATCGTGGTGAGTTGATTGACGGCTTTCTCAAGCCGCTCAAGCTGCGTGTCCCGTGCGGCGGATTTTTCGGCGTTCGCGTCTTCAGCACTGGCACTTTCAACCGCCGCCGGCGCTTCGGGCGCGATGATCGGGTAGTCGCGGTCTGCCACCATTCTGAGCGCGCACATTGCCGCGCCAAAACCGTTGTCGATGTTCACCACCGTCACGCCTGCTGAGCACGTGTTCAACATGCCCAACAGCGCCGCCAAGCCGTTGAAACTCGCGCCGTATCCGATGCTGCTGGGCACCGCAATCACCGGGCACGCCACCAGCCCGCCGATCACGCTCGGCAACGCGCCTTCCATGCCCGCCACGCAAATAATCGCCGCCGCCTGCCGCAACTGCGGCAGCGCCGCCAGCACGCGGTGCAGCCCAGCCACGCCCACATCGAAATTGTGAAATGCATCGCAGCCAAATGCGCGCAGCGTCTCCAGCGCTTCTTCAGCCACGGGAATATCGCTGGTCCCCGCCGTCACGACCACGACCGAGCCGCGCGTCGTCATCCGGAGCGGCCCGCCCACGCGCACGATCCCGCCGCGCGCGTTGACGTACGCGTTCGGGTAGCGCTCGCGCACCGCGTCGATGTGCCGCTTCTCCGCGCGTGTGCACAACATCAGCGGCCCAAGGCGCATGCCTTCCTCGACAATGCGCATGACGTCCCGCGGTTCCTTGCCGCGGCACAGCACCACTTCCGCAAAGCCGCAGCGCAGCGGACGGTGGTTGTCGATCTTCGCGTCGCCGATGTCAGTGAAAGGAAGTTCAGCCAGTTGAGTAAAGGCCTCGTCCACCGCGCGCGTTCCGGCTTTGACAGCCTCCAGCAATTCTCGAATCTGTTCCGGTTGCATGATGAGCCTGTTTTAACGGCTCATTCGACTTTTGCCATTTGCGATTTTGCGGCCCGTGTACCGCCGGCGTCCCGCCGGCCCGTTTCTGCGAGCGAAGCGAGCACTCCCGTGGTGCAGGCGTCCCGCCTGCACGCGTTTCGCGAAGCGAAACGAAGCTTTTCATTCCTGCGCCGCCTTGCACGCCGCAAACAACCCGCGATGCACCAGCGTCGGCTGATACACAATGTCGAACGCCGTCCCGCCGCTGCGCCGCAGCGCTTCGATCAAAAATCCCGCGCCGCCGCCGGTGAACGCCACGCGCGCCTGCGCGCCCAGCATCGAACGCTGCCCCTCGATCATCGCCAGCAAGCCCGACGCTTGCAGCGCCAGCACGCCGAAGAGCATCGCCTGCTCCGTGCTGCGACCGATGAAATCGAAGCCGCTTTTTTCGAACGCGCCGCTCTTCAAATCCGGTAATTGCGCCGTGCCCTGATTGAGCGATTTCAAACTCAGCGCCGCCCCCGGAAAAATCAGCCCGCCTTCAAAGCGCGGCAGCCGCTCACCGCGCGCTGGCGTCACCGCGTTGCATGTCACGGCCGTGCCCGCATCGACCACGATCCACGGCACTTCGTCGTCCAAATCCAGCGCACCGAGCGCCGCCGCGAGCCGATCATCGCCGACACGCTCCGCGGGCAGCGGCACGATTTCAATCCGCGGCGGCAAATCCGTGCGGAAGCAGAGTGCTTTGCGCCCCAGCACGCTCAGGTCATTGAGCAATTTGCTGGTGCACTGTTTGACCACGCTGCCAATCACAATCTCCTGCGCAGCCACCGCGTGCTTCGCCACAAGCTGCATCGATTTGAAATCGCTCTGCCACTCCAGTGTTTCGCCCGGCTCGCCGTCAAACGACCATCCCGTCGCAGACGTGTGCGTGTTGCCGATGTTGATCGTGATCAAATCGGGCGGAGGCGGGGGTGTTCCGGGAAATTCACTGCTCATAACTTGAAACCTGAAACATGAATTTTGAAACGATCGTCACGGTCTTTTCTCCGGCGCGCTTCCTGAAAGAAAAATCCTATGCCACACTTCAGCCGCCAGCAGCGCATACAACCGCTCGCCGTGCTGCGCCGTGCCACTTTGGTGCTCGTTCCACAACTTCTCCCAATAGCGCGGCCTGAATATCTTATCGGCGGCGCAGCGCGAAGATTCAAAGAGATTCAGCGCCTCATTTTGAAGCGGCCCGCGGAACCAGTCGTCCAGAGGCACGCCAAACCCGCGCTTGCGAGCGCCGGCGACTTGCGCCGGCAAAGTACGCTCCGCCGCGGCGCGCAACAGCGGCTTGGTTTGACGTCCCGGCAATCGAATTTTATCCGGCAGCGAGAGCGACCAGTTGAGCAGATCGACATCCAGAAACGGTGAGCGCACTTCAACGCCGTGCGCCATCGACATGCGATCGACCTTGTGCAGCACGTCGCCGGGCAGGTACGTGTGCAAATCCGCGTGCTGCAACGCGCCCGGCTTCGTGCTGAAACTTCCCGGCGCGTGCTCGACGCCCGGATACATCGCTTCGCGCGCGCGCAGCAGCGCGCCTTCCAATTCCTCGCGCGCGTCGCAGCCGTCCGTCGCCTCGCGCATCGCCTCGCCGTACAAATCCGTGCGCTGTTCCGCGCTGAAAAGCTCCATCGCCGCCACATACGGATGATGCTTCGACGCCTCCATCGCGCGGCATTTCTCCAGCCAGCGCAGCATCCGGTCCCACCCGCTGCGCGACGCCGCGGGATAACGCCACTTCGCGTATCGCAACGCCAGCGCGCGAAAGACGCGGGGCGTGCGTTTATAACGCTCGAGCAATTGCATGCCCACGTAGCGGTCGTAGCCCGCGAACGCCTCATCGCCGCCATCCCCGCTGAGCGCCACGGTCGCGTGCGGTTTCGTCTTTTTGGCGAGCACATAAACCGGCAAACACGAGCTGTCGAAAAATGGCTCGTCCGCATGCCACACCACTTGCGGCAACAATTTGAACACGTCCGCGGGTATTTCGAAGCATTCCAGCGGCGATTTTAAATGCGCTGCCGTCGCGCGCGCCAGGTCACGTTCATCGTATTCCGCCTGCGAAAATCCCGCGCAAAACGAGGGGTGCGCACCGTCAGCTTGCGACAATACCATCCCCGAATCGATCCCGCCCGAAAGCCAGAACCCCAGCGGCACGTCTGATATCAAGCGCCGCTGCGTCGCAGCTTTAAGCCGCTCCAGCGTCTGCGCCTCCGCGGCTTGTGGTGCAGGCGGCCCGCCTGCGACCTCGCGCGATAAGTTCCACCAGCGCTTGTAGGAAAGCTCACCGTCCTTCGCCCACGCGCAATGCCCCGGCGGAAGCTTCTCCACATCCTTGAACCCGCTGCGCGGCGCCGGCACATAGCGGTAAGTGAGCGCTTGATCCAGCGCAACAAAATCAAGCTCGCGTTCGACGCCCATCGCGAACAGCGCCTTTGCTTCGCTCGCAAAAGCGATGCATCCGCCGCGCTCGGCAAAATACAGCGGCTTGACGCCGATCGGATCGCGCGCCAGAAACAGTTCGCGCTTGCGCGCATCCCACATCGCAAACGCAAACATCCCACGTAGCCACGGCAGCATCGCCGCGCCGCATTCTTCGAATAGATGCAGCAGCACTTCCGTGTCCGATTGCGATTTGAAGGTGCGCCCGCGCGACAGAAGTTCCGCACGCAATTCGCGGTGGTTGTAAATCTCGCCGTTAAAAACCACGCGCAGCGAGCCGTCTTCATTGGTCATGGGCTGATCGCCGGCTGGCGACAAGTCGATGATCTTCAGGCGCCGGAAACCGAGCGCAATCTGTCCGTCACGCCAGAACCCGGATGAATCCGGCCCGCGGTGCGCCAGCACGCCCGCCGCACGCGCCACATTCGGCGCATCGGTTTCGCTCAATCCGTCCCAGCGCAGCAGCCCCGCGAATCCGCACATGATGCGGACAGTATCGAAAGAATGTGCGCTAAATTCGAATGAAAATCTTGCGCCGGTACATCCACCAGAGCACCAGCCACATGAAAATCACGTGCGCAAGGCGCTCAAACGTTTTCTCGAAGATCGCCGGATCGACGTGAAAAATATCCTCGCGCAGGCGAAAAACGTTCGGGCCGAAGAGCGCTTTCAAACTCGAGCGCACAAAATCGCCCGCAACGATCTGCCACATGACATAAAGCGTGATCGGATTGAGGCCCGCGACGACCAGCGGAAACGCCCAGCGTTTCCAGCCGCGCCATTCCATCACCGTGACGAATGCGGCCAGAAACAACAGCACCCACCCCGCGCTGAAAATCGCGAACGACGGCGTCCAGATCGGTTTAACCATCGGGCAAACGCCGCTCCAATGCAATAAGTATCCGATCGCCAATCCCGACACGCCGGCGATGTAGAGACGCGTGATTTTATCGGTCAACGCGCGCGAACCGCGCAGCAGCTCGCCGGCAATCAAACCGAAGACCATCGTGCTCAGCGATGGAATGAAGTTGAGCGTCTGGTAGCCGCCTCTGTTGAAGAGGAAAGGGTCGTTCGGCATGCGCGGAAAAAGATTGAGGAAGACGCGGTCGAATGCGCCGGCAAAATTGAGATGCTTGTCCCAATGCGCGGCGAAGCCCATGAGGTGATCCCAATCTTTTTCCATCTTAAAATCGGCATAGCTCAGCCCGGCAGGCGGCGTGTACAACACAAACGCGAGCCAGTACAGAGCCAGAATTCCAAACCCGATGATCCATTGCACGCGCGGTTTCGTGAAACTGATCAAAAACAAAAACGGATACGCCAGGCCGATTTGAGCGAGCACATTTGGAAAGGTCCACTCGACGTGCGGCGGCTTGCTGTAATACGATTGCAGAAAAACGGAGAGCAAAATCAGCGCCAGCGCCCGCCAAAGCGCGTGCAGCATCATCGACGGCTTGCTTTGCCCGCGCGCGAGGCGATTGGCCAGCGACCACGGCAGCGCCACGCCCACCATGAACATGAACGACGGTTGAATCAAATCCCAGAACGTGCAGCCGATCCATTCCGAATGCCCGGTCTGCGGCCCGACGATTTTCAAAAACCAATTGTTCGGAAATTCCTTCGCGACGCCGGCGAGATTCAATCCGCCCGACGCCATCAAGAGCATGATGATGCCGCGAAACGCATCGAGCGATTCCAAGCGCGCGGGCGCCGGCACCGCAGCCGACGCACACGCGAGCCTGCGTGTCACTTCCGGTGAGGGCGTGGCCGTCATTACTCCTGACTCCTATCTCCTAACTCCTATCTCCTGCCCGACACAATACAAATTCTGATACGTCCGAATAAAAATCTGCCCGTTTGAAAACGCCGGCGAGGCGCGCGTCATTTCTTTCAGCGCGTTCTTTCCGCGCTCGGCAAAATCCGTCGAGGCCTTCAACACGGCGCACGTGCCCTGCATGTCAACGGCGTAAAGCTTGTCGCCGCACAGCGCCATCGAGCTCCACGAATTGCTCGCGACTTTATTTTTCCACACGCTCGTGCCGGTTTTCGTTTCGATGCACTCGGCCGTGCCCGGTTCGTTGAGGATATAAAGGTGGTCGCCGGAGATCACGCCGGAGCCGACGCGCTGCGGGTTGCCTTTGTCGATGCGCCAAAGCCGGTGCGACGCCGTCACGTCGCCTTCGCCGCCGTCGCGCACACCAATCGACGGGCCGCCGTAGCCGGACATGTAGACGATTGTGTCGCCGCCGTAAAGCGGATTGGTATAGCTCAGCGGGCCAGTGCCCTCGCAGCTCCAAATCGGTTTTTGCGTGTCGAGATTGTACGCGACCAGCTTATTCGGCAGCGCCGCGAGCAATTCGGTTTTGCCGTTGTACGAGCGGATCACCGGCGACATCCACGCGCCGAAAAAATCGCCCGGCTTCTTCGCCTGCGCGTCGGGCAGCGGAATGCGCCAGAGTTCGCCGCCGCTCTTTTTATTGAGCGCCACAATAAAGCAATTCAGCCCCGGCCCGCAGTATGCGATAACTTTGTCGCCATAAATCAGCGGACTCGACGCGTTGCCCCAGATGTGATCGAACGCGCCAAGGTCCTTCAGCCAAAGTTCCTTGCCGGAAAAATCGTACGCAACCAATCCGGCGGAACCGTGCCACGCGACGACCATCTCGCCGTCCGTCACGGGCGACGCCGAGCAGTACGGATTGTCCGCGTGCGTCGTCTCCGTGCCGGCGAACGCAATTTCCTTTTGCCAAAGAACGTTCCCGTCTTTGCGGTCGAAACACATCACCGCGCGCCGAGCGCCCTTGTCAATCGCCTGCGTAATAAAGACACGGTCGTTCCACACAATCGGCGTGGAATTGCCCGGCCCAGGCAACTGTTTTTTCCACGCAATATTTTCGGTTTGCGACCATTTGATTGGAAATTCGCTTTCAGAGCCAACGCCCGTACCATCCGGCCCGCGCCACTGAGGCCAATTTGCGGCAATGGCCGAACGAAACGCCACGATCATGATCACGGTAAACGTTGCTCGAAAACTCATACTCGCTCCATCGCTGGTATCGTTTGCTTCATTTACACGCCAAAGCTCGTTTTTTCAGGTCGAATTGTGAAATGAAATCCGGTTTTGGAGCGAGACGCAAAATTAGCTGGCGCAGGCAGGTGCTTGATGAGATTGTAGTGGTGAGAATTCCCGCGTAATCTGAGAATGATGCATGAATGTCAATGTGATTAGAATTGTTAAAGCGAACACCTCCACTGCCCGGCGCGCCGTCGCCAAATTGTGCGGCCGTCTGGCGGCGATGGAGCAGCTCGATAGCGCTCCATACCGCGCGCGCGTGAAAGCGCTCTTCGGAAAAGTGCTGCGCCCCGAAGCGGTCGTCGCGCGCATTCTCGACGACGTCCGCGCGCACGGCGACGCCGCGTTAGTCCGTTACGCGAAGAAAATCGACGGCGTGCCGCTGACGCCAAAAAATCTGCGCGTTTCGGACGCCGAACGCCGCAAAGCGGCAGCGAGAGTTTCGCCGAAATTGCGTGCGGCATTGGAGCTCGCGGCCGAGCGAATCACCGATTATCAAAGGCGATTGATGCCGGCGGACATAGCACTGCGCGCGGCAAAGAGCGGCGCGCGCGGTGTGAAATGCGGCCTGGCGTGGTCGCCGCTCCGCCGCGCGGGGCTTTATGTTCCTGGCGGCACGGCAGCGTATCCGTCCAGCGTGCTGATGAACGCAATCCCCGCACAAGTCGCGGGCGTGAAGGAATTGGCCATCGCCTCTCCCTGCGGCAAAGACGGGCGCTTGAGCGCCGGTGTGCTCTGCGCCTGCGAAATTCTCGGCATTCGCGAAATCTACAGGCTCGGCGGCGCGCAGGCCATCGGCGCGCTGGCGTTTGGCACGAAAACGATTCGCCCCGTCGAAAAAATTATCGGGCCGGGGAATCTTTTCGTGATGCTCGCCAAACGCGCGGTCTTCGGCCACGTGGACATCGACATGCTCGCCGGCCCCAGCGAAGTGCTGATCATTGCGGATTCATCCGCGCGCGCCGATTTCATCGCCGCGGATTTGCTCGCGCAGGCGGAACACGATGCGCTGGCGTCCTGCGTGCTGCTGACCGACAACGCCGCGCTGGCGAATGCAGTTGCGAGTGAATTGAAATCGCAGCTTGCGACATTGCCGCGAAAACAAATTGCGGAGGCGTCGCTGCGCGATTGGGGGCTGATCGTCGTGACGAAATCGCTCGACGCCTGCGTGGATCTCGCCAACGATCTTGCGCCGGAGCATCTCGAAATTCTCACGCGCAACGCCTCGTCCCTCGCAAAACAATTGACCACCGCCGGCGCGATTTTCATCGGCCCGCACAGCACCGAACCGCTCGGCGATTACGTCGCCGGGCCCAGCCACACGCTGCCGACCGGCGGAACGGCGCGCGCGTTTTCGGGGTTGAGCGTGTATTCTTTCCTGCGCCGCACAGGCTTAATCGAAGCCAGCGCGCACGGATTGCACTTCCTTTCTGATGCAATCGCGACGCTGGCGGATGCGGAAGGATTGGAGGCGCACAAACGCGCGGTGTTGATTCGAACAAAAATTCAAAATTCAAAATTCAAAATTCAAAATTACTAAACGCGTTCGGTCAATATGTTGTTCATTTTTGCATTTTGAATTTTTCTTTTTGCATTGTTTTGGGAACTCATTTATATGCCGAAGTTGAGAGCGAACGTTGAATCCATGGCCGCCTACGTCCCCGGTGAACAGCCGCCCGCGGGCGCGAAGGTGATCAAGCTCAACACGAACGAAAATCCCTATCCGCCCAGCCCGCGCGTGGCCGAAGCGGTGCGCGCCGAGTTGGGCGACGACGGCGAACGGCTGCGTTTGTACTCCGATCCCAAAGCGCTCGCGCTACGCCAGGCGGCTGCGGATGTGTTCGGCTTTCCGGTCGAGCAGATTCTGCACGGCAACGGCTCCGACGAATTGCTCGCCATGCTCTTTCGCGCGTTCGTCGCGGAAGGCGAGCGCGTCGCGTATCCGTATCCGACGTATGTGCTCTATGAAACGCTGGCGCACGCGCAAGCGGCGCAAATTTTCAGCGTGGATTTTGATCGCGATTTCAAACTTCCGAAAGAATTGTTCGGCACCGACGCGCGGCTGACGCTGCTGGCCGCGCCAAATTCGCCGTCGGGTACCGTTTATTCGACCGAACATATTCGCACACTCGCCTCGAGTTTGAAAAATGGCGTGCTCGTCATTGACGAAGCCTACGCGGAATTCGCCGACGCCAATCATCTCGCGCTTGCGAAGGAACTCGACAACGTCGTCGTGCTGCGCACATTTTCAAAAAGCCACAGCCTTGCGGGCATGCGCCTGGGATTGCTCTTCGCCAGCGCGCGCATCGTCGAAGGCTTGTGGAAAGTGAAGGACAGCTACAACCTCGACCGCCTCGCCATCGTCGCCGGCGCCGCCGCGCTGCGCGACGCCGCATGGACTGCGCGGAATGTCCAGTGCGTGCGCGCCACGCGGGCGCGGCTCGACGATGGGCTTAAAGCGCTGGGAATCGCGACGATTGCGAGCCAGTCGAATTTCATCTTCGCGCGCTTGAAAACCGCGCAATCGGCCGCGGGCGCGTATCAATTCCTCAAGGCGCGGGGCATTTTGATCCGATATTTCCCGGCGAGACTGCTGGACGACGGCCTGCGCATCACCGTCGGGGCCGACGCTGAAATCGAAGCGCTGCTGGCCGCGCTGAAGGAATATTTGAGCTCATGAAAGACGATACGAAAAAATCAGAACGCGCTGCCGCGCGCAAAACGTCGCTGACGCGCTCGACAAAAGAGACCGACATTTCGCTGAGCGTGAACCTCGACGGGTCGGGCGAGTCGCAGGTCACGACCGGCGTGGGTTTCTTCGACCACATGCTCACCGCGCTCGCGCGGCACAGCGCCATCGACATGACCATCGCCTGCAAAGGCGACACGCACATCGACGATCATCACACGGTGGAAGACGCCGGCCTGGCGCTGGGCGAAGCCGTAAAAAAAGCGCTCGGCGACAAAGCCGGCATCCGCCGTTTCGGTTTCGCCAGCGTGCCGCTGGACGAAGCGCTTGCGCAAGCCACCGTGGACTTGTCCGGTCGCGCCTGCTTTTGCGCCGCCGGAACCGAGCGCCTCGGCAAAGGCAAAGTCGGCACGTTTGACGTGGAGTTGATGGAAGATTTCCTCGGCGCGTTTGCGAACGCGAGCGGTACGACGTTGCACATCGAAATCCGCTCCGGCCGCAACCGCCACCATATTATAGAGGCGACGTTCAAAGCTTTCGCGCGCGCGCTGCGGCAGGCCTGCGAACTCGACCCGCGGACGAGCGGCGTGCCTTCGACGAAAGGCGTGTTGTAGCGGAGCGCTTTGTCGCGAATTTAAACACGGGAGTTTGGATCGTCCGTTCCGGCCGCTCATTTCCAAGAATTAATTCATGCATGCGTTCGACGGTGTTGGGCGCAAAAAACTGTTCCCCTGTCTCGACACATACTCGCGCGGGGACGTTCTCAACGATGTAGAATTTGTCGTCGAATTCCAGTGTGTAGGTGACTTTTCGATCTTCCATTGTTTCGACGAATGGCGATGAATTCATTTTCAAACTTTCCTTTTCCTGAACTCGATCCATTGATTTCGGTCCGGCTCGTAAAGCGTGATTATTTTAAGCAACGGACGTGACGGGTAGCTCAATGCTGCTTCTTTAAGTAAAAAATGAAAAATAGAAAGCCTCCTTTTTGGACGATTCAAAGTTTGGCGAACTTGAATCTGCGATCCAAAAGGAGGCTTGACTGTGAACATCATCGTCTC
>Ga0070731_10000194_pt1 | contig 104646 bp, 115 predicted proteins | sample Coa_R1_2_FD_66448 | JGI IMG/M metagenome (GOLD analysis project Ga0070731, IMG submission 66448) | Surface soil microbial communities from Centralia Pennsylvania, which are recovering from an underground coalmine fire - Coalmine... | ecosystem: Environmental > Terrestrial > Soil >... | reverse complement strand
GTTCCTGCAAAATCCCGACAATCTGCTCTTCCGTAAATCGTCCCCGCTTCATCGTCCGTACCCCTTTCCAGGTCCGGACTCTAACTCCAAAACCGGAGGAGTTTTACGGGCTCAGGTCAACAGCAACATCGAACGCGATGCGGATCAGGTGCCTGATCCCACTTAGGTTTCGCGCTTACCACGAACGGCAAGATCAAACCAGACAGCCTGTTTGCGCAGTATTTGATCCGACACGCGAGTATGAGCCGCAATGATCGGTGGTGATGAGTGGCGCGCTTGGCTCAGTACCGTCTTCGCCGGTCGGACCGTCGGAATCAAACAAACCGACGAGCACATCTGGCTCGTCTCCTTCATGCACTACGATCTGGGATACTTCGACGACGAGACCTGCAGACTCGAACCTCTGCAAAACCCGTTCGGAGCAAAAGTGTTACCTATGTCTCAGGTATAAACTGTTACCTATGTCTCCGGTATGAACTGTTACCCATGTGTCCGGAATGGACCATCGTGCATTGGCGGATGGGGTGGGATTCGAACCCACGGGACCCTTGCGAGCCCGCCGGTTTTCAAGACCGGTGCTTTCAACCGCTCAGCCACCCATCCACGTAGCAAATCAGGTACTTGAGTGTGCCTGCGGTTGCAAGGGAATGATCCTTATCAACTCGCTGTGCACCTTCAAAGTCCTACGTAGTCAATTTCCTCGCGACGGCGAGCGCATCTTCACTGATCAAGTCGCGTTCGTCAGTTTGCGAAAAGCAAATAAGTATTTGTGCAACGCTCGCGGCTAAGTCTCTCAACTGTTTGGCCCTAAAATCGTTCGGGTTGATCGAGTCAAGGTCGATGTCATCAATGCTGCCTCGGAATACTTCCATCCACAGCGAGCTTCCCTCCAGTATCGATTCGAATTTTTCGTACCCTACAATTCTATACCTACGAACCGAATCAGGATCTAACTCAAGCATTGCGTCCCCGATCGCGTCCTGCCAGTCGCGATAAATAAGCGCCTCGCGGTACGACATAGCGGAAATAGCCTGGTTTACGGTTTCGCTTATAACCCCGTCGTCCAACCTCGCTCGGTGGAGCTCATCGCACAAGAAGTAAGACAGCTCGCGACAGATATTCAATTTGCGTTCGCTCGAGCTTTTGTTGAGATGTTCACTATCATGTTTCAATTCGTCCCCCCCAAGCTCGTACAGCTTAACCTCGAGGCGCGTACCGAGCTGCTTTCTCTGTTCGGTTTCGATAATTTGACCGCCGAGGTGCCAAACAGCACAGAGGCGGTCCAATCGGTCCACTTCGACGTGAGGGCCGTCGGCCAGCGCACTTTGTACTTTTCCAATTGCGTCTGAGATTGGGGTCAGAAACCTGGATGGACCTCGTGGTAACGCGCTAAGTTCAAGATTCATTGCCCGTAGCCAACCAAGTAGACAAGCGATGCGATACAACGTTGACTTCCGTTTGTACTGATTGTATACGAACGGCAATGTCGCCGTTTTGAGGAATTGATGGCGCTTTGCAACAAATATCTCGTTAAATCTCCAAATTAACTTTTCAGACGACATACTAAGCGGGGCCGCGTAATTCCGAAAGATTTCGCGTTGTTGGACTGCTCTGGCACGCTTTTCGTTCCAAATCTGAATGAACAAGTCTTTCACGAACGGCGTGACGAGTGCAGAAGCGGCGCCAATGAAAGCGGCGACAATCGGCACCCACCAAAAGCTCGGTACAGGAACTCGCGCCGAAGTCATCGAACTTGCGACGGATGGAACAAGAATTACCGAAGTCGTTACATAGCCAAGGATTTGTTTGCATGCCATGGTGCAGCTCTCTTCTTCGCGAACCCATTCGGTCGAGAACAAACATAGCGATATTCAAGCTAAGGTTGTGGTCCCAGGCCTTGGGACCCGAAGAAATTCTTGGGGATGCAAATGCTTCGTCTTTCGTAAGAGGAGGCAAAAGGTAAGATTCGCGCGCGCTGGCGGCGCGCACGCGAGCCTAGAATATCGGTCGCGGACCGCGATCAATTTCCTTGGCGCAACCATTACCGGGTTGCGTTATTCCGTCGCATTAACCTATCGTTTACCAGATCCGGGCTGAGTCAGGGCATGCGGGGTTTTGCGGGCAGATTTGCCATCGTGTGCGCGTCAGCGGCTTTGGCCGCCGCGTGTTCGACATCGCCGCCTCCCGAATCGGAGGTATCGAGCGTCACGCTTCCCTCCGGCAGCGGCGTCTACAAGATCGGCGAGCCTTATGAGGAAGAGGGCGTCTGGTATTATCCGAAGGAACAGCCGGACTATGACGAGACCGGCATCGCCTCCTGGTACGGCGGCGAGTTCCACGGCCATCGTACGGCCAATGGCGAGATCTTCGACGCGAACGGGCTGACCGCCGCGCATCCCACGCTGCCGATGCCGGTGAATGTGCGGGTGACGAATCTCGAAAACGGAAAATCGATCGTGCTGCGGGTCAATGACCGCGGCCCGTTCAAGCGCGGACGCATCATCGACGTGTCGCAGCGTGCCGCACAGCTGCTCGGCTTCTACGGCAAAGGCACCGCGAAAGTGCGGGTGACCTATCTCGCGCGCGCCGATGAGCCGGCTGGTGCGCCTGCCGATTCGACGACGGAAACCGCAGTTGCTGCAGCACCGACAGCTCCGGTGCAGGTCGCGTCGCTCGATCCGGCCGTGGCGACGCCGGCGACAACGCCACGGCCGCAATCCGTCTCGGCCGACGCCGCGCCGGCCGAAATACCGTCATCCGACGTACCGTCGCCATCGCCGGAAAAACTGGACGCGAATCTCGAAGCAAAGGCGGAGGAACCAGCGGTCGTCACCACGGTCGCCGTACCCGCTACAACGCATATTTACGTTCAGGTCGGAACGTTTGCGATCAGGGACAATGCCGAGCGCCTGAAGGACAGGCTTTCCGCAGCAGGCAATCTGACGATTTCTTCAATCGACAGAAAAGGGCAGACTCTTTATAGAGTTCGAGTCGGTCCGTTTGACGATGTGAGCGCTGCCGATTCCGCTCTTGCGCAGGTGAATGGGGTGGTCAACATCGGCGCCAGGATCGTCGTCGACCAATAGATTGCTACCAGATATCCGGCGTTCCTCATGCTTCGACAGGCTCAGCATGAGGGCTTGTTAAAAAAGCCTCACCCTGAGCTTGTCGAAGGGCTCGACGATGCGCCTTATGCGCGTAAGCTTCCTTTTGCTTTTTGTGGTTGCATGTCTCGGCGCGAAGATTCCCGCGGCTTCGGCCGCGATGGAAACGGCCGCCGAACACGCGGTGCTGATGGACGCCGAAACCGGTCAGGTGCTGTGGGCGAAAGACGCCACGACACCATCGCCGCCGGCATCCATGAGCAAGCTCATGACGCTCGAGCTGCTTTTCCAGCGGCTGAAGGACGGACGCGTCAAGCTCACCGACACGTTCCCTGTCTCGCAGCGCGCCTGGGCGACGCAGGGCTCGAAGGGCTTTGCGATGATCGGTGCGCGCATTTCCGTCGAAACGCTGATCCGCGGCATCATCATCGCATCGGCAAACGACATGTGCGTGGTGGTCGCGGAATCCCTCGGCGGATCGGTCGAGGCCTTTGCCGACATGATGAATGCGCGAGCGAAACAGCTGGGCCTCTCGCAGTCGCATTTCGTCAATCCCGACGGTCTGCCCGATCCTCCGGGGCAGATGATGTCGGTGATGGATCTAGCGAAGCTCGCGCAGCACCTGATCACCGCCTATCCGCAATACTATCACTATTTCGCCGAACGCAGCTTCACGATGGACGTCGGCAACGGCCGTTCCATCACCCAGCAGAACCGCGACTCCGTTCTCGACAAATTTCCCGGGACCGACGGCCTGAAGACCGGCCACACCGACGCCGCGGGTTACGGCATCACGGTCTCCGCTGTACAGAACGGCCACCGTCTCATTCTGGTGCTGAACGGCCTGCGTTATCCGGATCTCGACAGGATGTCCCCGGCGGCGCAGGACTGGCACGGCGTGCAGCGGCGCGGCGACGAGGCAGCGCGGCTTCTCGGCATCGCCTTCCGCGAGTTCCGGCATTACCCGCTGTTCAAGCCGAACGATGTTGTCGGGCAGGCCGTGGTGTGGGAGGGGGCGAAACCCACGGTGCCGGTCACGGTGAAGGAACCGATTGGCGTCACCATGCAGGTGGATTCGCGGTCCGGAATGAAGGTCGCGCTCAGCTATGACGGACCCGTCAAGGCGCCCGTCGAGAAAGGACAGAAGATCGGCGAGCTCAAGGTCACGGCGCCGGACTATCCGGGCCTCACCGTTCCCCTGTACGCGGCCGAGCCCGTGGAGCGCGCCAGCATCTTTTCGCGCATGTACACAGGACTAAAGGCGCTCGTCTTCGGGCATTCCGGGTAGCGATGCCGACGGGCCCGCGCTTTATCACGCTCGAAGGCGGGGAGGGCGCGGGCAAATCCACGCAAGCGAAGCGCCTCAAATCCGCCCTCGAGGCGCACGGGGCTTCCGTGTGCCTGACGCGCGAGCCCGGCGGCTCCCCCGGTGCCGAGGAAATCCGCAGGCTGCTCGTACAGGGAGAGCCTGGCCGTTGGGACGCGCTCACCGAGTTGCTGCTCCTTTTCGCCGCGCGCGCCGATCATCTTGCGCACACGATCCGGCCGGCGCTTCAGGCCGGGCAGTGGGTGATCTCCGACCGCTTCACCGATTCGACCTACGCCTACCAGGGCGCAGGCCGCGGCATCGACGAAAAGACCATCGCCGCGATTGATGAAGCGACGACCCGATCGTTCAGGGCCGATCTCACGATCATCCTCGATGTGCCTCCAGAACAAGGGCTTTCCCGCGCCGGCCGCCGCGGCGATGTCGAGACACGGTTCGAGCAGTTCGACCACGATTTCCACGAACGGCTGAGGGCGTGGTTCCGGGGCCTGGCCGCACGCGAGCCGGACCGCTGCGCGCTGATCGACACGACCGCGCCTCCGGACGTCGTCACTGCCGGGATCTGGAAGGTAGTGAGCAAGCGTTTTCTTGGTGCCTGAGTGTCCGCCGCTGCAATTTCCTGCCCCGTCGAGGGCAGGAAAACTTCATTTCAAATACCTTTTGAACCAGGCAAGCGTCCGCGCCTTGGCGTCGGCGATGTGTGCGGGATCACGCAACCCGTGACCTTCGCCCGGATAGATCGCATAGGACGTCGGTACACCCCGATCGTGCAGCGCGTGCCAGAACTCCTGCGTCTGCGGCGCCGGGCATTCGATGTCGTTGGCGCCGACATATTCGAAGACAGGAGTCTTCGCGTTGCGGATGTCATTGATGGCGGATGAGCGCGCATAGACGGCCGGATCATTGTACACGCTTGCGCCGAAATAGGGGATCATCCACTCGTCGATGCCGTTCTCGCCGTAATAGGAGAGCCAGTCGCTGATTCCGGCCGCGGCGACGCCGGCCTTGAAGCGGTGCGTCTGTGTCACCGCCCACATGGTCATGAACCCGCCGTAGCTCCCGCCCATGATGCCGAGCCGGTCTGGATTGATCGGCGTCGCTCGCGCGACCGCATCGATGCCGGCGAGAATGTCGCGCAGATCGCCGTGACCGAGATCGCGCACATTGGCTGCCGCAAACGCCTCGCCCTGGCCAAAGCTGCCGCGCGGATTGGGCAGGAAGAGCGCGTCACCCTGTTCGAGCAGCGCCCGGTCCGTGCCCGGTCCAAAGAAATGCGGCATGCTCGCCGCGGCTGGTCCTCCGTGGACGATCGTAATGAGCGGAATTCTGCCCCGCACGCCTGCCGGCAGGAGCAGCCAGCCCTGTACGTTGAAGCCTTCGTTCTTCCAGTCGACGCTGCGCGCAACCAGCGGCATCGTCATCCCGGCGTTGGCGTGCGTAAGATCGCGCCAGTGGCCGATTGGACCGATTGCGATTTCCGGCGGCGCGCTGAAACTTTGATGTACAGTGGCCGTCGTCGCGGATGGACAGCCGGAAGAAACGCCGGCGTCCCTGCCGGACAATGTCTCTGCCCCACGCCACAGCACGTCTGGAGCGGCAGCTTTCGATGCATCCGGGAACTCGACCAGCTCGCTCTCCGCGCCAGCCAGAAGTTCAGCGTGCAAGCGGCCGTCGCAGCCCCACGCAACACCGCGCGCCGATGCGTGCATTCCCGGCGTAATGTCGCTCGCCCTCCCGCCGTTGGACGAAACCGTGAAGACGTCGCCGCCGGTCGAGCCGAAATCGCTCATGATGCCACTGATGAAAGCGACGGTGCCGGTTTTCGAGACGACCGGGTCGGCAATCTGGTGGCGGGCATCGGGCTGCGTGAAGATCGCGGTACCGGCGCCGTCACGCGCACGGAAACGGTAGAGCTTCGCCACCCACCAATTGTCGTCGCCGTTCCCCGGCGCGGCCGTCCCGACGAACCCTGTACCATCGGAAAGCCAGTCGTACTGATAGACGAACGATCCTGGCGGCGAAGCCCAGTGCAACTGACCGTGGTCCAGAATGGCGATGCGCTGCTCGGGTACAGGCCCGTTAAGGTCACCCGTGATCGGCGCACCGGCCTGCGTGGCGCCCACTTCCTTGTTGGCGCCGGCGACCGCCAACATTGCCAGCCGCCCCTCGGGACCGAAGCGCAGCGCACCGACCGTGCCGTTGAAGGCAAGCAGTCTCTGAAGATGCGTACCGTCAGCCGCCACCGAATAAAGCGAGCGCGCATGCGTGCCCGGCGTCCGCAGAGCGAAGACGATGCTCTTTCCATCCGGACTCCACACGGGCGACGACGGCCAACATTCGCGAACTGCTCCGCAGGGCAGGGAGACGGTCTTTGTGCTTTCGCCGTCGCTCGTGCGAATGGTCAGTGAGCGGACGACCGGCTCGCCGCCCGCGGGCGAACTGTCGCCCTCGACAGAAGCGATGCGGGCACCATCCGGGGAAACGGCGACCTCCAGGAATTGATGCACGCCGCGTTCGGTTGCACCTGCGCTCGAGGAGAGAAGTGTCGCGGCCAAGATCGAAAGCACGGTGCCGAGGAGCGGGCGCGAATGAATGTGTAACAGAAGGTATCTCCTTTAATTTCGTTTGCCTCCCCCGCGCAGCAACAGCGTAGCGGGAGAGGTTCTGCGAAGCAGGGGAGGGGGCGGTTGAATATCAACATCAATTGCCCCCTCCGCCGCTACGCGGCACCTCCCCCGCGCAACGCATGCGCGAAGGAGGCAACTGGCGACTATCCAATGACCCCGTCCATCCACGCAACCATAGTGTCGAGCAGCTCCGTCATCACCCCGGCGTCGGTGCGGCCGGATTTTGCGGTCACGTGAAAGGAATGATCGCCGCCGTCGAACGGCTTCAATGTTGCGCGCGCACCAAGGCGCTTGATGAGCGGGTTCAGATAATCGCGTTCCGCGAATTCGTCGCGCGTCCCCTGCAGGAACAGCATCGGTATTTTCACCGCTGCGAGGTGCTCCGCGCGATCGTCGGAGGGCTGGCCGGGCGGGTGCAGCGGAAATCCGAGAAAGACAAGGCCGCGCACGTTTGCAAGCGGCGTCTCCGCCTGCGTCTGCGACGTCATCCGCGCGCCGTACGACTTGCCGCCGGCGAACAGCGGTAGGCCGGGCAGGGCACGCGAGGCCTCGTCCACCGCGGCACGCACGGCGGCCTGTGCCACCTTCGGCGAATCCGGCCGGCCCCGCCGCTGTTCCATGTACGGAAAATTGTACCGGAGGCTCGCAACGCGCCGCTCGGCGAGCCCGTTCGCCACCGTTGCCATGAAGCTGTGCTGCATGCCGACGCCGGCGCCATGCGCAAGCACGTAGCAGGCGCGCGGCTCCTCGGGCGCGATGAGGAGAGCGGAGACTTGACCGCCTTCGACCGCGATTTTGAGTGGGCGTTCGGCAGCTGATGCGGTTTGCGCCATACTTCAATTTCTCCTTGCCCTCTCATGCTGCGCGCATGATGACACGGAAGAGAATGGGGAAAAAAGCAAGGCGTTGAATTTCTTAAGTCGCTTGTAGCAAATGCTCGGAAGACCATGCCCAAACGTGTTCGCGAAGAAGAGATCATCGAGACCGACCGGATTGGCGGGCAGCCGCATCCGCGCGAGGCGCCTGCGCTCGTCGGCCAGGACGAGGCGCTGGCGCGCGCGGCGCGCGCCATTCGTGGCGGCCGCCCGCCGCAAGCCTGGCTGATTGCGGGGCCGCCGGGAATCGGCAAGGCGACCTTCGCCTATCGCGTCGCGCGCTACCTCCTGTGCTACGGCGCGAACGACCGCGGGCCGGAAGACCTGAGCGTGCCGTTGACCGACGCCGCAGTGGCGCTGGTGCGCGCCGGCGCCCATCCAGGACTCCTCGTGGTCAAGCGCGGCCTCAGCGAAAGAACCGGCAAACTGATGACCGAACTCGGGGTCGACGAAGTCCGCAAACTCGGCCCGTTCTTCGGCATGACCGCCGGCGCAGGTGGGTGGCGCGTGGCGATCATCGACACCGCCGACGAAATGAATCCCAACGCCGCGAATGCGCTGCTTAAAATTCTCGAGGAGCCACCGCAGCGCTCGATGCTTCTGCTTGTTGCGCACGCGCCGGCGCGACTCGTTCCGACCATTCGGTCGCGCTGCCAATTGCTGCGGCTGTCTCCGTTAAGCGACGAACTGCTCGCACGGGAACTTGTAGAGCGTGTCCCTGACCTCGCGCCCGGCGATCGCGCGCGCCTTGTTGCTCTTGCGGGCGGATCGCTCGGCGCCGCGCTCAGGCTTGTCGAAGAAGACGGGTTGAAGCTCGCCGCCGAGGCCGAACGCCTCATTGACGGCGCGTCGGCGCCCGATTTCGCGGCGACGTTCGCCCTCGCCGAGCGCGTCGCGCGGCTCGACCAGGGAGTCGACGCCTTCGGAGGTTTTCTCGCCGAGGCGCTCGCAAACCGCATTCTCGCGCGCGCCCGCCAGAACGAGGCCCATCTGGACCGCTGGGTACAACTCAGGAGCGCCATTCAGGAGAACTTCGCGCGCGCTTTGGCATTGCATCTCGAGCCGAAGCAGACGATCCTGTCGGCGGCGCAGGCGACGGCAAGGCTCGCGCGGCGCGGCGCTTTGTGATGCGAACATGGGGGGCGCAATGCGCAAATTCCGGCTATTGACGACTATTCTCACCGCATTGGCGATCGGCGTTCCGTTTGCAGGCGCTTTGGCGCAGCCGACCGCTCGGGTCATTGATGAAACGAAGCTCGTCACATTGACCGGCAATACGCCGCCGGCCGCGCGCGATCCCGACAACGATCGCGGGCCTGTTCCCGACACGATGCACCTGCGGCACATGATTCTGGTCCTGCGCCGGCCGGCTGAGCGGGAAGCTGCGGTCGAACGCTATATCGCGCAACTCTCGGACCCGGGCTCGCCCAACTATCACCGCTGGCTGACGGCCGAACAGTTCGGAGTCGATTTCGGCGCTTCCGCGTACGACATCCAGACGGTTACACGGTGGCTGGAAGCCCAAGGGTTTTCCATCGACACGGTGTACCCGTCCCGCATGGCGCTGGATTTTTCCGGTACGGCCGGCGAAGTGCGCGAAGCCTTTCACACGCAAATTCATGTGCTGGATGTTCACGGGAAAAAGCACATCGGCAATACAAGCGATCCCCGCATTCCTGACGCGCTTGCGTCGGTGATTGCAGGAATTGCCTCGCTGCACGATTTCCACGGACACAAGGCTTCGCAGGGCGGGCCGGCCTGGACGATCGCCAGTTGCGGCCTTGGTTCGCATGACCTCAGCGCGGCCTGCTACTGGGTGACGCCGCCCGACCTGGCGAAAATCTACAACTTCGACTCACTGTTCAAGACAGGGAATGCCGGGAGCGGACAGACCATCGGAGTCATCGAAGATTCCGACATTTACAGCACGTCCGACTGGGGCGCTTTCCGCAGTTATTTCGGTCTCAGTTCCTACAGCGGCTCGCTTAGCCAGGTGTGGCCGGGAGGCTGTACCGATCCCGGCACGAATGCGGACGATTTCGAAGCGATCCTGGACGCAGAATATGCGACTGCGGCAGCACCAAGTGCCACCATAGACGTGGACAGCTGTGCCAGCACGGAGACCACGTGGGGTGTGATGCTCGCGATCGAGAACGCGGTGAATGACTCGCCGCCTTCCGTTCTCAGCGTCAGCTATATCTGGTGCGAAGCCAACGCCGGCTCCGCAAACCAGGTGTTCTTCGACGCGTTCCAGCAGGCGGCGGCCGAAGGAACGTCCGTGTACGTCGCTTCGGGAGACGAGGGAGCCGCCTCATGCGACTACGGCGCGACGGAAGCGAAAAACGGCATCGCCGTCAACGGTCTGGCATCGACCCCGTACGATGCGGCGGTGGGCGGCACCGACTTCAGCGACACGTATAACAATGAAAACGCCACGTACTGGGCGCCGACCAATGGGACATACTACGGATCGGCGAAGTCTTATGTGCCCGAAATGGCCTGGGACGATTCCTGTGCGAGCGGGATGATCGCGCAATACATCACGGGATCGTCGCTGACCTACGGCAGCAAGGGCTTCTGCAACGTGACGGCGGGTCAACCCTACATCACGACGTTTGCCGGCGGAGGCGGCCCGAGCAGTTGCGCACTCGCGGGAGCGGGAGGCGCGTGCAAGGGCTACCCCAAGCCGAGCTGGCAGAGCGTGTTCGGGAACACGAACGATCATGTGCGAGATGTGCCCGACGTGGCGCTGTTCTCCGCGAGTCCGCTTTGGGCGCACGGCTATATCGTCTGTTTCTCCGATCCCAAACACGATTACGGTGCGGCCTGCTCGGATTTCCCGCGCCGCTACATTTACGGCTACGGAACTTCGTTTGCCGCCCCGATCATGGCGGGCATGCAGGCCCTCGTCGACAAGGCCACATCGTCCCGGCAGGGCAATCCCGATTCCGTGCTGTACGAGCTGGCGGACAAGGAGTTCGGAAAAAGCGGAAATCCTTCCTGCAACGCCAGCCTCGGACGCACCATCGGCAAGACCTGCATCTTCCGCGACGTGCGCGAAGGCGGCATGGATGTGCCGTGCGTCCCGGGAACGAAGAACTGTTATGCGCCTTCGGGAACGGTCGGCGTTCTGTCGCGGTTCGCCACACGCTATGACCCGGCGTATACGACGCACAATGGGTGGGATTTTGCGACCGGTCTCGGCAGCGTGAACGCCTACAATCTGGTTCACAGCTGGCCACGATAGAACCCCGGCGCGAAGCGAAAGTCGGTCCTCCGCGTCCTCGTCCCGCCTTCGCTTGAAAGCTTTGTTGGACGGGAGCCGGAAGAAATATCCTCACCCCGAGCTTGTCGAAGGGTGAGGCGCAATCCATAACCCTCGGCCATGCTCGTCGACAGCCATTGTCATCTGGATTTTCCCGATTTCGCGGCCGAATTGCCCGAGGTGGTCGCGCGCGCGAAATCCGCGGGGGTCGGCGTCTGCGTTTCCATCGGGACGAAACTTTCGCGCTTCGCCGAGGTCGCCGCAGTCGCGGAGCGGTTTCCCGATGTGTACTGCACCGTCGGAAGCCATCCGCACGAAGCCGAACAAGAGCCGCTCGCCGATGCGGTGCCGGTTCTCGAACTCGCACGATGCGCCAAGGTGGTCGGCATCGGCGAAACCGGACTCGATTACTATTACGAGCACAGCCCGCGTGGCCTGCAGGCTGCGAACTTCCACGTCCACATTACCGCGGCGCGGGAGCTTCGGCTGCCGCTGATCGTTCACACCCGCGATGCGGAGGACGACACGATCGACATCCTGCGCAAGGAGATGGAGAAGGGCGCCTTCACCGGCCTCATTCACTGCTTCACCGGCACGCAGCGCCTGGCCGACGCCGCGCTTGAACTCGGGCTGTACATCTCCGCCTCGGGCATCGCGACCTTCAAGAAGTCCGAGCCCTTGCGCGAGGTCCTGAAGAGCGTGCCGCTCGACCGGCTGCTCGTGGAGACGGACGCACCCTATCTCGCGCCGACGCCGTTTCGCGGCAAGCGCAACGAACCGGCCTTCGTCGTTCACACCGCGGCCATGCTTGCCGAACTGAGGGGCGTTTCAGCCGCGGCGATCGCAGACGCAACGACGGACAACTTCTTTCGCCTCTTCACCCGCGCCGCGCGGCCTGCATGACGGATCGCCTGAGCGTCACGATACTCGGATGCGGATCCTCGGGCGGCGTACCGCGCCTCGGCGGCGCCGATGGCAGCGGCAGCTGGGGGGCCTGCGATCCCGAGAACCCGAAGAACAGCCGGCGGCGATGCTCGATACTGGTGACGCGGGAATCGGCCCGGGGTACGACGCGGGTTCTCGTCGACACCTCGCCCGATCTTCGCCAACAGCTGCTCGATGCGCGAACCTCGACCCTCGACGCGGTGGTCATCACCCACGATCACGCGGACCAGCTGCACGGCATCGACGATCTCCGGCTCGTCTTTCACGTCACGCACCGGCGCCTCGATATGTACAGCGACGAGGCGACCCTGCGCGAAGTGAAACACCGCTTCCGCTACTGCTTCGAGACGCCCGATGGCGGGGTTTATCCCCCGATCGTCGCCGCCCGGGTGATCCCGGAGCCGTTCCGCGAATTTGCGATCGAGGGGGCAGGGGGCGCGATTCCGGTGCTGCCCTTCTGGCAGCAGCACGGTCCCATCCGCTCGCTTGGGTTACGCTTCGGCGATATTGCTTATTCCAGTGATGTCAATGGCTTGCCGAATGAGTCTTTTGCAGCGCTTGAAGGCGTGGGGTGTTGGATTCTCGACGCACTCCGCTACACGCCGCACCCGACCCACGCCAATGTCGAGACTGCACTCGCCTGGATCGGCCGGGTGAAGCCTCGCCGCGCCGTCCTCACCAACCTGCACCTCGATCTCGACTACGAGACCCTGAAACGGGAGCTGCCGCCGGGCGTTGAACCAGCGTATGATGGGATGCTGATAACCACCGGAGACGTGCCATGAGATCGTGTACCATTGCTTTGCTGGCCGGTGCCTCCCTGTTCGCAGCGTTTCCCGCCATCGCGCAGTCGGGCGCGGGCCAGCTGCCGCTGACGAGCGCCGCGGGCTACCCGCCACAAGAGGTTCTGCCGTCCCCCTTCCGATGCGCAGATTTCACGCGGAACAGCGACGGCTCGTGGTCGCCACTGCGACCCGTGACCATCAAGAGCGGCGACACAAAGGCGACTCTCCAACCGGGCGAGAGTCTCAATGCGGGAGCCACGTTCGGCGGCGTCGATGTTGCCGCGGACCTGAACAGGCGCTGCATCGCGCACTAACGAGAGTGGTGCACGCGCCTGGGCGATCCTCACCCTGAACTTGTCAAACGGTGAGCGTCGTCCACCGACAATCCGTTCCGGCGCGGCTGAAGCTGCCCGAAAGGGCAACCGCGATCGCGCTGCTTCTCCTGCTGCACGCGGCGCTGTTCTATCTGATCAATCCGAAGTTTGCCGGACCGACGGAAACGCGGCCGCTGAACGAAATCACGCTTTCCTTCAATAGTCCGAAGCCGATCGAGCCCGCACCGCCCGTGATCAATCCCGTGCTTGCCAAGCCGTTCGTGCCGGCCATTTCGCCGCCCGTCATTCCGGAAGCGAATCCGCCGCTGTCGCCGGCTTTGGCCGCACCCAACGTCACCGGCATCGGGCGGTCGCTCTTCAATTGCGACCTTGCGAACGGCAAGAACCTGTCGCGCGAGGAGAGGGCGAACTGCCCGCGCTTGGGCATTGCGCCGCCCGCAGCCGGAATCATGGAAGCCGGCATGCCAAAGACCTCCAAGGCAAGGAACAGCGCGCTCTGGGCGGCCGAACTGGAGGCGCGGCATACGCCGGTCAGAGTCCCGTGTACAGGAATTGCGCAGACGGTTCTCGGCGGTCCCGGTGTGCAGAAGCAGGTCACCGCAATCATGGCCGACCCGTTATGTCTCCTGAACGGGGTTCTGAACGGATTCCATCCCCAGCGGAAATGATCGGCGCGCCGTTCGGGGGGCGCTCAGTGCGAGTGGCCAAATACGGGAGCCTAGCGCCGAAACCAGGTATCGACTCCGCCGTGGCTGACGCAGGCATCCTGACGCTCCGGCGCCGTTGTCCAGGCGCCGTCCTTGCATTTTCCCGTCACGCCCGGGGGCGCCCGAGAAGAGTCATTCCACGCGGCGGGCACCTTGTAGAAATCATCGAGGCACACATCCATGAAGTCCGGGTATGCGACGACTTGGGCGCGCGCCGCCCTTTTGCCCCACCACATCATCGAGCAATTCCTCGCGGAGTCCGCCGCGGCTGCAGATGCGAGCAGGGTGGCCGCGATGGTCAGCAAAATGGCTCTGCGCATGGGAACACCATCAAAAGGCTCCCAGCGGCTGGAAGCTATTGGGCCTTGGGCCAGCCAATGGCGAGCCACATACAATATCGCCCCAGTATTTCCCATAATATAGATTATACGAAATTGCGATGCGGCAGTCCCTTGACAGATCAAGGGGTTGCCCTAGTCTTTGCCTCGTCTGGGGCACTTTTTTTCTGCTGGGGGTCATCTTGACAGGGAGAACGAATCACCGGGCGCGCGCCCGCGCGCTCGAAGCCGCCGCGCGTGAACTCGAAAGCGAAGCCACACGCTTAAGGCGCGCCGCCGCCGTACAGGAAGATCTGGAAAGCCACGCCGAGCGCATGGAATCGGTGCCCCGAGCCCTCCGTCAGGTCCGCCTGCGGATGGACCGGGGCGTGCCGGAGGCCAGTGCGATCGCACAGGCCGCGGACATTTTCGAGCTGCCGCCCGCTTCGCTCGCCGTGTGGTGGCGTGAGTCAATCGACCGCACCCGCCACGGCGAGCGCTGGCGGCGCGATCGCGAGATCATGCGCCTTGCCTGGGCGGGCAAGACGAACGCCGAGATCGGCAAGCTGGTGAAACTGGCACCGGGTTCGGTCTCCCGCGTCATCCGGGCCAAAATCCGGGAGGGCGCCCTCCTCGGCATCATCGCGAAAGAAAATTTGCCTCCCAGAAGCCCCCAGATTCGCGAAACGGGGTCGGGTGGTATGTCCATATCCCCCCCTACACCCTTACGCTCTGTGCGCGTCCCTGAGTCGAATTGCGATGGGTGAACTGCGCACGGCGGCAATCGGGCTCCTGTTCCTGCTGATCGGGGGTGCTGCGGGGTACGCGATCGGGCACGCGATCACACGCGACAACTGCAACGCCTACATCGCGCACTACACGGCCGAACTGAAGCACCGCTACTGGTTTGTGCCCCGCTGAAACAAAACGGCCGCGGCGATCGCCGCGGCCGCTGCACCGTTGGAGTGGTGGAGTCGCTACGGCACGAGCTCGGAGATCTCCACGGTCGCCGTTCCTTCCGGAATCGGCGCCGGCGTCGGAGTCTCGGCCAGCTCCTGGTAGCACTCCTCCCACGAGCTGGCGTTGATCGTCGGCCCGCGGCCGAGGACCTGCCCGAACTGGTTTTTGTACGTTACCCGAAAGTTCATCTGCGCCGCCTCTTTCCTTTCCGACGCTTGAACCGCCCGTTTTTCCCGCGCGGCGGCAACCGCTTTCTGCGCCTGGCCACGGGTCAGGTCGCAGATTTGGCCGCGGCGATGCGATCCGCGAACGATTGTACAGGTGCAGCCGCGGGCGCCGGAGCTGGGGTGGGTGCGGGCGCCGGAGCTGGCGTGGGTGCGGGCGCCGGAGCTGGCGCGGGCCCGGCTGCGGAGGGTGCCGGTGCGGGCGTGCCAAAGAGCGCATTAAGCGCTTCGTCGGCAAACACCGTGACGCCGAGCGCCGCTTGCGCGTAAGGGCCGACAACCGGCGCCTGGGCTAGTACCTGTTCGAGCGCCGTCACGCGTCCGAGCAGGCTTTCGAGATTTGTACCGAGGGTGTCGACGTTCCAGTTGGCAAGCTGGATCTTCGGACCCGCGGCGACGGCCGCGGCCGTCGAAGCGAGCAATGCCTGTTTTCCTTTGTCCATGATGCGCGACCTTTCCTTGCAAGGTTAGTGAGCGATCGCTCACTTGTGCGCCGTTCTTTTACCGCTGCGGGGTGCTCCCCCTGTCAAGGGCGTTTACGCCCCGGCGCGGTGCCGAGGAGCTGGAGCAAATCCATGAAATCCGTTTTGGCGACGAACTTCTCCTGCGCCCACACCTTCACCGCGCCGATCTGCACCGCGATCATCAGCGAGATCACGAAATTGCCGAGCGTTCCGACTGCGCCGATCGCCAGGAGCGCGATTTCAATCCAGTTAGGCATGTCACGCCTGCCGATAGAAGCGCAGACTGTCGAGCTGCACCGTGAAGGCGACGGCGCCCCAGCTCGAAGGCGGGCGCGTGACGGGCGGCGAGAAATAGAACACCGCGCCATCCGTGTTGTCGGAGAGCTCGCCCGTAAGCGCATCCTCTGCGATCGCATAGGCCGTCTGGTACTGCGGATCGTCCGTTGTCATGGCGAGGATGCGTTCGGTGTCGGCGCCGCCGCTCCAGCACTGGAATTGATGCGGTTGCTGGCAGACGCCGACAACGGAAGAAGAAAACGAGATGCCGTTCTTCACCCGGTTGATGATGACGTTGGCAACGCCCTCCTGTGCTTCCGTCGATTGATTGCTCGCCTCTCCCGCGATCGTGCGGGTCATGGTGTCGAGCGAATTGGGATCGAGCACGCCCCAGCCTCCTAGAAAAGAGCTGGTTGTGTTGTTGGCGCGGCCAGGGCCGGGATTGATGTACACCGACGGAGCGCTGACGTTCGTCGGCCGCGCCACGCTGTAAGCGATGAGCACAAGAACTGCGAACAGAAGAAAATCATCCATACCGTGTCCATCAGACGTGTACGAAAATGTGGCCGAGGCCGGTGCCTTCCCGCTCGACGCCGCCGCCTGCGCCCCAGCCGTTCGCCGCGCTGCCGAGCTGGGTACCGCCAGCTCCCGGAGGATGCAGAACCGATCGGATGCCCGCGCGCACCGCCATGGTCTGCTGGATCTTCATCAGCGGATTGGGCCAGTGCTCGAAATACGGCCAGCCTGGCGGGCGCGCGCCGAAGTCCGTGGATCCGTAGCCCGAAGGCGTGATGGGCTGCCCGTCCGATCCGATCGCGGGACCATTGAGCGAGGGATAAGTCGGAACCGTCTGCGGCATGTACACGTCCCGCTGCGACCACATCCCCACGCCGCCGTTCGGCCCGTCGCCCGATGGCGCGTTGCCGTAATGCGCGCCATAGCGGCCGATGTCGTAGCGCGGCATGGTGTCGGGTGCGCGAAAGCGATTGCCTGGCACCATTGGGCTGCCCGTTGGCACGGTCGAGCCGGACGATACCTGCGAGAGCAGGAGCACGACGACGACGGCGCCGATAACGAGGATGGTTTCGGTTTTCATGCCGAATACGTGCCGCCTCCTCCGTTCTGGTACATCACCGTCGAGCCGCCCTGCTGGCCGTAGTCGTAGCTTTGCGGGTAGGTGTCGCTCCCGACGTTCCAGTCGCTGTTGTCCTCGCCCGTCGCGCCGGCTGAGCGGCTGTACAGCCAGATCAGCGCGACGGCGAGCCCGCCGAGGATCAACAGATCAGTCGTATTCACTGGGATCAGCTCGAGCTGGCGCCGAAGCTGAGTCCGCCCGTGAACCACACGAACAGCACAATGCCGCCGATGATCAGAAGGGTGTTTTTGCTCATCAGTACTTCTCCTCTGTGAAACTGAGTTTGCAGGCCGCTGCGTTGTTGTTGTACGCGAAGATCGAGCCGCCGCCGTAGAGCGTCATCGACATGTTCTGTTGCAAGAGGTAGCCCGTCGCGTTCGCGACGTTCGCATCGCCGATGTAGAGCGAGACGGCCGTGACGCTCACATTGATGAGCTGGCGCCGCCACACGTCCTTGCTCGAGCTGCAGATCTGCGTCTGGGAAGTGGCGCCGCACACAACCACGGCGGGGCTGTCGCAAGTGTCGATGATGTCCTGTACGTCCGGCAGGTCGCCCGTGTCGCCCTTCCCGATCAGAAAATCACAGGTGACACCGCCTGCCGGCGCCGGGGTGATTTGCGACGAGCTGGCCGCGGCCAGGATGAGCTGCTTGAACGCGTTGCGCAGCGTCGAGCGTGCCCACAGCGGAAAGAAGGGTCCGGAGTCGAACTGCACCTGAAGATTCCCGCTGGTCTTTAGGATCTGGATGAAATCCCAGCCCGTCTGGTCGCCCGTGAACACAAAGGTGCCACCGGAGGCGATGACAACGCCGCCAAAGTACCGGAGGTCGCGGGCGCCTTTCATCATTTTGAGATCGCCCACAGCGCGAGCGCTCCTGCGATCGCCACAAAGACGAGCGTGGAGCCGGTCAGCTGCATCTTGCCGATGGTCAGATCGGCGCCGGAGCTGCCGCCCACATCCCCAGCTCCGCCGGACACTCCGGTGTCGCCGGGCGTGGCAGCGCCCGCGAGCGCCGCATCAGGCCCCGCGGTGAAGAGCGGCCAGTTGGAGTCGAGCAGCGTATCGTGAATGGGCGATACGGAGCGGAAGCCCGAAACGCGGAAGATGTTGTTGCCCGCCGTCGCGCCGATTCGGCTGAGCGTGTGCGCGTTCCTGACCGGCGAAGCAATATCGGGATCCATATAGATCAGGCCCGTACCCAGCATGTCGATCAGCCGCGCCTTAGGCACAACGACGGGATGACGCGCAAACTTGTACGGGTGCTGCCGGTGCGACCAGGGCGCGGCAACAGGCGGCGCGAGATCGAACGGCCCGCGGAAATTGAGCGGCCGATAGCGTTTCAGGATGGCGCTTGTCATGGTCTCACCTTGCCAACAGGAGGAAAACGAGCACGATCACGGCCAGCACTACCCACGACCAGGCGCCCGAAAAGAAACTCGAAACCGCGTCGCCGATCGCGCCGGGCACGCCTTGCGCCGCAAAGCTGTTGTTGTCGCCACCGAGCGCGCCAACGACGCTGTTCGCCCCTTGCGAATTGAGCGCGCCCCAGCGCGCGTACGACGGATAGGCGTAGGAGCCGTAATAGTTGTTGTACATCAGCTTCCCTTCTTGCTGTAGATCAGGAAGCCGGCGATCGCGATCACAATTAGGATCTCTGTGGGGATCCCGAAGAGGTTGCCGCCGAGCGCGGCGCTGGCGTATGGCGCGCCCGCGTAGCCGGAGCCTTGCGGCTGCGAACCTCCGCCAACCGGAGGCGGCGAATAGCCGTTACCCTGGCCGCCGTAACCGTTGCCGGTGTAGCCGCCCTGGCCGTAGCTGCCGCCGCCGTAGCCGTTCTGATAGTTGCCGTAATCGTAATTGTACGACATGGGGTCACTTCCTCGTTGCGATCACGACGATGACGCCCAGGAGGAGGAGCGTTTCGATCGAGATCCCGAAAAGCGTGTAGGGCGCGCCGGTTGTGCCAGGCGCGATCGGGTTACCGCCCGTCGACCCGCTGGCGCCTGCGTTCTGCAGGCCGTAGTTCGAGCCGTTGCCGTAGTTCGATTGGGACCCGTTGTAGCCGTAGCCCCCGCCATTGGCGCCGTACCCCTGCTGGGTGCCACCACCATAGCCATAACCGTAGCCGCCGCCCCCTCCCCCGCCGTAGCCATATCCGCCGCCGCCGCCATAATTGTACGACATTGCTTCAGCCTTTCCGCATCGTCAGGAACGCGAACGCCCCGATGAGAAGTATGGGAACGAGTGGGAAACCACCCGCGCCCGGTGCACCGCCGCCGTACTGGCCGCCGTAGCCCGTGTTGCCGTAGGGCGGGCTGCGCCACATAGAGGTTCCGCCCGTGTAGCCCGGGCCGCTGTTGTAGCCGCCCCGCTCCGGGTAGCCCTGCCGGAAACCATAGTACGGCCGTCTGTACATAGGCTGCCCGCTTCCCCCGCCGCCCGAGACATGGCCGCCGCCGCCCGACTGCTGGCCGCCGCCGCTGCCGCCTCCGCCCCCGCCCTGGTTCTGGTTCTGGTCGTAGTTCTGGTCGTAGTTCTGGTCGTAGTTTTGATCGTAGTTGTAGTCCCCAGAATCGTCGTAGCCGCCGCCATAGTCATAGCCGCCGCCTCCGTAGCTGTACGAGCCTCCGTAGCCGCCATAGCCACCGCCGCCGTAGTAACCCATGTACAGGCTTCCGTTGCTTCAAGACTGGCGCCGGCGAGCCGGCGCCAGGGTAAGAGGCAACATCAGCCGGGGAGCGCGCCGAGCGTCTCCGCAACCACGTTCAACGTGCTGTTGGTCGCGGCATGCGTCGAGCGGAGCTGGAAATCGGCCACGTTGCCGAGCTTCAACCGGTTCGCGTAGTTCCCGTCCTCCTCCGAATCCCAGCCAACAAAGGAGCTGTTCTGAGGCGAGCGGAAGTCACCGTTGCCCGCCTGTATCTGCGAATTGATCGCGGTCAGGCGGTTGTGAATCTCCTGCCCGTTCACGAGCATGCGGAACGCGGTGATGTTTGAGCTGGTGTCCCACATCGTGACGCGGCGGAGCACCGGCCGGAGCGGATCGCCATTGTACCGGTGCACGTGCAGATACTCGCCCGTCGAAGCGACGTTTTCGATCCACACTTCGCGCCGGAGCAGCGCTTTGCCCTGGTCGGGATTGTTGTCCGACACTTCGGCGTAGCTCGCCAGCGTCGGGTTGGTCGGGGTGCCGTTGATGTCGATTTCGATGCGAAGCGCGGTCACGCCCATCGGCGTAGCCTTGCACGGCACAAGCGTGTTGAGCGCCGTGTAGTACTTCTGCATGTGGTCGGCCATCAGGCCCGGCAGTTCGAACGGGATCGTGAGCACCTTGTTGGTGCTGCCCGCGGGCCACTTGTCGAACTGATTGAGGGTGTCGAGCTGCGTTCCCGACAGCGCCCAGCAGATATTGTTGTTGATGATGACGCGGAGCTGCGTGATGCAGGCCGGTGTCATCGACGTGCCGCCGTACACGATGTGGATTTTGTGATAGCGGAAGCCGAGCGGGAGATCGAGATACGCGGTCTGAGACGCTGCCACGTTCTGAAACGCGGGCAGGATGATCGTCTCTTTGCCTGGCCGGAGCAACCAGCCGCGGAGGAGTCTGCCGATTCGCATGGCTTACCTCCGGTGACGCATGGCGACGACGTTGCCGCCGTGCTGCCCGCTATGGCCGCGATTGTGCGCGTGCTGGCGGGCCTTGCTGTGGTGGTTGTGATGGTGCCGGTGGCGCTCTATCGCGCGGAGCGCGACGATTCCGAGCATCACTCCGGCGGCTGTCAGTAAGATCAGCTTTACGTCGCCATTCATGGCGGACCCTTTCACGGAGCTACAAGGGTCAGCCCGTTACTCCCATGCTGCGCACCCCTGTCAATCGGGGGGGTGCAGGGGGTCCGACAATTTTCCTGCAAGGCCGATCGCCAGAAGCGCGATCGCAACCCCGACGATGATTCCGAGGAGGATCATCGCTGCACCTTCCCTTGTGTGATGCGCCCCTCTTTCCATTCGAGGTACGCGAATTTTTGCGGGAGCGCCGCATATTGCTTCGCGTGCTCCCGCCCGATCTTGGCGACAACCGCTTCGCGCGCCCGCGCATCGTGCAGCGCGAAGAAATAGGCGCGATCGCAGTTGTCGCGGAAGCGCGCCGCCACGTCCTGAGGCCGTTGCGTGACACCCACAACCGAAATGTCCGCGTGCCGCCCCTGCAGGATGACACGCCGAAAGCCGGCGAGCTGCTGCATCTGGGCGTGCGCGTTGGAGTAGCACTCCGCCATTTCGTCAACCGCGATGCAGACGGGCACCCTGTAGTCGCTCCGCACCCTGTACAGGAACAAAAGCGCGCTGGCTTTGTCGAGTGTCTCCGCGCAAAGGGCAGAGCTGGGAGCAAGCACAATGTGCCACGAGCTGCGATACTTCTGCGCGATCGCGTTCGATGCCGCCTGCAACGACGTCGCTCGCCAATAGCCGTGTTGCCGAGTCCACGCGGGATCGGCCGCGGGATCTATGAGCAGGACTCTAGGATGCGCCCGCAGGAGGCGGCGCATCAGGGTTGTCTTGCCCGTGCCCGTCGCGCCGTTGATGGAGATTATCTCTCGCACGCCGTTGCTCCTCCCTCCGCCAGTGCGCCTCCCGCACTTCCCGCCGCTGTTGCAGTTCCACGCTTACGTTGACGTACACTTGCGAGCCGAAGCCGCCGATCAAAATTGCATCGGCAAGCCACGCATTGTCCTTTTCGATCAGCCAGCGCAGCCACTCATAGCGGTTGGCGCACCGGTAGAGCGCGCCGAACGCAGGCCGCGCGGTCGGCAGATTCGGCGCCTGCATGAGCGATTGCAGCTCCGGCGGATCGCGCATCGCGTAAAGGCCCGCGGCGAGCGGAAACAGACTGGCGAACACCTCCGCGAACTCCTCCTCCGTCATCACGTCGGAGAGCTGCGGACCAGGCGCCGCCTCAAGGCCAGGCTCGCCCGGCTCTGTCACGGAGATCGGTTGTACGTCCGGTTGCGGTTGCGGGCCGGCCGCCCCGTCAGAATTTTCCGCTGGTGATTCGCTCATAGAGGTCCCCGTCGTCGCCCTTTTTTTTTGGCTCCGGCGCGGGAGGCGCCGGTTCGGGTTGCGGTTGCGGCGCTGGCGCCGGCTCTGGCTCCATGCCCTCTTTCGTCGCTTGCTTAGAGAAGGTCACGTATGTGCGGCACTTCGGGCACTTCGCGATCGCGATGCCTTGCTTGTCCTTGTAGATGCGCTCTATGGGGCCGCACCCGTGCGGGCACTGGTTTCGCGTGACCATGTGAGGCTTTGCGCAGCCCTCCGCACTGGCACGGGCGAGCCGTGGGACCGCCACAGCCCTACCCTTCGGGGTGCACTCTTGTACCCTGCGGGGGTGCACCCCCTGTCAAGTGGCACGGGTACTCCCGCGGCCAGCCCTTCCCCAGCTCGCGCGCCGCGCGCTTGCACGCCGCGAGCGCCGCCGCATGGTCGGGATGATCCTTGTACATCGACGCGTGCAAGGTCATCCACGCGACGTTGTGATCGCCGAGCTGTGGCGCGAGCTTCTGCTGGAAGCGCGCGATACGCTCCTCGCTGCTGATGATTGTGACGGTACCCGGGGCATAGCCCTTCCCGTTCTCCCGCAACCCCTTTCCCAAAATCTCTTCGACCGTCCGTCGAGGTGAGGGGGGGACGGGGGGGAGTTGTTCACCAAGGTGCGGTTCACGGTGTGGGGTTCTATTGGGTGCCCGTGTATCTGGGCACCCCCTGCCCTCTTGGACGGGCACCCCGTGCCCATCCGTGGGCACCCCTGTGGATGACATAGAGGCCGCAGCCTCCTCCGTTTCCGGGGTGTCATCGGGGGTGTCGAACACGACGCGATACGCGTGCGCCGCGTAGGGGTGGCTGCACTCTTCCGGCGCGCGCTGTCCCTTGCGACCGCGCGCCTTGGCTTCGAGATAGCCGGCCGCTTCGAGCTGCGCGATCGCGCGTTGTACGGTCGCGCGCCCGACCCGCAGCTCCGCCGCCATCGTGACTTGCGATCGGAAACACCAGCGTTGCCGATCGGTGTGCCGCGCGAGCAGACAGAGCACGCGCAGCGAAATGTGATCGAGCGCCGGATCCGTGATGGCCGGGCCGGGGATGGTCGCAAAGCGGTAGTCAGCGCGCGCGATCACGGTTGGGCACGCGCTCAAAGAGCGGAGGCGTCGCCGCGTCAAAAAATCCCTTGCACAGGACTGCGCCCACGGGCCAGCGCCCCATGTCGCGCAGATAGGACCGGATGAACTGTACAGGGGTTACGCCACTGTCCACGGGCAGGCAGTCAGCATCGAGGGGGTCGCCCTGGATGTCGAAGAACACCAGGGCGACCATACGCGGGATGCCGGGTCGATCGGGACTCATGGCACCACACCAAACCGCTGCCATAGCCAGCCTTCGATCCATGCCGCCCGGTCGCGATGCGACTCGCCGGGGTTGTCGGCAATGGACACGCCGTTTTCCGCGTCCCGAAAGCCGCGGTGGCGCCAGACCGCGCGCCTCACTGCGGTTGAGAATTGTACGCGTAGGAGATCTGGGAGGAGCTATACGCGACAGCGGCCGCGCAGTTGTCATCCCATTGCGAGCTGACGGCCGTCGCAACGTCGGACGGCTGTAACGCGCCGCCCTGGCCGGTGCCCGTCACGAGCAGCGAGCAGGCCATGTAGAACGTGCCGCCCGCGGTGAAGTACAGAACGCCGATACGAGTTTGCATGGGTTACCCCGTGAGGGGCGCGGGGGGTGACCCTTACAAGGGGTGCCGGGGTAGGGGCTGACTTGCGCAGGCTACCCCCCGCGCGCTCCCGCTCCGGTGCGGAGCGGTGTCAAACGCCAACCACCCTATTTTGCGGCTTGCAACAGGGCGCCTGTACTGGCCTGATATTGCGGGGAGTGGGGGAAAAGAGCCGGGGTTAACATGGAGATTCGCGAATTACTGTCGCGGGCGCGCGAGCGCTCGGGCGTTTCATCGAATCGGAAGCTCGCCCGCCTAATCGGCGTCGACCACTCGTCAGTGTCGAATTTTGTCAGCGGGCGCAATCACCCATCCGACGCAACAATGATCCGCATTTCTTTGCTTGCCGGCGTCCCCGCAGGCGAAGGATTGCTCCTCCTCAATATGTGGCGATCGTCGCCTGAAGTCGCCGCTATCTATTCGGGGCTGCACCGCCAATTGTGCAAAAACGGCGCGCGCAACGGCAAGTAAAAATCGTAGGGCAATGCCTAGGTGAACAAATGTACTTAAGTACATCCATGTATATAGATTATACGAAATACCCTTGACCCGGGGCCGGGCTCGAACTCAATGCGGCGGCCCGATTCCCGCCCCGTTCCGGCGCGAAGAGCCGCCGGCCGAATGGGGACCGAAATGAAAGCCGCTTTGATCGCCGCATTCCTGCTTGCAGCCGCGAACACGGTGCCAGACGCTGCTTCCCACAACCCGGACCCGCCATACGATGCGGTACTGGACGCGAGGCTTAAGTGTCCCGAGGAAGCGCCGAATGTGGACGCATACATCGCGGAACTCGCATCCTGGCTGGGGCTGGCCAAAGCTCGCCATCCGGATTGGTCCAATGAGGAGACTGCAAATGCCCGCCACGCTCTGGTCGTGAAACACCATTGCCGCGGATCGGGCAACTAAAGCGCTTCCAGTGACTGCGCGCGCCTGGACCGCGCGGCGTTTGTGCTTGCAACGTCCTTACGCGAATGCCGCCGCAACAATCTGTGCGATCTGCGCATGGGCGGCGCTCTGGCGGTCGAGCGGCGCCGGCGAGCCGGAGATGTAGCTTGCGATTACGATGGGTGGACGGCCCGCGGGCCAGGCGATGGCAACGTCGTTCGCGGCACTTGTCGGGCCGCTTCCGGTGCCCGTGCCGGTCTTGTCGGCGACGCTCCAGTTCTGCGGCAGTCCGGCGCGCAAACGGTCGAGACCGGTCCGGCAGTTCTTCATCCACCCGATCAGCCGTTCGCGCGAGACCGGGTTCAATTTCGTTCCAAGGAGAACAACCTGCACGTCGGCCACCATGGCATTCGGTGTCGTCGTGTCGCGCGGATCCCCGGGAAGGTTTTCGTTGAGCGCCGGTTCCGTACGATCGAGGCGCGTCAGGCTATCGCCGATGCTCCGCACGTAGCCGGTCACGCTCGCCGGCCCACCGGCAGTGCGCAGAAGCACGTTTGCCGCGCCGTTGTCGCTCTCTTCCACCACGGCCGCGCACAGGCCTTCCAAATCCATCGCGCCCTCGCCCAGATGCGCACGCGTCACGGGCGAATGGGAGAGCAGGTCGCCAGCGGTGTACGGAATGCGCTGGAGAAGCGCGAGCGTCCCCTGGTCGACGCGCGCGAGCAATGCCGCGGCAAGCAGCCATTTGAACGTCGAGCACATCGCGAAGCGCTCGTCGCCGCGATGGTCGATCCGCCGCCCCAATCCGGTATCGAGCGCGCTCACGCCGATGCGTCCACCAAGCGAAAGCTCCAGCGCCGCTATCCCCGCGGCGGGTTGGGGCTCGGCGAACGCGCGTGTACCGGCGAGGCCGACAGCAACGCAAGCAAGTCCAAAGCCGCGGCGGTTTAACATGGTCCCTCCTCCCTATTCGACTTCCCGGACTACTCTTCCCAATCGTGGCTATTCTCGGGCGAAGTCATCGGATAAGAAGGGTATCGCTTTCGTAGGGGGACACTCGCCATGAAACATATCAGCTTTGCGAGGCAGGCGTACGCAATCGCACTCTTCGTCGCGGGCTTTGGTACAGCGGCCATAGGCGCGACGATCGTCACGTTCGATCCGCCCGGTTCGTCAGCCACATACCCGGAAGCAGTCAATGACGATGGATCGGTTACCGGCTATTATGCCGACGCCAGCTTCGTCTACCACGGCTTCCTGCGCACGTCCGACGGCGCTATCACGAGCTTCGACGTCACTGGCCAGGGAGAGACTTATCCGGTCGCGATCAACGCGGGTGGTGCCATTGTGGGCGCCTATCTGACCGGCTCCTACTACACCGGGTTTCTGCGCGCCACCGATGGAACGATTACGACCTTCAATATCAAGGGCGGCAACGGCGACACGGAACCGAACGGTATCAATGACATGGGCACGATCACCGGTTCCTGTGCCACAGGCGGATTTGTGCTCAAAACGGACGGCACCCTTCATACCTTCAATGTTGCCGGCGCGATCGGGACCGATCCTATCGCCATCAACAATAAGGGTGTAATCGCGGGTTACTACTACAAACGCTATAACGCTTATCACAGCTTCGTCCGGGCCACGGACGGGACGATTGCGACGTTCGATCCGCCGGGAGCGAACAACAGCACCGCGTTGAGCATCAATGCCAAGGGCGCGATTGTCGGAACCTACAAAGATACCAACAAAGTGTCCCATGGATTTCTGCGCGAACCCGACGGTTCCATCACGCGCATCGACATCCCCGGAGCGACGTGGACCGAGGCAGACGCGATCGACGACAAGGGGCGCATCACCGGCGATTACGCTATTCCGCCCAAATCCTTGGTAAGCGGATTCGTGATCGACGCGAAGGGAAAGATCGCGAGCTTCAGTGTGCCGGGACGCAGACCACATACCTATACGAGCGCGGTTGCCAGAACCAGCCGCATCATCACTGGCTTCTACTTCGAAGGCAGTTACAGGGACGAGGTCTTTCACGGCTTCGTGCGAACGCCGTAGGGTGTGTGAGCGCGATCAGGCGCTTTGTTGTTACCTTGTCTTCTTTATTCTCCATGGGCGGCCAGAGCCGCCCATCCAGTCGGTGGCGACGATTTTCTGGATGGCCGGGTCGTGCCCGGCCATGTGAGGAACAGTTTGGTTGAACGTTACCCGTCCGCCTCGGGGCGGACGTTCAGATGGATTGACGTCCCTGCCCGCCAGACACGCAATGACGTCTCGCAATCCGCGCGATCGCCTATAAGCATGCGATGCAGATCGTCGACGCCGCAAACCGTTTCGTCGGCGAATTCCAGAATTACGTCTCCTTTCATCAATCCGGCGCGCGCCGCTGGACCGTCGGAGTCCAGCCCGGCAACCATCAAGGCACTCGGGATCGTGCGATCGAGCGCGCGCAAGACGCGCCGCTCGAGGCTTACGGTCTGCCCGGCCAGGCGCAGGCGGCTCCGGCGTACGCGGCCCTCCCGCATAAGGCACGTCGCGACTTGCGCCGCGGTATCGATGCCGATGGCAAAATAAATCCCTTGCGCCCAGCCCGCCATCGCCGTGTTGACGCCAATCACATGGCCGCTCGCGTCAACGAGCGGGCCTCCCGAATTCCCGGGGTTGAGCGGCGCATCGGTCTGGATGACGCTTTCGATCAACCGCCCCGAACGCCCCCGGAGCGAGCGGCCGAGCGCGCTGACGATGCCGGCGGTCACCGTCGCCTGGTAGCCGAGCGGATTGCCGATGGCGACGACAAGCTGGCCGACGCGCAGGTTCGAGGAGCGGCCAAGCTCTGCGTGCGGAAGGCCATTTCCGTCGAGACGCAACACCGCGAGGTCCGTCGCTTCGTCTTCGCCCACGCGGCGTGCGCGAAAGCTCCGACCGTCCGTAAGCGTGGCCTCGCATTCGCCGGCGCCTGAAACGACGTGGCTGTTGGTGAGACAATAGCCGTCGGGCGTGAAGAGGACGCCAGAGCCCTGGCCGCGCCGGCGTCCGCTTCCGGCCACGATGCTCGCAACCGCGGGGCCTACCCGCTCGAAGGCGCCGGCCACGCATTCCGAATATGGGTCAAGGGGTTCCGCCACGGCATTTGCGCTCGACATGAAGCTGAAATGCGTGCGCGAACCGCGACGCCCAACCCGGTCATTCGGGTAGCCCTCCCCATCCGGCCGATGGCGCTCTGCTCTCCGGAATCGCACCTTCGTACCTATGTTGGAACGGAGGATCGCGATGACACGGAATTCTGGCGACGCATTGGAAGCATTCTCGCAGGCGCTGGCTGCGCGAGCCGCGGCGGCGCGCGTGCTGGTGGCGGAGATCAGAACTGCGAACCGAGGCTTTCGCAGCGCCACGGTCTGGCGCCCCGGAATTCTCGTCACTTCGGAACAGTCCTTGCCGAAAGCGGAATCGTACGATGTCACCTTGTCCGACGTTGTGCGCGTCGCGGCGACGCCGGTAGGCCGCGACCCAGGGACCAATGTGGCGGTGCTGAAATTCGACGGTGCGGGTTCGTACACACTGCCCGGCCGCGGCGAAGCTCAGGTCGGCGCGATTGCCCTCGCCTATGGCGCCGACGGCCGCGGCGGCATCGCCGCGCATATCGGAATCGTCAGCGCGGTCGGGCCGGAATGGCGCAGCCGCGCCGGCGGAAAGATCGACAGTCGCGTCAATCTCGACATTGCGGTAACAACGCATGACGACGGCGGTCCGGTGCTCGACGCTTCGGGTGCCTTGCTCGGAATCTCGACACTCGGACACGGGGACACCGTGCTCGCCATACCGCCGGAGACGGTCGAGCGCAGTGTCGATGCCTTGCTCGCGCATGGACGCGTCGAGCGCGGCTGGCTTGGCGTCGCGCTGCAGCCTGTTGCGATTCCCGACGCCTGGCGCGAAACCGCGGCTGCAAAGAGCGGACTGATGGTAATGTCGACCGTTGCCGACGGGCCGGCTGCTGCTGCGGGTCTGCTGGCCGGCGACATCCTGCTCTCGCTCGATGGCGCACCGGCCACGCACGTTCGCCAGCTCGCAGAGCGTCTTGGCTCCGACAGCGTCGGCCGTACGATCGAGATCGGCGCGCTCCGCAGCGGCACGCGCGTACCGCTGCGTGCAACCGTTGCCGCGAGGCCGGCCGATGGCTGAACCGGCCCGCGTGAGGATGACCGGCGATGTTGTACGCGTGCGTTTGCGGATCGCCAATCCGTGGCGCGCGCAGGAACTCGCAGGGCTCCTCGGCGAACGCGGCTATCTCGTGGCGCCGGACTCGGGTGCCGACGTAACGCTCGGCGATGGCGAGCCGGATGGACTGCTCGTGATCGCGGAAGGCGAATCCGCTGCCCGCGGTGTGTTGCCCGCCGATGCCTCAGCCGACCAGATCGACGCGGCGCTGCGCGCGGTCGCAGCCGGATTGAGCGTACATGTGCCGCGGGATGGCCGCTTCTCTGCCCTGGACGAGGACCAGGCGCCCTCCCCGCTCACGCCGCGCGAGCTCGAGATCCTGATCGGGCTGAGCGAGGGCCTGAGCAACAAGGCAATTGCACGCCGGTTCGATATTTCCCAGCACACGGTGAAATTCCACGCCGAGTCGATCTTCCGCAAGCTCGGCGCGACGAGCCGCGCCGATGCCGTCGCCAGGGGCCTCCGCCGCCGCCTCGTACATCTGTAAGGAAAAAGAGTTGCACACGGAGACGCGGGGACGCCGCGCCGGGCCACGACAATTCATATTCTTGCCGAACGCGGCAAAATTGCGCTTGACCCGGCCCCTGGGGCAGGCCCCAGAGATCGCAGCCGTCGATCGGAAGCATGTCGAATGCCCCAGGAAGAGCGTCATCTTAGTCCGGCCGAAACGGCGAAGCGCCTCGGCGTAAGCCAGAAGGCGCTTCGACTGTACGAGCGCCATGGTCTTGTTGCGCCGCTGCGCACGCGGTCGGGATGGCGTGTCTATGGCGCGAAAGAGATCGCGCGACTGCACCAGATTGTTTCGCTGAAGGGTCTGGGGCTCCCGCTCTCCAAAATCGCTGAGCTTCTCTCGCAGCGTCCGGTGTCGCTCGAAAGGCTCCTCGAAGCACAGGAACAGGCGCTCTCCGCAGAGCACGGGCGGGTCAATCGCGCGCTCGGACTCGTGAAGAAAGCACGCGCGAGGCTTGCGGCAGGAAACGCGCTTTCCGTCGACGATCTCATACAACTCACCAAGGAAACGACGATGACGACGAAACAACAGCATGACGAGATCAAGGCCGTTTTCGATCCGCTGGTCGAAAAAACCTTCACGAAAGACGAGATCGAGGCATTGAAGCAACGCGCTTTCGATCAGGAAGAGGCGTCGCGGGGCTGGGACGCGCTGATGGCGGAAGCCAAAGAGCTTATGCGCAAAGGCGATCCCACGTCGCCGGAAGCGCAGAACCTCGCACGCCGGTGGAAAGCGCAGGTGGCGCTCTTCACCCAGGGCGATCCCAATGTCGCGGCAAGGATAAGGACGATGTGGAATGAGGCGATGGCAAATCCGGAGACCGCGCCGAAGCTGCCGCTCAATCCGGAAATCTTCGCTTTTGTCGAAAAGGCATGGAAAGCCCGCCGAAGCCAACGGCAAAGCGACGTAAGGCGCGCGGGGAGGTACAGGCGTTGAACCGGCAAGGCGCCAAGGCATTGGAATTCACCGCCCCGAGAGGAAATTCGCGCGCCCCAGGCGCGCAATAACCCTGCTCCGTGCTCTGTGTCTCCGCGTTATTCCTGCTGCCCTGGCGTCTTGGCGCCGTTGGCGGTTGTGAGATTGGTTCGGCCCGGCCTAACCTTATGAAAACGTGAACCGGAACGGATCCCGGCCGTTCATGTCGGGTTCAGCTATCCGGGCCTATCAATCGACAGGAAATCCGGGACTTGAAAGTATGAACATCATTCGCAAATTCTCGCTCGCTGCGACGTTGCTCGCCGGGAGCGCCTTGGCCGCCGCGCCGGCACTCGCGCAGAATCAGGGATTTCATCCCGTCGCTCATCCGCACCCCGTGGCCCATCCGCATGCACCGGTTGGTCCGGCGTTTCGTCGCCCGGTACCGCGCGGACCGTTCCGTCCGGGCCTCCACCCGGGCTTCCACCGGCCCGGCTTCGCCGTACGCGTTCATCCCTTCCACTCCATCGTCGTCGGCCATGTACCATTTGCGCGGTTCACACCGGCGCAGCGCGCGGTATGGACCAGAGGACACTGGGCTCACCGCTGGTGGAACGGCCGGTACGGCTGGTGGTGGAACGCCGGCGGCGTCTGGTTCTGGTACGGCGCCCCCGTCTATCCGTATCCGACAGTCGTCTCCGACTACTATTACGAGGAACCGGACTACAGCCAGGCCGGTCCGAATTGGTGGTACTGCTACAATCCGGCCGGATACTATCCGTACATTCCGAACTGCTATGTGCCGTGGACGCCGGTACCGGCGCAGGGCTATGGCAACGAGGGCAACGGTCCGGATCAGGGACCCCCACCCTCCGCCGGACAGGAGCAGGGTCCACCGCCAGGTTATGACCAGGGTCCTCCGCCGGGGAACGAGCAAGGTCCTCCGCCGGGATACGATCAAGGCCCACCGCCCGGTTATGATCAGGGCCCGCCTCCAGGCGAAGACCAGGGCCCACCGCCCGGCTACGATCAGGGACCGCCACCCGGAGATCAAGGTCCGCCTCCCAACGACAACCCGCCACATTAAAGGGACATGATGATGATCAGGTCACGTACAGTTGTTGCCATCGTTGCGACCTCGGCGGCGGCCGCGCTCCTCGCCGGATGCGTTACGCAGCCGATGGGCCCGACCATCCCGGTAATGCCCGGCCCGAGCAAATCGCTCGAAGCCTTCCAGGCCGACGAAAACGTCTGCGAGCAATATGCAAGCCAGCGCGTTGCGGGCCAGACGGAAGCCGCGAACAACACGGCCATCGGCCAGGCCCTGCTCGGAACGGCGCTCGGCGCCGGCCTGGGCGCGGCCGTAGGCGGTGGCCGCGGCGCGGCGATCGGTGCCGCGTCCGGCGCGGTGGTTGGTACGGCGGTCGGCGCGAACACGAGCGGCTGGGCGCAGATGTCGGTGCAGCAGCGCTACGACGTCTCCTACGCGCAGTGCATGGAGACCAAGGGCAACAAGGTGCCGGGTCCAAGGCATCCGCGTCGCTATCCCCCGCCGCCTCCGCCACCCGGCTACTACCCGCCCCCGCCCCCGCCTCCTCCTCCCGGATACTGACGGCGCCTCTTTCAGGATTGTACACCCCTGACCCCCGCGGTCTCTGCGCCGCGGGGGTTTCTATTCAACCCCTCGCCCAGAAAAAAATCCGAACGCCAAGGCGCCAAGGCATTGAAGTCCGCCACTGAGACAGGGAGATCTTCCGGAGGCAAATGAATTTGCGTGCGGAAGGCGCGCGATAAACAACTCCATGCGCTCCGCCGCCTGCCGGTTGTTGCTGTTGCCTTAGCGTCTTGGCGCGTCGCCGGTTAGCCTTTTATCCCGGCTGCGCATGGACCAACGTCCATGCGCAAATTCCGGCTTGTACGCTGCACTTACGACGGCAGTTTCGGCGGGAGGTTGGCGGCGGGATCGAGCGGCTGCGCCTTGAATGCGTCCGCGGCCGCCTTCGCGCTCGCGAGATCGTCCGGTTTCAGGGTGGATGCAAGTGCCGCGACCCGGGCCTGGGACTCGTGATCGCCCTGCTGCGCGGCGATGGCGTACCATTTGTAGGCGGTGGTCAGGCTTTGGGGGACGCCCATGCCGCGTTCGTACAGAACCGCGAGATTGAACTGCGAATTGACGGCGCCGAGATTGGCCGCGCGTTCGAACCAGCGCGCCGCCTCGGGAAGGTCCTTCGTCGTGCCGACGCCTTCCGCATAGGCGATGGCGAGGAAATGCATGGCACGGCGGTTGCCCCGCAGCGCCGCCGAGCCGAACCACTGGAACGCCTGTACAGGGTCGGCGTGTACGCCGCGCCCGTCGGCATAAAGCGCGCCGAGATCGTATTGGGCGACCGGCTGTCCTTTCGCGGCAGCGCGCGAAAGCCAGTCGACCGCCATGGGCTCGTCCTTCGGCTTGCCCTTGCCTTCCAGATATTCGAGCCCCACCAAAAGTTCGGCCGAGGTATCGCCTGTCTCGGCGAGCTTCAGCAAATTCGTTTGCGGCGCCTTCTGCGCCACATGTTGCACCGGCCGTGCTGCAGCGACGGTGCGGACGACGCGTGCGGGCGCGGGGCGGCTCGCGGCACGAGCCACCGGAGCGCCCATGCTCGCATCGCGGAACATGAAATTGAGGCCGAAGAGAAGAACGACGAACAGCGCCAGCAATCCGCAGGTGGCGTAGAGCATCGTCCTGTTTGTCTTTGGCGCCGGTGGTCTCTGACGCAGGTCCTCGTTCGCCTGCTGGGCTGCGGCCTCCGCCGCCGAACGGCGCGCAGCACTGAGAAAAGACGGCGGGGCCTCGTTCCTGTCGGGCGCCGTGCTGTCCGGCGCAACGTCATGCAATGTTTCAATCGCTTCGTGTGCCGGTTCGACGGCGGGCTCCGGCGGCTCGACCGGGGCGAATGCCTCGACAGGCGGTACATGTTCCAGTTGCGTTGCAAACGCCAGGTTCTCAAGCGCGGTTATGCGCTTCGCGAGATGGACCGACTCCGCCTGGAGCTCGGAAAGCATCTCCCGCAGACGTTTGTCGAAAGCATCGAAACGGTCGCTGGTCGTACGGGCCGATTCATCTCCGGCCATGACATGACGCATGTCGACCGCTTCGAGAGACTCGCGAAGGCTCTGCAACGCGTGCTCGAAACCATGTCCGGAGGCGCGCTGGTTCTGGTTGTGCTGCAGCCCGTAAAGGGTTCGCTCGAATTCGCGCAGACGGCGCTCCAGCCACTGATCCACCGGCGTTGCCTGGAGTTTCGCGACCGCTTCCTCGAGACGCGCAATCGCTTCGGCCGTGGCGGTGTTGGAGTTTGCATCCGCCGCGACGGAACGTGACGCGTCGCGCCGCGCCTGCACGACGGGAAAGCGCCTCGGCATTTCCTGCACGGGAGTGGGTGCGCCCGTCTCGGGCGCATTCTGTACGGAAGGCCGTGCGGCCATTTCCGGCATGTCCGGATGGTCGTTGTGCAGAGTTTCGGCTGCCTTCATCGACGGAACCTGCGTGTCTTGCGGTTGGTTCTTCTGGATTGCGGGTTCGTCCGCGGCGCCAATGGACTCGGTCGCGAGCGGCTGAACCTGGGTGTCGTTCGGATCTGGCCGCGAGTCTGCCGGGTTCGGCGAACTCTCGAAGTTCCGGCGCATGGTCTTGGCGAGGGTGGCCAGGTCGTCGGCGACAACCGCCTGGAGAAGGTCGTTCTTGCTGGTGAAGAAAGCATAAATGTCGGTCGCGGCAACGCTTGCCTCTCGGGCCACTGCCGTCAGCGTCATTTCGACCACGCCCTCGCTCTGGGCGACCTTGCGGGCCGCTTCGATGATGGCAGCGCGCACACCACCCTCTTCGGAGGGCGCTGTGAATTCCGGACATTCCTGCGGCGCGGTCGTCCCCATGCGGAGGATCATAGGCGCGGGAGGGTTAACGCCTTCTGCACAAGGAGGAATTTGGATTGATGGAAATTACCCCGCCCTTGCGGCGCGGTTGAAATCACGCGGCCATCGAGCAGCGAAACGGTAACGAGGAATGCAATTGCCGGTAGAGCCGGCGGGCAATATCAGGCGGCTTTCGGCGTGCGGGCGAGGCGCGGATGGCGGGCCCGTTCGATGCGCGTGAGCAGCACGATCGCGATGATCGTTGCGGCGTAGACCAGAACCTGCGCGCCGTTCGGCGAGTCGTTGTAGCCGATCAGCGTGTGCAGAAGCCGTCCGACAATGCTGTCCTGCTTCAGGAGCCATGACGTGTCCCATACCGTCCTGGTCAGGAATTCGAGATAGCCGCCCTGCTGCAGGAAGAGGATCGCCTGCGCCGCCATTCCGGCTGCGAGCAACGTGATCAGACCTGCGGTCACGCTGAACAGGCGATGCGCCGGGATCGCAAGCAGTCCGTAGTACATCAAGGCGGTTACGACCGCGCCGGCGGCAACACCGAGCGCTCCCCCGCCGAGCAGCGCCGCCGTCGATGTGCTCCCCTGGCTCGCGATGCCGTACAGGAAGAGCACCACTTCCGAGCCCTCGCGCAGAACCGCAATGCCGACGACAACAGCCAGCGCCGTCATCGGCCGCTCGCCGGCGGAAACCTGCGCGCCCACCTGCTTCATTTCACGCGCCAGGGCGCGGCCGTGACCCGCCATCCACACGTTGTGCCAGGTGAGCATGGCGACAGCGAGAATGAGAATGCTCGCGTCGAAAATCTCCTGTCCGGAGCCTCGAAACAGCCCGGCGATCTGTCCCGCAAAAGCGGCGACGAGTGCGGCGCCCACAACGCCTGCAATCACACCGAGGCTCACCCAGCGCGCCCGTCCCGCAACGCCCTTCGTGGCGGCAAGCACGATGCCGACGATAAGGCCGGCCTCGATGACTTCGCGGAAGACGATGAGAAGACTGGCGAGCACGAGACTCTACTCCGCGATCACCACACCTTCAGCGGTGTCGGAATGAAACTCGCCCATGAAGCTGTAGCGTCCCGGCGCGAGCGGCCTCAGGCGCACGATCCCCTTCTGCCCGCCCGGCACGACCTTCTCCACATGGAGCGCCGACGAGTCGAACTCCTCAGAGCTTGAATCCTCATTGGTGAGAAGGATCTGCGCCGGTGCGTTGGCTTTCACGTGAATCTCGGCCGGGGCGAATTTGTGATCCTTGAGGGTCAGGGGGATCAGCGCGTCGTCAGGCAGCGCGGGCAGCGCCAAAAGGGCCACGGCAATTCCGGCCACCGCCAAGAGGGTCAGTTTCATTCCCTACTCCGTCGCAAAACCGTCGCATCCTACTCGCGACTCATTCTTAAGTGCAACACCGTCGCCCTACTTTGGTGTCGGCGGCATGTTGGCACGGAGCGGGGCCCATTCCTTGACCTGCCTGAGAACCGGGCTTTGGGCTGCGCTTTCGAAGGCCCCCCTGATCCCCTGAAACCGCATCTCGACGAAGTCCCGCATGAAGGGGTGGGTGAAAATGTAGAGTTCGCCAGCCTTCACGGCCTCGACGGTGCGCGCGCCGACAATCTCGGGGTCGATTCCATGGGCGACGGCCTCGGCTGCTTCGGCCTGCGTGGGACCCACCCCCGGATCGATCTCGGCCTTGCCGCCGTAACGGTCCGGCCGGGCGCGGCCGCTTTCGTGGATTCGCGTGCGAACAAAGCCCGGGCACAGAATCGAGACGCCAATGTCGATGTGCTGCAGCTGCTGGGCCCAGCCTTCGCTCATGGCGACGACCGCGAATTTCGTCGCCGCATACGGCTCGAGGCCAGGCGGCGAAATCAGTCCTGCTATCGAGGCCGTGTTGACGATATGTCCGCCTTCCCCGTGACTGCGGATCAGCGGGTAAAACGTCTCGACGCCGTAAACGACGCTCTTGAGATTGACGTCGATAATCCAGTCCCAGTCGGGGTCGCTCACTGTGCCGAGTGCTCCGCCGATCGCCACCCCCGCATTGTTGCAGACGAGATGAACCTTTCCGAACGCGGCAATCGTCTCGAGCGCCGCGCGTTCGATCGACTGGCGCTCGCCAACATCGCAGCGGATTGGCACCGCCTTGATCTGGTCCTTGTCGAGACGTTCGATGGCGTAGCGCGCCGCGTCGAAATCGATATCGGCCAGCGCGATCTGCATACCTTCGCGGCCGAAGGCGCGTGCGAGCGCAAAACCGATGCCGCTCGCACCACCTGTGATGAATGCCGTCTTGCCCCTTAAGTCCTTCATGTCATTCCCCTTCAAGAAAAGGCTCGGCGCAGAAGTCGCAGAGGATGCGCTGTGGACGGAGGAAAAAAACACCACAAAGAGCACGAAGAAACACGAAAAACACTTCGCGCGCCTTCCCCCTTCGCCGCTCCGCAGCTTCGAGGACTGGTACACTCGCCCGCCGAAGCCCTGCCGAAGGCGGAAGGCGCGTAGACTTCTTTATGTACCTTTGTGGCCTTTGTGGTTCACAATCCTTCTGCGTTCTCCGCGCAACCTCTGCGGCCTCTGCGTCAAGCCTTACTTCCCTTCCTTTTTCCTCATGGCGCGCCAGAGGCGCTCGGATGTGGCGGGCATGTCGAAATGGACGACGCCCAGAGCATCCGCGACCGCGCTCATCACCGCCGGCAGCGCACCCACGGTCCCCGCTTCGCCGCAGCCCTTCGCCCCGATCGGATGCGTCGTGCACGGAAATTCGCGGTATTCGAAATGGATGTCGGGCATGTCGGCCGCACGCGGCATTGCATAATTGGTGAAGCTCGCCGTCAGCATCTGCCCGCTTGCGGGATCGTACACGCAGTTCTCCATCAACGCCTGGCCGAGGCCTTGCGCCACGCCGCCATGGACCTGCCCTTCCACCAGCATCGGATTGATCACCCGGCCGAAATCGTCGAGCACGTGGTAGGAAACGACCCGCGCTTCTCCCGTCTCCGAATCGATCTCCACTTCGCAGATGTGGCAGCCGTTCGGGAACGTCGACGCCGGCCCGTGATACCGCCCGTCGCTGTCGAGGCCGTTCTCGAACCCGGCAAGCTTCTCGCGCTTCAGCGTCAGCGCGAGTTCGGGCACAGAGATCGCGCGCTCGCTTTTCTGTACACGGAACAGCCCTGTACCTTCGGAAAGCTCGAATTCGACCGCCGCGCCACCGGCCTGCAGCACATGCGCAGCCGCTTCCTTCCCTTTGCGGATGACCTCGGCAGACGCGACCTCGAGCGCGCCGCCCGCCATGTTGAGCGACCGCGAACCGCCGGTACCGAAGCCGTTCACCCAGTCCGTGTCCCCCTGCCTGACGACGACGGATTCAAACGGAACGCCCAGTCGCGCGGCAACGACCTGCGCGAAGGCGGTCTCATGCCCCTGCCCGGTCGATTGCGTCGCCACATAGGCTTCGACCCCGCCCTGCTCGCCAAAGCGGATGCGCGCGGGCTCGCCGCCCGCGGCCGCGGTGATTTCGACGTAATAGGCGAGCCCGAGACCGCGCCGCCGTCCCGCGCTTTCGGATTTCGTTTTCCGCTCCGCGAAACCCTTCACATCCGCGATCCGCGCCGCTTCCTCGAGCATGTACGGAAAATCGCCGGAATCGAACACCACGCCGAACCAGTTCTTCATGGGAAGCTCGTCCGGCCCCGGCAGGTTCCGCTTGCGGATTTCGATGCGGTCGAGTCCGGTCTTCAGCGCCGCCGCATCCATCAGCCGTTCGATCAGATACGCCGCTTCCGGCCGTCCCGCGCCGCGATAGGCGTCGACCGGGGCGGTGTTCGAGAAATATCCCTTCACCGCCGCGAAGAGGTGCGGGATTCTGTACAGTCCGCCAAAGATGCGCCCGCCGGCGAGCGTGGCGACGAAAGGGGCGTATTGCGAGAGATAGCCGCCCATATTGGCCTCGCCGGTGATGCGAAACGCGAGGATCTTGCCGTTCGCATCGAGGGCGAGTTCGCCCTTCAGGCGCATGTCGCGGCCGTGATCGTCGGCGAGGAAGGATTCGATCCGCTCGGCCGACCAGCGCACCGGACGGCCCAGCTTCTTCGCCGCAATCAGCACCAGCGGCTGCTCGGGATAGACGAATCCCTTCATGCCGAAACCGCCGCCGACGTCCGGCGTGGTCACGCGCAATTTCTGCGGCGGCAGATTGAGAACATGGCACACGCGTTCCCGCGCGCCGCCCGCGCCTTGCGTGCCGGTGTGCAAGGTGAAGTGGTCGGCCTGCGCGTCGTACAGGCCAACGGCGTTGCGCGTTTCCATGGGGTTGGCGCAGACGCGGTTCTGGAGCGTGTCGAGCGAAACAGTGTGCACGGCTTCGGCAAAGGCCTTTTCGCACGCCTCGGCATTGCCGGCTGCCCAATCGAAAACGATGTTGTCGGGCGCGCTCTCCCAAATCTGAGGACCCGACACGGCCGCGTCGAGCGTGCCCGCGGCATCGAGCGGTTCGTACTCGATGGTGACGAGCTCGGCAGCGTCTTTCGCCTGCGCGTAGGTTTCCGCGACGACCATTGCGACGGCCTCGCCGGCGAAGGTCACGCGGTCTTTTGCGAGCAGCGGTTTGGGCGAGGGTTTGGGGTGCGAGCCGTCGCGGCTCGCGAGCGGCGCAAGGCACGGCATCGGATTGGCGCCGAACACCGCGACATCCGCGTTCGTCAATACGTCGACAACACCTGGCGCCGCCTTCGCAGGTTCGATGTCGATGCCGACGATGCGCGCATGCGCATGCGGGCTGCGCGCGAAACAGGCGAAGGTTTCGTCGGGAAACCGCAGATCGTCCGTGTAGCGCCCGTGGCCGGTGACGAAACGGATATCCTCGGTGCGCCTGACCGCCTGCCCCACGCCGAATTTCATGTGTTCCTGCCGATACCTGCTCGCCCGCGAAGGTGCTTCGCGCCGGAAAGCGAGTCAATTCGGCGGCGCGAACGCCGTCGCGGCCCTGAGGCTGAACGCGGCGGGCGCGAGGTCTCCCGAAGCACGCGGAGGCGATCAGGTCTGCAAATCACCAAATGGTGTCATTCCCGCGAGCGGGAACGCAGATGCGCAGAATGGGAAAAGTCGCTTCAGCACCGCGGCGCATTATCTGTTCACAGGCATGAAAAAGGGTCCCTGCTTTCGCGAGGACGACCACGACATTAGCAAAGGAAGGGGGCGGAACAACTCTGTCGCCTGTTCCATTGTCCTCGTTGAAGCGGCACCTCAGCTCGAGGAGAATGAAATGCCGAAACGCCTGTATCCGGAAACGATGATCGGCGAGGCACAAAAGGCGGAACGGATATCAGCCTGGGAGCCCGACCCTGTCGCGAAACATACCTGGTACAAAATTGCGCTCACTTGGCGGGCGCTGGCCGAGCGGGCCTGGGTCGATCTCGGTCCGCCGACACAGATGCGCGCCGTACGCGTGCGAGGTGCACCGTGGCGGACCTGAACGCACTGGAAACGATGATCGAAAACGCCGGAGAGGCGGGCGACATCGCCGCGACCGAAGTCGACGCGCAATCCAGGCAGAGATGGCTGGAGATCGCAGCCGCTTGGCGGGTATTGGCCGAGCGTGAACTGTCGGCGACGCTCGGCGGCGCGACGACGCTTCAGTAGGCGCCCGAACCGCCAAGCGGGCGGCGCCGGGTTCATCTTCACGCAATAACCGTCCGTGTATGACGGCTCGGGTCAGTCTGAACCTGGGCGTGATGCGGGCCGGCACTCTCACCGATAGGTGGACATCGCAGATGCGCGCCCCGGATGCGTGGCGGGCGATCGCGCGCGCGCTCGACGCGATCGCGACCGGCATCGGCTTATGGGTGCTGATGTGGCCGCAGCCCTACAAGCTCGCGATCCTGAGCGCAATGACCGCATTTGCCGCCGCGCTGGCCATCAAGGTGTTGTCTCGCCAGAGGCTCGCCATCACGGATGCGAAGGCCGGAGACTCGCGGCCGCGGCTTCAGCTGCTATTCCTGATGCCGGCGCTTGCCATCGCGGGGAGAGCGCTTCAGGACATCAACCTGATCGACTGGCAGCCGCTTCTCTTATGGTCGCTCGCACTCGCGGCGGTTCTCGCCATTCCGCTCTTCGCCGGCGATTCCGGGTTGCGCAAGAAGCCCTTCACAGCGGCGTTCCTGCTGATCCTGACCTGCATCTAGCCTGGGGCTCGATGGCCGAGGCGAACGTGATGTTCGACACTTCGACGCCGCAACTCTTTCCAGCGACGATCCGGTCCATGCACGTCAGTCGCGGCAAGTCGACCAGCTATCATCTTTCCCTTGGGCCATGGGACGGTCGGCCCGCGGGCGACGATGTTCGCGTGCCATATGCGTTTTACGTCCGTCACCATCCGGGGGGCCGGATTTGCGTGTCTCTGGGGGACGGCTGGCTGGGCTTTCGCCACTACGAAGCGAAATCCTGCTGGTGAGCCGCGCCCATGCGCGAATTCCACGGAACAGCTTGATCTTTTCGTCGGGCCGTGAACGATAGGGACAGGAGGGGCTCCGCGTCAGTAATGGAGACTCCGCATGACATTTGTTACCCGCGCTTGTCGCAATCTGTTGCTGGGATCGGCCTTTCTCGCGCCCATGGCTGTACCGGCTCCGGCAACCGATTTTCACGACAACCACCAGCCGGCTGCCACGACCGCCGGCACCTGTACCGAAAGCGCCGCCGGCTACAGCGTTTCAACCGCCTTTCAAGCCACGAGCAGTACGAACTGGACGACGGTGAACGGCACGACGCTTTCGTTCAAGCAGGGCACGACCGGATGCGTCGAGGTTTCGTTTACGGCGGAAGCCGGGACGGTGCCCGGCGACAATCTCCTTGTCCGTGTGGTGCGCGACGCCGGCACCGTCTGTACGCCCACCAACAATCTCTTCGGTGCACAGGGCAGTTCCGACAACCCCGCGGACCGGGCGATGAACTTCATCTGCCCATCGGTACCGGCGGGCTCCCACACCGTGAAGATTCAATTCGCCAGCCGTTTCGGCAGAAAGGTCGGATTGGATTACCGCACGACGATCGTGCGCTACGCACCATAGACGATTTCCGGCTTCCTCCCCCATCACCGGGCTCGTGGGGCAGGAAGTGTGCGAACGACATTACCGCTCACCCGCTTCGCCACGCTGCCGCGTGGCTCAGCCGCCCTCTCCCGCAAGGGGAGAGGGCGAGCTCGCTTCATCAAAATCTGTACTGACCATGATGGGCGATTGAATGCCTCTTCCCTTGAGGGAGAGGCAGTCGTGGCCGCACGCTGAATTGCCCTCTCCCCTTGCGAGAGGGCGGTCAAGCCGCGTTCAACGCGGGCGAAGCGGGTGAGGGGTTGCCCCGCATTCCTTGCCCCTGCGTATTCTCCGCGCATGGCACGCCAAATTTTCCTGCCTACATGTCCGGATACGTGTTCGGAGAGACCAGCATGAAATCGCGTATGGTGCCCGCGTGTTGCGCGGTTTTCCTGTTGTTTGCCACGGCCGCCGCCGATGCGACGAAGGATTGCCACATCGGGTCGTATCGCCTGGGCGACGGCACCGCGGTGGATATCGCGCCGTCCGACGGCGACACGCTGCGCTGGCGCCTGTTCACCGGCGAGACTGGCCAGCTGCATCCTCAAGAAGACGGCACCTGGACGAGCACCTTCGGATGGACCAACCGGCCCGACGGAATGAGGGTCTCATTTTCCGGCTGCGCCAAAGGCGGGATCGCGTTCGGAAAACGATCGGGCACGCGCATTCCGTTCGACATCCATAACACCAGCTTCGAGAGCAGCGGCGTGAAACTCGTCGGCCGCCTTGTCATGCCCCAAGGCGCCGGCAAGGTCCCCGTGGTTGTCCTGCTTCACGGATCCGAACACGACTCCGCGCTCGATTCCTACGCGTTGCAGCGAATGTTTCCGGCGCAGGGAATCGGCGCCTTCGTCTTCGACAAGCGCGGCACGGGATCCTCCGGCGGCGTGTACACGCAGGATTTCGATGTGCTGGCGCGCGATGATGTCGCGGCCTTGAATGAGGCGAAGCGCCTCGCCGGCGCGCGGGCCGGCCGCATCGGCTATCAGGGCGGCAGCGAAGCCGGATGGGTTCTGCCGCTCGCGGCGAACCAGGCGCATGTCGACTTCGGCATCGTGAGCTTCGGGCTTGCGGTGACGGTGCTCGAGGAGGACCAGGAAAGCGTCGCCCTCGACATGCATTTTCACCACCACTCCGCGGCGGACACGAAGAAGGCGCTGGCGCTGGCGCGCGCGGGCGAACACCTGGTCGAGACCGGCGGCAGGCAAGGCTACGAGGAATTCGACACCCTCCGCCGCAGGTACAAATCCGAACCGTGGTACAAGGACGTACACGGTGACTTCCTGTTCTTCGTGCTGCCGGTGCAGAAGGCGCAAATTCCCGCCATGGCGAAGGCGTTCGATTTCCACACCCCGTTCCGCTACGAGCCGATGCCGGCGCTTCGCGCCTCCACGACGCCGCAGCTCTGGGTGTTGGGCAGCGACGATCTCGACGCGCCGAGCGCCGAGACCGCAGCACGCATCAAATCGCTGATCGCCGACGGCAAGGACTTTACGCTCGCCGTCTATCCCGGCGCCGAGCACGGCATGACCCTGTACGAACTGGACGCGAAGGGCGAGCGCCTCTCCACGCGCTACGCGCCCGGCTATTTCCGGATGATGGCCGACTACATCCGCACCGGCCGCATCGGCAACCATTACGGCAACGCCGCCATCACCCAGCCGCGCAAACATTGAATCGACAAATCCGGCGCCTCCGGCCGTCTAGGACGAAAAGCCAATTGCGCTTCCCACCCGGCGTCCAAGACTCCGCCAGCCAGGTGGAGGATGTACGATGCCAGGCAGGCACACGCTCAAGACCGCGCTCGCGATTGCACTCTTGATGGTTTCGCGAGCGCGGGCTCAATCATCGGACCAGATTGCGCCAGGAAACGCGCCGAGCTTTGTTCGATCGAACTGCACCGCATTCTTGCCGCAAAACGCGGCGTATTCCGGAGCGCAAGCCCCAACGCTCGTTTCCGTTCGTATCACCCCGGATGGAGAGATGCGCGATCCGACCCTGTTCCAGTCGAGCGGCGACAGTGAGCGGGACAGGGCCGCCCTCGCCTGCGCGGACGGCTATCACATCGGCTACGTGTCGGTAAGGGGAAGGCCCACGGAGGTCCATTGGGTTCTCGCCAACAATTTGACGGCGCGCGGGTCGAACTTTGGTCCTGCCCATCCGCCCGGCGCGCAAAACAAGGCGTGCAAGTCCAGCTCACGGCCGGAGCGCATTCCGAACGCGTCGACCACGGTTTCCTATCGCATAGCGACCGACGGAACAGTCACGAACGCCACCGTGCAGCATTCGAGCGGCGTTTCGGCTTACGATTCGGCGGTCGTACGATGCGTGTCTTCGTGGCGGTTCTTTCCCGTCATGCTGAATGGACAACCCGTGGAGGCGGACCAGTCACTGCAGGTGAACTGGGGAAACGACACAGGTGCGGGAACGCTGTAGTACATGATTCATGCGGTTCGCGCATCCAGCGGTCGCCCCCATCCTTCGACAGGCTCAGGATGAGGGCAAGAAAAGCCTCACCCTGAGCTTGCCGAAGGGTGGACCCTGCGGACAAGCCGCAGGGTGGCAGGGGGCATCGTCATTTGCTTTCGTCCCGCGCAAAGGTGATCAAACCTGTCGTGGTCCTGTCGGCCGCGCCGGAAAATCTCGCGCGCGTCGGGCCGTTCCCAGTAGATTTCGAGCACGTTGCCGTCGGGATCGCAAAAATAGATGCTTTCCTGGCTTTCGTGATCGACCGCCGCCAGGACGCGAACGTGAGAGTCGATCAGCTCGAAATAGGCGCGCCGCAGGTCGCGGCGACTCTCGACCGGAAACCCGACATGCCGGAACCCGAGCGAGTGCCTCACCTCCGCAAACGACTGCGGGACGTGCGGCGCTTGCGTGCCCGGAAGGGGCACGAGATCGATCACATGCGTCCCCTCCCCGATCGTCATGAACACACCGCCGTGGTCGGGATCTTCCTCGAGGACCTCGAAGCCGAGCACGCGCGTGTAGAAATCCCTGGAGCGCGCCAGGTCGTGTACGGCGATCAGAACGTGGCCAATTTTCGTCAGGCGCATGGGCGACCTCCGGCAGAAGACGGCTTCGGCAGACATTTCTGCATGTTTTTCGAAGATTGTGCGAAGCCCGCGACAGGCTGCTTTGCGGCCGCTATATCTGGCGGCGGCGCGCGACGCGACAAATGCGAGGAAAGGCTTATGCATTCGACCGAGGCTGACCTGCGCCTGAAGCGCGCGACTGCCGCGCTGAGGCCCCAATCGATTCGCCGGGCCCGCCCGCTGGCCGTGCTTGTCACCCTGCTCCTGGCCGGCGCTCAGGCTGCGCGCGCCCAGACCGAAACCATTCTCTACAGATTTCAGGGACCCGATGGCGCCAACCCCGGCGGCTACTACACGCCGGTGCTGGACAAGCAGGGGAATCTCTACGGCACCACGATTTCCGGGGGCGCCTACAATCTCGGCACGGTGTGGAAGCTGACGCCGTCGGGCACGGAGACGGTTCTGTGGAGTTTCGGGAATGGGACGGACGGGAGCGTTCCCGTCGGTGTCGTCCCGGACGGAAGCGGCAATCTGTACGGGACGACCAATACCGGCGGCACCTACAATCTCGGTACGGCATTTGAAGTCACGCCGTCGGGGACCGAGACGGTTCTCTGGAATTTCGGGAACGGGACGGATGGGTCCTACCCGGTGGCGGAACCGGTTCTCGACCGTCAGGGCAACGTCTACGCGACGACTGCCGAGGGCGGCACCAGCAACAAGGGTACGCTGGTCAAGATCGCGCCGTCGGGCACGGAGACCGTTCTGTGGAACTTCGCGCAGAATACCGAGGCCGCCCCGCGCGGATTCATGCTGGCGGGCAACGGGAATTTCTATGGCACAACCTATGGCTGGTTCGACGGCGCGGGCGCCGACCCTTCACCTGTACACGCGCCGGAAGGCAACGGGTACTACGGGACGGTGTGGGAACTGACGCCGTCGGGGACCGAAACCGTTCTCTGGCGGTTCGATCCGATACACAGATGGGGTCAGCATCTGGACGGCGGATTGCCGACCGCCAATGTCGTCATGGACGAGAATGGAATCCTCTTCGGCACCACCCATTGGGGCGGCGACTACGAGGACGGCACGGCGTTCGCGTTGCCGACCGCCGGAAACAATACGGCCAGGGCGGGGCGGGACAAGGTCATTCACACCTTCCACCGGTATGACGGACCCTACAGCAACACGCTGCTGTACAACGGCGATCTCTACAGCACAACCTACACCGACTCGCCCCAGCGTCACGGGGGCACGGTGTGGAAAATGACGGAATCCGGAAAGCAGACGATCCTCCATCGGTTCGCGCACAACAACAGGCAGGGGGATGGTTTCGGGCCTGCGACCGGCGTGGTCGTCGACGGGAACGGCAATGTCTACGGTACGACGCAATGGGGTGGCGGAACGGCGTGCCAGGCCGGCGGTGAAATCTGGGGCTGCGGCACGATCTACAAGGTAACTCCGTAGCGCGTTACCGCGACTTGCAAGGCGTACCATGGGGCGACGGGGTTTCTAGAAGCGCCCCCACAGGAAGAACCATGCGAGGCCGAGCGCAGTGATCGCCGCCACAATGAGCATCATCCACGCCAAACCATGTACCAGCCATCGGGGCGGCGCGGGCTCGTCGGGTTCTTTGATGATGAAATTGAACTTCGGCATGAGGCGCCGTGTAACAGCGCGCCCGTTCAGAATGTAGTGGGCGCTGCCCTACGGGCATTTCCCTACGCAAGGATTTCCGGACCCTGCCGCACCATGGTCGCACCCGGGGCGCCCCTCCCCATTGGCATGCTCGGCGAATGCGCAGCGTCCAGCGGGAGGCGACGGTTGCGCGGCTAAAGGAACGGACACGCACCGTTGCACAATCCCGACACGCGCGTGCAGAAATCTTTCGCGCGCGCGAGGTCGTGAATCGCGATCAGGACATGGCCAAATTTCGTGAGGCGCATGGGCGGTTTCCCGTGAGCGCCGGTCCCACCCCACGCGACGGCGTCACTGCGGAACGTAGGCGGTGACGACACCTCCGCTGACGACGATCAGCGTGCCCTGTCCGGCCGCCAGAGCGGTCACGCCGCCCGCCGTCTTGTCGGACCATTCCTGTGTTCCGCTTCCCGCATCGAGTGCGTAAACCTCGCCCGAACCGGAGCCTTCGATGACCAGCCCGTTGACGACGATCGGCGCCGTGGACAACCCGCCATCGCCGGCGAAGCTCCAGACATTGACCTGGCTGGAAACCTTCCAGCCGTACAAGGTGCCATTGTACAGGCTGAAGCCGAGCTTCCTGCCGTCCGCAAGCTGCCAGAATGCAGGCGGATCGCCGTTGTTCGCACCGAACGTTCCCACGACGTTGCCCGTTTTCGCGTCAAGGATGCTGTTGCCGCTCGTCCAGTCCTGGATGTAGGCGCGCTTCGAATAGTAAACGGGCGTGTTGCCGCCGCCACCTTCTCCATCGCCGCTGAAATGCCAGTCCAGATTTCCGGTTACCGGGTCGAACTTGTAGTATTGCTGGGGATAGGAAACATAAATGCCGTTGTCCCCGAACGCGGGCGAGCTGTCGTCCCCGTTCTCGACCTCCTGCTCCCACTTTAGCGCGCCCGACACTTCGTCGAAGGCATAGACGTCGCCGCCAACGCCTGCGCCTCCGACAAACACCTGTCCTTTGACGGCCATCGGCGCCGACGTGAAAAAGTACTGATCGGTCACCTGCGTCGACCACAACGTCTTGCCCGACTTTTCCGACAGCGCCGAGACCATGCCGCCCTGCGTCACAAGAAAAATCAGGCCGTTGTCGTAGGCCGGACCGATCGACGTTCCCGTATTCTTGGACCATTTCGTGGCGCCGGTGCCGAGATCGAGTGCGTAGGTCACGCTTCCGTCGTTGAGGAACACCCTGCCGTTCGCTACCACGGGGTAGCTCAGGAGGGACGAACTGACGGTCGTGCTCCAGAGCTTCGTGAGCGGGGTGGCAAAGCCGGCGCTGAAGTCGATGCCACCCGAATGCGCGGGATTGATCTGGTAAGCAACGGCGAATTCGCTTTGCTTGCCTGGAACGCGAGCTACGGCCAAACCGGGAACGGCCTGCGCCGCCATCAGACACACACCGGCCAGCGCTGCAGTCGTGCAAAATCGGGATTTCATTCCCGCCCCCTCGATCAAGTACGAATCGATGCTAATCGCGGCGCATCGTTTGCGTCAAGATTTCCAGATCGGATCTCGAAATTCCGGGACGCGGGATCCGCGCCGCTGGCCCCGGCGGCCTGTGATGTCATGCAAAGGCCCACCCAAATCCGGCTTCATCATCATCACCGGACGATCGCGCCCTGGGTTTGCGCAAATGCGAAACACGGGTGCCTCCGCGGCGCCGATTCCAGCGAATGACGAGGCGTTACCGTTCCGCCGGCCACGCCACCCACCCACTTTTCGTATCGCTTCGCCCTGGATGGGCAGCATCCATGATATTGCCCTTTATCGTTCAAGCGGTAACAACGATCTCGATAAAGCTGCCTTAGCCTGCGAAAGCGCAACCGGGCGCGAACCGATGATGCGGGATGGAAAGCCGATTGACGGCAATGGGGTGGGTGCAGTCGGCTGGTCAGAACACTGGCATCAGCTCATTCGACCCGATCGAACAACGGCCACCAGGTACCCCTGTCATCTGCATTACCCGGCAGCAGCAATCCTGCACTGAGAGAAGATGCAAGCTCCACGACACTCCGTTGTGACAATTCGCCCAAGGGCGCTATCGTGTACTGCATTCGCGTTGGCGATGCTTTGGAACGCGGGGGCCGATGCACAATCTGTGCTGCCACCGCCCACGGACGTACTGGTTGTAACAGCTTCAACCGGGGGACCGCCGCCAACCTTACCGGTGCCATCACAGAGCTCTTGCGACGCTCACTTGCCCGCGGGGCGGGCAATTTCTCGCGACGCGAACCCGACCCTGTTTTGGTACCGCCTCACACCGGATGGCAGCCTGCATGACATATCCTTGTACCGTTCGAGCGGCGACAGTGATCTTGATAACGCGGCGCTCGCCTGTGCGAACGACGAGCATGTACGGCCGCAGTTTGTGGCGGGAAAACCAACGGAGATCGTCTGGGTCGGTGGAATCAATTGGTCCAATGCCGCTCACGTATTTTTTGAACCCGCGCCCGACGGCGCGCACCAGGTTTGTCGAATCCCTTACCCCCGTCTGCGGTCCGGCGGCTTCAGCAGGGGGTCGTCGAGATCGGATACCGGATCGGCACCGATGGCGTGCCGAATAACGCCACGATCGTCAGTTCAAGCAATAGTTCCTCGCTCGACGCCGCCTCCTTGAAGTGCGTTCAATCGTGGCGGTTTCTGCCCGCTTACCAAGGCAAGCAACCCGTCGAGATTGACAGGCTGGCGCGCATCACGTGGCGATTTGCCGGGTGAAGGACCAATTTTTCCAGGTCTGGTGGCTGATCTCCGAGAATAATGGGTCGGCGGGGCGAGATTCGAACCCCTCTCTTCCGTTTTGGCTATAACGCGCGCATGCCCCATGTCCTGAAAATCGGCGACGTTACCCTGCCTGGCCGGGTTTTGACCGCGCCGATGACGGGGGTTTCGGATCTGCCCTTTCGCCGGACGGCTTCGCGGCTGGGCGCCTGTTACGTGGCCACCGAGATGGTAGCGTGCGAAAGCTTCGCGAACGGGCGGCCCGATGCCGTACGTCGCGCCGCCGTGGGCGAAGGCCTGCCGCTGATGGTTGTCCAGCTCGTGGGCCGGGATGCCAACTGGATCGCGCGCGGTGCGAGGCTTGCTGCCGACTCCGGCGCCGACATCATCGACCTCAACATGGGATGCCCCGCCAAAGAGGTGACGGGCGCTCTTTGCGGATCGGCCCTGATGCGCGATCTCGATCTCGCAGAACGTCTGATCGCGGCGGCGCTCGAAGCGTCCCCGCGGCCTGTCACGCTCAAGATGCGGCTTGGCTGGGACGATGCAAACCGCAATGCGCCCGAGCTCGCGGCGCGCGCCGAACGTATCGGGATCAGGGCGATCACCGTACATGCCCGCACCCGCGCGCAGTTCTACAACGGCGCCGCCGACTGGCGCGCAGTCGCCGAGGTGAAATCCGCCATTCGCATACCACTGATCGTCAACGGCGACATCCTCGATGCACATTCCGCGCGCGCAGCGCTTTTACAATCCGGCGCCGACGCGGTGATGATCGGGCGCGGCACCTATGGCAGACCCTGGGTAGCGGCCGCGCTCGACCGCGCGCTGGAAACGGGCCAGCCCGTGCAAGAGCCCGATCTCGAGCAGCGCCTCGCAATCGCGCTCGAGCATCTAAGCGACACGCTGAGTTTCTATGGCGATAGCCGCGGCCTCAAAATCTTCCGCAAACATCTCGGCTGGTACATGGAGGCGGCCTCGGTCCCGTTCTGCCGCGAAGAGCGCCGGGCCGTCCGATCCAGGCTGTGCAGCCTGACGCGCGCGAACGAAGTGGAATCTGCGCTCCGCGACTTGTGGACCGGCGATGCGATGAAACGCGCCGCCTGATTGGAGCGGAGTCCGTTCGGACTGAATCAGCCTCACCCTTCGACGGGCTCAGGGTGAGGCTCTTTTTTTGCCTTCATCCTGAGCTTGTCGAAGGATGAGGGCGTCCGTGCGATCCAGTTTGGTCGGATCATGCTCACCCGATGGCGCTCCAGGACCACTCCCAGCTGCTCGCGCTGCATTTCCAGCTCCAGCCAGCGTTCTTCCGCCGCGTGAGGCTCTTTTTTTGCCCTCATCCTGAGCTTGTCGAAGGATAAGGGCGTCTGTGCGATCCAGTTTGGTCGGATCATGCTCACCCGATGGCGCTCTATGACCGTTCCAGCTGCTCGCGCTGCATTTCCAGCTCCAGCCAGCGTTCTTCCGCCGCAGCGAGCGCGGCTTGCGCTTCGACAAGCCTCGCCGATGCGCCGGCGAACTCCTTCGGATCGCGTTCGTACAATGTGGCGTCGGACAGCTTCGCATGCAGGGCAGCAATGGCTTTTTCGAGCGCCGCCATCTGCGCGGGCAGCGTCTTCAATTCATGCAACGCCGTGAACGTCAGCTTCCGAGGCCGCGCCGCAGGCTTCCGCCGCTCTTTCGAGACTGAAGCTTTGGGCACGTTTGGTGGGGGAGCCACGCGCGCTTCCACGCCCGTTCCACGCTGGGCCAGCATGTCGCTGCAGCCGCCGGCATATTCGACGAAGCGTCCGCCGCCCTCCGCGAACAACACCGATGTCGCCACGCGATCGAGAAAATCGCGATCATGGCTCACCACCAGAACCGTGCCGCTGTACTCCGCCAGCATTTCTTCGAGAAGATCGAGCGTTTCCAGATCGAGATCGTTGGTCGGTTCGTCGAGGACCAGGAGATTGGACGGTGCCGCCAGGACTTTCGCAAGCAGAAGCCGGGCGCGCTCCCCGCCCGACAGCACGCCCACCGGCGAACGCGCCTGTGCGGGCGTGAAGAGGAAATCCTTCAGATAGCTGACAACATGGCGAGGCCTGTCGCCGACCTGTACCGTATCGCCGATGCCCCCTGTCAGCACCGACGCAACAGGCGTATCGGGGTGGAGCTCCGTTCGGTTCTGGTCGAGCGCAGCCATGCGCACATTCGCGCCGATCTTCACCTTCCCCGCATCGGGTTTCAGCTTGCCGGTGAGCAGGTTGAGCAGTGTCGTCTTGCCGGCGCCGTTCGCGCCGACCACGCCGATGCGGTTTCCGCGCAGGATGCGAACCGAAAAATCGGCGACGATCTTTTTGTCACTGTACGATTTCGCGATCTTTCTTGCTTCGATGACCCGCGTGCCGCCCTCGTCGGCGTCGGTTGCCGCGAGTTTCACATTGCCCGCGACCCGCAACTGCTCCCGGCGGCCCTGGCGCAGCTCCTGCAATCGCGTGAGACGGCCGACATTGCGTTTGCGCCGCGCGCTCCGGCCGTAACGCAGCCAATCCTCTTCCATCGCAATTTTGCGGTCGAACTTGTGACGTTCGCGTTCTTCCTGCGCCAGCGTGTCGTCGCGCCATGCCTCGAAATCGCGGAAGCCGCGCTCCAGCCGCCGGGTCTGTCCGCGATCGAGCCACACGGTGACGCGCGAGAGATCCTCGAGAAAGCGCCTGTCGTGGCTGACGAGGACAAGCGCACCCGGCAGTCCGGAGAGTTCCTCTTCGAGCCATTCGATCGCGGGCAGATCGAGATGGTTCGTCGGTTCGTCGAGCAGCAGAATGTCAGGTTCGGGAGCCAGGGCTCTTGCGAGCGCGGCGCGCCGCGCCTCTCCTCCCGAGAGCATCGCGGGATCTTCCGCGCCCGAGAGTCCGAGCTTGCCGAGTAGATAGAACGTGCGGTTGGAATCGTAGCCTTCGCCCAATCCGGCCTCGACGTAATCGCGTGTGGTGGCGAACCCGGCGAGGCTCGGCTCCTGCGGCAGATAGCGGATCGTGGCGCCGGGCTGCGCAAAGCGGGTTCCTGCATCGGCTTCAACGAGACCGGCCGCGATTTTCAAGAGCGTCGATTTGCCCGAGCCGTTGCGCCCGACCAGGCACAGCCTTTCGCTTTCGCCTACCGACAGCTCGGCGCCATCGAGCAACTGCGTGTCGCCGAAGCGGATCGCGATGTCCTGGAGGAGCAACAGCGGTGCGGCCATGGAAGCTGTCTAACGTCAGACGAGGGGCGAGTCCGGGGGTTCATGCAGCCTTCAAATTGAGCCACTATACGCACTCGCCCGGCAGGTGTTGGGCAGGCTTTGTGCGCGGAGGGGACATCAATGATCAGTCGACAGCTTGCGGCGTGTAGCGTTCTGGTACTTTCCGTGGTGGGTTTTGCGCCAGCGATCGGCGCCATGCAACTTCCGAAAATCCAGAGCGTCTCGTTTTCCGGCAGCCCGGGAAACTATACCGCGACAATCGCGGGCGTGAATTTCGGGCCGGTGCCGGAGGGCATCCCCTGCAACAGCTGCCAGCCGCTCCAATTGCAGGTGGTCGATCTTGCGAGCCAGCCCGCGCAGCAGGTCATCAACGTCACCGACTGGTCGGACAATTCCATCACGGTGACCGGCATCGCGATTGCCGACGGCGACGCGTTGCGCATCGCGGTCTACAATCAGACGGTCGGCAATGTCGGCGCGTGGGGAGGACGGGTTTCCAGAAACAAGGGCACGCCGCATATCGGCTCCATCGTCGCGTCGGGCAGCGGTCAATCGCTGACATTGACGATCACCGGTTCCGGCTTCGGCGATGCGCCCGATGTGGTCGGCCAGAACACCAACTCTCCGTACTTTGTGTTTACGGACTACAATGCCACGGCGCCGGGCACCGACGGCTTCCCGTGGAACGCCGGTTTCTGCGGCGCGAATGACTGCAACGCCGTGACCATCGGCTATGTGAGCTGGACAGACACGCAGATCGTCGTATCCGGCTTTGGCAGCGCCTACGACAACGGCAGCAATTGGGAAGTCAATCCGCAAGATGCTTATTGCGTCGGCATCTGGCCGAGCTCCAGCACGAGCAACGGCACGACCGGCGGCTCGATCAAATGCCACAAGCTGCCCAAATAGAAGTGACGTTCGGGGCCGGGAGTCGGAGCGAGCCACGCAACCCGGAAGCTCACACTGCCCGCCGCCAAAAGACGCTGACTTATAATGCTTTCGCTGGTCGGAGCGGCGACCACCGTCTGTGCATAAAGAATACCCTAAGAAGCCTGAAGGTTACGTCCGAAGCGCCTGTCACGTCGTCAGCACCTACCACGGATTTCATATGAAGTGCATCGATTCGCGCAAAGTGGCATTGGACTTAGGGCCCAGGTAGCGAATGGTCTCATACCGTGCGTGCGTGGAGTTTCTCATCCAGCCAGAGATGTGAGTCCGACGTCGTTGGGCTGCTGGACAAAAGTCGATCTCCGTTGGACCAAAGTGCTATTTAAAGTGGCAGCATCGCAAAGCAGTTTCGCGTCGCTAAGTACATCGAAAATGCGAGCGGAACGGGATGACCAAGCAGACTGAAACATCGTTGGATCGCGCACAGGGCCCAACGACACTCCGGCCGCCGCCCGTGTTCAAACCGGACCGTTCACTCGGCGGCCTCTCGAGTGATACGACACGCGCAAACCAAACGGCGGTGGCTCCCGTCAGGGTAGCGCGCAACATGCTTCCGGCAGTATGCGACGTGTCGGTAACTAACGTGTGCAACGCCGCTTGCGACTTTTGCGGCTTCGCCCGCGACAAATCTCTTGTCGGGCCCCGTCGCTATATCGATCTCGAGGCATTCACGCGTGCGATGCCGGTCCTCCATCGAAACCGTTTCCGGTACATGACGTTCCAGGGTGGCGAGCCTCTTGTTCACCCGCAAATCGTCACGCTCGTGGAGAGAGCCACGAAGGCCGGAATCCGTTGTGGACTCATAACGAACGGATGGTTTCTCGCGCGGAGCATCGACTCACTTGTTCGTGCAGGTCTTAGGCGCCTGTCGATCTCTATCGACAGCGACGACATCGAGCGTCACGAAGCGAACCGGGGGCTCGCAGGTCTTGGCGTACGCATCAAGCAGTCGATCGGCATGGCGCATAAACGGGGACTACGCGTTTGGGCGAGCGTTACCGTGAGCCGTCTGGTGGATTACGATCGGCTGCCGAGCACACTCGCCCGGCTCGGTTTTGACGCAGTCAGCTTCTCCTATCCGCGACGGCAGGCCTTCGGTTCGACGTCGCTCGTCTATGACGAGCATTCGGCGTTGATCGACATGTCTGGTGAAGAACTGCTTGCCGCATTGGAGTCTATCGCGGGGATGAGGAAAAAGTTTCGTGTCCTCGTCCCCGCCAATTCCCTCGCCGAGGTCACGCGTTTTGTGCGCGGCGAGAAGCAGCGGATACCTTGCGTCGGTGGCAAGAAATATTTCTACATCGACTGGAATCTGAATATCTGGCGCTGCGAGGCGTGGCCCGAGCCGATGGGCTCCGTGCTCGATTTCGACCGAATCCGCGACGCCGAGAAACCCTGCTACGCGTGCATGATGGGATGTTATCGTCACACGAGTGCGATGATGCACGGTCCTATCGCCCTGACCGATGCCGTTCAATCGCTTCTGCGCGGCAATGTCGCCGCGTCGATCGCCGCCCTGTCGCGAAAGGGTATCGGCTACTCGCTTCGGACACTTCTTGAACAAAAATTCTTGGGAAGCGAATTTATGGTGCAGTGAGTTGGATGCCAGTATCACCGCTCGTGGCAAGCCGGCTTCGATCGTCAGCGACAACGGCACTGAACTGACCAGCATGGCGATCCTGAACTGGTGCCAGGAAACAGGCGTGTCATGGCATTACATCGCACCCGGCAAACCGACCCAGAACGCTTTCATCGAAAGCTTCAACGGCCGGCTGCGCGACGAGCTTCTCAACGAAACCCTCTTCGTATCGCTCGCTGACGCTCGCGTTGTACTCTCTGATTGGAGGAACGACTACAACGATGTCCGTCCGCACAGCGCAATCGGAAACATACCACCGACTATGTACGCAAATCTCAAGCAGCCCGAGAAGCAACGGGGCGGGTCGCTTGAGCTGTTTGGGGCTTCGCTCCCCACCCCGTTGCACAACCACGCCGGAACGGCTCAAATGGCGCCCGCGACTCTAGCTCCGTTTGGATGACAGCAGGGGCGCAGATCAGCCCTGACGATACTCGAACGAGCAACCATCGTGTTATGCGATTAAGTTGGATCGGGGATCGCCAGACAACCCACAATCGCAATCAACGGCGATGTCGCGTGGTACAAGTTAAAATACGGCATTGGAGAGGAAGCGCAGCGTTAGGCCACGCCTCCTCACTTCCTAGCCGCGGGGTGTCATCCACCCAGGCGGTTGGCCTTGCTGTGCCCGGTGACTTCCTGCTGGAGGTTGCCTTGGGTATCATAGAATTTCGCGTCAAAAGTCCCGTCCAGTTTATCGCCGTGGTCCTTCACCTTGTATGTTTCCGTCAAATTGAGCGTGCCTGTAAAGTTGCCCTCGCCGTCGTAAAGCCATGCAACAGCCAGCGAAAGAGTAACTGTGTTTCCGCTCTGTGACCACACGCCCAGAGCGGGGGCATCTGCGGCGCGGGGATCACGATTGGCCGCTTCCTCGAACGTGCCGTCGCTGTGCCACATTGTGTAGGCTTCCAGGAAAAACGTCCCGTCCGGAAGAGTGTTGACGGTGTGCCAAAGTCCGACCGGCGAGTTGGCGTCTGCTATGGGCTGGTGGCGGTGCACGATGGTCGGCGGCATGCGCAACATATGCTCTGATGCTGCAATAGAGGGCTTGGCGGCTTGAGCGGAGAAGCCGGTGGCTGCCAAGGCCAGGGCGGTCGCCGCAATATAGAATGGGCGTTTCATCTCAGTACTCCTTTGGCTGAGCGAGGCCGGAATGGCGCCGCTATCGAAGGAGTATGTTTGGTGCACCCGCTGCCGGGGCAGATACAGCGCCATGCGGAGCGCGTTTGCGGCGGCCGTTGCGTTGCATCCGGTTGCACGGTGCCCCGGTTGGGCCGATATTGACGCATGGTTCTGCTTGCGTTTCGGGCAACCTTGGGTTCGCGCGGGAAACCCTCTCCCGGCGCAGCCAAGGATTCGCCATCGGACAGTTTCGCGGCGCGCCTGGCGCTGGCGCTCAACGTGGTGAACTTCAGCCGGGCCCAGCTTTCCGCGGCGGCCGCTGTGGACAAATCCTTGGTCAGCCGCTGGCTATCCGGTCAGGTGACGCCGACAAGCCATAACCTCGCCCGCATCAGCGAGGCGCTCGCCAAACGCAAGGCCGGCTTCAACATGACATTGTGGGGCGCCCCCCGCGCGGAGTTCGACGCTTTCCTTGGCATTGCGCCTCCCGCGTCCATTCCAGCGCCGCGAGATGCCACGTCACCTGCAAATGCCGAGGACGAGACGCAAGGGCCGGCACTGGCTTTGCTGACAAGGCGATTCCGCTGGACGGCGGGAGCCGCAGCAGCGGTTGTGGTCTTTGTCTTCGGCGCGCTGATTTGGCTCTGGTGGAACGGCCGGGGCGATTCTCCATCCGAAAGGCTGAAACCGTCCGCTGCGGCGGAGACCACCGCCGCGAGCCCCGGATCGATCGCGGTCTTGCCTCTGGCCAATCTCAGCGCCGACCCGCGCGAGAAATATTTCAGCGACGGCCTTACCGAGGAGCTGATCGTCACGCTGGCAAAAGTCCCCGGGCTGCGCGTGGCGGCGCGAAGCTCATCCTTCGCATTTGCGAGCAAGGATACCGATATCCATGCCATCGCGAAGGCCTTGAATGTCCGTTCCATCGTGGAAGGCAGCGTGCGCCAGGATGGCGATCGCGTCCGCATCTCCCTTGAGCTTGTTAATGCCAGCGACGGTTTTCAGCGCTGGTCGCAGAGTTACGATCGCGACCTGAAAAATATCCTGAGCCTTCAGAACGAAATCGCCCGCAGCGTCGCGCGAATTCTGTCGCCGGCGCGGTGGAGCGCTCCCATTCCGGTCGCGAAATTGGCCGAGATCGATCCGGCCGTTTACCGCAAATATCTGCAGGCGCAGATCGCCTTCTCCGCCCGTACCACGCCCGGCACGGAGCGGGCGGCGGCGCTGTTGCGCGAGGTCACCCGCGCCGCGCCAAATTTTGCGGACGCGTTCGCGGCACAGGCCGCCACACTGTTCGGCCCCATCATGATGAAATCTGCCGATGCCGCCACCGTTGCAGAGTTCGAATCTGCCCTCGGCCGCGCGCTGCGACTCGACCCAACTAATCCTCAGGCCTTGGCGGTTCAGATCGACTATGAAGCCAGCCGCCTGAACTGGAACAGGGTCATTGCCGACGCTGTCATTCTGCGGCGGTTGTATCCGCACAACGCGACAGCTCTGCAGGGGCTTTTTTCTGCCTATCGCGCGCTCGGGCTTTACGATCTGGCAGTCTCCGCAGAGCGCGAGGCGGCGCGCCTCGATCCTCTGTCCTATATCGCGCGGCGCAAGCTGGGCGGCATTCTGGTCTCACAGGGAAAATATGGGGAAGCGATCGCTCCGCTTAAGTCGTCGCTTGACGTTCAGCCGGGCCAGCCAAGCGCCATGGCCGAGTTGTGTTTTGCCTACGCGTTCGCGCATCGCATTGCGCGGGCCAAAGCGATCGAAGCCCAACTTTCCCTTCCGGGGATGCCCGCCATGGCGAGAACTTATTGCACGATGGGTCTCGCGCTGAGCAGCGGCGACACCGCCAAAGCCCGTGCAACTGCCGAGGATGTTGCGGCGCATCTTGGCACTGCCGGGGCCGGGGAAAACGATCTCGGCAAGGTCTTCGCCGCCGCTGGTGAATTCGACCGGGCAGCGGACTGGTTTGAGCGCGCCTACGACAAGCAGATCTATTTCTTCGATGTCTATAGCGAAGTCGGGATGCCGAAAGCGCTGTTCGCAACCCCAAGATGGCGCGCGCTTGCCTCACGTCCGGCGTTCAGAGAGTGGCGCGAAGCATCCGACCGGGCACGTCAGCTGTTTGCCGTTCGAAAAACGGCACCGCCAGCGTGAGAATGCTGGTTCGTGAAAGAAAGTTCTCAAATTGCATCTCGACATGTCCGGTAACCATGCCGCTGCGGGTACAGTTTTATGGACGATCTCGCTGTCAAAATAGTGGACGAACTGCTCTCCCGACAAAACGCCCGTGAGAAAAGGGAAGGAAACTATCTGGGGGCTGAGAAAATTGCGGTGTTTTCAACGTCTTCCGGCAATTGCTCTGTACACTGAAAGACGAACTAACAGCACGTGTGCACCAAGCCCCCGAAATGTCGGGCTTATTTCACCCTATTAGCCCGAGAGATTATTGTGCAATATCGATGACTTATGGTTGGTGGGCCCAGCAGGACTCGAATCTGGCCGCGTCAGCCGACTGCTCGAAACGAGGCGCGACGAAATTTTTCCTGGGCCTGCCCATCCGGAAGATCGCTCGACAACGATCCCGAACGACGTTGTGACGTACTTCCCGAGTTGCACCTTCAAATGCGGATTATGCGTAATGGTCGGAGCGGCGAGATTTGAACTCGCGACCCCCAGTCCCCCAGACTGGTGCGCTAACCAGGCTGCGCCACGCTCCGTGCCGGTGCCGCGAGGGGTCTGCCCGCGGGGCGCGGACTATAGGCGGGGGGCTTTCGGGTGGCAACGGGGCCGGCGACCTTGGTGCTGCCCCAGCGGGAGAGCAGCAAAATCGCCTGTCCCAGGTCCTGCGAAAGCGCAGCGTGGGCCCCGCGCTTACTTGTACCACGCATCATTCTGCAGGACGACGCGGTAGCCGTCCGGGTCTTCAAACGTCACGCCGTTCCGATCCCAATATGGATTGAAGGATGGAACCGGGTTGTATCCCGCCTGTCGCATCGCGGCGACCCGCGCTTCCCATTCGGCCCGGTCCGGGAGATAGAACACCAGCAGGTTGTCGCGCGTCGGCGCGCGGCCGGCACGATGGCCGTGGGCACAGGTGAATTCGAAATGATAAGGCGCGCCCTCGCAGCCGAGCATCACGCCATCGAAGCCATCATGGGACTCGAAGCGGGAAAGCGCTTCGAATCCCAGGCCGTACCGGTAGAAGTGTTCAACGGCTTCGAGATCGTCCGTCGGGCGCGCGACGCGCAGTTTTGGAACATCGGCCATTTTCTTTCCCGCAATCAGCCCGCATCAAACAGACGCCCTCATCCTTCGACAGGCTCAGGACGAGGGCAAGCAAGAGAGCTTCGGGTTGGGAAGTGCTTTCATTCGATGGGCTCACTCTCCAGGGCGCGCGGAAATGCGACGTACGCGGTTTGTCTGTCTCGACGGTTTTGATCAAAACTGCTATGCGTTTGAATACGTCCCGGTCATGCGCCCGGCTCTCCCAAAGGAAGATGCCGGGTTTTTCATTTCTGCATCAATCGTCAGCCTCGCCCTTCGACAAGCTCAGGGTGAGGCTCTCTAATTTGCCTCATCCTGAGCCAGTCGAAGGATGAGGGCACATCGGTGACGTTTTGTTTCGCCGCCTGGCTGCCTGATCGGGCAACCGGACGGTCTCCGGCGCGTGGAATGTACGCTGCGCGCTTATGACGCAATTCGCTGTTATCGTTGCACAGCCCCCGCGCGCGGCACTATTCCGCGAAGCGTTGCTGCAAGATCACGGCAGCGGAACGTTCCGCCGCTAACCGAGCACCTTCGCGCGCGCCTCGCGCAGGCGCTGTTTCAGTCCGAGCAGATCCTTGAGGAGCGTCTCGAGCCTGGCGCGCCGGGTTTCGTCGAGTGCGATCGCTTCCGCCGCGTCTTCCTGTACGCGAGCGAGCGTAGCCAGCGCCTCGAAGCCGTTCTCGTTTTCGTTGTCCACGTCGTGGTTGACCGGTGTCGCCGGCTGGGCCTTCCGCGCGCGGCTGTTCTTCTGCGGCTCGGCGCGCCCCACTTCGGCGGCGTAGCGCACGCCCTTCTCGCGCAGGATCTTCTGTACGCCCTTGATCGTGTAGCCTTCGTGATAGAGAAGGGCGCGGATGCCGCGCAGGAGATCGACGTCCTCGGGGCGGTAGAAGCGCCGCCCGCCGGCCCGCTTGATCGGCCTGATGTGCGCGAAACGCGATTCCCAGAAGCGCAACACGTGCTGCGGTACGCTGAGCATCTCGGCCACTTCGCTGATGGTGCGAAACGCTTCCGGCGATTTTACCGAGGCCGCGGCGGCGCCTGTCATGATGCCTCGTCGAATTCGATTTCGCGCTCGATTTCGTGCGGCTCGCCGTTGATCATGGCTTTCAGCACGTGGCTCGGGCGGAAGACGAGCACGCGCCGCGGCGCTATGGGGACTTCGGTGCCCGTCTTTGGATTGCGCCCCATGCGCTGCGATTTCTGCCGCACCGAGAATGTACCGAAGGAGGACAGTTTCACCGTGTCCCCATGGGACAGCGCGGTGCAGATTTCCTCCAGGATGTCTTCCACCATCTGCGACGATTCATTGCGCGACAGACCCACTGCCTTGAACACGGCCTCCGAAAGATCGGCGCGCGTCAGGGTATTCATGTCCTGTTCGACTCCCCTCGCTCCTGAAGCGAGCCTAGGAGGAGAAAAATTTTCCGTCAACTATCAAGGAGATAGGCGCGCCCGTTAAGGCAGTGGATCACTACCAGCGAACGAGCGAGGCGCCCCAGGTGAAACCGCCGCCCATCGCCTCCAGGAGCACGAGGTCGCCGCGTTTGATCCGCCCGTCCTCCACGCCGACCGCGAGCGCGAGCGGCACGGAGGCCGCCGATGTGTTGCCGTGCTCCGCGATGGTCGAGATCACACGTTCCGCGGGCAGGCCGAGGCGCCGTGCGGTTGCGTCGAGTATGCGCTGGTTCGCCTGATGCGGCACGATCCAGGCGATATCGGCTACGGGAACGCCGGCGCCCTGCGCCGCCGCTTCGATCGCCGCCGTCGTGTTGATGACCGCATGGCGAAACACTTCCGGCCCCTGCATGCGAAGATAACCGGTGGTACGCGTCGAAGATGGGCCGCCGTCGACATAGAGAAGATCGTGCAGACGTCCGTCGGAATAGATGACGGTGCTCAACACGCCGCGGTCGAACGCGTCGCCTGTGCCGTTTCCGGCCTCAAGCACGATTGCGCCGGCGCCGTCGCCGAAGAGCACACAGGTCGAGCGGTCGCTCCAATCGAGAATGCGCGACATCGTCTCGGCGCCGATCACCAGCACCGTTTTCGCCTGCCCGGCCTTGATGAAGCTGTCGGCGACCGCGATCGCGTAAATGAAACCGGAACACACGGCCTGGACATCGAATGCCGCGCCGCGAGTCATGCCGAGGCGCGCCTGAATGGTCGTGGCGACGGCCGGGAAGGTCTCGTCGGGCGTGGTCGTCGCGACGACGATCAGATCCAGCTGATCGACGGCGACATCGGCGTCGCGAAGCGCGGCCTGTGCTGCCTTCAGCGCGAGATCCGATGTTTTCTCGCCTTCCGCCGCAATCCGCCTGCGGCTGATTCCTGTACGGGAGACGATCCACTCGTCGCTCGTATCGACGCGGCGGGCGAGTTCGGCATTGGTAAGAACGGTCTCCGGCAGAAAGCTACCCAGGCCTGTGACCATGGAACGGGTGAGTGTCACGAAGCGGCGGCTCCGGCGTTGTTTGCGGCGCGGAACAGCGGCGCCACGACTGCGCGGTCGGCAACGATCTTGGGAATCACTTCCGCCCGCGCCATATCTATTGCCATGTCCACCGCGCTCGCGAATCCAAGCGCGTCCGCTCCGCCGTGGCTTTTGACCACAACTCCGTTAAGACCAAGGAAAATTCCGCCGTTCGCCGCGCGCGGATCGAGCTTGCGACGCAGTGTCTTGAGCGCGCCGCTCGCCAGGATCGCGCCAAGCCGGGCGAGAATGCCCCGGCGAAGCGCGGTGCGCATGAAATGCACCACGAGCTTTGCCGTACCTTCCGCCGTCTTCAGCGCCACATTGCCCGTGAAGCCGTCGGTGACGATCACATCCGCCGTACCCTCGGCAATATCGTCGCCCTCGACGAACCCGACGAACTCGATCGGGAGTTCGGCGCTCCGCAAAATCTGCGCCGCGCCGCGCACCGCTTCGTTGCCCTTCACGTCTTCGGCGCCGACGTTCAGGAGTCCGACGCTCGGCCGCTCCAGGTTGAGAATGGCGCGCGCGAAGGCCTCGCCCATCACCGCGAAATCGACGAGCTGCTGGGCATCGGTGGAAACGTTGGCGCCCACATCGAGCACGACCGTATGCCCGCGCCTGGTCGGCCACAGCGCCGCGATCGCGGGACGGTCGATCCCTTCGAGCACGCCAAGCTGAAACATGGACATCGCCATCAGCGCGCCGGTGTTCCCGGCCGAGATGGCAACCTCGGCCTCACGCTTGCCGACCGCTTCGATCGCCCGCCACATGCTGGTGTTGCGGCCGCGGCGAAGCGCCTGGCCCGGCTTTTCATCCATGCGAACGTGCTCGGCGCTGTGACGTACCTCTGCGCGCGCCTTGAGCTTGGCCCGGCGCGACAGCAGCGGCTTCAGGATGGCTTCGTCGCCATGCAGCTGATAGCGCACCGAAGGGTGTCGCAGGAGGCTGCGCGCGAGGGCCGCGAGCACGACGCCGGGCCCGGCATCGCCGCCCATCGCATCCACCGAAACCGTCAGTTCGCGGCTCACCCTCGCCTCGTTGCCTGAAGGCCCTCCCCCGCCCGCTCCGCGCCGGGCAGCCGCGTCAGGCCTCGATCTTCACCGCTTCGCGGCCGCGGTAATGCCCGCAGGAGGGGCACACATGATGGGGACGTTTCTGCTCGCCACACTGGGGACACTCGATATGAGACGCCGGCGACAACCGGTGATGGGACCGGCGCATGTTTCGCCGCGACGGCGACGTTTTTCTCTTGGGGACCGCCATGGCGGCACAACTCCTTCAAAATCAAAGCCCGAATCCTGAGGGATTCCGGGCGCCGCCTGGGGCGCCCTCTCCTCTTTCGGACCGGGCGGAAAGCGAGCGGCGGAGTGAACAGGAAACCGCCCCGAGATTCAAGCTGGCCTGCAATGGCCCGAATCTGCCGATCGTCGATCGGTCAGGAACCGCGCTTCAATTTTCCAAGAGCGGCAAAAGGGCTTTCCGGACGGTCGTCATCTCCGGGAGCTTCAAACGCGACGTCAGGCGCGCGTGGATAAGGGTCGATCGCCAAGGCAAGTTCTTCGCGCAACGGCGTACCCAGATCGTAGATCGGGCTGTCGATTTCGTCCGGTGTGTCTTCGGCAACGACCGCCGCGGGCACAGCCCCACCCTTATCCGCAAAGCCCTGGACTCCGGGCATCAAATGCAGGACTCGCGTGAAGCTCCGCGCGATTTGCGTTCGAATCGGCTGAAGGGTCACGACGCAACTTTGCACGATTTCTGCCTCGAATTGCACCTCTTCCAGAAATCGGGTCTTCGACTGCGCGAGAACCAGGACATGCGCCTTCAGCTGCGTGATTTCGTCGACACCGGCCCATCCCGCGAGCGCGCGCAGTTCATCCGTACCCGGAACAATGTCGAGTTCGTAGCCGGCCACCGGAATGCCGGAGAGATCGTGAAAGCGTTCGAGGGGAAGGACGGACATACCCACACATCACGGCGCAGGAATCGGTCCAAACTGCAACTCGCCGGAGGCCAGTCCGGCGCCGGCGATGTCCCTGCGCACCACATCGATATATTTGGCGAGCGAGGCGGCGCGATCAACCCGGCCCGACTCGCCGCGATAAACATTTCGCAGGATGGCGGCGGCAAGCTGCGCTTCGTCGACGCTTTCCGAATAGGCACGCAGGCGTCCGTAAAAGGCGCTTGCCATCTTCGTCATGCGGCGGCTCATACCGATATCGCCGGCTCCCTGCTCGCGCAAGGCATCCTCAAAACGTGCAAAGAGCGCGTCGACAAAGCCTTGCGCGAGCACTTTCTCGCCGCTTTCCAGGAGACACTCGAGCACCGGCCAGGCATGAAGCGCCACAAGATCGAATCGTCCATCGATGGTATCGGCAACACCGTACTGCCGGTAAAACGCCGCCTCTCGCGCGCGCTGCGAGACGGCCATGCAGAGCCGGCTGGCCATTTCGTTGCGGCGGCGCCGCCGTTTCAATGCGTCGATCATCGTTTGCCGCAAGGTCTTGCAACCGAGCCGTTGCGAAGCTAGCACATGCCTTCCCGGGGAGGGTTTGGAAAAGGCGGCTCCATGCGACGCGGCGTTTTGGCGTTATTGTTCCTGCTGCTTGCGGGCTGCGTGCCGGTCGTAAGCCAGCGGGGTTATCTTCCCGACCCGGCGGGTGAAGCCTCCATCAAGGCAGGAGCCGACACGGAAACGACCGTCCAGGCGAAGCTTGGCGATCCTTCGACGCGCGCAATCTTCGGAACCGACTCCTGGTACTACATTTCCAGCGTGGAAAAGCAGCTCGCTTTCTTCGATCCCAAGGTGGAAACGCGTTCGATCCTCGCGATCCATTTCGACAAGGATGGCAAGGTCGTCGATACGCGGCATTTCAGCCTGAAAGACGGACATGTGGTTGCGTTCGAGTCACGCATCACGCCCGCCCGCGGTCGCGAACTGACGTTCCTGCAGCAACTGTTCAACGCCACGCCGGGCGTCCCGATCGGTACACTGTCTCCGCAGGGACAGGGCGCGCCGGGCGGCGGCCCAGGCGGTCCCGGCCCATAATCCTTTCCGGGACGCCCAACCTACCCACCCGTTTCGTTGCCTGACCGAAATGCGGGCAGAGCGTCCCTTTTTTACGCTCAGAAACCGTGGAAGCCGTGCGCCAGGGTGGCGAGGAGCAGGAGCGCCACGATGTTGGTGATCTTGATCATCGGATTGACTGCCGGCCCTGCGGTGTCTTTGTACGGATCGCCGACGGTATCACCCGTTACTGCCGCCTTGTGCGCGTCGGACCCTTTGCCGCCGAAGTGACCGTCTTCGATGTACTTCTTGGCATTGTCCCAGGCACCGCCGCCGGAGGTCATCGAGATCGCCACGAACAGCCCGGTAACGATCACGCCGAGGAGCATGGCGCCGAGTGCATTGAAGGCCGAGCCTTTCCCCGCGATGTTGTCGACAATCACGTAGAGCACGATGGGCGAGAGTACCGGCAGAAGCGACGGAACGACCATTTCGCGAATGGCAGCTCTGGTCAGCATGTCGACCGCCCGGCCGTAATTCGGCTTCTGGGTTCCCTGCATGATTCCCGGCATCTCCCGGAACTGCCGCCGCACTTCCTCGACGACTGCACTCGCGGCGCGCCCCACGGCAGTCATCGCGATGCCGCCGAACAGGTACGGAAGCAGGCCGCCAACGAAGAGGCCGACGACCACCCATGGGTCGTACAGCGAGAACGTGGGAAGCGCGAGACCGCGGAAGTACGGGTACACGTCGGAATGGGCAATGAAATACTTGATATCCTGTGTGTAGGCCGCGAAGAGCACGAGCGCGCCAAGACCCGCAGAACCGATCGCATACCCTTTGGTCACAGCCTTCGTGGTGTTGCCAACGGCATCGAGTGCGTCGGTGGTCTTGCGGACGTCACCTTCGAGGCCTGACATTTCGGCAATGCCGCCTGCGTTGTCGGTGACGGGACCAAAAGCGTCGAGAGCGACGATCATTCCCGCAAGTGACAGCATCGTCGAAACGGCGATCGCGATTCCAAACAGTCCCGCGAAGTAAAACGCCACAACGATGCCGACGCAGATGACGAGCGCAGGCAAGGCCGTCGCTTCCATGGAGATCGCAAGGCCCTGGATGACATTGGTGCCGTGCCCGGTGCGCGAGGCTTCTGCGATCACGCGCACGGGCCGGAATGGCGTCCCGGTATAGTATTCGGTGATCCAGATGATGGCACCGGTGACGGCGAGGCCGACTATGCCGCAGAAGAAGAGCGATTCGCCGGTCACAGAGCGCCCGGCCATGTTGCCGATCTCGAAGTGGAGGCCCACGACCCAGTCGGTGAGCGGCCAGAGCCCGATCAGCGAAAGGACTCCTGTTGCGATGACGCCCTTGTAGAGCGCACCCATGATCGAGTTCTGTTTGCCGAGTTGCACAAAGAACGTACCGATGATCGAAGTGATGATGCACATGGCCGCGATGGCAAGAGGGTAAAGCATCAGCGCGCTGCGCGTCGCTCCGCCAAAGTAAGTGGATGCGAGCACCATGGTTGCGACCGTCGTAACGGCAAACGTTTCGAACAGATCGGCCGCCATGCCGGCGCAGTCGCCGACGTTGTCGCCCACGTTGTCGGCAATCGTCGCGGGATTGCGGGGGTCATCTTCGGGAATGCCCGCTTCGACCTTCCCCACCATGTCGCCGCCGACGTCCGCGCCTTTCGTGAAGATGCCGCCGCCAAGGCGCGCGAAAATCGAGATCAGCGATGCGCCGAAACCGAGTGCCACGAGAGCGTTCGAGATGATTCGGTTCTGTGCCTCGTCGTTGATGTCGAGATGCATCGCATAACGAAGGCATGCGTAATATCCCGCAACCGCGAGCAGGCCGAGGCCCGCAACAAGCAGACCCGTTACGGCTCCGGAGCGGAACGCGACCGAAAGCCCGGCTGCGAGTCCCTGGCGCGACGCTTCCGCGGTGCGCACGTTGGCGCGAACCGACACGTTCATTCCGATGTAACCGGCGAGACCGGAGAAACTCGCGCCGATGAGGTAGCCCAGCGCGACCTGCCAGCCGAAAATGACAAAGGCAATGATCAGAATCACCACGCCGGCAACGGCGATGGTGGTGTATTGGCGGTTGAGATAGGCGGCGGCGCCTTCCTGAATGGCGGCCGCGATCTCCTGCATGCGCGGAGTGCCGGCGCTGCGCGACAGCACGGAGCGCACCGTAAGTGCGCCGTAAACGAGCGCCAAAGCGCCGCAAACAAGGATCAGAATAAGCTGCAGTCCCATCGCTGTTTCCTTAAGTCTGGCTGGTATTCATGCCCGGCGCGTCAGAACGGCGCGCGCGCGAAACCCGTCCCTCGCCGGCTTCGCCCGGCTGAAAGGCGCGGGAACATGCCAAAAGCCGAATAGCGACGCAACGCCGGGATCAGGGTGCGACAGTACGACCGGGACGGCCGACATCGGGCTAGAAGTGCCTGTAACCTTTCCGTGGCAGCTCCAGCTCGCACCCGAAGGAGTCCAGAACCCGCACCCCCGCCGATCCATCAATAACGGAGCCAATACATGTTACAGGCGTGCGGGTTCGGCTCGCCGCCGCGGCAATTTCGTCCACTGCGCTCGCGGGCGCAGTGAATGCGATCTCATAATCGTCGCCCGCCGAAACGGCCCGCATCCCTGCGTTGTGCCCCCACAGCGCACGCAATTCCGGGGAAATCGGTACGCGATCCAGATCGATTTCCACTCTGATTCCCGACGCCTCGACAAGGTGGTCAAGATCGGCAATCAGACCGTCCGACACGTCGATTGCAGCGTTCGCCACGCCTCCCAGGGCTTTGCCGAATTCCATTCGTGGCTCGGGGACGCGAAAGCGCTCAACAAGCCGATCACGCGCAGCGATATCCTCGAGCGCTGCCTCTTTCTTCAGAAGAGAGAGCCCAGCCCCTGCGTCTCCCACAGTACCGGTTACCCAGACGTGGTCGCCGGCTTTCGCGCCGTTGCGGCGAAGCAGCCGCCCGCTCGGCACCCAGCCGACAGCCATCACTGTGATTGTCAGCGCACCAGGTGTCCTGTTGGTCTCTCCGCCTGCCAGTGCGACACGAAACCACGCCTGATCCCCGCGAAGCCCTTCCGCGAATTTCTCGATCCAAGCGATTGAAATGCTTGCCGGCAGAGCAACGGCAAGAAGATATGCCGCGGGCGTGGCACCCTTTGCAGCAATGTCGGACAGAGCCCGGCGGAGCGCTTTCCGCGCGACCGTTTCCGGCGGATCGCCGGATAGAAAATGTACGCCTTCTATCGTGGAATCGGTTTTGAGCACCAGTTCGTGACCGGCTCTCGGCTCCAGCACAGCCACATCGTCCTTGAGATCGAAGGCGCCCGAAAAACCATGCGCCAGAGGCGCGAAGATCCTGTCAATCAGTTCGAATTCACCCCACGAAAGTGGCGAATCAGCCTGCCGTGCCATGACGAGGCGCTCCGGCAAACTCCGCTGGGCGTTCCGCGTGCGCAATCCGGTCGAGCACGGCATTGACGAAAGCGCAGTGATCCTCGTCCGAGAACGCCCGCCCGATCTCTATGTACTCGTCGATGACAACCCGCGCCGGGATGTCTGGCCGGTCGACGAGTTCCCAGACCGCCGCGCGCAACACGGCGCGTACGATGGAGTCGATGCGCTGCAGCCGCCAATTCTCGCTAAGTGCGGCGGCGACGGCGCGGTCGATTGCGATCTGCCGCTGCGGCACACCGCCGACAATGGCACGGAACAAACCCTCGTCGGGCGTTGCCGGTGATTGGAAAAGCCTGTGTTCGATAAACTCCTGCACCACTGTACCGGCGCCCTCACCCGTCAGCTCCATCTGGTAGAGTGCCTGTACGGCTGCAAGGCGCGCTGCGCGCCGCTGTTCCTGAACGGAGCGTTGCGCTTCCCCAGATTGGGCTGTCATCCCGCACCCTCCAGCTGCGCACGCAGTTCGATCAGTGCAAGGCACGCCCGGGCGGCATCGCCACCCTTGTTGCCGCCATCGGGGGCTGCACGCGCGATCGCCTGCTCCTCTGTTTCACAAGTCAGAATGCCGTTCCCGATGCTAAGCCCGTGCTGCAGGCCGAGTTCCATCAATCCCGCCGCGGACTGCCCCGCGACAATTTCGAAATGATATGTCTCGCCGCGAATAACGCAGCCGAGCGCCACAAAGCCGTCATAGCGGGCGACATTTTTCCCGGCCGCTCGGGCCGCAAACAGAATCGCTGGAGGAATTTCCAGGGCGCCGGGTACGGCGATCTGTTCGAAACGCGCGCCCGCCGCGTCGAGAACGGCGATCGCCCCGTCGCGCAACCCCTTCGCAATATGCGGGTAAAACGGAGCCTCCACGATCAGTATGCTTGGTTTCATGTTTTCGGGATGCCGGCGCGGCCCCTGATCGCATGTGTTCCGGAAATGTTGAGGCCATAGCCATCGAGCGCCACGACCTTCTTTTCGGGCGTGTCCGTCAACAAAATCATGTCGGTAATGCCGAGGTCGAGAAGGATCTGTGCACCCACACCATATTCCTTGACCCGTCGCCGGTCGACGTCGTCCGACGTCTTGCGCAACAGCACATCCGAGACGAATGTCGGGCGGGCGCTTCGCAGAAGAACAACGACGCCACGGCCGGCTTCCGCAACGATCCGCATCGATTCCGGAAGGATGTCGCGCTCATAGGGCTCGTAACCCAGCATGTCGGCGAAGATGTTCAGCGCGTGCATGCGCACAAGCACCGGATCGCTTCCCGACACATCGCCTTTTACGAGTGCAATATGCTCGGCATATTCGAGCGTGTTCACATACACGATCATCCGCCACTTGCCGCCATAGTGGCTTATGAAATCGGTTTCAACCTTCCGCTGCACAAAATGATCGTAACGACGACGGTGCGCGATCAGTTCGGCGATGGTACCGAGCTTGAGACCGTGCAATTGCGCGAATTGTACCAGATCCGGCAGTCGCGCCATGGTGCCATCGTCATTCATGATCTCGCAAATCACGCCGGCGGGATAGAGCCCGGCCAACCGCGCGATGTCGATTGCCGCTTCGGTGTGCCCGGCACGCACGAGCGTGCCGCCGTGCCGCGCGATCAGCGGAAACACGTGGCCCGGCATCACGATGTCATCGGGACCCTTGGTGGCGTCGATGGCGACGGAAATCGTGTGGGCCCGATCATGCGCCGAAATGCCGGTCGAAATTCCCTCCTTCGCCTCGATCGACACGGCGAATGCGGTCTGATGCGGCGTGCCGTTGACCGGCGTCATCATGGGAATGCGCAGTGCGCTTGCGCGCTCCTGCGTCAGCGCAAGGCATATCAGGCCCCGGCCGTGCTTCGCCATGAAATTGACGGCCTGCGGCGTACACATTTGCGCCGGAATGACGAGATCGCCCTCGTTCTCCCGGTCTTCGGCATCGACGAGAATGAACATGCGGCCGTTGCGCGCGTCCTCGATGAGTTCTTCGACCGACGATAGATAGTCGCGAAACATCGAGTTAGCCCATCAACCGCGCTACATAGCGCGCAAGAATATCGACTTCGACATTGACGCGGTTACCTTCGGCCGCGTGGCCGAAGGTCGTCGCCGCAAGCGTATGCGGGATGAGGTTCACGCCAAATCGGACACCATCCACCTCATTGACCGTCAACGAAACTCCGTCCAGTGCGATCGAGCCTTTGGGCGCGACGAACTTCGCCAAGGACTGAGAAAGTTCAAACGTCATGCGCACCGACTCGCCTTCGCACGCCCTCTCGAGAATGGCGGCGGTTGAATCGACATGTCCGGTAAGAATGTGCCCTCCCAACTCGTCGCCGACCCGCAGCGGCCGCTCCAGATTAATTCCACGGCCCGATTGCCAGGACCCGGCCGTGGTTCTGGTGACAGTTTCGCCGGAAGCAATCACTTCAAACCAGCGGTCGGTCGCGTTGCCTTTGGCGACAACAGTCAAGCAGATTCCAGCGCACGCGATCGACGCGCCGACATCCACTGCGGAAACGTCGAAATGCGTTCCAATCGTGATGTGCAGGTCGCCGCGCTCCTCGACGCGCCGCACCTCGCCAACGTCACTGACAATCCCGGTAAACATGGGAGTGTTCTAGTGCCGGGCCTCGAAACTTTCCAGCAGATCGGCGCCAAGCTCCAATGTGCCGGCGCGGACAAAACGGGGTGCCTCATCAAGACCGAATGCTGCGAGCGCATCGATCGCAGCATGACCCGAGGCGCCAAGCGCCAGCGGCGCACGAAAAACCTCGAGCCGATCGGCGAGTTTGCGATCGAGAAAACTCGCATGAACGCTCGAACCACCCTCGACGAGAAGCCGGGTTATGCCGCGCGATGCCAGTTCGTTGAGAACCGCCCCGATATCTGGCCGGCCCCGCACGTCACGTTGCACCTTGACGATTTCGATGCCGGTTTCCGCGAGTGCGGCCCCCCCTTCGGCGACGGTGAACAACAATGTGGGTATTTCGCGCGCCGAGCGCGCGAGCTTTGATTGTTCCCGGAGGCGCAAACGTGTGTCGAGAACGACTCGCACCGGCGAGTCCTGCTCGATGCCCGGTATCCGGCACGTGAGCAGCGGATCATCAGCAAGCGCGGTCTCGATACCGACAAGAACGGCATCGTGTCGCGCGCGCAGGAGATGTGCAAAACGACGTGCCTCCATGCCCGTAATCCAGTGGCTTTCCCCGCCGGCACTGGCGATGCGCCCATCCAGGCTTGCCGCGATCTTCAGTGTCACCAACGGTCGCCTGTTTGTGATGCGCAAAAAAAATCCGCGGTTCATCTCGGCTGCTTCGCGCGCCAGAAAGGGCGTGAGCACGTCGAGCCCGGCCTGGCGCAGCCGATCGAAACCGCGCCCGCCGACCCGTGGATCGGGATCCTCGACAGCCCCTACCACGCGCGCGATCTCTGCTCGCACCAGCGCATCGGCGCAGGGCGGCGTCTCACCGTGATGGGCGCATGGCTCAAGCGTTGTGTATGCGGTCCCGCCGCGTGCGGCATCGCCGGCTTGGGCGATGGCAATTGTCTCCGCGTGCGGCCGCCCGCCGCGGCCGGTCCAGCCCCGTCCGACGATCCGGCCCAGGCGCGATACGATTACGCAGCCTACCGCGGGATTGGGCGCGACCAGTCCGAGTCCCCGCGCGGCCAACCGGAGCGCATGGCGCATGTGTTCCGAGTCGTTTAGCGGCTCCAAGAGATCACTCCCGGTCGCCACCCTCCATCTCACCGATCAACGCCTCGAAATCTTTCGTCTCCCGGAAATTGCGGTAGACAGAGGCGAAGCGGACGTACGCCACCTTGTCGAGACTGGCGAGCGCCTGCATGACCAACTCGCCGATGACCTTGGACGGAACCTCGTTCTCGCCCATGCTTTCGAGCCGGCGGATGATTCCCGTCACCATGCGGTCCACGCGTTCGGCTTCCACAGGCCGCTTGCGAAGGGCATGGTGCAGCGACCTTTCCAGCTTATCCCGCTCGAACGGCTCCCGCCTGGCGTTTTTCTTGACCACAATCAGTTCGCGCAACTGCACCCGCTCGAAGGTCGTAAAGCGCCCGCCGCAAGCGGGGCAATGACGCCTGCGCCGTATCGCGGAATTATCCTCGCTCGGCCGGCTGTCCTTGACCTGTGAATCGTCGTGTCCGCAAAACGGGCATCGCATCGATAGCGCCCTTCTCTCCCCCTCGAATCCTATTCCAACATCGCGGCGCTAGCCATAGATCGGGAATCGCCGACAAAGCTCGCTGACGCGGCTTCGTACCTTCGCTTCGACTTCGCGATCACCCTCGCCTGCCGTCGCGCCCAACGCATCGACCACCTCGACAATCATCGCCGCGATCTCGCGGAATTCCTGCTGGCCGAAGCCGCGGGTCGTGCCTGCCGGCGTTCCAAGCCGCACGCCGGAAGTAACCGCCGGCTTTTCGGTATCAAAGGGAATGGCGTTCTTGTTGCAGGTGATCCGCGCCCGATCGAGAGCTTTTTCAACGTCTCGTCCGGTCGCTTTCTTTGGGCGAAGATCGACGAGCATGACATGTGTGTCGGTGCCACCCGAGACGATATCCAGGCCCAGGCCCCGAAGCGCGTGAGCCATGGTCTGCGCATTCTCCACCACAGCCTGCGCGTAGCGCCTGAACGACGGCTGCAAAGCCTCACCCAACGCGACCGCCTTGGCGGCGATGACGTGCATGAGCGGACCGCCCTGCAGACCGGGAAAGACGGCAGAATTGATTTTCTTTCCCAACTCGGCCTGTCGCGACAGAATCATTCCACCGCGCGGTCCGCGTAGTGTCTTGTGCGTTGTCGTGGTGACCACATGCGCGTGATCGAGCGGATTTGGATGCACGCCGCCTGCAACCAGACCCGCGAAGTGCGCCATATCGACCATGAAAAAGGCGCCGATTTCATCCGCAATCCTCCGGAAAGCCGCGAAGTCGAATATTCGCGAATAGGCCGACCCACCCGCGAGAATTAGCTTCGGCCGGTGCTCCCGGGCGATCCGTGCCACTTCATCCATGTCGATCCGCTGGTCGTCGCGGCGAACGCCATAAGGGATGGGCTTGAACCACTTTCCGGACTGATTGACGGGTGACCCGTGCGTGAGATGGCCGCCCGCGTCGAGGCTCAGTCCCATGAAGCTATCGCCGGGTTGAAGCAGCGCGAAAAACACCGCCTGGTTGGCCTGAGCGCCGGAATGCGGCTGCACATTCGCGAATTCGCACGAAAAGAGCTGCTTCGCCCTCGTGATCGCAAGTTCCTCCGCGATATCGACGAACTCGCATCCCCCGTAATAGCGGCGGCCCGGATAACCCTCCGCATATTTGTTCGTGAGCACCGTCCCCTGCGCGTCCAGTACAGCGCGGGAGACGATGTTTTCGGACGCGATAAGCTCGATATTATCCTGCTGCCGGCGAAGCTCCCGGCCTACCACCTCCCAAACCTCCGGGTCGGTCTCGGCAAGATGCGCTGAAAAGAAGCGGGATAGTTCGCTGACCGAGGCGCGCGCAGGTTCAGACATTCTCATCCTCAAGGAAAACGGCGCTCGCCCAAATGCGCGAGACCGCCGGTCGCGGTGTAGTCACTTTCGCCCACCAATTCTAGTGCCGACCCGGCCACGGCAGGAACAAATGCAGGACGCTCGGCCGCAACCTGACGAGACGAAACCTGGTTCAAGAAGTCGTCAATGTTTCGAAATTGTTCGGTCGCAAGTTATCGTGCGTAGATGAGGTTTAGTTTGTTTTTTCTTGTTTCAAGCTCCGGCGGCCAATAAAACAGCGATTCCCTGGACAATCCAATCAGTTGAAGGACTTAGGAATGAGCAACAGCAGTGAAACGCATCTCGGGAAGCCGGACGACCTCATAAAGTTCGCAAGCGATATCGTAGCTGCCTACGTCAGCAACAATCCAACTCCGATCTCGGAAATTCCGGGAATGATCAAGAGCATTCACGCGACGCTCGGTGGTCTTTCCGGACGGGCGAGCGCGGAGCTGCCGACGTCGCAGAAGCCCGCCGTGCCTGTCAAGAAGTCCATCAGTCCCGAATACATCGTCTGTCTTGAAGACGGAAAGAAGCTGAAGATGTTGAAGCGTTATATTCGCTCTCGCTTCAACCTGTCGCCAGACGCGTATCGTACAAAGTGGGGCCTTGCGGCCGATTACCCGATGGTGGCGCCCAATTATGCCGCGCAGCGTTCCGAATTTGCCAAGAAGATCGGGCTGGGACGGAGCAAAGCGCCGCGTTCGAAGGGTCGGCGCCGAAGCTGACCGGCCCGTTTTTTCTCGCAAGGGCGGCCGGGGCGATCCGGCCGCCCCTCTTTTTCGAAGGAGAACAATCAGAACTATGCCGCGCGGTCGAGCCGGTGCGCCGTCCAGACCTTGTCCAGAGCGCAAACGAGCGCATCCATCATTTCGTCGGTGTGATGGGGCGATGGTGTAAGGCGGAGCCGTTCTGTACCGCGCGGAACGGTCGGATAGTTGACGGGCTGGACAAAAATGGCGTGCTCGTAAAGGAGGGCATCGGAAACCGATTTGCAACGCGCAGCATCGCCAACCAGCACCGGCACAATATGACTGGGCGACGGCATTACGGGCAACCCCGCTTCAAAAAGCAGGCGCTTCAGCCGGGCGGCGCGCTCCTGCAGTTTCTCCCGCTCCCAGCCGCTCTCCTTCAGGTGCCGGACGCTCGCCAGCACGCCGGCGGCGATCGTCGGTGGAAGCGAGGTGGTGAAAATGAAGCCGGGAGCGAAGGACCGGACGCAATCCACGACGTCGGCGCGCGCGGCGATGTAGCCACCCATCACGCCAAACGCTTTTGCCAATGTCCCTTCGATGATGTCGATACGCTCCATCGCCCCCTCGCGCGCGGCAACGCCGGCACCGCGCGGGCCGTACAGTCCAACACCATGGACTTCGTCGAGATAGGTGAGCGCGCCATGCCGCTCGGCGACATCGCAGGTCTCCGCGATCGGTCCGAAATCGCCGTCCATGGAATAGACGGACTCGAAGGCGATCAGCCTGGGTTGGGTGGGGTTGATCTCCCGCAGCAACGAATCCAGGTGGTCGAGATCGTTATGTCTGTACACACGCTTCACGGCGCCGCCGCGCCGCATGCCTTCGATCATCGACGCATGATTGAGTTCGTCCGAAAAAATGACGAGCCCCGGGAGCAGTCGGCATAATGTCGAGAGCGCTGCGTCGTTCGAAATAAAGCCCGAAGTGAAGAGAAGTGCCGCTTCCTTGCCATGCAGGTGAGCGATTTCCCGTTCCAACTCGACGTGGTAGTGCGTGGTGCCGGAGATGTTGCGCGTACCACCCGATCCGGCGCCGGTCTTTTCAAGCGCCTCGTGCATTGCGGCAAGGACCTTGGGGTTCTGACTCATGCCGAGATAGTCGTTGCTGCACCAAACGGTGATCGGGCGCACCTGGTTGTGCGCGTGCAGATCGGCCGAGGGATAGGCGCCGCTGCGTCGCAGAATATCGGCGAAAACACGGTACCGGTTCTCGCGGCGCAGATCCGCAAGCGCATCACGGAAACGGGTGTGGTAGGGATAGGTCAAAAAAGCGCCTCTTCGGCCGGGCCACGTGACCCGCAAAGAGACTCTAGCCCAGGCCGCGCCCCGGCTCCATGCGAAATAATCGCACGTCGTCTACGCCGCTGGGAAGGAACTCCGGCCTGTCAGGTCAGAGCTGGAAGCGGACCTGGTCGATCCAGAAACGCTCCAGGCGCCGCAGGCTCGTGCTGATCGATTCAAAGTCCGAGGAGCCGACATTCCCGACCGCTTCCAGCGAAACCAGGTGACGGTCGAAAAGTCCGCTCAACATGTTGCGAACGGCCTCGCCCTTGCTCGTCAGGCGTACGAGCACGGAGCGACGATCCACCGAAGAACGTTCGTGGTGGACATAGCCGGCTTCGACCAGCTTCTTGAGGTTGTAGGACACGTTCGAGCCAAGATAATGGCCGCGAGTGCGCAACTCGCCTGCGGTCAATTCCTGGTCGCCGACATTGAAAAGCAGAAGGGCCTGGACGCTGTTGATTTCGCGCTCGTCGCGGCGGTCAAGTTCGTCCTTGATGACGTCCAGCAGTTGCCGATGCAGACGCTCGATGAGGCTGAGCGTCTCGAGATAGAGTTTGCGGAGCGACTCGTTGCGCTCCAGCGCTGCAGCTGCGGGCTGCGGCTTTGCAATTGCCGTCATCACGTACCCCGAACACCCACATATTTTGACAATAAATAGTCCGACAATTGTTAAGTTGCGGTAAATCCTGACAGTCCATCGGAAGCGTGGCATGACTTGCGGCGCCCCCGACGTGTCCGTTAGACCAAAAGAGCACGCACGCAAACGTCCAATGGAAGCCCACTTTCCCGCACTGCGCATGCGTCGGCTGCGCCGGCACGAATGGACCAGGCGCCTTGTTGCCGAGTCCACGCTTTCAGCCGCGGATTTCATTTGGCCGCTGTTCCTGATCGATGGGGACAAGCGGCGCGAAGCCGTCCCTTCCATGCCGGGTGTTGAACGGTTTTCGATCGACGAGGCAGTCGGTGCTGCAGGAGAAGCCGTTCGCCTGGGAATACCTGCTGTTGCTCTTTTTCCGTGCACCGATCAGCGTCTGAAAACGGAAGACGGGCGCGAAGCACTCAATCCTTCGAATCTGGTGTGCAATGCGGTTCGCGCGATAAAGCTCGCCGTTCCAGAAATCGGTGTGCTTTGCGACGTCGCGCTCGATCCCTATACGACGCACGGCCACGACGGCGTGCTACGCGACGGAATTGTCGCCAATGACGAGACCGTCGAGATTCTGGTGCGCCAGGCGCTGCTTCAGGTACAGGCCGGCTGCGATATAGTTGCCCCCTCGGACATGATGGACGGCCGGATCGCGGCAATCCGTGAACTTCTCGAAAAAGAGGGCCATAAGGACACACTTCTCATGGCCTACTCCGCCAAATATGCGTCGGCATTCTACGGTCCGTTTCGCGACGCGGTGGGTTCCGCGAAGGCGCTGAAAGGAGACAAGCGCAACTACCAGATGGACCCGTCGAACAGCGATGAAGCTTTGCGCGAAGTGTCGCTCGACATCGCGGAGGGCGCCGACATGGTGATGATCAAACCCGGAATGCCGTATCTCGACATTGTGAGGCGCGTGAGGGAACGTTTTGGTGTCCCCGTATTTGTCTATCAGGTGTCGGGCGAATATTCGATGATTGCGGCGGCGGCAGAGCGCGGCTGGCTCGACCGCGAACAAGCGATGATGGAAAGCCTGATCGCGTTCAAACGTGCGGGCGCTTCGGGCATACTGACCTACTTCGCGCGCGAAGCGGCACAATTGCTTCGCGGCGAAAAGTGCACGTTGGGGCCGGAGCGCTAAATCAGGGATTAACGCTGTTTCTCACCGCGACGTGATTGTGATCACGGGGGCGTGCGCCGAATGGCCCTTGCCGCGCCGGATGGAACGGACCACAATCGTTTTGGTTCGGAGTCATGGAGGTACACAATGCGCATGATCGTTCTGGCAGCGGCTGTTGCTTTACTGGCGCCGGCAGCGGCGTTGGCTGATCCCCCCGCACCGGCAATAATGTCGGCAGGAGCCCATCCGGGAGAGCCGCTCATCTGCCGCTATTACTATCACGAAGGCCAGGTTGTATCGCGGCCGACATGCAAAACAGAGCGGCAATGGATTCGCGACCGTTTGGAAGTGGAGCACAACGTACGGGCTCTCCAGATGCGCGCGGCCATCCAGCAGAATTGAAATCGGGAACGGGGCGATTTTCCGGGACAGGGGCTCAGTGCGGTTGGCGGAGCATCTCGGTGCGCGCGAACAGGCTCGAAGTGTCCCAGCGCCTGCCGCCCATCCGTTCGACCTCACCGTAGAACTGATCCACCAGAGCAGCGAGCGAAAGCGGCGCGCCGTTTCGGCGCGCTTCGTCAAGACAGATCGCGAGATCCTTCCGCATCCACTCCACGGCAAACCCGTGGTCGAACTTTCCGGCGAGCATCGTCGCGTGGCGGTTGTCCATTTGCCACGACTGCGCCGCGCCTTTTGAAATGACCGAGACCACGGCTTCGGGGTCGAGGCCGGCCGCGCGGGCAAAACTCAGGGCTTCCGAGAGGCCCTGCACAATGCCGGCGATGCAAATCTGATTGACCATTTTGGTGAGTTGTCCGGCTCCCGCGTCGCCCATTCGCTGACAATGTCGCGCGTAGGCGCGCATGACCGGTTCGGCTTTGTCGTAATCGGCCTCGCTTCCGCCGCACATAATCGTGAGTTGCCCGTTGCGCGCACCTTGCTCTCCACCCGAAACCGGCGCGTCAACGAAGCCCAATCCACGCGGTTGCGCAGAACGCGCAAGCTCGCGCTCAACCGAGGCTGAGGCGGTCGTGTGGTCGACGAATATCGCCCCCTTGCGCATGGAGCCGAAGGCACCCTCATTTCCCACAGTCACCGCCGCGACATCGGCATCACGGCCGACGCAGGCCAGAACGATATCGGCGCCATCCGCCGCAGAGGCCGGAGAATTGGCGAGCCGGCCGCCATGCTCCTCGACCCATCGCCGGGCTTTTTCGGGCGTGCGGTTGAACACCGTGACGTCGTGACCGGCGCGGACCAGATGGCCCGCCATAGGGTACCCCATGACTCCAAGTCCGATGAATGCGACGCGCAGCGCCATGCCGCCTCTCCTGCTGGTTTGACGAAGTCGAAAACGCCGCGGCTTTCGCTGTCAAGCCATCTATTCCATCACTTCTATTTCGGCAGGGCGTTGAAGCAGCGAGGGCCGCCGGATCAGAAACAGCACGAACAAAGCCGGCAGGGAAATGAAGAACATGAACAGAAAATCGTTCGCATAGGCGATGATCTGGGCATTGTACTGAATGATGTGGTCGAGCTGCGCGGCGCCAAACGGAATCTGCAGGTTCCAGAACATGCTTTGGGCATTCATTCCCAACGCGCGATTGAACGGATTTGCGTGGTCGGCGAGCTGCGCGTGCATCGTCTGAATACCGGATGCGAGCATCGTCGTTGTTATCGAGACGCCGATCGCCATTCCGACGTTGCGCATAAGATTGAACATCGCCGACCCGTCGGTGCGTAGCGCAGGCGGAAGGGTCGAGAAGGCGATCAGGTTCATCGGCACGAAAATGAGGCCCATGCCGACCCCTTGTGCAAAAGACACCGTGCCGAGCCACATCGGGGACACGGCCGGCGTCCAGTTCGACATTTCCCAGAGGCTCCACAGCAGAAGCGCGGTGCCAACCGCCATCACGTAACGAGCATCCTGCTTCATCGCGAGTCGCCCGGCGAAAAACATGGAGAACATAGTGCCGATGCCGCGCGGCGCCATAAGCAGACCAGTCTGGGTAACCGTGTAGCCTCCCAGATCCTCAAGATACGGCGGCAGCAGCGCGGAACTTGCGAGCATGATCAAGGCGACGAGCAACATGAGCAGAAGTGCCGTCACGAAATTCCTGTCCTTGAATATCTCCATGGGCACGAAGGATTTCCGTGAGGTGAACATGTGTACGACAAAAAGATAGAGGCCGAGACCCGCCATGATCGCCTCGACGATGATCTCGCCCGAGGAAAACCAGTCTTTGGTCGTTCCGCGATCGAGCATCAGCTGCAGCCCGGCCAGGGCCATGCCGAGAATGGCAAAACCAAACCAGTCGAACTTGAGACTCTCGTTGCGCTGGGTTTCGCGCAAGAACAGCCAGATGCCGGTGACCGCGGCAATGCCAAACGGCAGATTGACGTAGAACACCCACCGCCAGCTGTAGGCGTCGGTGAGATAACCGCCGAGGGTCGGACCGAGAATGGGACCGACCATGACGCCGACGCCCCAGATCGCCATTACCGAGCCGCGTTTCTCGGGCGGATAGAGATCAAGCATGATCGATTGCGACAGCGGCGAGAGCGCCGCGCCGAACGCGCCCTGAATGAGGCGAAAGACGATCATCTGCTCGAGCGTCTGCGCTGCGCCGCAGAGCATGGACGCAACCGTGAACCCGGCGAGACTGACGAGCGCGAAATTCTTACGACCGAAGCGTGCGGCGATCCAGCCCACGGGGGCCGTCATGATGGCAGCGGCAACAATGTACGACGTTAGTACCCAGGTGATTTGCTCGCGTGAAGCGGCGAGACTTCCCTGCATGTAGGGCAGTGCGACATTGGCGATGGTGCTGTCCAGGGCCTGCATGAGAGTGCCCGCCATCGAGCACAGCATGACGATGCGCAATTCGACCTTCGTCGAATAGGATTCGTGAGTATGACCGGCCGTTCGCATGTGCGCGATGTCAGAAAACGTGAAAGCCGGAATTGATGGGGTATCCGGCCTCCGGCTTGCGGTCTCCGGTGGTCATCCGTTCAGGAGCCGAAACCAGCGGCGGTGACCGGTGTCGATCGACACGTTCGCGCTCATGCCCGCGCGGAGCGGCGGATCGCCCGGTTTGAAATCAAGCCGGATTTTCACGGTAACCCGTTGGGTCACCTTTACCCAGTTGCCACTCGCATTCTCCGCCGGCAGCACCGAAAAATCCGACCCGGTAGCCGGGCTGATCGAATCGACCTCCGCTTTCCATGTATGGCCGGGATAGGTATCGATCGTCACGTCCACCGGCTGGCCGTGGTGTACATGCGTCAGGTCGGTCTCTTTCATATTCGCCTCGACCCACAAATTCCTGGTCGAGACCAGCCCAACCGCGCTTGTGGTGGTGAACGCGGAAAGCGCCGAGATGACGAGCGTTCCGGGCTGGAGCGAATCGACCTCGGTCACCACGCCGTCGAACGGCGCGCGCACAACCGTGTGATCGAGCTGACGTTGCGCTTCATCGACTTGCGCCTTCGCGGCCTGGTACTGCGGCAACTGTTCGGCGGGCGTGGAGACGTTGCCGCCGAGCTTCGCCAGCTGCACATCCGCCTGTTCTTTCAGCGATGCGAGCGTGCTCTGCGAAGTCGCAAGGGTAAAGCGCGCCTGATCGTATTGCGCCGGCGCGATGCTGTTGAGTTTGAGCAGATTGGCGTAGCGATCGAACGTTACCTGATTCCACGCCACCTGCGACTGCTGTGCGGCGATGTCTTTCAGCATGCGCGCATAGTCGTCCTTCATCGACAGAAGGGTAAGACGCGTCTGTGCGAGGTTGGCCTTGGCGTTGTCGAGCGCAATCCGGAATTGCCTGGGGTCAATACGAAACAAGACCTGTCCCGCGCTGACGCGCTGGCCCTGGTGCACCTCCACGCCCTGGACCAGCCCGGAAACATCGGTCGAGACCATCAGTTGTGCAGCATGGACGTAGGCGTCGTCTGTTCCGACGTACCGGCCGCCGAACAACCAAAGTCCGAGCGACACGATTGCGACAAGCGCGACGCCGCCAATCATCAAGACGCGGCGCAACAATCCGCGATCGGATTTTGCCCTGGTGAGCAGCCCCTCGCCCGTCGCCGCTGTTCGACGGTTGGTGCCGATGTATCGGGAGCTTGCCGCGTCTGTCTGAATCGCCGCCATTCCTATTCTCCCACTGCGAGCGGCGCAGGCTCTGCCGTCAGGTTGTTTTTCATTTTGAGGAGTGCGTCGACCATCCGGCTGCGCATTGTCGGATCGACGCCTTCGAGCAGCTGATCGCCAAGAATGTCGCGCGCCTTCGAAATCTCCTCGAGCACCGGCTCGGCCGCCGGCAGAAGGTGCAACCGCCATATACGACGGTCGTTCGGGTCCGGCCGGCGCTCGACCAGGCCTCGCGCCTCAAGTCTGTCGATGAGCCTGCCGACTGAGATCGGTTCCACTTCCAAAATCGAGGCGAGCTCGTTTTGCGACAGCCCCGGCGTCGCATGCACGCGGGCAAGGATAACCCACTGGGCCCGCGTCATGCCTTTCGAGCGGGCGCGCTGATCGAAGCGGGTACGAAGCAATCGGGCCACGTCATGGAGAAGAAGCAGAAGGTCCCGGTCGAATTGCTGCATACGTCAGATCCTTCAGCAGCGTGAACATAAGCGTGCTTATTATAGCGTGCAAGATGAATCTGCGGTTAACGACCGTTCTTCGGGATCAAGTCATGAGCACCCGGTACCCACTCGGCGCGGAAATCAGCGAAGCCGAGGACCAAATGCGGTCACGCTTCAGCCGAGCCAACTGACCACTGGTCTGACCGATTCGCTCGCGCCGTCGCTCCGGTCGAAGCTGAGCCTGATGGTGACCTTCAAGTGCGCTTCCTGCGCTCTTCCGAGTATCGACGATAGGGTCGTGCGAGCGCGACGACTTCATTGGTATCCCGCCCTGGAGTCAGGGAAATTTGATTGGACCATGGCCAGCGCGGCGTTATCCGCACTAGCGCGTTTTTGCGGGACTGTCATAATGATTTCGGGGCGAGGCTCTGGATACGCCGGTGACGGACCAACGGACAGCGCGGGTTCCTCAGTTTTTTCTCACCCCGGGTGGCCCCTGCCCTTACCTCCCGGGTCGGACGGAGAGAAAAGTTTTCGCGCGGCTCAACGGCACGCTGGCGCAGCCTCTGAACGAAGCACTCACGCATTCCGGATTCCGACGCAGCCAGATGATCGCCTATCGACCGGCCTGCGACGGTTGTTCGGCGTGCGTGTCGGTGCGCATCGTCACGAGCGAATTCGCGCCATCGCGCAGCCACAGACGCCTGGCGAAGCGCAACACAGGCATTGTACGCACGGAGGTAAAGGCCGAGGCGACACGCGAGCAGTTTGCGCTCCTGCGCGCCTATCTTGATTCCCGTCATGCCGGTGGTGGTATGTCCGACATGGGACTGTTCGATTACGTCGCGATGGTCGAAGAAACGCCCGTAAACACCCATATCGTCGAATATCGCGAGCGCTTGAGCGACGGCAGGCCGCCCCGGCTTCTCGCCTGCGCGTTGACCGACGTGCTGCGCGACGGGCTGTCGATGGTGTACAGTTTCTTTCATCCCGGCGAGATCGGGCGCAGCCTCGGCACCCACATGATTCTCGACCATGTGGCGCAGGCGCAGGCGCGAAGGCTGCCCTACGTCTATCTTGGCTACTGGATCCGCGGCAGCGCCAAGATGAGCTACAAGGCGAAATTCCAGCCGCTCGAAGCGCTTGGCCCCGACGGCTGGTCCCGGCTGCCTCTCTGAACCCGCCTAGCTTGGTGCTTCCCCGGCGAAGCGCTGCCGCCAATCTGCAACCTGCTCGTCCGTGATTTTGGCGACGAGCACGTCGGGCGGGTGTACCGGCATCCCGGCATCGAGCTGATCGAGAAATTCGCGCATCGGTTCGCCCGGCCACGGAATGACCCGCGGCGCCGGCATAATCGCCTCGTGCATCCTGCGGCCGAGATCGGGAATGACCGGCCATGACAAATGGCCAAAGAGGTGCACGAGGTTCAGTCCCACGCGTACGCCCACCGCGGCGCGCGCCCGATCCTCGCGGATGGCACTCCATGGCGCGGCGCGTGTGAGATACTCATTGCCCGCGACCCAGATTGCGCGAAGTTCTCCCACCGCCTTCCGGAATTCGCAGGCTTCGAGAAATTCTGTGTAGCTTGCAACGCGCGTGTCCAGCTCCTTTGCAAGCGCGATTTCTTCTCCGCGCCACTCGCCTTCGCCGGGCACACGGGACTCGAAACGCGCCGCGCAGAATCGCATGACGCGATTGACGAAATTGCCGACGACGTCGGCCAGATCCTTGTTCACCGTGGCGGCGAAATGTTCCCAGGTGAAATTCGAATCGGAACTCTCCGGTGCATTCGCCATCAGGTAATAGCGCCAGATATCGGCGGGAAGAATTTCGAGCGCCGTGTCCATGAAAACGCCGCGCTTCTGGCTGGTCGAAAACTTGCCGCCGCAATAATTGATGTAGTTGAAGCCTTTGATGCGATCGACCAGCTTCCACGGCTCGCCCGAACCCATGATCGTGACGGGAAAGCCGACCGTGTGAAACGGCACATTGTCCTTTCCCATGAACTGGAAATAGGTGACCTTCTTCGCGGCGTCGCCGAACCACCAGTCGCGCCAGTGCTCCCCTTTTCCGTTCGCTTCCGCCCATTCGCGCGTCGCTCCGATATATTCGATGGGGGCGTCGAACCAGACGTAGAAGACCTTTCCCTTCAGCCGGCCGTCGCCGATGTCGTCTGGTACCGGAATTCCCCACGCCAGATCGCGCGTGATCCCGCGATCGTTGAGGCCTTCGTCGAGCCACTTGTGTGCAATCGAGGTGACGATTATGGGCCAGTCGTTGCGATGGCTGTTGACCCAGTCGCGCAATGCTTCGGTGAATTGCGATTGTCTGAGAAACAGGTGCGCGCTGTCGCGGACCTCGATGTCCGTTGCTCCGGAGAGCGCGGAACGCGGCGCGATGAGATCGACCGGATCGAGAACGCGCGTACAATTTTCGCATTGATCGCCACGGGCCCTCTCGTAGCCGCAATGCGGACAGGTGCCCACGACGTAACGGTCCGGCAGAAAACGGTTGTCGGTTCTGGAAAACACCTGCCGCGTGGTGCGCACTTCGAGATATCCGCGCTCCCAAAGCGCCCGGGCGAAATGCTGTGTCAGCTCGCGATTGGGCAGGGCCGACGATCGGCCGAAGTAGTCCCAGGAAAGACCGAAGCGCTCTCCGAGGTCTTTCTGGATCTCGTGCTGCTCGGCGCAATAGGTCGCCACCTCCTGACCGGCTTCGAGGGCCGCAAGCTCGGCCGGCGTGCCGTGTTCGTCGGTGGCGCAGATGAAGAGCGCGTTCCGCCCCCGCGCCCGCTGAAACCGCGCGAACACGTCGGCAGGCAGCATCGAGCCCACAAGGTTGCCCAGGTGCTTGACGCCGTTGATATACGGCAATGCGCTGGTGATCAGGATCGGGTTCATGCATGGGTTTTCGCACGTTTTCGGCTGAAACCGCACCATGGACGGTGCGGCCGATCGCTCCATATCGGCGCGCGGGCGACTTTCTCAAGCAGATTGCGCGCGGCCGCGGGCCAGCGTATCTCGGGCGCCGGGCCGGCTTAGCTCAGCTGGTAGAGCACGTGATTTGTAATCACGGGGTCGCGGGTTCGATCCCTGCAGCCGGCACCAAATAAATCAACGAATACAATATGTTATCACGTTAATGGTTTTGAAATAAAATAATAACCGCGAACATGTCCGTGCTGTGTCATGCTCGCGTGAACGCGCGTGTTGACGAAGTGCGACCTGTGCGGCGAGACGGCCGTGATCGGTGCGTACATGATCCGACGCAATCACGATTTCTGCGAGACGAACCGCGCGGAAGCGGGACAAGGTGTTCGGGTCGAAATGAAAAGCCCGCCGGAGCGGGGCTCTTCACTGCCGTTGGACAGATTATTCGCCGTCAGCAACTGCCCTTTGCGCCGAATGTTGCATTAGCAAGCTCGTATGAAGTGCCGCCCTGGATGATGTCGTAAGCGCCGTTTTCATCGATGTCACCGTCGCGGGCGCGCGCGGTGAACGTCGCCGAGGCCGGTTCCTCACCGCTCCCCTGAACGTCCACGAAAATCACGACGTTGCCGTTGATGACCTGGAAATCACCCTCGTACTGGCCGTCCAGCACCGCTGAACCACTATGGCGCCGGCCGAAGTTCAGGCCGTCCGTCAGCACCACGCAGTGCGTGCTCTTGGGGCGGTGCCCTGTATAGCCTTTGGTGGTGAGGTATAAGTCGCGAGTGAGAGTGACCTGCCAATTCCCGGTGTAGCTGCCGCTGTCCGCCATGGCGGTGCCGGTCGCCATCACTGCGGAAAAAGCGGCGATTGCCGCAAGCGTTTTCATCGTATGAGTTCCCTCTCAAGGAGTTGGTGCCGCTCCGACCTTTGGACGCGTGCAGCGCTTCGATTATTCCCGGAACGCGCTCGAGCAAAAAGAAGAGAGCCCGGCCGACGCAGGGGCTTTGCACGCTCCCGTACGGTCGACCCTCTATCGGATCAGCGCGTGCGCCCAAGGGCGGGTGAAGCGCACATCCATGCCGCGCTCTGCTTGCCCAGGCTTCCCACGCATGCATGAATGCCTGGCGCCGTTCGATCGGCATAGCATCAAGATCGCCTGCTACGGTCATCATATCGCCGCAGGGATCGATTCGCGCAGCGACAGGCATCACGTTCAGCTGCACCGGTTCGTATCGATCCAGGCTCATATGGCGAGCCCGCGGCTGTCCAAATCGGCGCCCTCGTCGAGGCGGCGCGTTTGCAGATCGCGCGGTTAGGGGTTCCATCCCTGCAGCGGAGGTTACGCCGCGGCGCGCGCCGATTCCCCACTGACGATCGGCATTACGATCCGGAATCTGGTGCCGAGGCCGGGTGCACTCTCCACGTCGCATGTTCCGCCATGGGCTTCGGTGAGGCGGTGGATCAGGGCAAGGCCGAGCCCGGTGCCGCCCTCGGCGGCAGAGAAGGTGTTGTCGGCGCGCTCAAACGGAAGGAACATCCTGGGCAGCATGGCATCGGGAATGCCGCAGCCGGTATCGGCCACTTCGATCGTCAGCGCCGAGCCTTGCACGTTTGCGGCAAGCTGAACCTGTCCTTTCGCGGTGAACTTGATCGCATTCGAGAGCAGGTTGAGAACGATCTGACGGATCGCCGTCTCGTCGGCGTGTACCAGGCAACCGTTGGTGTTGTCCTCGAAAAGCAGCTGCAATCCCTTTTCGGACGCCCTGGCGAACATCGGGCGCGCGCAGTCGGCGAGCGTCGGGCCGATCGCAAACTTCGTACGTTCGAACGCCATCTTGCCCGCTTCGATTTTCGCCAGATCGAGCACGCCGTTGATCAGGTTGAGGAGGTGGCGCGCGCTCGAGACAACGTCGCCGGCATACTCGGAATATTTCTCCGACTGCTCGCCCAGCATGCGGTCGCGGATCACTTCGGAGAAACCGATAATGGCGTTCAGCGGCGTACGCAACTCGTGGCTCATGTTGGCGAGAAAGCGGCTCTTGGCGAGATTGGCGTCTTCAGCGCCGCGCTTGGCCCGCGCCAGCACACGAGCCATGTGCTCGTTCTCAAAGCGCAGAACGATCGCCCGCCGGTATTTCGCCGACAGCTGAAATCCGTAGAAGAAGACGACCAACGAGAACGCCGGAAAGATGGCGCCGATGGTCAGTGTGACAACGCCGCCGCCCGCGCTCACAAGCCCTGCCAGGACAGAGAGAACGGTCGCGGCCAAATTCACCCCAAAAACGACGCGGCACGGCGCAAGCGCATAGAAGGACCCCACCATGGTGCCGAGAACCATTGCGCAAAGCACCGCACGCCCTGCGGGCATCGCGCTGCTCCAGAACGCGGCGATAAGAGAGCCCCAGATCGCACCGCGGACGGCCCAGAGGAGACACAGCCGCAGGTGCCAGGCGCGGTTCCCCGCGCGGCGCTCGTGGTCACGGTGGTGCCGCCATACAAAGAGCGCACAGACGCTCCAGAGGATTTGCGCGGAAAGCCAGATTGCAGTGCTTGCAATGGGTGCGCGGCCGAGCAAAGGAAAGAGACCGCTCATTGCAACGGAGAGCGCCGCCGCGAACAGGATGCCGTCGACGTACTGCGTCCAGCCGCCAAAAACGATGCGGACAAGCTCGCGCTCGATCCGCAAGTTCACGCTGCGCGAAGATGCTCTCAAGGCCCGGCCGTCCCACATACCGACCGATCATGCAGGACATCGGTGAAAAAACTGATTAATGCGATGGCCGAAATGCTTCGCGCAGTAACCGGAACTTAAGCATAACCATGAGCAACGACACCGAAGCAGTTGTTTCCCGTCTCCTCGACATCATGCGACGCCTGCGCGATCCCGCGTCGGGTTGCCCATGGGATGTCGAGCAGAACTTTGCGACGATCGCGCCTTACACCATCGAGGAAGCCTACGAGGTTGCGGGCGCCATCGAGGAGCAGGACTGGCCGGCGCTCCGGGAGGAGCTCGGCGATCTCCTGCTCCAGGTGATCTTTCACGCCCAGATGGCAGCGGAACGCGAACTGTTCGATTTCAACGACGTCGTTGTGTCCATTACCGACAAGATGTTGCGCCGACATCCTCATGTATTCGGCCAGGAGAAGGGGATCGATACCGCGGCCGCCCAGACCGCAGCATGGGAGGAACACAAAATCCGCGAACGAGCCGAGCGGAAAGCGGGCCTGCTCGATGGCGTACCGGTTGCCTTGCCTGCACTCTTGCGCGCGCTGAAGCTTCAGCAACGTGCTTCGACCGTCGGGTTCGATTGGGATTCCGCGCCAAGGGTTGTCGAGAAGATCGCGGAGGAGGCGGGCGAGATTGTGGACGCGAAGGCGAACGGCGCGTCCCCGGACCGCCTTCAGGACGAAATCGGCGACCTGCTGTTTGCGGTTACCAATCTTGCCCGCCACCTTGGCGTCGATCCGGAAGCATCGCTTCGTTCGACCAATGCCAAGTTCGTCCGCCGGTTTGGTGAAATCGAAAAGGCTCTGTCCAAACAAAACCGTTCGCTGGCTGACGCCTCGCTCGGCGAGATGGAAATTCTTTGGCAGGCAGCAAAAACAGGCGAGCAAGGTTAGTCCAGTATCATTCTGGAGCCGATTGTCCGTACACTCTCACCGGGGGAACGCGCTCAGGGTACGGGGATCGATTTCAGTTCTTTTCCGTAGCGATTCTGGAATCGACCAAGCATTTCCGGATCCACCGACACCGTAAGCTCCGTACTGCCATTGCGGTCCTTGCGTGCGAGGACACGCCCGTGCGCATAGGCCCAGGCAATGCCGCCGCCGTCCGAAGACGAAAGCCGGAGTCGCAGCGTTAGCGCCTGCTGCTCGAGCATGCGATCCAGCCGTGCCAGCAAATCTGCAAATCCTTCGTGAGTGAGTGCCGAGATTGCGATAGGCGCTTTCCCTTCCCTCCCGTTCCTCGTGCGCAGATTCTTGCGCGCCGCAGGCGTCAGGAGATCGATCTTGTTCAGAACTTCAACAATGCGCCGATCCCCTTCCGTGTCGATATCGAGCTCCGAGAGCACCTTCAGGACGTCGGTTTTCTGCGCGTCCGACTCTTCGTGCGCAGCGTCGCGCACGTGCAGAATGACGTCAGCCTCAACCACTTCCTCAAGCGTCGCGCGAAACGCCGCGATCAGCTCGACGGGCAAATCGGCGATAAAGCCGACGGTGTCCGACAGCACAATCGGCCGGCCGCTCGGCAACGGAAGTCCGCGCATTGTCGGATCCAGCGTGGCGAACAGCATGTCGCGCGCCTCGACGGCCGATTTCGTCAGGGCGTTGAACAACGTCGACTTTCCCGCGTTCGTGTAGCCCACAAGTGCGGCAACGGGATAAGGCACGCGCCGACGCGCGCGGCGGTGCAGGCCGCGCGTACGGCGAACATCTTCAAGTTCGCGGCAGATTTTGGCGATGCGCTCGCCGATCAAGCGCCGGTCGGTCTCGATTTGGGTCTCGCCCGGTCCACCAAGGAATCCAAAGCCGCCGCGCTGGCGTTCCAGATGGGTCCAGCTGCGCACCAGTCGGCTGCGCTGCCAGGTAAGATGCGCGAGTTCAACCTGCAGCCGCCCCTCGCGCGTGTGCGCGCGCTCGCCAAATATCTCGAGAATCAATGCGGTGCGGTCCAGCACCTTTACATTCCACGCCTTTTCGAGATTGCGCTGCTGTACCGGTGTCAGCGCTGCATTCACAATGATGACATCCGGTTCGAGAGCGCGCGCTTCGGCTGCGATCTCATCCACCTTGCCTTTTCCGATCAGCGTGGCAGGCCGTGTCTCGGACAGCGGAACGATGTGTTCGGCGAGGATGATGAGTCCGATGGCTGACGCAAGGCCCGCCGCCTCAGCGAGCCGCGCCTTTGCGTCGCGATTTCCGCGCGCAGTATCGCGCCGTTTCGGCTCGACGTGCAGAACGAGCGCGCCGGTACGCCCGCGCGTATCGCGCGCCGTGCTCGTGCGACGATCAGTATTCAGGCGGTTTCCAGCGCCGCCGTCTCACTGTCCTGAAGCTGAATCGGACCGAGCGGCATCACGGTGGAAATGGCGTGCTTGTATACCAGCTGCGCATGCCCGTCGCGACGGAGCAAAACACAGAAATTGTCAAACCAGGTGATATTCCCCTGAAGCTTCACTCCATTGACCAGAAAAATCGTGACGGACGATTTGCTCTTGCGCACGGCATTCAAGAACGTGTCTTGCAGATTCTGTTGTTTGTCGGTCATGGCGAAACCGCTCTTTTTCCTTGGCTCCAACCTCGTCTTGCGAGGCACGTCAGCATAGTTTGATTTGCGCGAGCGGCGAAAGGGTCTCCGCGGTCGCTCTCACCCGGAACCCGTCGAATTGTGGGATCGCTCTGCGGCACCAACTTCAGCAGCATGACGATAAAGTTCGTGCAGGCGACGTGCGACCGGACCCGGCGTGCCCGCACCGACCGGGCGGCCGTCAATTTCGACGACCGGCAACGCACCGATGGTGGCCGCCGTGATGAATGCTTCGCGCGCCCCTTGCGCCTCCGAAACGGTGAACCGACGTTCGACGATCGGCATCTGCGCGCTTTCAGCAACCTGCATCATTATGCGCCGCGTGACGCCGGGAAGAATGGCATTGTCGAGATCGCGCGTGACGAGCTTCCCCTCGCCGTCGACGATCCAGGCGCTCGTTGACGAGCCCTCGGTCACGTGCCCGTCCCGATCGACGAGCCAGGCTTCGTAGGCGCCCGCCGCCCGCGCCTCTGTCTTTGCGAGCACGTTGGGCAGAAGCGCCGTGGACTTGATATCGCAGCGCGCCCAACGCTGGTCGGTCGTGGTGATCACCCTGATGCCCGACCGACGGCGGTCTTCGAAACCGTTCATGTCGATGGATTTCGCGGTGATGATAAGCGAGGGCGGGGGCGGATGCTGCGGTACTGCGTGATCGCGACGCACGGCGCCGCGGGTCACCTGCATGTAAATCAGCCCGTCGCGCAGCCGGTTGCGGCGCGCGATTTCACGAATGACGAGCTGAAGGGCGGGACGCCCCATCGGCATGGCAAGGCCGATCTCGCGGAGCGAACGCTCAAGCCGGTCGAGATGCTCGGGTTCGTCGAAAATGCTGCCAGCGAAAACGCCGAACACTTCGTAGATCGCGTCCGCGAACTGGAGTCCGCGATCCTCGATGTGCACGCCCGCGACATCGTGCCGTACGTACCGTCCGTCGACATAGGCGATGCGGCCGACGGGCCGGAGGCGCGCATGCGCACGCACGCGGGTATCAGGCATTGACGGCCTGCTCGCGGCCCATAGGACCAACGCCCAGTGATTTCAGTTTGCGATGAAGCGCCGAACGCTCCATGCCGATGAAAGCCGCGGTCCGCGAGATATTGCCACCGAAGCGGTTGATTTGCGCGACCAGATATTCGCGTTCGAATATCTCCCGTGCTTCGCGCAGCGGAAGCGAGATCACCATTTCGCCGGCGGTGCCGTTCCATGCGGCGCCATTGGTGAAGTCCGCGGGCAAAAGGTCCGCCGAAATCGCGTTGACGGCATCGTCGGTGGCAAGGATCAGGAGACGTTCCACGATGTTGCGCAGCTGACGCACGTTTCCCGGCCAGTTGTGTGCCTGCAGGATCGCCATGGCGTCGTCGCCGATCTCGCGCATCGGCAGGCCGGATGCCACCGACAGCCGCTTCATGAAGTGCAACACGAGGAGGGGGATGTCGTCGCGGCGCTCGGCGAGCGACGGCACGCGCAGCGGCACGACGTTCAACCGGTGATAAAGGTCCTCGCGGAATTGCCCGTCTGCGATTTGGGCCCTGAGGTCGCGTGTCGTGGACGACACGATGCGCGCATCGACCTGTACGCGCGCCGTTCCACCCACGCGCAGAAAAGTCTGATCCACCAGGACGCGCAGCACCTTGCCCTGCGTCTCGAGCGGCATGTCGGCGATTTCGTCGAGATAGAGCGTACCGTTGTGCGCCAGCTCAAGGAGGCCGATCTTGCGCGGGCCGTCCGAACCCTCCTCGCCGAACAGTTCGGATTCGATCCGCTCCGGCGCCATGGTGGCGCAGTTGATGGCGACGAAGGCGTGGTGTGCGCGCCGCGAGCGCGCGTGAATGAGACGCGCTGCCAGCTCCTTCCCGCAACCGGCAGCACCGGTGATCATCACGCGGCTTCCGGTGGGCGCGATCTTGTCGATCGTCTGGCGGAGTTGCGAAATCGCGGAAGAGGCGCCGACGAGTTCCGTGTCGTCGCCGATCTTGAGTTTCAATTCCTGCACTTCGCGCCTGAGCCGTGCAGCCTCAAGCGCGCGCGCCGTCACATGAATGAGGCGGTCCGCCTTGAACGGCTTCTCGACGAAGTCGTAGGCGCCTTTCTTGATCGAGGCGACCGCGGTCTCGATGGTGCCGTGACCGCTGATCATCACCACAGGTACATCCGGATAATCGCGCTTCAGCAGATCCAGCACCTGGATGCCGTCCAGTCGGCTTCCCTGCAGCCAGATGTCCAGAATGACGAGCTGCGGCCGGCGCTGCCGCACGGCCGCGAGAGCCGCGTCGGCATCGGCCGCGGTACGTGCGGTATAACCTTCGTCGTTCAGAATCCCCGCGATCAGCTCGCGGATATCCTCTTCGTCGTCGACAACGAGCAGTTCAGACGCGATCAGCGATCCGTTCTTCATCCCTTTCACCCATTTCACGTACAGTTTTTTGCTTCAGCGGAAAAACCAGGCGCACCTCTGCTCCGGGTTCGTCGTCTTCGCGGTCGGAGAGCGAAATCTCTCCACCGTGTTCCTCCACGATCTTGCGGACAATGGCGAGACCAAGGCCCGTGCCTTTCGCCCGTGTCGTCACATAAGGTTCGGTCAGGCGGTGCCGCTCGGCCTGCGGCAGGCCGACGCCGTTGTCGGTGATCGTGAACACCACGCGTGCGGCATCGGCGCCCGTCTGGATCGCAATTCGCCCACGTTCGTCCGAGCCGGCTTCAATCCGCGCCTCGATCGATTCGCAGGCATTCTTCAGCACATTGATCAGCGCCTGCGAAACCAGCCTGCCGTCGCAGTCGAGCGCAATACCGCGTGGTCCGGGCGCTACGTCGAAATCGATCTGCGGATGCCCGGCACGCTGCAGGAATACCGCGTGCTGGACAAGTTCCTGCGCATTTTCGCACCGCATCACAGGCGCCGGCATCCGCGCAAAGGACGAGAACTCGTCGACCATCCGCCCGATGTCCCCGACCTGCCGAATGATGGTGTCGGTGCATTGCCGGAAGATGTCCGGGTCGGTCGATACCTCGCGCGCGTATTTCCGCTTCAGCCGTTCGGCGGAGAGCTGGATGGGGGTAAGGGGATTCTTGATCTCGTGCGCGATGCGGCGCGCCACGTCAGCCCATGCCGCCGTGCGCTGCGCCGAGACGAGATCGGTGATGTCGTCAAACGTGACGATGAATCCGGCCTCGCCTTCGCCCGCCTCGCTCGACACCTGCACGCTCAGGGTCCTTACCGTTGCACCGCGCCGGACTGTCGCTTCGCCGCTTGCGCGCGCCACCGGCTCGTGCAGTGCGCGGCGGATGAGTCCGGCAAGCTCGGGAACGCCTTCTGCGTAGTGCTGACCCTCCAGTTCTTCCGGATCGGAATTCAGGAGCCGCGCTGCGGCGCGGTTGACGATGGTGATGTTGCCGTCGCGGTCGAGCCCCATCACGCCCGCGCTCACGCCGGCCAGAACGGCTTCGGTAAATCGCCGCCGCTCGTCGAGCTGCTGGTTGGCGTGGATCAGTTCGTTGCGCCGCGTATCAAGCTCCGCGGTCATACGATTGAAGGCGCGGGCGAGCATGCCCATCTCGTCGTCGTCGCGGTCGACCTCGACCTGTGCCTTGAGGTCGCCGCGGGACACACGCTCCGCAGCGCGGATGAGCCGGGACACGGGACGCACAAGCGTGTTGGCGGCCCAAAGGCCGAGCCATATCGCCGCCAGCAGGATGAGCAGAGACACGGCACCGTACAACGCTGCGAAGACGAGCTCGACCTGCGAACGGTTCTGCTCGAGTCGCTTGTACTCCGAAACCGCGTCGACGGTTTTCTGGTAGTAAGCAAGCACCTGCGGATCGACGGTGCGCACCACGAGCAGATAGGCGTCCCGCAACGCCTGCATGCGGATGAGTCCGCGCACCACCCCGACCTTGGAATTGGCGTCGATGACGATGAGCCCGTGGCTCGCCTGGGCGATGTCGCCAGGCTTCGGCGGCGCGAGGTCTGGCAGGAAGCGTTGTCTCGTGCTACCGAGCACATGACCGCGGTGATCGATGATGTACGCCGCCTGCAGACCACGGTCCTTCGCAAGGTCGGCGAGTTTGCTGAACAGCAGATCCGCGTGGACCTTGTTGTTCGCAAACAGTTCGGGATCGCGTTCGATCGAGTTCGCGATCTCGTACGCGTCGCCGACGATCTGGTTCTCGTTGCTCTTCACGTAACGGTCGGCGACGTGAACCGCGTTGCCGAGCGCCGATTTCACGTGCGAGGAAAACCACGCCTCCAGACCAAGGTCGAGCGAGACGGCGGCGAACACGGCGACAAGGATCGCGGGAATGACCGCAATGGCACTGAACAGTGCTACGAGCCGCACATGCAGCTTCGCGCCGGCAATGCCCGATCGTCGGGCGATCCAGAGCCGCATGAGCCGCCACACGACGAGACCGCCGAGCGTTAGCACGAGGGCGAGGTTGACGAGCAGGAGCGCGATCAACGTGCGCGAGGTGGGGTGATAGGGGACGAGACCGGTAACCGTCGCGTAGGTCGCGACCCCGGAGATCACGGCGAGGAGACCAACGCCGGCGGCCAAGCGCGAGGGGCTCGAGGCAGCCCGGATTACCTGCCACAAACCGGCGCGCCCAGGCGTGTCGACCAAATCACTTGTCGCCATTCAGGCCTGCCGACCCACCGGACGCCCGGCGCCCTGTTTCAAGAATACGGCCGCCAGTGTACCCAAGCCACAGCCTGTTGCAACAACCGCACAGTTGTTCCGGGACCGCGGGCGAGGGCGCCCGCGCCCGCATCGCCGAAAGGGCAACCATGAGCACCCCGGTTTCCGCTCCTTCGTCGACCCAGTTCCCAAAACTCCGGCGGAAATTATCGATGGTTGGCTTCCCGCAGTCGCTTGGGCGCGGTGGTGGTGGACCCGGCCAACAGGTGTTCAGTCCCGGCGAGGAAATCCGCCGCCATGGCGAGTGCCCCCTTCGCTTCGGATTCGGACACGTCCGAACCCGGGCCGCTTTCGTAATCGGCAACAACTTTGAGCTTGTACGCTCGGGAGAGGACGCGGCGGAGATCATCGCGGAATTCTCGCACCTCTTTCGCCTGTTTCTTCAAGAAACCGGGTGCGCAAATCGGCGAGTTTGTTCAGTTCCGTCCAACGATCGGACATGTCCTTGAGAAATGCGTCGAGCGATGGCTCGGCGTTTCCGCGCCGGAATAGTCGATACCGATCGTGCGGGAAAAAGCAGTCATCTTATTGGTCGCGCGCGGGAACGTCTGATGTCACATTCGTCGCCGCATCACTTAATGCGCAAAAATTGCCTCGAAGAGAAGCGGCGGCAACTCACTCATAATGGCTTGTTATCCACGCTTCCTCTCCGAAATCGCCATCCTCAATGCGCGGATGACATTGCGACGCTGCAGCTCGCGAAGAACGCCCGCCACCATGTCCCTTCATCCTAAGAGCGCCAGGCGGGTATTCAAACCCCCGGCGATTTGTCGTCAAATGATGCTCATCTGAGGATGCCGCAGCCCTGCAGCTTCTTCCGCAGCGTGTTGCGGTTGAGGCCGAGAAGCTGGGCAGCGCGGAGCTGATTGCCGGCGGTGACTTCGAGACAAAGCTTCAGCAGCGGTCGTTCCACTTCGGCCATGACGCGCGCGTAGAGATTGCCCGGCGAAGAGCCATCCCGGCCGGCCTGAAGTCGCTCCGTAAGGTGGCGTTCCAATACGGCCTCGAATTTCTCCGACAATTGCAAAGGCGCCGCTGTGCTCAACTCCTGCGCCACCGTTTCGGCAGTGATCGTCTCTTCCGGCCGGAGCACGACAATCCGGCGGATGAGGTTCTCGAGCTCGCGGACATTGCCTGGCCAAGTGTGAGCTTTCAGGGCTTCGAGCGCGTCGTCGGTAATGCGGTCGGACCCTCGGCAGGTTCGCGAGCCGCGGTTCGATGGGTTGCTCTCGGCGCGGGAAAGAAAATGGGCGACGAGATCAGGAATGTCTTCCAGGCGTTCACGCAGCGGCGGCAGGCGCAACGGCACCACGTTCAACCGGTAGTACAGATCGTGGCGGAATTGCTCCTCGCGCACGGCCCGCGCGAGATCGCGGTTCGTTGCCGCGACGATCCGGACATTCGTCTTGATGGGGGCCCGCCCGCCGACGCTGGTGAATTCGCGCTCCTGGAGCACGCGCAGCAGCCGCGTCTGCGCCTCCCGCGGCATGTCTCCGATCTCGTCGAGGAAGAGTGTGCCGCCTTCTGCCTGCTCAAAACGGCCAATGGCGCGCGCCGTGGCGCCGGTAAAGGCTCCGCGCTCGTGACCGAACAATTCGCTCTCCACAAGTTCGCGCGGGATCGCCGCGAGGTTGACCGCGACGAATGGCCCGCGGCGCCTGGAGCCATAATCGTGCAGAACCCGCGCAATCAGCTCCTTGCCGGTTCCGGACTCACCCGCGATCAGCACGGTCAGATCGGTCTGCGTCACCTTGGCAATCGCGCGATAGACGTTTTGCATCGCCGGCGAGCGGCCGGTCAGCGGCAGCGACTCATTTTCCGGGTCCGGCGGAACTTCCGCCGCGCGCGGCGCGCGCGCGAGGGCGCGCTGTACGACCGCGGTCAATTCCTTGAGGTCGAAGGGCTTCGGCAGATATTCGAAGGCGCCACGCTCGGCGGCGGTAATGGCGGTCAGAACGGTATTGCGCGCGCTCATCACCACGATCGGAAGTTCGGGACGAGCGCCCTGAATCCGCGGAATAAGATCAAAGCCGTTCCCGTCGGGCAGAATCACGTCGGTGACGACGAGACTGCCCTCCCCGTCTTCCACCATTTCCCACAGGCCTGCCGCCGTTGCCGTTGTTTGCACCCTGTACCCCGCCCGGCCGAGCGCCTCGCCCAGCACCGTGCGGATCGCGGCATCATCATCGACAATCAAGACCGTGTTCCGCATTACGTCACCGGGAGAAGAACACGAAATTCTGTACGGCCGGGAACGGAATCGCATTCCACCAGGCCGCTATGCTCGCCGACGATCCTGGCCACCAACGCCAGCCCAAGGCCCGCGCCGCGGGGCTTCGTCGTCACGAAAGGGTCGAAAATGTGCGGCAGCAGATCGGACGCGATGCCGGCGCCGTTGTCGCACACCCTCACTTCGAGCGGCACGGCGCGGCGCGCGCCGTGCGTGCCGACGAAAATGCCGGCGCGGTAGGCGGTGGCGAGCAGGATTTCTCCGCCCGCCTCCGGCAACGCATCGCTCGCGTTGCGCAGGAGATTGACGAAGACCTGGATCAGCCGGTCGCGATCTCCCGAAACGGAAGGCAGCGACGGATCGAAGGCATCCCTGAACGTCGCGTGCCGCGCGAAACCAACGCCCGCTATAGTGCGGGCGCGATCCAGCACTTCGTGAATGTTGACCGGCGCCATTTCCTGGCTTCGCGTTGCGCCGAACGCTTCCATGCTGTCGATCAGAGCGCGGATACGGTCGCTCTCGGCGCAAATCAGCTGCGCAAACGCCCGCTCGCGTTCTCCGACATTTTCTTCGAGCAGCTGCGCGGCGCCACGGATTCCCGCCAGCGGATTCTTGATCTCGTGCGCGAGCACGGCCGCCATGCCGTTCAGCGATTGGAGGCGCTCGCGAAAGCCGTGTTGCCGGTTCATCCGTCCGGCGAACCCGCGTTCGTGCAAAATGACGATAACGGCGCCCGCCATTCCGCCGTACGGCGCCGCCGAAACGTCGGCGACGCGATGTTCGCCACGACGCATTTCGATCACGACATCGCACGCTTCGATTGCGGCCGCGCGCGCGCGTGCCTGCGATATCAGGTCAAGCAACCCCGGCACCGCGGATGAGCCTGCCCCCGCGAAAGCGGGGGTCCCGGGAGGAATCAACGCGTCGAGTTTTCCTGCGCAGAGTGCGCCGGCGCCCGCCCCGAAAAACTGTTCGCCTGCGGGATTGGCGAAGACAATCTCGTTTTCCGGGCCCACCACAAACAGCGGCAGCGGAATCGATGCGGCCAGCTGACGGTAAGGCTCGCGTTCCTGCAGATCCGTCTTTTCGAGCATTGCCCGCGAATCACCCGTCGCCGCATGAGAACGCTAAGCGCGCCACCCGACCCGCGAAAGCGCGCCGCAGGAGATATGCCCAACTTTGAACCAGTCCAGCGGCAAGTCAGGATTGAACCGCCAAGGCGCGAAGGCGCCAAAGAATTGAAGATCACCACGGGAGCATCCGTATGATGGAGAGAACGAATTGCGCGCCGTAGGCGCGCGATAGTCTCGCTCCACGCACCGCCTGTCTCCGTGTTCTTGTGGCTGCCTTGGCGCCTTTGCGCCTTGGCGGTTCATTTTCTGCGCTCCACGTTTCCGCACGCCGGCCTGAGCCTTTTTGCCGGCCCGAAATCCGGCTACCAAGGCGGCCATGAGGGATATTGCGCGGCGGGGATTTCTGCAGGGTGCGGCGGCGACGTCATCGCTGATGTTTGCGTCGCCGTTCGCTTACGCATCGAATGACGCGGCCCGCGCATCGAAGCTGACCGACATCGACCACATCATCGTGCTGATGAAGGAGAACCGTTCCTTCGATCATTATTTCGGGACGCTCTCGGGCGTGCGTGGCTTCGAAGATCGGGGCGCGACGAAGGGCGACGGCGTCTCGTTGTTCCGTCAGGCCGATCCCCGCGCACGTGACGGCTACGTTCTTCCGTTTCATCTCGACACGCAGAAGACCAATGCGCAGCGGCTGCACGAACTCAGCCACGCGTGGGGTGCCCAGCATTCCTCGTGGAACGCAGGCGCGATGGACAACTGGATTCCCGCTCACCGTACAAGTGACGGAAAACGCGGGCCGTTCACCATGGGTTATCTTTCGCGCGCCGACCTGCCCTTCTATTATTCGCTCGCCGACGCCTTCACGATCTGCGACGGCTATCATTGCTCCGTGTTCGGTCCGACGGATCCGAACCGCTTCTATCTGATGACGGGAACGATCGATCCCGCGGGCGAGCATGGTGGTCCGGCCATCAACAACGAGGGCCGCAATTACACCTGGGAGACCTACCCCGAGCGGCTCGAGCAGGCGGGCATCAGCTGGCGCATCTACCACGATCTCGACGACTACGGCTGCAATTCCTGCAGCTACTTCGCACAGTACAAAGACCTGCCGCACAGATCGGAACTGTACGAAAATGCAATGCGCGACCGGCCGTTTTACGAACTGCTCTGGGATTTGAAGACCGGAAACATTCCGCAGGTGACGTGGATCGTGCCGCCGTCAACGGTTTCGGAGCATCCCGATTATCTGCCCGCGGCGGGCGAAGATCACACGAACCGGATCCTGCAGGCGCTGTGGTCCAATCCCGGACTGTGGGCAAAAACCGCGCTCATCCTCAATTATGACGAGAACGATGGACTGTTCGACCATGTGGCGCCACCCGTGCCCGAACCGGGCACGAAAGACGAATTCGTCGACGGGTTGCCGATCGGCCTCGGTTTTCGCGTGCCCTGCCTTGTCATTTCGCCGTTGAGCCGCGGCGGCTATGTGTGCAGCAAGACCTTCGACCACAGCTCTGTGTTGCGGCTGATCGAAGCACGGTTTGGCGTGGAAGTCGCGAACCTGAGCAAGTGGCGGCGCGAGACGTGTGGCGACCTGACGGCGGCGTTCGGCTTCGGCGAGCCGCCGCGGCTCGACGTACCGAAGCTTCCGGAAACCGCGGACGCGCTGAACATTGCGCAAGACAACGCCATGGGTCTGCCGCAGCCCGAAATGCCCGACGAGCAGACAATGCCGCGTCAGGAATCGGGCACCCGCCCACGCCGCGCATAATGTTTGCAGAAAAAGGCTCAACGCGACCGCCGCGAATCCTTTGCGCCCTTTGCGTTAAGTCTTCCTGTGGGCGAAAGAAATGGCTCCTGGCGGCGATTGCGTTAACGGACTTTTTTGCGGGCGCGCTCATCGATTTGTAGGGCAATGACCGACAATGACCTCCAGTTGGTCGGGCGGTGTCTCCCGGATAACATGGGCGTCCGGTAATGGTGGCGCATGGACGTCAAGGTACACAGCGAGGGGTGCTACCGGTTCGGCCGGTTCGTAGCGAATTCGGCCACACGGGAACTGCTCTGCGACGGTGAGCCTGTTACCCTCAGCTATCGGCTTTTCGAAACCCTCCTTGTTTTCGTAAGCAATCCGGGCCGAATCCTGACGAAGTATGAATTGCTCGAGGCGATCTGGCCGGGCAGGTACATCGAAGAAAGCAGCCTCACCCAGGCCATCTACACGCTCCGCAAGCTGCTCGAAGACGGTGGCGACACGCAGTACATCGTTACCGCTCCCGGGCGCGGCTACCAGTTTGTCGTCCCGGTCGAACGGTTTGGGGCTGCCGATACCCTCCCGGTTCCGGAAATCGACACCGGGAAAAATGAACCTGCCCGCGCTCCGGAAGCTACGACTTCCAATCCGATCCCACGCAAAAGACGATTTGGCGCTGCGATTGCTGCGGCGGCCGTTCTGGCTTGTGTCGCGGGGGCGCTGATCGTTCATTGGCGGAGTCGCGCGCCCGAAATTTCCACGAAAGCCAAGAACCTCGTCGTCGCCGATTTCCAGAATCTCACAAATGATCCGGCGCTCGGTAGCGTTCTTGGACGGGTGCTGCAGATCGAACTTGCCCAGTCGCCCTCTCTCATTTTCCTGTCGCAGCAGCGCGTCAGCGAAACCCTGCAGCAGATGGAGCGGCAGAAGGATGCGCCATTGACGCCGGCGCTCGCGCAGGAAGTCTGCGCGCGCAATCAGGGCGACGCAGCTGTCTCCGGAACGGTCGCGCGCGTGGGCGCGCAGTACATCGTGACGCTGGAAGCGAAGGATTGCGCGCAGGGAGCGACAATTATCGCCACGAAATCAACCGCGGATCGCGAGGAGGATCTGCCTGGTGCGCTCGACGGGATGATCCTGAAGACACGCCGGGCATTAAGCGAATCCGCGGAGTCAATTCGCCGGTTTGACGTGCCGATCATGCAGGCGACGACCTCGTCCTTTGCGGCACTGAAGGCTTATTCGCTTGGCCAGCAGCTTCGCATCCACGGCGACAACGACGGAGCCATGCAGGCTTACAAACACGCTATCGAACTCGATCCTTCCTTCGCCTTTGCCTACCAGGAGCTGGCAAATTGCTATTTGGCCGCGCGTGAATTCGAAACGGCCAATCGGTTTTTCCAAAAGGCCTTCTCGCTCCGCGCGCACGCGACGGAGAACCAGAAGCTCGCCCTGACGGCGATGTACTATTCGCGTCTGGGGAATTGGGTCGAGGCCGCCAGAGCGTTTCGGCTTTGGACACAGACCTATCCGAACAACTGGGCTGCGTGGGCCGACCTCGGCAACCACCTGATCGCAATGGCACGCTACGACGAAGCCATAGCGGCGGGGCGCGAGGCATTGCGGCTGAACCCGCAGCACTACAGGCCCTACGTGATCCTCGCGCGCGCGTACAAGCGCGCCAACCGCTTCGCCGACGCAAAAACCATTGGCGCCCTTGCCGCCCGAAAGGGACTGGACAGCTGGGACATGCACGGACTCCTTTACGAGATCGCCTATGCCGAAGGCGACAAGCCCACCATGGCCGCGCAAGTCGCCAAGGAAAAAGGCAAACCGACCGAACCCTACATGCTCGAATACGAAGCTCTCGCCGCGGCGACGTCGGGTCAACTCAGGCGGAGCGAAGAACTGTTCGCTCAAGCGATCGCGCTCGCGCGCTCCCAAGGATCAGACTCGCTCGAGGAAGTCGCAAACTTCTATAATGACGAGATCGAGGCAACCGACGCTCTGGCCTCGCGAGCGGCTGCGGCAAGGATTGCGGGCGCGGCGACTGCCGCCGAAAAGGCAGAATTCGAGCCTCTCGCTTTTGCGAGCTTCGGTGACTATGGCGAGGCAGAAACCCGCGCCAAAGCAGCAGCAGCCCGAGACCCGGAAAGCACGGATGATAACGACATCCGGCTTCCCCGCACGATGGCGCAAATCGCCCTCGCGAAAAACCGGCCGGCGGACGCCATCGCGGCGCTGCAGCCGGCGCTTCCGTATCAGGTCGAAGAATTCACGACACCCTTTCTGCTTGGCCGGGCCTACCTCGCAGCGGGGAAGCCGGAGAAGGCTGCCGCGGAATTCCGGCTGATCCTCACCAATCGCGGCGTTGACGCAAATTCACCGCTTTACCCGCTCGCCTATCTCGGGCTCGCCCGCGCTCTGCACATGGAACAAAAGAACGCCGAAAGCCGCACTGCATACCAACAGCTCTTCGCCTTCTGGAAGGACGCAGACAGCGACCTGCCGGTCCTCGTGGAGGCCAAGGCGGAATACGCAAAGCTCGAGCCCGCAATGTCTTCCCTGCCCCGTGGATAGCACTTGCCCAGAAAGTCGGGGCCCGAACCGTCACGGCGCGGCGCCGCCCGCACCTTTTAGAATGATTGAGAAATTTTGATCCGGATTTTTAGGACGCCGGGCGCCCATCCCCGAGAGACTGCGCGCAACAGCATAGCCCTGATCGGCCGCCAGCGAAGCCGGAAACGGAGGCAGCAGGGGACTGTCTGCCGGTTAGGCGGAGCGGTGTGTCCGGGGGCGCGCGCAAAAGGAGGTTGACGTGAACAGATTTCTCTCATGCATCTCTCTTCTCGCACTCGCAGCCAGTAGTGGCGTCGCAATGACTTCGCTCGCGCACGCCGTAGAGGCGAAGAGCACGTTCGCCGTGCTCTATACCTTCACAGGCGGAAACGATGGCGCAAATCCGATAAGCAGCTTGATCGCTGACAGACTGGGCAATCTTCGCGGCACGGCGTCGCGAGGAGGCGCTGGCGGCGCGGGCGTCGTTTACGAACTCGCTCCACCGGCCAAAGGCCAAACGAATTGGACCGAAACGACACTATTGGGCTTCGACGGCACCGACGGCGACGTTCCCGGCTATGGGCACCCGACTCTGGACAATGAGGGCAACCTCTACGGGGCAACTGTGGCCGGGGGTTCCGGCGGATACGGAAACGTCTACATGCTGACGCCCGATAACAATGTGGCTCTGAATTACGTTTTCACTGGCGGCAGCGACGGCGAACATCCGTATTCCGACATCGTCGTGGATAAACACGGCGATGTATACGGCACGACTTATGAAGGCGGGGCGAACGGCGCAGGCGGCACCGTTTACGAAGTGATGCCGAGCGGCATCCAGACTGTGCTCTACAGCTTCTGCTCCCAAACGAATTGCACAGACGGGGCGGGTCCATTTGCGCAACTCCTCATCGACAAGAAAGGTAATCTCTACGGCACAACGGTGGAGGGCGGCGCCGGCGCGGGCGGCGGCGGAGACGGGGGCGGCACCATCTTCGAACTGTCGCCGCCGAACAGGGGCCAGCAGACCTGGACGGAGACTGTGCTTTATTCCTTTCAGAACACCCCGGACCCCAAAATTCCCTTTGCAGGCCTGATCGCAGACGAATCGGGCAATTTCTACGGCACTACCGACCTTGGCGGCACAGGTTCCTGCGACGACGGGTGTGGCGCCGTCTTCGAACTCGCGCCCGACACCGGTCAATGCACCTCCATTTCGGGATGGTGCGAAACGACGTTGTACAACTTCCAGGGCGGCAACGATGGCCAGAATCCCTGGGCCGCGCTGGTCGAGGACAAGAATGGCAATCTCTACGGAACGACCACGCTCGGAGGAGCTGATAACGACGGCACCGTCTTTAAACTTGCACCCGACGGCACCGAAACGATCCTTTACACCTTCACCGGCGGAAACGACGGCGCCAATCCTTATGCCGCCCTCCATCTGAAGGGGAGCTATCTGTACGGCACCGCCGACAGTGGCGGTGCCGAGGGGTACGGGACGGTGTTCAAAGTGAAGGATTGACGGCTCGCGTTCGTGACCGGATCAACCATTCTGTTGAGCCCGGCGGCCATCGCGGCCGCCGGGCTTTTTTCCGGTCCTGCAGGTTTGGGAGGCGCCTTGATGAAGGGCGCCTCCCATGGATTGCCTCAGCCAGAATCGTAACCACCCCTCTTTGCTCTAAGGCGTGCCGTAATGCGGTTTCAGGCGCAGGTCGGGATGGAGCGCGGAGAGTTTCGGCGCCGAACGATGCTTCTTGTAGGCCGGGTAATTGCCTCCGTTGATCGCGAAGGCGTCGGCGCCCGCGAACAGCATGCCGTTGGTCAGAATGACGTCGAACACAGCGTACTCATCATCGGCGGCCGACCAATAGAGCGTGCCGTACGACGCATCCAACGCATAAACATAGCCG